>Ga0307415_100000063_pt1 | contig 44019 bp, 32 predicted proteins | sample DK1Cmetagenome_FD_204524 | JGI IMG/M metagenome (GOLD analysis project Ga0307415, IMG submission 204524) | Maize rhizosphere microbial communities from greenhouse at UC Davis, California, United States - DK15-C-2 | ecosystem: Host-associated > Plants > Roots > Rhizosphere > Soil | place: USA... | reverse complement strand
TGACCAACACCTGGACACGCATCCGGGCATGGTCCTGGTTCCGACGCTGCCGACAATGGCAAGCCCGCGCCAGCCACTACCGCCGACGCGGGCACACCATGCCGACCGAACCGCCGTTGCAGTACTAAGGTCATGATCGGCGCGATTCTGTGTCCGTAACCCCATGATCGCGGGGATCTTGGCGTCGGCGTGATCAGGTGGAGGGGTCGCCCAGGAGGCGGAGGCGGGCCATCCCGCCGTCGGGATGGACGTCGAGGCGCACGTGGGTGGCCCGGGCCCGCGGCGCCACCACGAACCGGTGGCGCGTGTCCGGCTGCAGGCGGGTACGAGGCAGGATCCCGAACCAGCCCTCGTCACCGTCGACGGGGTACCGGGTCTCGTCGATGCCGGTGAGGCGGGCCTCGCCGGGAGCGTTGCCCTTGAAGTGGGTCGTGTCGAGCTCGGCCATGGCCACCACGCCGGGCAGGCCCAGCCGGACCAGGACCCAGTCGTTGCCCTCGTCCCGCCGCCGCCTGGTCTCCCAGCCTTCCCCCATGGTGCGGGCCATTCCCGGCAGCAGCAGGTTGTTGGGCGAGCCGTAGAACATGTCGCTGCAGCCGACGACGAGCCCGCCGTTGTCCACCGCGGCCAGGTCGACCAGACCGGTGGCGAGCAGGCGCGGGTCGGGTATGCCCTCGCCGTGCACGCGGAGCCGGGCCACGCCGCCGTCGGGGTAGATAGACAGACGGACGTGGGTGAACCGCCGATCCGAGGTGACGGCGAAGGCGTTGCGCGCGTCGCCGGTCAGCGGTGACCGGCGGACGATCCCGGTCCACGGCGCGTCGGCCAGCTCGGCCGGCGACGGGTACCCCTCGACCTCGCACGCGTCGACCGAGGCGAACGGCGGGAAGTTGCCCGTGAACCACGAGGTGTCGACGACGACGCCGCGGACCATCCCGGGCACGCCGAGCCGCACGATGGCCCAGTCGTGTCCGGGTTCGCGGCGCCGCCGGGTCTCCCACCCGTCGTACACCTGACCCTTGGTGCCGAACGTGCGCGGCTGGAACACCGGCCGCGCCGGCTCGACCAGGTGGTCGGCGTCGGCGAAGAACTCGTCGTTGCAGGCGACGACTCCGCCGCCGAGCAGCCGCGAGGCGAGGTCGGGCAGCGCCTCGAAGTCCATCCGGTCGCTCACGTCGGCACTCCTCCATGATCCCGGACGAGCAGGCGGCCTCGGGGCGTGGAGCCGTCGACGACCTCGCCGCGCAGCCAGGTGCGGACCACCGACCCGCGAAGCGTGCGGCCGGCGTAGGGCGTGACGGGATGGCGGTGGTGCAGGTCCGACGCGTCGACGACGGCCGACGCGTCGGGGTCGAACGCCACCAGGTCGGCGTCGGCGCCGACCTCGATGCGTCCCTTGTGCCGCAGCCCGACCAGATCGGCCGGCCCGCGGGCCATCCATCCGGCCACATCGGACAGGGTGTGCCCGCGCGCCCGGGCCTGGGTCCACACCACGCGCAGTCCCAGTTGGACGGACGCGATGCCGCCCCAGGCCGAAGCGAAGTCGCCGGCCTTGAGGTCGGCCGGGCAGGGCGAGTGGTCGGACACCACGCACTCGATGAGCCCGTCGGCCAGCGCCCGCCACAGCCCGTCCCGGTTGGCGGCCGACCGGATGGGTGGGCAGCACTTGAACTCGGTGGCGTCGTCGGCGACCTCCTCGGCCGCCAGCGAAAGGTAGTGCGGGCACGTCTCGGCGCTGACCCGGGCGCCGGCCCGCCGGGCCTCGGCCAGCGGCGCCAGGGCCCCGGCCGCCGACAGGTGCAGGATATGGGCGCGCCGGCCGGTCTGGTACGCGGCGGCGGCGGCCAGCGCCACCGCGCTGGTCTCGGCGGCCGGAGGCCGGGAGGCGACGAAGTCCCGGTACCCACCCGAGGCCGGTTGGTCCACGAGGGACGGATCCTCGGCGTGCACGACGAAGAGCGCGTCGACCGCCCGCATCGCCGCCGCCAGCTCGATGATGTCGACCGGGGGGAACTCGGGTACGCCCGAGTCGATGAGGAAGGCCTTGAACCCGAACACCCCGGCCGCGTGCAACGCCTCCAGCTCGCCGGCATTGCCGGGCACGGCGCCACCCCAGAAGCCGACGTCCACATGGCACTGACCGGCCGCGGCCCGGCGCTTGACCTCCAGCGCGTCGACGTCCACCGTGGGCGGAATCGAGTTCAGCGGCATGTCGATGACGGTGGTGACGCCGCCGGCGGCGGCCGCCCGGGTCGCGGTGGCGAAACCCTCCCACTCGGTGCGGCCCGGCTCGTTGACGTGCACGTGGGTGTCGACCAGGCCGGGCAGGAGCGCCAGGTCGCCCAGGTCCTCCCCGTCAGGCGTTGACGAGTACGGCTCAACGGCCGCGATCCGGCCCGCCCGGATGACCACGGCGGCGGGCCGCTCGCCGTCGGGCAACACCACGCGCCCGGACCGCAGCACCGCCGACCCGGCGATCACCACAGCCCCTTCAGCACGGACCGGTCGATCCCGACCTCGTCGGGGTCGAGCGCGCCGCAGTCGAGCCCGCGCAGCAGGAACGAGGCGAGCGCCCGGGCCGTCGCCGGCTCGTCGAGCACTCCGCCCGACCGCCGGTCGAGGTACGCCCCGAGCCGGTCGACCGCGGCCGCGTAGGACTCCCGGTAGAACGCGTAGGTGGCCGCGTACCGGGTGGGCAGCTGCGCGGGGTGCAGGTCCCAACCCTGGTAGAAGCCGCGCTCGAGCGAGCGCCGGACGAGCCGGGCGTGCAGGTCCCACGCCCGCCGGACCGCCGCCGTGTCGCCCACCGGCACGATGTTGGTCGAGCCGTCGGCCAGCCACACGCCGGTGCCGGCCGCGGCCACCTGCATGACGGCCTTCGCGTGGTCGGCGGCCGGATGCTCCAGGCTCTGGTAGGCCGCCGCGATGCCGAGAGCGGCGCTGTAATCGTATGTTCCATAGTGGAGACCGACGCACCGGCCCTGGCCGGCGTGCACGAGGCGGGCCACCGTGGCCGCGCCGTCGGCGGCGAGCACGGCCGCCGGCGTCTCGATCTGGACCTCGAACCGGAGCGTGCCGGGGGCCAGGTCATGGGTCGCCTCCAGCCGTCCACACAGGACAACCATGGCCTCGACCTGGGCCACCGCGCTCACCTTGGGCAGCGTGACGACGAAGCCCTCGGGCGGCCGGCCCAGTTCGGCCAGGAACACGTCGAGGGTCCGCACGGCCCGCCGCCGGGTCGCCGCCTCCAGGCTCTTGCACCGTAGTCCGACGGAGAACGGCGCGGTGTCAACAGGGTGACCCTCTTCATCAAAAAGTGTTTGGAGGGGGTCCCTGCATAACAGGGCGGCGGCCCAGCGGGCGGCGGCGTCCTCCTCGGCGTCGTCGCGCCGGCCGTAGGAGTCCTCGAAGTCGACCCGCAGGTCCTCGACCGGTTCGCGCTCCAGTTTGGACAGTACCCGGGCGACGACGTCGTCGGGAAAGGGCAGCGGCCCGTGCTCGGCCACGGCCTCCAGCGCGGCCCGGCCGTACTCCGCGACGGTCGACGGCCCGAACCGGTCGGCCGGGACGTAGAGGGTGTGCACCGGCTGGCGGGCCGCCCGGGAGCCGGGGTAGCGCCGGCGCAGCTCATCGTCGACCGGGCCCAGGCGCGCGTCCAGCTCGTCGTAGACCTCGCCCGGGAGCATCAGTCGATCAGTTCGTACGCGGGGAGCGTGAGGAACTCCACGTAGTCCTCCGACAGGGCCACCCGCTCGAACAGGCCGCGGGCCGGCGCGTACTCCGGCCCCAACCGCTCCATCTCCTCGTCGAGCAACCGCCGGACCATCGCCTCGGTGATGGGCAGGCCGGAGTCCAGGTTCGTTCCATTGTGGATCCACTGCCAGATCTGGGAGCGGGCGATCTCGGCCGTGGCCGCGTCCTCCATGAGGTTGTCGATCGCGGCCGCGCCGTTGCCGGCCAGCCAGGAGGCCAGGTACCGCACCGCCACCGACACGTTGCCCCGCAGCCCGGCCTCGGTGACCACCCCCGGCGTGGCGGCGATGTCGAGCAGTTGGGCGGCCGAGGTGTCGACGTCGTCGCGGCGCCGGTCGAGCTGGTTGGGCCGCCCCGCGAGCACCCGGTCGAACACCTCCTGGCACACACCGACCAGATCGGGGTGGGCCACCCAGGAGCCGTCGAAGCCGTCGCCGGCCTCGCGCTCCTTGTCGTCGCGCACCTTGGCCAGGGCGACCGCGTTCACGTCGGCATCGCGGCGGCTCGGGATGAACGCGGCCATGCCGCCGATGGCCATCGCGCCGCGGCGGTGGCAGGTGGCCACGAGCAGCTCGGTGTACGCGCGCATGAACGGCGCGGTCATCGTGACGGCGGCCCGGTCGGGCAGCACGAACGACGGCCCGCGGTCGCGGAAGTTCTTGATGATGCTGAACAGATAGTCCCAGCGCCCGGCGTTGAGCCCGGCCGCGTAGGGGCCGAGGGACCAGAGGATCTCGTCCATCTCGAACGCCGCCGTGATGGTCTCGATCAGTACCGTCGCCCGGATGGTGCCGGGCTCCAGCCCCAGCGCGCCCTCGGCGTGCTCGAACACGTCGCGCCACAGGCGCGTCTCCAGGTGGCTTTCCGTCTTGGGGAGATACAGGTACGGCCCGGAGCCCCGCGCGACGAGCTCGCGCGCGTTGTGGAACAGGTAGAGCCCGGCGTCGACGAGCGCGCCGACCGCGGGCCCGCCATCGACCCGCAGGTGCCGCTCGGGCAGGTGCCAGCCGCGCGGTCGCATGACGATCGTCGGCAGCGGGCCGTCGGTCAGCGCGTAGTGGCGGCCGTCCGGTGCGTCGAAGGAGATGGTCCGGCGCACCGCGTCGTGGAGATTGACCTGACCGGAGATCACGTTGGACCAGTGCGGCGTGTTCGCGTCCTCCAGGTCGGCCAGCCAGACCTTGGCGCCGGAGTTGAGGGCGTTGATGGCCATCTTCCGCTCGGTCGGGCCGGTGATCTCGACGCGCCGGTCGGCCAGGTCGGGCGGCGGCGGGGGCACCCGCCACTCGTCGCGGCGGATCTCGGCGGTGTCGACCGGGAAGTCCAGCCGTCCGGTTTGGGCGATCTCGGCCCGGCGATCGGCCCGCCGGGCGATCAACTCGTCCCGACGGGGCCCGAATCGCCGCTGCAGGTCCTCGACGAATGCCCGGGCCTCGGCGCTGAGGATCTCCACGGGCCCAACCTACAACGGACGCTCGAGCGACACGCTGCGCGGGGCGAAGCCGTGCCGGCGGTAGAACGCCAGCGCCCGCTCGTTGGTCGCGTACGCGGTCACGGCGGCCCGATCGGCACCGTGCATGTGCGCCCACTCGAGGAACGCGTCGACGAGCTTGCCCCCGATCCCGGCGCACCGCCACCGCGGCGCCACGTACATCTCCTCCAGCTCGGCCACCCGCACGGTGCGCATGTCGCTGACCGGGCGCATGCGGCCGACGAGGTACCCGCAGATCCGCCCGGCGTCCTCGGCGACCCAACAGGTGCCGTGGCTGCCCATGGCCAGGTCGCGGAAGTACCGATCGCCGTGTCTGGCCGGCCAATCCACCACTGTAGACTGATCATGGACGCCCCCGTCCTCCCGGAACAGGGCGCTGCACAGCTCGACGAGGTGCGGCCGGTCCTTGTTGGTCGCCGGCCGGACGAGCACCGAGGCGCCGGCGCTCGGGGCGCTGTGTGCCATCCCGCGAGGTTACCGCCGACTACAACGTTCGTAAATGAAAGCCGCCGTCCACGTCGATGACCTGCCCGGTGGAGAACGGCAGCAGGTCGGTGGCCACGGCGACGACGGCCCGGCCGACGTCCTCGGGCTGGCCCCAGCGACGGATCGGGGTCAGCCCCTCGGTCAGGATCAGCCGGTCGTAGCGCTCCTTGATCGCCTCGGTCATGTCGGTGGCGATCACGCCGGGCCGGATCTCGTACACATTGATGCCGTGCTCGGCCAGCCGCGCCGCGTACAGCGTGACCATCATGGCCAGGCCGGCCTTGGCCAGGCAGTAGTCGCCCCGGTTGGTACTGGCGGTGTACGCGCTGATCGACGAGATGACGACGATCTTCGGCGGCCACGGGCGCGGGGCCTGCTCGATCATCCGGCGGGCCACGAGCTGGGTGAGGAAGTACGGGCCGCGCAGGTTGATCGCGAGTACCCGGTCAAACGAGGACTCGTCGGCCTCGAGGATGTCCGCCCGTACCGACGGGGCGACGCCGGCGTTGTTGACCAGCAGGTCGATCGCGCCGAACGCGTCGTAGGACTCCTCGACCAGGCGGCGCCGATCGCCGGCGTCGGCGACGTCCGCCCGTACGGCCAGGGCCCGGGCCCCCAGGCCCTCCAGCTCGGACACGGTCCGCTTGGCCGCGTCGGCGTTGGTGACGTAGTTGACCACGACGTCGTGCCCGGCGCCGGCCAGCGCGACCGCGATGCCCCGCCCGATGCCCCGGGAGGCGCCGGTCACCAGCGCGACCCGCCTCTGTGTCATCCGCCCGCCCCGAAGAAGGTGTAATAGTTCTGCCCGGTGGCCACGCGCTGCAGGTACAGGGCGACCTCGCGGGCGTGGTAGTCGCCCCACATGCTCGACTCGCCGTGCGGCACCCGGCCCCCGGCCGGCACGTGGTCCCAGCCGTTGGGCCGGTGGTAGATCGAGTGCAGGATCAGGCCCTGATGCGAGGGATCGGTCGACAGGTACGGCTCGTCGAAGAGCGTGTCGCACACGGTCAGCCCGGCCTGCCAGTACCGATCGTCGCCGGTGTGACGGCCGAGTCGCAGCAGGCCCTGCGCGGCGATGGCGGCGGCCGACGAGTCGACCGGCTCGTGGGCGTTGTACGGATCGGCCGGCCGGCTCAGGTAGTCGCCCATCTCGGCCAGCCCGGGCGCGCCGGTGTCCCAGTACGGCACGCCGTCGGTCGGCGTATTGTCCACATAGAAGTCACAGGTGGCCGTGGCCGCCCGCCGCATCATCCGGGTCACCTCGGCGCGGCCGCCGTACGGTTCCAGGTCGGCGTCGGCGACGGCGTCGAGGTACTCCAGCTCCTCGGCGAACCCGAGCATCGCCCAGGCCAGCCCGCGGGTCCAGGTGGAGAACGGCGAGTACCCCTGCTGCGTGCTCGGACACCGGAAGCGACCGTCGGTGACGTTGAAGACGGCCTCGTGGGCGGTGCGGCCCCGCACGTCGTAGGCGTCGCGGCCCTCGCCGTAGAACACGTTGTACCGGGCGGTCGCCTCCGCGTGGGCGATCAGGCGGCCCAGCAACGAGATGCGGGTGTCGTTCTCGCCCATGAGTACGTGCCCGAGGAGGTGCGCCACCGCGAGCGACCGGCACGACCGGATCGTGTCGACGAACAGGGAATGCGGCCCGTTGAACGAGTACAGGTAACCGCCACCGCCATCGGAGACGGCCAACGTATTGTCGGTGGCCGTGCGGCTCCAGCGGGCGGCCTGCACCGCGCCGCTGACCTTCAGGGCCAGCTCGTCGGCGCCGTCCGGCTCGACGCGGCCCTCGCGGGCCAGCCGCCACAGCGCCCCGTACGTGCTGACATTGTTGAACCCGTGGTCGTGCACCCCGATGTGGCTCACATGGGTGGCCATGACGCGCCGGGTCATCTCCCGCCCCACGTCGAGGAAGCCGCGCTCGCCGGTCGCGTCGAACTGCAGCAGGGCCGAGCCGTACTGGAAGCCCTGCGTCCACTCGGTCCAGCCGCGCGCGGTGTACCGTCCCTCGACGGTGAAGACCGGCGAGCCCTCCCCCGGCGCCCGGGTCCGCTCGATATTGTCGATCTTGGGGGCGGACGCATCCCACAGGCGGCGCAGCTTGGGTTCGAGATCGGCGGCGGTCAGGCCGTCATTGATCTTCACGGGCCAACTCTATCGTGAAAGCGCTTTCCTCGGAAGGCGGTGTTGCGTGTATGCAGGGGCACCCTACAGCGCAGAAAACGTCTGTAGGGTGCCCCTGCTTACACCCGAGGTCGGCACCGACTCAGAGGTCCCAGGCGAGGCCGGGGGGTGGGGCGTCGTCGCGGAGGACGGAGCCCTCGATCAGGCCGTACGGGCGGTCGGCGGCGAAGAACACCTGGCCCGGGTTGTCCAGCCCGAAGGGTTCGAGATCGACGAGGAAGTGGTGCCGGTTGGGCAGCGACAGGCGCACCTCGACGATCTCGGGCCGGGCGTCCAGCACGGCGCCGCCCATGGCGTAGAGGGTCTGCTGCAACGACAGGCTGTGCGTGCCCACGAAGGCGTCGACCAGGGCGGCCAGGGCGCCGGAGTGGGAGACCGACCAGTCGCACTCATCCGAGGCGTGGCGCCAGGACGCCCGTACCGCGGTGGCCAGGATCCGGTCGTGGGCGTCGGCCAGCGTCGTGTACTCGTCGCGGATGAATCCCGTGAACTCCGACCCGGTCGAGTTGAGCAGCACCAGGTCGACCACGCCGGACACCACCCAGGCCCGTTCGCCGTCGTAGGTGACGGTCGCGGTGCGTACCCCATCGCCGGCGCGGGAGAACGAGTGCGGGCCGAGGCGGCGCCAGCCGTAGGACTCAATGGACACACGGGCCCGCTCGATGGACGGCTGGGAGTCGACGAAGTGGCGGGCCAGGGCCAGCCCGAACGCCTCGATGTGGTCCACGCCGTGCGAGCGGGCGAACGCGTACACGGTGTTCTTCTGGGTGTCGGTCGGCAGCACCCTGGCGTTGTCGCCGACCAGGTGCGTGTCGGCCAGGTCCCCGGCCAGCGCGACGCTGACGTTCAGGTCGACGATGTCGTGACGCTCGCCGCCGCGGCGTAGGAGCACCAGCCGGGTCTCGGCCTTGCCGTAGTTGTTTCCTCCGAGGCGCATCAGCTGCCCCGGTAGGTCGAGTAGCCGTACGGGCTCAGCAGCAGCGGCACGTGATGATGGCGGGACGGCTCGGCCACGAAGAACAGCACGCTCACCTCGGGGAAGAACACCGAGCGGGCGGCGGTGTCGAAGACGAGCCGGTACGTGCCGGCGTGCCACTGGTCGTCGGGTACCCAGTCGCGCAGCCGGCCGTCGGCGTCGGTCGTGCCGGCCGAGACCGGAAGCCACGTGTCGTCGTGCGCGCGTTCCAGCCGTACCGGTATGCCCGGCGCCGGCTCGCCGAGCCCGGTGTCGAGCACGTGCGTCGACAGCGTCATGAGTCCAGCAACCTTTCCAGCCGCAGCGCCACGATGCGGGCCAGCTCGCCCCGCACCACGGCCCGCTCGGTCGTCTCGTCGTTGTCGAGGCGCTGCCGGGCCGCGGCGAGCATCTCCGTGTCGGTGCGCCCCGTGGCGAAGATGAGGAAGACGTGGCCGAACCGTTCCTCGTACGCGCGATTGGCCTCGACCAGGTCGGCCCGGACCGAGGCCGATGCGGTGTCCATTCCGGACTGTTCGGTGCGCGACCAGGCGGCCTCGACTCCGGTACTCCTCGGCCGGTCCCCGATGCGGGGGTGGGCATCGAGCGCGGTACGGATCTCGGACCAGTCCAGGTCGGCCAGCCTCCGTCCGGCCCGGTCGATCAGCGTGGCCCGGTCGGCGTACGGGCGGCCGGCGGCGACGTCGCCGGCCCACCGCGGGCTGGCGCAGCACGCGAGCAGCGCCCGCTCGGCGTCGTCGCGCGCGTTGAACCTGGCCAGCCCAGGGTCAAGGGGGGTGGGCCCGAAGGGCTGAGGGGCGGGCAGATTGTCGACGCTCACCGGGGGATCGTACGCGCCCGGCGGGCCCGCCGGTGCAGCACGGCGGCGGTGCCCAGCAGGCCCGCGCCGAAGGCCATGACGGCCAGGCCGATCCAGGCCGCGCCGCCGGCCAGCGGTTGCGACGGGACGGCCGATCGAAGCGGGATCCGGGTCGACGCGGTGTCGCCGGCCCGTTGGGGGTCGTCCACTCCGGACGTGACCACGGCCGTCGCGGTGAGCTCGGCCGGCGCGTCGGGGGCCACCGCCACCACCAGCTCCAGCCTGGCCGACTCCCCTGGCTGGCGGCGCCCGACCAGGCCGTCGCGCAGGTCGAGGCAGACGGCGCCCGAGGCGTCCGGCACGCACGACCAGTCCTCGCCGCCGCCGCTGACGAAGGCCAGCCCGGGCGGCAGCGTCTCGGTCACCGCGATGCCGCTGGCGACGCCGGGGCCCAGGTTCGTCACGGTCACGGCCAGCCGGCCGCTCCGGCCCGGCTGGAACGGGCCGACCACATCCTGGGTGATGGCGAGGTCGGCCAGCACGCGGGCCGCGGCCAGGGCGGTCACCGTCACGGTGGCGGCGTCGTCCGACCGGCCGTCGGCGTCATCGGGTACCGAGTCGCGGTCGTGCTGGCGGACCTCGACGACCTCGGCCATGGTGGTGACCGCGCCCGCGGCGTCCACGCGGGCGAGCAGGGTCAGCGAGGCCGAGGCGTCCGCCGGCAGCGCGCCGACGTTCCAGCGCCGCGCGACCGCGTCGAAGGCGCCCTGGGTCGCCTCGGCCCGCAGTGGCGCCAGTTCCGCCGGCAACCGTGCGGCGACGGCGACGCCGGTCGCCTCGACCGGACCGGAGTTGGTCACCGTGACCTCGAACCGGGCCTCACCGTCGGCTGGTACCTGGTCGGAGTCCACGGTCATCGCGACCTCGAGGTCGACCCGGTTCGGCACGACCTCGACCTGCTCCGACCGGGCGAACAGGACACCGGAGTCCGACGGTCGCCCGGGCGAGTGGTCGACCCAGAAATCCATCCGGGCCCGGGCCACCACCGGGACACCCGACGGCGCGTCGTCGGCGACGATCGCCTCGTAGGCCACGGTCCTCGTCGCGCCGGGCGGGATGTCACCGAGGCCGATGGCGTACCCGGCCCTCGCGTCGCCCACGGCCGCGTCGGGCAGCGCCTGGCCGTCGAGCCGTACGCTGCCCGCGACCATCGTCAGGCCGGCCGGTACCGACTCGGCCAGGGTGGCCAGCCGGAGCGTGCGGGCCGCGATGTTGCGCACCTCGACCGACAGGCGCAGCCGGTCGCCGCCCGTCACGTCGGCCCCTCGATCGCTGCCCGCCTCGACGGCCTCATCGCCCGTCGAGGTGACCCGGGTCGCGGTCCGATCGAGGCGCACCAGCGATTCGGTGCGCAGGCTGAGCAGGACGGCGCCGACGGCGTACGCCCCATCGCCCAGGCCGACGACCGCGGACGTCGAGCCGGGCGCGATCGCCCCCGGCGGCACGCGGACCGGCCCGTGCCCGGGGGCCCCCGGCGTCACGTCCACGGCGGTGCGGTTCACGGCCGGGGTGGCGCGTCGGCCGTACCCGATCACGCCGAGTCGGGCGTCGACCGGCCCGGCGGCCCGGAACCCGTCCGGCCGCACGGTCCGCGGCTTGCCCGGGGCGGCCAGCCCGTCGAAGAGCAGCACGGTGCGGTGCCCGCCGCCCCCAACGGCGGCCCGCCGGAAGACCACGACGATCGTCCACCCTCCGGCACAGTCGGCGCCCTGGGCGATCTGGGCGTTGGCCAGCGTGACCGCGACGGCCGTGTCCGCGGCCGGCGAACGCATCCCGGCGAAGAGTCGCGTCGCGTTGGCGTGGGACTGGTACGTGCGACCGTTCGCGGTGCGCAGGCCGTCCACTGTGGTCGCCCGCACGGAGACGTAGCCGGCTCCGTCGAGGCCGACCCGCACCTGGTCCGCGCGCTCGGGTGCCGGCGCGGCCACGGCCGGCGTACCCGCGCAGCGGGCGGTCCGGTCCGAGGCGAGGTCGCCGCCCCAGTACAGGTCGGCCCGGGCCACGGCGCCCCCGGCCGGCACGACCACGGTCGCGCTCGAGGAGTTGAACGTCGACGGGTCACCGTCCACATCGGTCCACCGCCGGGTGGTGCACTCTTGCGTCGGGGTAGGGCAGCCGAGCAGGGCGGCGCCGGCCTGGTCCGCCTCGAGTGGCCCCGATGCCGTGTAGCGCAGCGACAGCGCCCGGCCGGCGGTCGGCACCCTGACCGCGCTCGGCCCCTCGGCCGCCGGCACCTCGGCGACCAGCACCCCGACCGCGGGGCGCGTCGCGTGGGCCACCACGGCCGCCTCGGCCGCGGGTACCGCAGCCGCGGGTACCGCGGCCGGAAGGGCCGGCGCGACGCCCGCCGCGACCACCACGAGCGCGCGCGCCACCGATACCCCACAAACCGGACGCATGATCGTTCAACGACGACGCCGGGGGCCGGTCACTGCACGCGTCCCGGGCGGCGCGCCGTCCCCCTCAGTTGGATCTTGGGCCGGAGACCCCTGGGCCTTGGCTCCACAAACCATCCAAGATCAGCGCAGAAGGGGTTTAACGCGGCGAGCCTGGGTAGTGCTGCACCCATGAACGCGCGGAACAGCCGACGGGGAGCGGTCACCCCGACCGATGCCCGGGACAAGGACGCCCGGGACAAGGACGCCCCGGACAAGCCGGCCGACGCCCCGGACGAGAGCCCCACGCCACCGCCACCCGACGCGGGGCCCGACAGTCCCGCGAAGCTGTCCGGGCGCTCGATCTGGGCCGCGCTGAAGCGATCGGTCAAGGAGTTCATGGAGGACAACCTGACCGACTGGGCGGCGGCGCTGACCTACTACGGCGTACTGTCGATCTTCCCCGGTCTGCTGGTTCTGGTGTCGGTGCTGGGCCTGCTCGGACCGTCGGCCATCCAGCCCCTGCTCGACAACGTCGGTCAGATCACGCCGGGGCCGGTCCGCACCATCCTCGACAACGCGGCGAACGCGCTGGAGCAGTCGCAGGGCACGGCCGGGATCACCGCGATCATCGGTCTGGCCGTGGCCATCTGGTCGTCCTCCGGATACGTGGCGGCCTTCATGCGGGCCAGCAACGCCATCTATGACGTGCGAGAGGGCCGGCCGATCTGGAAGACCTTGCCGATCCGCATCGGCGTGACCCTCCTGACCGGCGTCCTGCTCGTGGTCAGCGCCCTCATCGTGGTCCTCACCGGCGACGTGGCCGAACAGGCCGGACGGGCGCTGGGCATCGAGTCGGTACTCGTCACCACCTGGAGCATCGTGAAGTGGCCGGTGCTGGTCGTCCTGGTGAGCCTGATGTTCGCGATCTTGTACTGGGCCTCACCGAACGCGCGGCAGGGCGGCTTCCGCTGGGTCAGCCCGGGCGGCCTCGTCGCGGTAATACTCTGGATCCTCGCCTCGGCCGGCTTCGCGGTCTACGTGGCGAACTTCGCCTCGTACAACAAGACCTACGGCACCCTGGCCGGCGTCATCGTGTTCCTCGTCTGGCTCTGGATCAGCAACCTGGCCGTGCTGTACGGGGCCGAACTGAACGCCGAACTCGAACGCCAGCGCACGGCGGCCGCCGGCCATCCCGAGGACGCCGAGCCCTATCTGCAGATGCGCGACACCCGCAAGGTCAAGAAGGGGGCCGACGACGACCTCGGCCAGTGAGCCCGCGGCGGCGCGAGGGGCGGGGGTGATCGCCGCAGACTCTAGGGTGGGTGCGTGACGCTGACCGAGAGAGTCCCGGCGAGCGCGGACCCCGACGCCGTCTTCGACGCGTTCGCCACCTGGGCCAAGGGGCTCGGCCTCGAGCCGTACCCGCACCAGGAGGAGGCCCTCATCGAGATCGTCTCCGGGTCGAACGTCATCCTCAGCACACCCACCGGTTCGGGCAAGAGCCTCGTCGCGACCGGGGCCCACTTCACCGCCCTGGCCCGCGGTGATCGGACGTACTACACCGCCCCCATCAAGGCGCTGGTGTCGGAGAAGTTCTTCGCGCTCTGCGACGCCTTCGGCGCGGCGCAGGTCGGCATGATGACCGGCGACGCCGGGGTCAACACGGAGGCGCCCATCATCTGCTGCACCGCCGAGATCCTGGCCAACATCGCGCTGCGCGAGGGCTACCGGGCCGACGCCGGCCAGGTCGTGATGGACGAGTTCCACTTCTACGCCGATCCCGAACGGGGCTGGGCGTGGCAGGTGCCACTCATCGAGTTGCCGCACGCGCAGTTTCTGCTCATGTCGGCCACACTCGGCGACGTCTCGCGGTTCACCGATGACCTGACCCGGCGTACCGGCCGGCCCACCGCGGTGGTGGCCTCGGTCGAGCGGCCCGTCCCGCTGCGCTACGAGTACGCCACGACGCCGCTGCACGAGACGCTCCAGGAGCTGCTCACCGCCCGGCAGGCCCCGGTGTACGTCGTCCACTTCACCCAGGCGGCGGCGCTGGAGCGGGCCCAGGCCCTGATGAGCGTCAATGTGTGTACCCGGGCCGAGAAGGACGCCATCGCCGAGCTGATCGGCAACTTCCGCTTCACCGCCGGGTTCGGCCGCACCGTGTCACGCCTGGTCCGCCACGGCATCGGGGTGCACCACGCGGGCATGCTGCCCAAGTACCGCCGACTCGTGGAGACCCTGGCCCAGGCCGGCCTGCTCAAGGTGATCTGCGGCACCGACACGCTCGGCGTGGGCATCAACGTTCCCATCCGTACCGTCCTGTTCACCGGACTGTCCAAATTCGACGGTACGAAGGTGCGGCTGCTGCAGGCGCGTGAGTTCCACCAGATCGCCGGCCGGGCCGGGCGCGCGGGGTTCGACACGCTGGGCGCCGTGGTGGTCCAGGCGCCGGAGCATGTGATCGAGAACGAGCGGGCGCTGGCCAAGGCGGGCGACGACGAACGCAAGCGCCGCAAGGTGGTCCGCCGCAAGCCAGCCGAGGGCTCCATCGGATGGGGCAGGCCGACGTTCGAGCGGCTCATCACGGCCGAGCCGGAGCCGCTGGCCCCCAGCTTCACGGTCACGCACTCGATGCTGCTCAACGTGCTGGTCCGACCGGGCGACACGTTCGCGGCGATGCGCCACCTGCTCACCGACAACCACAACGACCGGGCCGCCCAGCGCCGCCATATCCGTCGCGCCATCGCGATCTACCGCGCCCTGCTGGCCGGCGGCGTCGTCGAGCGCCTGGCCGAGCCGGACGCCGAGGGCCGCATCGCCCGGCTGACCGTCGACCTGCAACTCGACTTCGCGCTCAACCAGCCGCTCTCGCCGCTGGCGCTGGCCACCATCGAGCTGCTCGACCGGGACGAGCCGACGTACCACCTCGACGTGCTCAGCGTCATCGAGTCCACACTGGACAACCCGCGAACCGTGCTGGCCGCCCAGCAGTTCAAGGCGCGCGGGGAGGCCGTCGCCGCGATGAAGGCGGACGGGATCGAGTACGAGCAGCGGTTGGAGCTGCTCGAATCGGTGACCCATCCGCGACCGTTGGCCGATCTGCTCGAGACCGCCTACGAGGCGTACCGGCGCGGCCACCCGTGGGTCGCCGACCACGAGCTGTCCCCCAAGTCGGTGGCCCGTGACATGTACGAGCGGGCGATGACGTTCACCGAGTACGTCGCGTTCTACGGGCTGGCGCGGTCGGAGGGGCTGGTGCTGCGCTACCTCGCCGACGCGTACAAGGCGCTGCGGCAGACGGTGCCCGACCAGGCGTGGACCGAGGACCTCTTCGACCTGATCGAGTGGCTCGGTGAGCTGGTCCGGCAGGTCGACTCCAGCCTCATCGACGAGTGGGAGCGGCTGCGCAACCCGGGCGAGGCGCCCGGGGTGCGGCGGCCCGACGACCGGCCGCCGGCGGTGACCGGCAACCGGCGGGCGTTCCGGGTGCTGGTACGCAACGCGCTGTTCCGACGCGTCGAACTGGCGGCGCTGCGCCGGTACGAGGAGCTGGGCGAGCTCGATGGCGAGGACGGATGGGACGCCGACGCCTGGGCCGAGGCCATCGAGGAGTACTTCGACGAGCACGACGACATCGGTACGGGTCCGGACGCCCGCGGGCCGGCCATGCTGATCATCGAGGAACACCGGGCCACGCCGACCGGCTCGGCCGGCGGTGACCGCTGGACGGTCCGGCAGATCTTCGACGACCCGGCCGGCGACCACGACTGGGGCATCAGCGCCGAGATCGACCTCGACGCGTCGGACGAGCTGGGCGCGGCCGCCGTCCGCGTCACCTCCGTCGGCCAGCTCTGACCCGCCGATCGGACGGGCGAGATTTCTCGGTCCGGCGCGGGGCAGCGCGTTCGAAAGTTTCGAAGCTAAGCTCTCCCGTAGGCATCGCGAGGCGGGGAGACAATGACCAAGCGAACCAGGGCAACCATGTCCGAGATCGCCGCGGCGGCTGGCGTTTCCGTACCCACCGTGTCGAAGGTGGTCAACGGGCGCCCCGACGTCGCGCCGCGCACCCGCCACACCATCGAACAGCTCCTGCAGGAGCGCGGGTACATCTCGCCGCGCAGCCGCCCCCACAACCGACTCGGCCTCGTCGACCTCGTCTTCGTCGACCTGGGCAACCCGTGGGCGATGGCCATCCTGGCCGGCGTGGAGGAGGTGGCCTACCGCGCGGGCACCGGGGTGGTGGTCTCCGCCGTGCACGGCCGGCATCGCACCCGCCCGGACGAGCGTTGGCTGGAGAACGTGGCGACCCGCCGTTCCGACGGCGTACTCCTGATCCTCTCCGAGCTGTCTCACCGCCAGCAGGCCCACCTGGCCGAGTTGGGCGTACCAGTGGTCGCCGTCGACCCGACCGGAACGCCCGCTCCCGGCGTCCCGTCCGTGGGCGCCACCAACTGGGCCGGCGGTCTGGCCGCCGCCGAGCACCTCCTCGAGCTCGGCCACACCGGCATCGCGGTGATCGGTGGTCCCACCGACGTGCTGTGCAGCCGCGCCCGCGTGGACGGGTTCCGCGCCGCGATGAGCAACGCCGGCATCCGGGTCCCGCCGGGATACGTCCGCTATGGCGACTTCACCAGCCTCACCGGGTACGCCGAGACCGCCGCGTTGCTCGATCTGGCCACCCCGCCGACGGCGATCTTCGTCTGCTCCGACCAGATGGCCCTCGGCGCCTACGAGGCGCTGTACGAGCGGGGCATGCGGGTGCCCGACGACATGAGCATCGTCGGCTTCGACGACCTCGACGAGGCGCGCTGGGCGGTTCCGCCGCTGACGACGGTGCGCCAGCCGCTCACGGAGATGGCCGGCACCGCGACCCGGATGCTGCTGTCGCTGGTCGCCGGCGAGGACCTGGAGACGACCCGCGTGGAACTCGCCACCCCGCTGGTCGTCCGGGCCAGCACCCGCCCGCCCGCCTCCTGACCCCGCCCGCTGTCCCACCCATACCGCGCCGATCGGCACTGATTTCGTGCCTCACTCCATGATCCAGGGTCAGTAATGGGGGCGAAAATCGGCCTCGGCGTCACCATTTGTGCCCCTCAATCTCGACCGACAGCGTCTGGGTGCGGGCCCACCGATCCCTCCTCGAGATCCCCACGATCATGGACCTGGCGTCAGCCAGACCCGCGGATCATGACGTTAACTCCATGATCGACGCGGAAGGGAGACCGCCGTCGACGCGGAGGGAGACCGCCGTCGACGCGGGAGGGGAAAGACCGCTTTCGGCGCGGGAGTGCGGGCCGCCGTACAGCTTGATCTATCCCTGATCGCGTTGCCCTTTTTGCCACTATGGTGGGCATTTGGGAGGCGACGGGAGGGGGACCGGTGTCGACCCGCAAGCTCCTCGGCTGGTACGGCGCGTGGATCGCCGCGCTCAGTGTGGCCACGGTTCTCTATCCACGCCAGCACGTCTACATCTGGACGGCGCTGGGGCTGTCCGGGACGGCGGCGATCATCGTCGGCGTCCGGCTCAACCGGCCGCGGCGGGCCAGCCCCTGGTACCTGCTCGCCGGTTCCCTGTTCGCCTTCATCGCCGGCGACGCCACGATGGACGTCCTCATCGACTTCTTCGGCCAGGAGGACCCGTTCCCCTCCGTGGCCGACCTCATGTACTTCGTCATGTACGCCCTGGTGGCGGCGGCCATGGTCCAGCTCTACCGGCTCGGCGTGGTGAGCCGGGAGGTGACGAGCCTGCTCGACGCGCTCATCCTGACCTCCGGCGTCGGCCTGCTGTCGTGGATCTATCTGATCAGCCCGTACGTCTCCGACCCGACCCTCACCCCGCTACTGAAGATCGTGTCGATCGCCTACCCGGTGTTCGACCTGCTGGTGCTCGCGATGGGGGCCCGTCTCGTCTCGATGGCCCGGCTCACCCCGGCCGTGCTGATGCTCGCGGGCGGAGCGCTCGGGCTGCTCGTCGCCGATGTGGCCTACGGGCTGGTCCAGCTCAACGGCATCTGGCAGACCGGAAGCCCGTGGGAGTTCGGGTGGGCGGCGTGTTACGGGCTGTGGGGGGCGGCCGCCCTGCACCCGAGCATGCGCGACCTCACCGAGCCGAAGGTGATGCGCCCGACCGAGGAGCGCATGCGGGCGCTGGTCCTGCTCGGGCTCGCGTCGCTCATCGCGCCGACCGTGCTGCTGATCGAGAGCCTGTCCGGCGTGGTGGTCGACGGTTCGGTCATCGCCGTGGTCTCGGCCGGGCTCGGCGTCCTCGTGCTCATGCGCCTCGGTGGCGCGCTGCGGGTCCATCGAAGGGCGGTGGCCCGGGAACGCGCGCTGCGCAAGGCGGGCGCGACCTTGCTCATGGCCAACGACCGCGACCGGGTGTCCACTGTGGTCAGTGAGACGGTGGCCCGGTTGCTGCCTACCGGCCGCCGGCACAGCGAGGTGCTCGTGACCGAAGACGTCGGTCCGCCCGGCATGGGCATGACGTACACGCGGTCGCTCGGGCCACGGCTGGCCGGGGAGTTGGGCGACTTCGAGGTGACCCTGCGCTGCCCGCTCGCCACCGAGGACCGCCCCGGCGGCGGTGGGCGGCTGGGCACCCTGTTCGTGGCGGCGGACGAGGTGTCGCTGGTGGCGCTGCAGGAGGCGGCGCAGGTGTTGGCGAACCAGGCGGCCATGGCACTGGACCGCATCGCGCTGACCAGCGAGATCGACCAGCGCAACAGCGAGGCGTACTTCCGCACCCTCGTGCTCAACACGGCCGACGTGATCCTGATCGTCGACGACGCGGACCGCGTGCAGTACGCGAGTCCGTCCGCGTCGTCGCTGTTCGGCGCCCGCGAACTGATCGGCGTACCCCTCATGAACATCGTCGAGGGCGACGTCGCGACGCGCCTGGACACGATCCGGCGCGGACTGCCCGACCTTCCCGGACCGGACTGGCGGGTGCACCGCAACGACGGCCGGGCCGCCATGGCCGATGTGACCTGCCGCGACCTTCGCGAGGAGCCCACGGTCAACGGACTCGTGGTCACACTGCGCGACGTGACGGAGAGCCGCCGACTGGAGCATGAGCTGTACCAGCGGGCCACGTTCGACTCCATGACCGGTCTGCCCAACCGCGAGGTGTTCCTGGCCGCGACCCAGGAGGCGGTCGAGGTCGCCCGCCGCGAGGGCGGCATGGTCGGGGTACTCATCGTGGGGCTCGACGACTTCACGGTCGTCAACAACACGATGGGTCATGCCACGGGCGACGAGTTGCTGGTGGCCGTCGGCCAACGCCTCGGATCGGCGGTGCGCTCGCGGGGCGGAGGCCGGCACTGGAACCACGGTCCGGTGGCCCGGCTGGGCGGGGACGAGTTCGCGGTCCTGATCGAACCGGTGTCGTCACCGGCCGACGTGGAGAGCGTCGCCGAGCGGCTCACCGGCGTCTTCGCCGAACCGTTCGCTCTCCGCCAGGGGATGGTCGCCGCGGCGGCCAGCGTCGGCGCCGCCACGACCGCCGAGGCCCACGACGCCCAGGAGCTGATGCGCCAGGCCGACCTGGCCATGTACGTGGCCAAGGGCGCCGGCAAGGCCCGATGGGTGCGGTACTCCGGCGACCTGCACGCCGCCGTCGTGGAGCGACTGGAGCTGCGCACCGAACTGGACCGGGCGATCGCCGACGGCGCCTTCGAGCTGCACTACCAGCCGATCGTGGCGCTGCCCACGGGTCACACCGTCGGCTTCGAGGCGCTGGTCCGGTGGAACCACCCCACCCGAGGCATGATCCCGCCGATGAAGTTCATCGATCTCGCCGAGGAGTGCGGCCTCATCGTGCCGCTGGGGTCCTGGGTGCTGCACCACGCCATCGAGGCGGCCGCCCAGTGGCGCCGGATCCGCCCGGCCGACGCGCCGTACGTGAGCGTCAACGTGTCGGCCAAGCAGTTCCGGGGCACGGGCTTCGTCGAGCAGGTGCACCACGAGCTGGCCTCGAGCGGGCTGCCGGCGAACAGCCTGTGCGTCGAGGTCACCGAGAGCGTCCTGATCCTCGACGACGGCCACGCGGAGGAGGACCTGTTCGGCCTCCGCCAGGAAGGTGTCCACATCGCCATCGACGACTTCGGGACGGGCTTCTCGGCGCTGAGCTATCTGCGTCGCCTGCCGGCCGACCTGCTCAAGCTGGACAAGTCCTTTATCGACACCATCGCCACGGTGCGCAAGCAGTACGAGGTGGTCGACGCGATCGTCCGACTGGCGACGACATTGCACCTGGAGGTCGTGGCCGAAGGCATTGAAACGCGCGAGGAATACGACCTCCTGAAGGACATGGGATGCGGCTTCGGCCAGGGCTATCTGATGTCGAGACCCATGCGCTACGGAGACACGAGCCGGTGGCTGCTGGAGGACACCTCACCGGTGGGAACGGGTCGGACCGCGGCCTAGGGCCCGTGGCAGAGCGACGACGTGCCCACCAACCCCGCCATCCCGGCCTCCCTTCCGCCGCGCCTGCGCGGCATCGAGGAGCTCCGCACCCGCACGCCGATGTACGACGCCGTCATCGAGGAGATCGAGGGCCGGCGGATCCGCGTCGGTGAGCGCTGGCTCGTCGACTGGGCCTCGTGCAACTATCTCGGCCTCGACTCCGACGACGAGATCGTGGCCGCGGTCACCGAACAGGTGGGCCGATGGGGTACGCATCCCGGGTGGTCGCGCATGCTCGGAAATCCGCGCCTGTACCCGCAGATCGAGGAACGCCTCTCGGCTCTGCTCCACGCCGACGACACGCTGTTGTTGCCGACCATTTCGCAGATCCACACCTCGGTCATTCCCATTCTGGCCGGTGGCGGCACGGTCGTCGTCGAGAGCGACGCGCACAAGACCGTCTATGACGGTTGCGTGCACGCCCGTGGGCTCGGCGCGACGCTGCGGCGGTTCTCCTCCGGGGATCTGCAGCACCTCGCCGACCATCTCCGGTCGGCGCCGACGGGACCGCGGCTGGTCTGCGTGGACGGCGTCCACAGCATGAGCGGCACCGTCCCCGACCTGGCGGCGTACGCCCGGGTGTGCCGCGACCACGGCGCGGTGCTCTACGTCGACGACGCCCACGGCTTCGGCGTCATCGGCGAACGGCGGGCGGACGAGGGCAGCCCGTACGGCTGGGGTGGCAACGGCATCGTGCGTCACCGCGGCGAGAGCTACGACGGCATCGTCCTGGTCGGAGGCTTCTCCAAGGCGTACTCGTCGATGCTCGCCTTCCTGGCCGTCCCGGCCGCCCTGAAGGACCATCTGAAGATCGCCGCGGCGCCGTACCTCTACTCGGGACCGTCACCGATCGCGTCCCTGGCCGGCGCCCTGGCCGGGCTCGAGGTCAACGCCACCCGCGGCGAGGCGCTGCGGGCGCGGATTCACCGGCTGACCCGGCGGATCCTGGATCACGTACGGCGGCTCGGGGTGCGAACCCTCAACACCGACGGCACGCCCATCATCGAGCTGCCGATCGCGGCCGGCCGGGACCTCGTCGACGTGGCCCACCAGCTCTGGCGGCAGGGCCTGTACGTCACGCTCGTTCCGTACCCCGGCGTTCCGCACGATCAGGTAGGCTTTCGCATCCAGGTGACCGCGGCCCACACCGACGCCCAGGTCGAGGAGCTCATGCTCGGCCTGACCGAGCTGGCCGGCGGCGGCGTGCTGCGGCCGGCCCCGCGGGAACCGCGTCGATCCGTCCGGGATTGACACAACGTCCAGGATTGACACAACGTCCGGGATTGACACAGTGGACGGAAGGCGGGGCCATGGGGCTGCTCGATATTCGGATGCCCGAAACCACGACCCGCCCACGCGCCTCGTACCGCGACGACCTGGTCACGATCGTCCTCGGTCTGTGGTTCGTCGTGGGCCTGCTGCTCGACGCGTGGGCGCATAACAACATCGAGGGCCTGGAGTCCTTCCTCACGCCGTGGCACGGGGTGTTCTACAGCGGTTTCACGGCGACCGCGGCCTGGATCGGTTGGATGGTCTGGCGCGGCCGCGGGGCGATCGGCGCGGAGAGGGCCCCGGGACCCGCGCGAGCGCTCACGGGCATGGTCCCGGTGGGCTACGGCCTGGCCGTGGTCGGCCTGCCGATGTTCGCCCTGGCCGGGGCGGGCGACTTCGCCTGGCACACGGTCTTCGGCGTCGAGCAGGCGCTGAGAATCCTGTTCAGCCCGACCCATCTGGCCCTGATTTCGGCGATGGTCCTCATCGTGACCGCCCCGCTGCGCTCCGCTTGGGCGAACCCGGCGCTCGGGCCGCGGCCGTCGCTGCGCCGGCTGCTGCCCGCGGTGGTCGGGCTGTCGTTCGCGGCCACGCTCGTGATGCTGCTGTTGCAGTACGCCAACGCGCTGGTCTGGGTGCCGGACAGTGTGGTCGTCGCGCTGTCCAACCCGCTGGACGGCTCGGTCGAGTGGTCGTTCTCGCCGGTCGAGTTGGCCTCGTCGATCGCGGTGACGAACGTGGTGCTGCTCGCGCCCCTGCTGATCCTGGCCCGGCGCTGGGCACCGCCGCCGGGCAGCGCCACCGTCCTGTTCACCTGCGTGGCCGGGCTGGCCGCGGCGATCACCATGCTGCACGGCGCGGCGATCATCTTCGGGGTGATCCTTTCCGGCGTCCTGGTGGACGCGCTGCTGATGTGGCTTCGCCCGACGGCCGGCCGCCGGTCGGCGTTTCTGGCGTTCGCCACGCTGGCGCCGGTCGTGGTCTGGTCGGTCTACATGGCGGCCGCGTCCCTGGCTGGGGGTGGGCTGCCCCGGGTGACCGAGTACTGGACCGGCATGCCGCTGGCGGCCGGGTTGATGGGTCTGCTCCTGGCCGTGATCTCCCTTCCGGCCCGCGACCCGGTGCCTTCGCAGTGAGCACGTTTCACTGTGTTTCATCGAGGTTGGGAGGTCCATCGAACCGCGTGACATACTCACCCGACGCCAACGAACAGGGAGGCCTGGGATGAGATCCGCCACGCGACGGGGGCTGACGACGGCGATCGCGCTGCTGACGGCGCTCATCGCCGGATTGTGGGTCGCCGCGCCGGCCCAGGCTCACGAGGGCGTCAACGTCACCCTGAACACCGACGGGTCGGGCTCGGTGTGGGGCGTGGTCACCTACGCGGACGGCCACGCCGTCACCGGCGAAATCACGGGCGTCATGCTCGCGGTCTCGCCCGATGGCGCGAAGCGCGTCGGGCCGGTGGCGGTCCGGGCCGCCGCGAACAACCAGGACGGCATGGTGCGCTACGACGGCAAGCTCGAGGCCGGCCAGTGGAAGGTCTCCTTCGACGTGGCCTCGCCCGGCATCGCCTCCTGCGCCATGGATCTCACAGTCGTCGTCGACGGCGCGCCGACGCCCAAGCAGCAGGTGTGTGCCGCGTCGTTCTGGCCCACGCCGGCGCCCGAGGCCTCCAACGACGACAGTGGCGGGACGTCGCTCGTCGTGGCCGTGATAGCGGTCGGCGCCGTCCTCGCCGCGGCCGCCCTGTGGATCGCGCTGCGGGCGCGCCGGGACCGCTCCGGCGGACCGGCCGGCCGCCGGCCGTCCGGCCCCTCGGGCGGGTCGGGTCGCGAGCGCACGGGCGCGGGCGGCGGGCGTCCCCGGACGCGCTGATCCCCGAACCCCAAGGGGTGCCGGTCCCTCGACACGCTTGATCGATCCATCGACGTGTGTTGACACGGTAATCGTTACGCGGCTACCTTGACGATCGCTGTTCTACATCTCGACCCCCGTTCGAAATGCCGAACAGCAGGTCGTCGGCACCTGCCCGCCGCGACCGTGGACCGTCCGTGGCGTTCGCCACGAGAAGGGACCCCCGCCATGCTCCCGCCCTCCCGGGGTAAGGCACTACGGGTCGTGCTCGCCGCAACCGCCGCCGTCCTGCTCCTCGTGGCCGGTGTCGCGCTCAGCACGTCCGCGCAGGCTCGCCAGGATCCTGTGCCCGCCGGAGACGCCAGCGTCTTCGGCGCCAACGCCAAACCCATCGAACGAGTCCCCACCAACGACCGCGCCCGCGGCCTGAACTACGACGGCCTGATCGCCGCCAAGTCCGGCCCCTGTGTCGGCGGCTACCAAATGGCCGGCGTGCAGGACCGGGCCGTGTGCACGCACGGGCCGGATCCGTTCCCGGCCGGTGTCGACCGCAACACGCAGATCGCCCCCATCCCCGCCCCACGTGCCGGTGTCGCGGCTGTGTCGGCCCTGGCCGTCTGCGAAGGCGACGGCGCCAGCGGCCTGCGGGTCGAGGTGTTGTACGTGCACGGCAGCACGAACCGGTACAACGAGTTCCTGGAGACGTTCCGCACCCTCGCCGAGGGCGTGGACACCATCTACAACGAAAGCGCCCGCGAGACCGGCGGCGAGCGGCACGTCCGCTTCGTCACCGAGATGGTCAACGGCCAGTGCCGCCCGGTCGTGCGCAATGTGCAGATCTCCGACGCGGCCATCGCCGCGACGGACTGGAGGCCGCTGTACGACGCGGTCCGGGCCCAGGGTTACACGCGCACCGACCGGCTCTACATGGAGTTCACCGAGTCGACCGCGTTCTGCGGCATCGGCGGCTTCCGCGGCGACACCCGCAAGACCGACGCGAACCGCTCCAACACCGGGCCCGAGTACGGCCGGTCGGACCGCAGCTGCTGGCGGGCCGGGGTGGCCGCGCACGAGCTGGGGCACAACCTCGGCGCCGTCAACAACAACGCACCCAACGGATCCGGGTTCGCGCACTGCGTCGACGAGTGGGACGTCATGTGCTACAAGGACAACGCGAACACGGTCATCGTCACGCGCTGCGCCGACCGGGCCCACGACGACCGGCTGGACTGCAACCACGACGACTATTACCACACGAATCCGCCGGCCGGCAGCTACCTGGCCAGCAACTTCAACGTCGCCGACAACCTGTTCCTCATCCGGGGTCCGGGCGGTCCGACGACACCTCCGCCGACGACCACGCCGCCGGGCGGTGGGGCGAACCGGGCCCTGGACACGAACGTGACACGGTCCACGTCGTTCGTCTCCTCGTGGGAGAACCTGGCCGCCATCAACGACAACTTCACACCGACCAGCTCGGCCGACCGGTCACACCTGGTCTACGGCAACTGGCCGCAGCAGGGTACGCAATGGGTGCAGTACACCTGGCCCAGCGCGGTGTCGCTCAACCGGGTCTCGGTGTACTGGTTCGACGACAACCAGGGCATCGACCTTCCGGCGTCGTGCCAGGTGCAGATCTGGACCGGCTCGGCCTGGCAGAACGTGGGTGCCGCGGGCTCCTGTGGCGTGGCCGCCAACCAGTTCAACACGGTGACGTTCACCACCGTGTCGACGACGCAGGTCCGGGTGAACATGACCGGCCGCGGCACGTTCTCCACCGGAATCCTGGAGGTGCGGGCCCTGGCACCGTAACCGCCTTGGTCGACGGGTCGCCTCGGCGCGAACGGAGCGAGCGTCAAGGGGCTCGGATTGGCTGAGCCGTCATGACCATCCGGATGTTACGGTCCGAGTGTGCAGACGCGGCGAGCGGCGGACCCCGCCAACGAGGCGGGGTACGCCGCTCACGCTTCGGCGGTGGTGGCCCTGCGCGACGCGTATGCCGCGCTTCCCGCCGGATCCCCGGTACGGCTGGCCAAGCGGACCTCGAACCTGTTCCGGTTCCCCACCTCGTCGTCGGCCCCCGGGCTCGACGTCGGCGCGTTCGACCGCGTGCTGCGCGTCGACCCGGACCGCCGGGTCGCCGACGTGCAGGGCATGGTGACCTACGAACGGCTCGTGGACGAGACCCTGGCTCACGGGTTCATGCCGCTCGTCGTACCCCAGCTGAAAACGATCACCCTCGGGGGCGCGGTGGCCGGGCTCGGCATCGAGTCCTCGTCTTTCCGCAACGGGCTGCCGCACGAGTCGGTGCTCGAGATGGAGGTCCTCACCGGCGACGGGCGGGTGACCGTGGCCCGGCCGGACAACGAACACGCCGACCTGTACCGCGGATTTCCTAACTCATACGGCACGCTCGGCTACACGCTGCGACTGCTGATCGAGCTGGAGCCGGTCCGGCCGTACGTGCGCCTGCGCCACCTGAGGTTCGCCACCGCCGAGGACTGCCTCGACGTCATGGCCGCCGCCTGCCGCGAGGGCGCCCACGACGGGGAGCGGGTGGACTTCGTCGACGGGACGGTGTTCGGGCCGGACGAGCAGTACGTCACGCTCGGCACGTTCACCGACGAGGCGCCCAGGGTCAGCGACTACACGGGGATGGACATCTACTACCGGTCGATCCAGCGGCGCGAGGTCGACCACCTCACCGTGCGCGACTATCTGTGGCGTTGGGACACCGACTGGTTCTGGTGCTCGCGCGCCCTCGGGGTGCAGCGGCCCGCGGTGCGCCGGCTGTGGCCGCGCCGCTACCGCCGCTCCGATGTGTACCGGCGCCTGATCGCGCTGGATCGGCGCCACGGCCTGTCCGACCGCGTGGCCCGGCTGCGCGGCCAGCCCCGGCAGGAGCCGGTCGTCCAGGACGTCGAGATACCGGTGGCGGAAACGGCCAAGTTCCTGAGCGAGTTTCACCGCGAGGTGGGTATCAGCCCGGTGTGGCTGTGTCCCCTGCGACAGCGCTCGCCCGATCCCTGGCCGCTCTACCCCCTGCACGCCGGCGAGCTGTACGTCAACGTCGGGTTCTGGTCCAGCGTGCCGCTGGGCCCGGGCCAGTCCGACGGTCATCACAACCGACTGATCGAACGGCTGGTGGCCGACCTCGGCGGCCACAAGTCGCTGTACTCCACAGTGCACTATCCGGAGGAGGAGTTCTGGCAGCGCTACAACGGGGCCGCGTACCGCGCGGTGAAGCGTGCCTACGACCCCGATGGACGGTTGCCTGATCTCTACCGGAAGGTGAGTGCGTGATGGGACTTGCTCAGACCCTGGCCCGGGTGATCGGCGGCGATGTGGCGTGGCGCGTCTTCGACGGCAGCACCGCCGGGCCGGCCGATGCGGTGGCCACGATCGAGATCCGCTCGCCCCTCGCCCTGTCCTACGTGGCCAGCGCGACGAGCGACCTCGGGCTCGGGCGCGCGTACGTCACCGATGAGCTGGACGTGCACGGCGACCTCTACACCGCCCTGGCTCACCTGGCCCGGCTGGACCTGGACCTCTCGCTCGGTGAGCGGGTGCGGCTGCTGCGCGAGCTGGGCGGGCTCGGGCTGCTGCTGCGCCGTCCACCCCGGCCGGCCCAGGAGGTACGGCTGCGGGGCCGGCGGCACTCGAAGGCCCGCGACCAGCGGGCGATCTCGCACCACTACGACGTGTCCAACAAGTTCTACGAGTGGCTCCTCGGGCCGTCCATGACGTACACCTGCGCGGTCTACACCAGCGAGACCGACACCCTGGAGCAGGCGCAGTTCGCCAAGCACGACCTCGTGGCCCGCAAGCTGGCGCTGGAGCCGGGCATGCGGTTGCTCGACGTCGGCTGCGGCTGGGGCGGGATGGTGATGCACGCGGCCAAGGAGTACGGGGTACGGGCGATCGGGGTCACGCTGTCGCGCCGCCAGGCGGAGTGGGCGCAGAAGGCCATCGCGGAGGCCGGCCTGTCCGGGCTGGCCGAGGTGCGGCACCTCGACTACCGCGACATCGAGGAGACCGAGTTCGACGCGATCAGCTCCATCGGTCTCACCGAGCACATTGGACTGGCCAACCTGACCAGCTACTTCCGTTTCCTGTACGCCCGGCTGCGTCCGCAGGGCCGGCTGCTCAACCACTGCATCACGCTGCCGCGCACCAGCGAGCGGGTGAAGGGCAATGGCTTCATCCGCCGCTACATCTTCCCGGACGGCGAGCTACCGGCGGCCGGCCGGGTGGCGTCGGAGATGCAGGACAACGGCTTCGAGGTCCGCCACGCGGAGAACCTGCGGGAGCATTACGCGATGACCACCGCCGCCTGGTCGCGCAACCTGGACGCGCACTGGGGCGAATCGGTGGAGGAGGTGGGCGAGGGCATCGCCCGCACCTGGCGGCTGTACCTGGCCGGCGTGAGCCTGGGCTTCGACCGCGACCAGATCGAGCTGCACCAGGTTCTCGGGGTCAAGCTCGACGCGGCCGGGCGGTCCGGCATGCCGCTCCGCCCGACCTGGGCCAGCTAGACCCGACGGCCAGCTGGACCCAACGGCTAGAACCGCTGCTCGAGGTCCTCCTCCGAGGCCGACAGGTGCGCGGCCCACGCCTCGGCGACGGTCTGGAACGTGGTGCCCTCCGGCAGCCTCCGCAGGAGGGAGACCATGTGGTCGGGGGCCTGGTTCTCCCGCGCCTCGGCCACGAGAGCGTCCCGGTCGGCCGGGAAGACCGACCGACGCAGATAGCGGCCCAGATCGGAGCGCTCGTCGCGCTCCTCGGGCGTCATCCCGGTCGGCGAGCCGCCCATATGGGGACGGACGTCGGGCTGGTCCTCCCCGAACGGCTCCGGCTCGTGCCACTCCTCGGCCCGGGCGTCGGTCGGCCGGCCCTGGGTCAGGCCCCGCGTCTCCTGCTCCATCTGCTCGTCGAGGCGGGGTCCGTGCTTGGTGCTTCCGCGATCCAGGCGCTCTGGTTCCATACTCCCCCCGTACCCGGATGGACCCCCCCGAAACGGCACCTAGTCCTCGTTCCCCCCGGGGAGACACACCCATACCGACCCTAGACTCGCGCCATGAGAATCGGAGTGCTCGGCGCGGCCCGCATCGCCCCGGCGGCGTTGATGCGGCCGGCCCGTGTGGTCGACGGCGTGACGGTGGCGGCCGTGGCCGCCCGCGACCGGGGCCGGGCCGAGGCGTTCGCGTCGAAGTACGGCGTGGCGACGGTGCACGACTCGTACGCCGATCTCGTCGACGACCCCTCCCTGGACGCGGTGTACATCCCGCTGCCCAACGGCCTGCACGCGCAGTGGACGCTGGCCGCCATCAAGGCCGGCAAGCACGTGCTGTGCGAGAAGCCGTTCACCTCCAACGCCGCCCAGGCCCGCGAGGTCGCCGCCGCCGCGGACGGGACCGGGCTCGTGGTGATGGAGGCGTTCCACTACCGCTACCACCCGCTCGCCCGACGGATGGAGGAGGTGGCCCACGGCGGTGAGCTGGGCCGCATCGTGCGCGTAGAGAGCGCGATGTGCTTTCCGCTGCCCCGCTTCACCGACATCCGCTACAACTACGACCTGGCCGGCGGCGCGCTGATGGACGCCGGCTGCTACGCCGTACACTGCCTGCGGCTGCTCGCCCCGGGCGACCCGGCGGTCGCCAGCGCGCGGGCGCTGACGCTGCAACGCGACCCGCGCATCGACCGCGCCCTGACCGCCGACTTCACGTTCCCCGACGGTGCCACCGGGCGCATCCATACGTCGATGTGGTCGTCGACGCTGCTGCGGATCCGGGCCCAGGTGACCGGGGAACGCGGCACGATGACCGTCAACAACTTCGCCGTACCCCAGTTGCCCTCGCGCTTTCTCGTCACCGTCGACGGGCGGCGCCGGCGCGAGACGTTCGGCGGCGAGGCAACGTACGTCCACCAGCTCCGGGCGTTCGCCGCCGCCGTGGCCGGCCAGCCCACGAACCTCACGCCGCCGTCGGACTCGGTCGCCACCATGTCGTTGATCGACGACATCTATGTCGCGGCCGGTCTCCCCTTGCGCACCTGACCCCACACGCCGGCGGGTATCGTCTAGCCACCCGGATGATGAGAGGGGCGTCGATGTCCACTGAGCGGGCTGCGCCGGCCCACCGGCGGTACGCCGGTCTGACCGTCCAGTTCGGATGGGAGGGCGTGCTTCTGGCCCTGGCCATGGCGGTGACCGGCCTGGTGCTGGCGCTGACCGATGCCGAGTTCAACGCGTTCCTGGTCTGGCAGATCGCCTCGGTCGGATTCCTCGCCGCCGGCTTCGCCTTCTCCCTGCGCACGGGCACGCCCAACCTGGCCGTCGGTGCCTTCGCGGTGCTGGGCGGCCTGATCTACGCCCGGCTCGTGACCGAGGAGCTGACGGCCGCCGTCGCCGCCCTGGTCGCGGTCGCCGTCGTGCTGGCCGCCGGCCTGCTGCTCGGTGCGCTGACCGGGCTCACCTCGGCGCCCGGATGGGCGATGTCCCTGGTCGGCCTGGCCGGCGGGCAGGCGGCGATCGTGGCCCTCTTCGGCGAGCAGGGCGGGGTGGTTACCGGTGGCCAGCCGCGGACGCCCATGGGGGTGGTGTGGCTCGTCGCCTTCGTCCTCGTCTCGGTGGCCGAGGGCGTGCTGTTCCTGGTGCCCGCGGTGCGCCGGTTCCTGGGCGCGAACCGCACCGGTGCGAATCCGGCGCAGTGGCGGCCGGCCCGCCTCGTCGGCGCCGTGATCGGCCTCGGCGGCTCGAGCCTGCTGGCCGGCCTGAGCGGCGTCGCGCTGGTCGAGGTGACCCGCTTCGCCTCCCCCGGCCTCGACGGGGGTCAGCTGTTGCTCGCGATCGGGACCGCCCTTCTCGGTGGCGCGGGCGTCTACGGCGCCCGCGGCGGCGCCCTCGGCACGGCCCTGGCCACGATGATCATGGTGATGAGCACCATGGCCCTGGCCGTGACCGACAGCCCGCGCTGGATCATGCTCGCGCTGGCCGGTGTCGCGATCCTCATCGGAATCGGGTACAGCCGCGTGCTGGAGGCCTACAGCGGCCCACTCTGACCCTTGGTGTGAAGGCAGCAAAACCGTTCGGGTCACGACCGCGCGGCCGCTAGGGTGCGGGCGTGACGATAGACGCCCCGGCCGGCCTGGAGTGGGCCGCCCGCCGACTCGACGAGCTCGGCCACCGCGCCACCGGCCCGGCCGAGCCGGTCAAGGCGTCGGCCTGGTCCATGGTGTACACGTTTCCCACCCCGGACGGCCGCGTGTGGTTCAAGGCCAACGGGGGCGACACCCGGTACGAGGCCGGCCTGGCGGCGGCGCTGGGCCGATGGGCACCCGACCGGGTACTGGCGCCGCTCGCGGTCGAGCCCGAGCGGGGTTGGCAGCTGCTGCCCGATGGCGGGACGCCGCTGCGCGAGCTCCCGACCAATACGGATCCGGGAACCTGGGGGCGGTTCCTGGCCGGGTACGCCGAACTGCAGCGCCGCGTCACGCCGTACGCCGGCGAGATGCTGGCCCTGGGCGTACCCGATCACCGGCCGGAGTCGATGCCGGGGCAACTCGAGGCGTTGCTCGACGCTCCGGACCTCGTCATCGCCGACGACGCGCGGGCCGCGCTGCGACGGCTGCGCCCCGAGTACGACGAGGCGTGCGCCCGGCTGGCCGCGGCCGGACCGGCCGCCAGCGTCCAGCACGACGACCTGCACTCCAACAACATGCTGCCGATGCCGGACGGCGACCGCTTCTTCGACTGGGGTGACGCCAGCGTAGCCCACCCCTTCGCGACGCTGCTCGTCACGCTGCGGTCGTTCGCGTACACCCTCGACCTCAAGACCGACGACCCGGTCGTCCTGCGGGTCCGCGACGCCTACCTGGAGCCGTGGGGACTCGGGCGCGACGGCCCCGCGTTGGTCGAGCTGGCAACCTGGACCGGCATACCCGGCCGCGCGCTGTCCTGGCGGCGCGCGCTGGTCGAGGCCGGGCCGGCCGACATCGAGGCCCACGGCGACGCGGTCGCGGGCTGGCTCACCGATCTCCTCGAGCCCCGCTGACGGCCGCCGACCGGTGCACGCGGTGTAAGCAGGGGCACCCTACAGAACACAATGCGTCTGTAGGGTGCCCCTGCTTACAGGCACCTCAGAGGCGGGCGCACTGGCCGGACGACGGCCCGGTGATCGAGTTGGGCCGGCCGTAGTTGACCGGCGCCGGATCGTTGCCGGAGCAGGACAGCGAACCGATGATGTCGTTGCCGGTGACCACGATCGGCGTGCCGCCGGTGGAGTTACCGACAAGGCTGACCGGCCCGGCCAGCCGGTTCTCCGACAACGCTACCCGGACCGTGGTGCGGTTGACCGACACCGCGCCGACCACCGAACTGTCGAACAGCTCGACGAGGCGGGCGTCGTCGGCCCGCAGCGGTCCGACCACGAGAGCGCCGGTGGCCACGAGGCCGGCCCCGGCCCGCACCCGCACGGGTCCGACGACCGACGCGCCATCACCGAGGCAGGTGACTCCACTGTCGACATTGAGCGCCCCGATGAACAACCCGTTGATCGTCCGGTCGCACCGGACCGCGTCGAAGATCTGGATCTCCTTGACCCCGACGCCGAAACCGGCGGTCGGCGTCACCAGCAGCCGGACCCGTTGCGCGGTCACCGGCGCGAACGTCACCGAGTTGTAGTTGGGCTGCGGCGCCGCCGGTGAGCGGGCCTGGTCCGGCACGTCGACCCAGTCCGTCCCGTTGTGGTACTGGAGCGTGTAGGCCGACGGTTGGCGGTAGGTGTTGCCCTGCCCGTTGGACTGCGTCTGGTACGTCTTGTCGCTGAAGAAGTACAGCTTGACGGAGTTGAACGACGCCGGCGCCCCCAGGTCGATCTCGAGCCAGTCCTGGGCGTTGGGCGAGCCCTGGGTACCCCAGATCGTGTTGCGGGCCAGGTACGTGCCCTGCTGGATCGGCAGCCCGCTGTAGGTGAAGCCGTCGACGGCGTTCTCCGGCGCGGTCGCCCGCACGGTCGGCGTCGTCGTGGTGAACGACGCGGTGACCGCCTTGCCCCGGGCCAGGTTGGGCAGCCAGCCGGACTCCAGCGTCAGGTCGACGCCGGCCTTGGCGAACATGTCGACGACCCGGCCGTTGTCCGACAGCCCGATGTCGGTGGCGGCCGGCAGCTCCCGGGCGGCCTTGTTGAGCACCCGGGTGTCGCTGCCGTCGAGCACCGACACCGCGCCGGTCCGGGCGTTCCACGACACGTGGGCCAGATCGTCCACGGTGAACGCCCGCCGGCCGGCGACGTAGACCGAGTAGCCCTCGGGGGCGGCCGGATAGTAGCGGCGACCGTCGCCCGGCTTGTCCCAGACCACCGTGAGGTCACGGCCGTGGTAGCTGAGGTTGTTGACCGCGAAGTGGTCGTACCCCACGTCGATCGGCCACAGCTCGACCACGTCGTCCAGTCGCGGCCGCACCCCGGCGATGTCGTCAATGATCATGAAGTTGTACGCGCCGAGGATGTTGTGGTGGATTCCGGAGCGCCCCAGCGTGCGGTTGACCGGGTCCCAGCTGAAGAAGAACTCGTTGTTGTCCGGGTACCGGTTGTCCCCGCCCACGTACTGCACCCAGGTGAGCCACTCCAGCAGCAGCCGGTACATGTCGGCCGTGACGTATGGCGACGGGTACTCCCGCAACGCCTTCGCGTAGAGCTGGGCCTGCAGGGTCGAGTTGATGTTCGAGAAGTTGTTGCTCCCGGTGGCCGCCTCGGCCTTGTCGTGCTGGTTGGCCGTGTAGAACGGCATGATGGGGAACTCGCGGCGGTCGGCGTAGTAGCGCAGGGCCTGCTTGTACTCGTCGGTGTTGGGCACCAGCCCCTCGGTGAACGGCGAGAAGTTCTGCTGGTCCTTCCACGGCACCAGCACGTTGCGGGCGACGTTGCGCTGCTTGAACACCTTGCCGGGATGGCCGACCAGCGGGGTGTCCACCCGGGCGTCGCGCCCGTTGCCCGAGGAGTCGACCGCGGTCGCCCCGCCGTCCTCGTTGAACGAGTACCGGGCGAACGCGCCGGTCAGGCCGCCGTCGGGCGAGGCGGTCAGGCCCTGGACCTCGGCCTGGCTCAGGGCCCGGTCGTAGATCTGGAACTCGTCGACCGTCCCGGCCAGACCCGGGTCGCCGTACTGCGACTTGCCGATCCAGTTCTGCGTCGTGGCCCCCATCGAGGACGGCCGCAGGGTGATGTTCGGGTTGGTGCCGATCGGATTGCCATTGAGGTAGAGCGTGCCCGTGTTGCCGGCCAGGGTGACGGCCAGGTGGATCCACTGGTTGGTGGGAAGCTGGCCGGCCGTCGTCGGGTTGATGCGCTGCTCGTTGCCGCCACCGGAGATGGTCAGGGCGAACCGGGGACCGGTGCCGGCGTTGACGGTGAGGAACATGTTCGTGTTCGGACCCGACCCGAAGTCGAACACCCGCGACCACTGCGTGGTGGCGGCCAGGTTGACCCAGGTGGCCACCGTGAAGTCGTTCAGGGTGCTGACGATGCCGGCCGGCAGCGTGACGCTCTGGTTGGGGTTGGCCCCGTTGAGCCCGACCGCGTTGCCGTACCCGGCCTGGCCGGCCACCCGCGTCGACGGTGTCGGCGTGGGCACCGAATCGGCCGGCGTGTCGTCCCACAACAGGTTGAGGATCGCGGTGCGGATGTTCTCGGCGATCGTGTTCATCTCGGCCGCCTTGGCGGTGTCACCGAGGATCGTGTACGCCTCGGCGGCCGCCTTCGCCCCCGAGTACCAGAACGCCGTCTCCGTCCGGTCCTGCGAGATCTGGCTGGTGAAGTACTGCAACGCCACCGCGTCGGCGTCGTTGCCGGTCAGCGCGCCCGAGGCGTACTCGATGAGCGAGTTGCCGTTGCCGCGGTCGTACTTGGCCAGTTGCCCCTTGACGTCGCACTCGGCGTACCGGGCGAAGTTGGCGATGACGCCGCGGTCACCGCCGTGCACCTTGTAGGCGTTCCACGCCTCGCGGGCGATGTACTGCTCGTACGTGTTGCCCCAGCTGAACGAGCCCGGGTTGTCGGTGAAGGCCGTGCACTTGGACATCTCGCCCGACGAGACCCAGTTTCCGTACGAGTACAACGGATTGCGGAAGTACTTGAGGTCCTGCAGGTGCATCGGTTGGGTGAGCTGGATCGCGTTGTTGTAGCCGAGCACGCCCTCGATGGAGACGGGGAACTGGTAGTCGTTGCCGGGGATGTTGGCATCGACGTAGTTGTACCGGGACAGGAACGTCCGGTAGTACGCCATCTTCTTCACGTTGTCGTCGGGAACGTCGATGTAGGGCACGTTGTCGACCCACCACCGGTTGTACTCGCGCACGTGGGTGCGCCAGGCCGTCTCGGCGTCGAGGCCGCGGAACCGCTCGTACTCGGTGGTCGAGCCGGGCAGCTCGGCCGTGGTCGCGCCGAGCTGGACCTTCAGCGTGACCGACTGGCCGGGCTCCAGCGACAGCGTCCGGGTCAGCGTCGTGCCGCTGACCGCCATCCCGTCGCCGGACAGGCGCGGGGTGACCACCGTCGTGTCGTACCGCGCGGCCACCGTACCGGTCAGCTCGCTCGGGTCGCTCGAGGACGCGACCGTCGCCACCGGCGAGGCCACCGTCAGCGTCCGCTGGGTGGCCGCCGAACCGGTGTTGGTGACGGACAGGACCGTGACGGCGACGTTGTCGTACGTGATGAACTTCCGCTGGGCCACGCGCAGGCCCTCGGCCGTGTGCACGCTCGACCAGTGGCTGGGGTACTGCACGCGCTCCGATGTGGACTCGGTCAGCGTCGCGTCGGACACGGTCACCGTGTACAGGTTCTGGTTGTTCCCGGTCGGGCGCTCGCGGTAGGCGTAGCCGCCGGCGAAGCCGAGCGGCCCGGCGTTGTGGGTGTACATGTACAGCGCCCGACCCCGGGTGTAGAGGTAGGAGTCGGCGTTGCTCAGGAACGGCCGGGCCAGCACGCGGTCGAACCAGTACGACCCGGTCCCGCTGGCCTCGTCGGCCTCGAAGAATCGCCGCAGCGCGCCGCGGGCCGGGTCGAAGGCCGCGGGCTCGGCCGGCACCGGATTCTCGGCCCCGACGAACGTGGGGATCCCGGGGTCCACCGCCGGCGGCAGCCCGGGTTGGTAGTCGCCCTGGGCCGGGCCGGCGCCCAGCGCCAGCGTCAGCCCGATCGTGAGGGCCGCGGCCAGGCCGCGGCGGGTCGTCATGGCACCATTGCGCATCGTCCCAGGGTCCCTTCGTACGCGTGACCGGTCCCGGTCCACGCGACAACGGCCGGGGAGGGACGCGTACGGCCGGGGGCAGTCAGTTCGAAATATCGAACGATGTCTGCTAAGTCGAACCGACTCTCTCGGGTCCCGGACGCTTTGTCAACCAGAACTGTCGCCGGCGACCGTTTCCGGGTACTTCAGGCCGAGACCGGTGTTGACGACCACGACGCGGGCGTCCGCCGACAGCCACCCGCTGGCCAGCAGATGGCGTACCGCGGTCAGGCCGGCCGCCCCCTCCGGGCACAGCCACAGGCCCTCGTCCCGGCCGAACTGCCGCAGGTCGGCCATGATCTCGGCGTCGTCGACGGCGATCGCGGTGCCGCCCGAGGCGTACACCGCGTCGAGGATGAGCTCGTCGCCGAGCGGAGCCGCGACGTTGATGCCGAACGCCGCGGTGTGCGGGTCCGGCCAGGGGTCGGCGCGCCGCCGGCCGGCCGCGAAGGCCCGCACGATCGGGGCGCATCCGGTCGACTGCACGACGACCAGGCGCGGCGGCCGGCCCCGCAGCCAGCCGAGCTCCGCCAGCTCCCCCACGGCCTTGTGGATACCGATCAGACCGACCCCGCCCCCGGTCGGATAGACGATGGCGTCGGGTGCGGCCCAGCCGAGCTGCTCGACGATCTCCAGGCCGAGCGTCTTCTTGCCCTCGATCCGGTACGGCTCGCGCAGCGTGGACGCGTCGAACGCCCCGTTCTCGGCGATGAGGGTACGGATCTTCGCGGCGGCGTCGCCGATCAACCCGTCGACGAGGTGCACGTCGGCTCCGGCCACCAGACACTCCCGCCGGGTACTCTCCGGCGCGGCGATCGGCATCGCCACGGTCGCCCGCATCCCGGCCCGGGCCGCGTACGTGGCCCACGCCGCGCCCGCGTTGCCGTTCGTGGGCAGCGCGACGTGGTCGATCCCCAACTCGGCCGCCCGCGACACGCCGACGGCGGCTCCCCGGGCCTTGAACGACCCGGTGGGCAGGGCACCCTCGTCCTTGACCAGCAGGCCGGGCAACCCGATCCGGTGTCCATATCGGAGCACGGGCAGCAGGGGCGTCCAGCCCTCGCCGAGCGACACGGCTCGGGCCGGGTCCCGCACCGGCAGCAGTTCGCGGTAGCGCCACAGATCGGCCGGCCTTCGGGCGATCTCCTCGGGCGTCAGCGCCTTCCCCACGGCCTCCAGGTCGTAGCGGGCCAGCAGCGGCGACCCGCACCCGCACAGGTTGGTCGGCACGTCGGCGTCGCGGCGGGCGCCGCAGCGGGGACACTCCAGATTGGTGAGGTTCACCCGCATCACGGTAGTTTGGCGCGTGTGCGTCGTGCCAACGATCACGGAGGGGTGAGTCATGGCGAAGCGATCCGGCGGCCTCGGCCGGTCGGCCGCGCGTACGTTCCTGCGGGCGGCGGTGTGGGTGTACCGGCGCACCGGCGGGCGCGTGGGCGGCAAGATGTTCGGCGTGCCCGTCCTGCTGCTGACCACGACCGGTCGCCGGTCGGGGCGGCCGTGGACGGTGCCGCTGATGTACCAGCCCGTCGACGCCGATGGATGGGTCCTCATCGCGTCCAACGGCGGCAGCCCGCGCCACCCCGCGTGGTGGTTCAACCTGCGGTCGAATCCCGACGCGGCGATCCAGATGGGCCGCGAGGTCATCCCGGTGACCGGCACCGAAGCGACCGGCGAGGACCGTGATCGGCTCTGGCGGGTGATGACCGGCGTGTACCCGACCTACGACCAGTACCAGACCAAGACCAGCCGGACGATCCCGGTCGTGCACCTGCGCCGCCGATGAGACCGACGAAGATCCCGGCCAAGGTGGTAGAACCGGGGTCATGACCTCGTCGCTGCGCACCGCCACGCCCGATGACGCCCTGGCCTTCGACTCCGTCCGCCGCGCCGTCTTTCCGTACCGCGTCGGCAGCGCCGAGAGCGTGCGCCACCTCTGGGAGACGATGCCGGAGACCGCCCGGATGCTGGTCCTGCTGGCCGAGGTCGACGGCCAGGTGGTGGGCGCCGGGCGGGCCTTGCTCAACAAGTGGACCTCGGAGGAAGGCGCGGCGGAGGTGCTCGTGATGGTCCAGCCCGACCACCGGGGGCACGGCGTCGGCCGGGACATCTACAACTCCCTCGAATGGCACCTGCGCGACATCGGCGCCCGCCGGGTGGAGGGCTGGGCGACCGACGACGAGGCCAGCCGCGCGTGGTGCCGCAACCGGGGTTACGAGCCGACGCACGAGATCCGCTTCTCGCGACTCGATCTCGACGACCTTGACAAGCTGCCGCCCACACCACCGATGCCGGACGGGGTCACCGTCGCGAGCCTCGCCGACGTGGGACCGGAGGCGGTCCACGCCCTGTACGCCGCGACGAGCGTGGACGAGCCGGGCGACATGACGCTCGATGTGGTCGGCTACGACGGATGGCATTCCGGGATCTGGACCAGCCCGCTCATCGACCACGAATCGAGCACGGTCGTCCTCGTCGACGGCGAGCCGGCCTCGTACACCTTCGTCGAGGTCGACCGCGACGCCGCCCGGGCCTGGTCGGGCGGCACGGGGACCCTGCGCCAGCACCGGGGCCGGGGCCTGGCGAAGATCGCCAAGTCGGTCGCCCTGCGGAAGGCCGCGCGGGCGGGAATCACCGCGGCCTACGCCAGCAATGACGAGGTCAACGGTCCGATGTTGGCCGTCAACGTCTGGCTCGGGTACCGCCCCTGCGCCCGACAATGGGCACACATCAAGGTGCTGTAGTACGCCTCATTCGTACGGCCCGGCGAAACCGACAATGGTCGTGCCGCCGTCCGTTTTCGTGCCGCACACTCGGGCCGGCCGGGCCATGCGTCGCGGGCCCGGACGCACAAGACTGCTCGGGTGCGGCAACCACAACGCGGGCCCCGGCTCGGACCGGGCCAGAAGGCGGCTGTCATCATCGGCAGCGTCGCGATGGCGCTCCTTCTCTTCTGCGGCCTGACCACGGCGGTGATCGGCCTCGTCGGCGCGACGTCGCCGACGTCCCCACCCGTCGCGCAGGAGCCGCCGGACGCGGAGGATCCGCCGGCCGCCCAGGCGCCGGCGGCGCCGACCGTGACCACCGGGCCGACCACCACCGGGCCGGCGCCCACGGTCCAATACACAAAGCGCACGGTCGTCGAGGAGGAAGCGATCCCCTTCGGCACCAGAACGGTCAACGACTCGTCCCTGCCGAAAGGCACGACAAAGGTACGCACGCGCGGGGTGGTCGGTCTCAAGAAAATCACCTACGAGGTGACGTACTCCGACGGAGTGGAGACCGGGCGGACGAAGCTGAGCGAAGAGGTGGTGAGGAAGCCGGTCACCAAGGTGGTGGCGGTGGGCACGAAGCAACCGCGCTGCGATCCCAACTACGCCGGAGGCTGCGTACCCATCGCCTCGGACGTGGACTGCGCGGGTGGCGACGGTGACGGTCCGGCGTACGTCGAGGGCCCGGTGACGGTGATCGGCCAGGACATCTACGACCTCGACCGCGACAACGACGGCATCGGCTGCGAGTAGGGCCGCGCGGGTCGTCACGCCGGATGAGCACCCGGACAGCATGCTGGCCACGGTTCAGGTCTGAGCCAGGCTCTCCACGGTGGACGAGAGGATCCGCCAGGCCGCGTCGTCGTCGGCGCTGCCGTCGTGGCCGCGCCGGAACCGGCCGACCTCCACCGCGATGTCGGCCAGCTCCCACCGGATCCGGTACAGCTCCAGCATCGACGCCCGCGGCGCCACGCCGGCCGCCTCGGCGTAGGCGGCCAGGACCGACCCGTCCCCCGGCTCGATGAGCCACAGGTCGCGTTCCGGCGGCGCCACCATGGCCGTGTCCCAGTCGATGAGCACCCAGCCGTCGGCCGTGAGCATCGTGTTGCCCGGATGCGGTTCCCCGTGGGTGAGCACGGCCCGATCGGACCGCTCCCGGGCCAGCGCCACCAGGCCGTCGTAGTGGGCCAGCAGGTGCCGGATCGGATCCGCGTGCGTCCGGAGGAGGTCGACCACGGCACGGCCGTACGGTCCGGCGGCCGGCGCCGCCTCACTGTCCAATGTGAACTCCAGCTCGGCCCGGTGACCGACGGTGAAGTCGTCCCGGGCGACGCCGTCCCGCACGGCCTCGGGCGCGGTGTGGACGCCGAGGACCATGTCGAGGGTGGCCCGTCGATGCTCGGGCGTGGAGAACTCACCCCAGGAGAAGTGCTGCCCCTCGAGGTACGGGTAGAGCGCCACGGCGTACCGGTCGTTGATTTCCCCGCCCCCCAGCCCTTCGGGCCCACCCCCCTTGATCCGCACCACGCACCGGCCGTCGGACGCGGTCAACGGCGCGACCGCGAAGCCACGGCCGTGCTCGCGCAGGGCCTGGGCCGCGGCCAGCGACGCGTGCAGCCGGTCGAACGCCGGGCCGGAGGCCTTCATGGCAAGGTCGTCGACGGTGACCCACCACCGCCCGCCGTCGGCGTCCACGGTTTCCCAGTGGTGGCTGCCGAAGCCGACCGGCCGGTAGGCCACGGACGCGACCTTCAGGCCCCAACCGCGGTCCAGCACCGAAGCCAGCGCCTCCGGGGTGACGGCGGCGGGCGGGCTCAACACGCAGCCCACAGTACGGCCCGTGGCGCTGTCGGCAAGCCGATTATCACAGCGTTCGAGCCAGGACGGCGACGCCGGCCGGCGCGTATGCGACATTGGCAGCGTGAGCGATCCACTCAACGAACAGGCCGAGGCCCTGCCCGCCCTGACGATGGTGTACGAGGCGGCCGGACCGTATCTGGAGCGACTGCCGGACCGGCTCGTCTACGACCGGGCCGCCGAGCCGATGCTGCGCGAGGTCGGCGGACCGTTGCCGGACAAGGGCTTGGGCACCCGGGCCGCCGTCGAGACGCTCGTGCGCGTCGGAACGGCCACCGCGACGGCCTCCGCCGGGCCCCGGTTCTACCACTTCGTGATCGGCGGCTCGACGCCGGCCGCACTCGCCGCCGACTGGGTCGTGTCCCTATTGGACCAGAACGCGTTCGTTCGGGCGTCCTCGCGGTTCGCCGACGCGGTCGAGACGGTGGCGCTGGACTGGCTGCGCGACCTGTTCGGGCTGCCGGTGGGCTGGGGCGGCGCGCTGGTACCCAGTGCCACGTTCGCCAACTTCGCCGGCCTGTCCCTGGCCACGCACTGGTGGGGCGAGCGCCACGAGGTGGACGTCACATCGGCCGGGCTGGCCGGCCTGCCGCGGATGCCGGTCCTGTCCAGCGGGCACGTTCACCCCAGCGCGCGCAAGGCGCTGCAGATGCTCGGCCACGGCAAGGACACCGTCGAGGTCTTCGCCCGCGATGACGTCGGCCACCTCGACACGGCCGGGCTGCGACGCCGGTTGGCCGAACTGAATGGCGAGCCGGCCGTACTCATCGGGAACGCGGGCGAGCCGAACGCGGGCGACTTCGACCCGCTGAACGAACTCGCCGACCTGGCCGCGGAGTTCGACGCCTGGCTCCACATCGACGGGGCGTTCGGCATCTTCGCCGCGCTGTCGCCCCGTACCGCGCATCTCGCCGCCGGAATGGAGCGGGCCGACTCGATCGCGGCCGACGCCCACAAATGGCTCAACGTCCCGTACGAGAGCGGGTTCGTCCTGGTACGGGATCCGGCCCGGCTCGGTCCGGCGTTCGGCATGCCGGGCGCGGCGTACCTGCCGGGACCCGACGATCCGCGGGGCGGCTACGGCCTGCTCGGCCCCGAGTCGTCGCGCCGGGCGCGGGCCCTACCGATCTGGGCCACGCTCGCCGCGTACGGCCGGGGCGGCTACCGCGAGCTGGTGGAGCGGCACTGCGACCTCGCCGCGCATCTGGCCGCCGCCGTCGACGCCGCGCCCGACCTCGAGCGCCTGGCCGAGGTACGGCTCAACGTGGTCTGCTTCCGCTATCGGCCCGACGACCGGTCCGAGTCGGACCTCAACGAGGTCAACCGAGCCCTCGGGGAGGCGCTGCTCGACGACGGCCGCGTGTTCGCCGGCACGACCGTCTACGGTGGACGAGTCGGTCTGCGACCGGCCATCAGCAACTGGCGCACCACGGCCGCCGATCTCGACCTCCTCGTCGACGTCGTCCGCGAGCTGGGGGCCCGGGTCGCTCAGGGCCCCTGATCTCAGGGCGCCTGATCTCAAGGCGCCTGAACGACTGTCGCCGAAACGAGCCCGTCGACGCCGTCGGCGTCCATCGGTCGCCCGAAGTGGTAGCCCTGGCCGGTCGGGCAGCCCAGCAGGGCCAGCTCGTCGGCCTGGGCCGACGTCTCGACGGCCTTGGCCACGATGTCCAGGTGCAGGATCGCCCCGAGGCGGATCACCGCCTGGGCCACGGCCGAGCCCTTGGACGTACCGTCGAGGCGGTCCACGTAGCGGCCGTCGAGCTTGAGCACGTCGACCGGCAACTGGCTCAGATGCTCCAATGAGGAGTGACCTGACCCGAAGTCGTCGAGGGCGATGCGCACCCCCCGCTCGTTGAGCGTGACGAGTTGCGCGACGGCCAGTTCGTCGTCGCCGAGCGTGGCCTCGCTCAGCTCCAGGATCAGGTCGTGCGGGTCGAGGCCGGTCCGTTCCAGGGTCGCCACCACGCCGTCCGCGAACAGCGGGTCGGCGAGCTGGCTGGCCGAGACGTTGACGCTGAGGCTGAGCCGGCGCCCGTCGGGCATCCGGGGTCGCCAGCGCTCGACCTGCGTACAGGCCGCTTCCAGCACCCAATCGCCGACGTCACCGATGAGACCGACCTGCTCGGCCAGCGGGACGAACGCGGCCGGAGGCAGCGGGCCCCGCCGCGGGTGTTCCCACCGCACGAGCGCCTCGACACCGACCAGCCGGCCGTCCGCCATGGCGACGATCGGTTGGTACTGCAGGCGAAGCTGCCCGTCCGCCACGGCCGACGCGAGGTCGTCCTCGAGCGCGGTGGCCTCGACGTCGGGACGCTGCAGGCCCTCGACGTAGAGCTGCCAGCTCGTCGTCCTGGCGCGTTTGGCGCGGTACATCGCGGTGTCGGCCCGATGCAACAGCTCGTCCAGGTCGAGATCCGGCTCGGACATGGCGATGCCGATGCTGCCGCCGATCCGGACCGAATGGTCCTTGATGGAGCAGGGCGTGGCCAGCTCGGCGAGGATCCGCTCGGCCACCACGACCGCGTTCTCCGCCGTACTGATGTTGGTGAGCGTGACGGCGAACTCGTCACCGCCGAGTCGACCGATGACGTCGGAGCCCAGTACGCACAGGCGCAGCTTCTCCGCGACCGCCTTGAGCGCGGCGTCGCCGACCTCGTGGCCGTACGTGTCGTTGATGGGCTTGAACCCGTCCAGGTCGAGGAACAGGACGGCGACGCGCTGGTGGCTCGTGGCCAGCACCTCCTGGGTACGGCGAAGGTAGGAGGCGCGGTTGGCCAGGCCGGTGAGCGCGTCGTGGGAGGCCTCGTGGGCCAGCCGCTCCTGGAACGCGCGACGGTCGCTGATGTCACGATGGTGGGCCACGATGCCTTCCACCGCCGGGTGGTCTGACATATCGCGTAGCGTGACGTCGTGCCACTGCCAGGTGCCGTCGGCGTGCTGCAGCCGTACCTCGACCCGGTTCTGGGCCTGCGTGCCGGGCTGGACCACGAGAATGCCGTCGAGGTCGTCCGGGTGGATCAGGGACAGGTACTCGGTGCCGATGATGTCGTCGGCCCGGTGTCCGGTGACCGGCTCGATGGCCGGGCTGACCACCGTGACCGTGCCGTCCCGGCCGATCACCGCGATCACGTCGCAGGAGTCCTGGACCAACGCGCGATGGCGCTCCTCGCTGCGACGCAACGCCCGCTCGGAGTTGGCCCGCACGCTGTCGGTCTCCTTCTGGGCGTTGCGGGCGAACCGCCAGTACGCCACGTGCACAGCGCACGCCGCGAGCACGAAGGCGGCGTGCATGAGGGCCCACCGGATCGGGAACTGGGCCGCGCGCGGGTCGGAGTACAACAGGGACGGCGTCATGATGCCGGTGATCACGTGGTGGCCCGCGACCA
>Ga0307415_100000062_pt1 | contig 45009 bp, 30 predicted proteins | sample DK1Cmetagenome_FD_204524 | JGI IMG/M metagenome (GOLD analysis project Ga0307415, IMG submission 204524) | Maize rhizosphere microbial communities from greenhouse at UC Davis, California, United States - DK15-C-2 | ecosystem: Host-associated > Plants > Roots > Rhizosphere > Soil | place: USA... | reverse complement strand
CCACTCTGAACCCCATCCCCTTGGCGCCGTTCATGGACTCAAGTCCATGATCGGCGCGGTTGGGGGTCCCCAGCTCCATGATCGTGGCGATCTCGGCATGGCGTCCCCCGGTGCGGACCATCGACGTAGGACGCATCGATTGACAGCTCTGTGACGGCGGAATACGGTCGCTGGCGAAGCTACCCGCCAGTAGGCGAGGAGGGCACCATGGCGACATCGCCGTCGCGACATCTGTTCCGTCTCATTTCCCTCGCCGCCGGCCTGGTGATGGTCGTCGGAGTGGCCGGTGCCGCTCCGGCCATCGCCGGCGGTGTCCCGGACGACCAGCCGCTGCCCGGGTACACGATCAACAATCCGCCGGTGACCCCCATCCTGGTCGACGGCGTGGCCACCACGGTGCTGCAGGGCGTGCACCGCCACGCCGCGTACAACATCGAGGTTCCACCGGTCTGGAACGGCGACCTGGTCATGTGGGCCCACGGGTACCGGGGGAACACGACCGTCCTGTTCGCCGATACGCCGGCGTTCGGGCTGCGCCAACGCCTGCTCCAGCAGGGGTACGCGTGGGCGTCGTCGTCGTACTACAGCAACGGCTTCGACATCCGCTCCGGCGTGCTCAGCACCAAGGACCTGGCCGGCCAGTTCGGGCGGTTGGTCGACCGTCCACACAGGACGTACATCGCCGGCGTGTCCATGGGCGGCTACATCATCGGCCGGTCCCTGGAGGAGTTCCCGCACCTCTACGACGGCGCGCTGCCGCTGTGCGGCGTCATGGGTGACCACGCGCTGCTGGACTTCTTCCTCGACTACAACGTCGTCGCCCAGGCGCTGTCCGGGGTGGCCGCCTACCCGGTGCCCGCGGACTATCTCAGCAACGCGGTGCCGCGGATCCAGGCCGCGCTCGGACTGGTCGGCCTGTCCCCGGTCGGACCGGACACCACCAACGACCTGGGCAAGCAGTTCCGCGCCATCGTCGTGAACCGCTCCGGCGGGCCCCGCCCGGGCGCGGACGCCGCGTTCGCCGTGTGGAAGGACTTCCTGTTCTCCCTCGCTGTCCCGTCCGGCGGCGACTCGCCGTCGCAGCGGCCGGGCCAGCTCGCCACCAACCTGTTCACCGTGTACCGGCCGAACTCTCCCGTCGACGTCAACGCCACCGTGCTGCGGGTGCGGCCCGAGAACCTGCGGGAGCGCCTGTCGCCGCGGCTGACCGAGGTACCGCGGATCGCCGGGCGGCCCCGGGTACCCGTGGTGTCGCTGCACGACCTCGGCGACCTGTTCGTGCCGTTCTCGATGGAGCAGCACTACGCCCGGGACGTGGCGCACCACGGCCGGAGCCGGCTGCTCGTGCAGCGCGCGGTCCGCGCGGCCCAGCACTGCGAGTTCACCCCGACCGAGGTCGGCACCGCCTGGGACGACCTGGTGCGCTGGGTGGGCACCGGAGCGCGTCCGGCCGGCGACCGCGTCACCGATCCCGCGGTCGTCGCCGCACCCGACTACGGCTGCCGGTTCAGCGATCCCGCCGCGTACGCGGCCGGCGTCGGCACCCGCCGCCTCTACCCCGCCTGCCCCGCCTGACCAATCGCGTCCCTCCACATCGCGCCGATCATGGACTTAAGTCCATGATCGGCGCGTTTTGGCGTCCCCAACCCCATGATCGCGGGCTCGGGTGATCGCGGGCTCGGGTGATAGCGGGCTCGGGTGATAGCGGGCTCGGGTGATAGCGGGCTCGGGCGTCAATAGACGGAGAGGTGCACGTGGTTGCTGTGTTCGGCGGAGGGCGAGCCGCGGCCCGAGTACGATCGCCATCCGCTGCTCGGCAACCAGATCTGGCGGAACCAGATCACGTAGAGCACGCCCAGCCGGTTCGCGTTGCGCACGAAGAACGCGGCGAGGTTGTTGCCGTAGGTGCGGTCGCCGCCGGTCGCCACGCCCCCGAACCCGTCCGTCTGGGCGGCGAAGTCGCAGGCGCGTCCCTTGGGATGCTCGCCGGCGCCGCTGCTGCGGTAGCACGAGCAGTACCGCTTGAACCCGGCGCTGCGGGCCTGGTTGTAGGCGTGCAGCAGGCGTGGTGTGACGCAACCGGACGTCGTCGGGTCGTTCTGGCTGCACCGCTCCGACGGCCAGCTCCCGTCCGAGTTGCGCGGTGCCGGCGTGGCGGTGGCCGCACCGCCGGTGACCCGGCCCGTCGACTGGCCCGCGCCGGCCGCGCGTAGCGCGCGTTCGGCCTGCTCCTTGCGCTGATTCATGACCTTGAGCTGTTCGCGCTGCTTGGCCACCTCGGCGTCGATCTCCGCCTTGGCCCGCTCGACGCGCGTCCGGGTCTCGGTGAGCTGGTTGACGGTGCGGCGCTCGTTGGCGGCCAGCGCGTCGAGCAACGTGAGACGGTCGAGCAGCGTGGCGGGCGATCCACTGTCCAGGATCGAGACCACCGACGTGAGGGTGCCGGCCTGGTACGCGTTGCGGGCCAGCTCCTGTACGGCCGCGCTCTGCGACTCGATGCCAGACTCGACAGTGGACAGTTGTGCCGCGAGCTCCTTCTGGCGTTGTTGTGACTTCTCCAGCTTCGCCTTGGCGTCCAGATAGCCACGGGACGCGGCCTCGAGCTTCTCGGTCAGGGTGCCCTGGCCCTCGTTGGGATCGGCGGCCGCCGGCGTCGCCACGCCGAGCAGCAACACGCCGAGTACGAGGCCGAAGAGCAGGGTGAAGCTCATCGGGGTGACGCTGCGTTGCACGCGGGGTCGTTCCTTCCGGTCGGCCGCCGACCGGGTTAGCTGACGGGTTCGGGGCGGAAGTCCCCTACCGCTGACGCGGATTCACCCCTGGTGCGGTGGTTCCCCGGCTCGCGCATGGCGATTAGGCGGCGGTCTCCGGACGCCGGGGGGCGACGCCGTGGCGGAGGCCAGCGCCGATGTTAGCCAATCTCGCGCCGGGATGCGAGCGCAACACTTGTCTCGCGCTGGTCCGGGTACGGCGCCTGCTCCAGGTCCAGCTCGGCCATCCGCGCGGCGTAGGCGCGGTACATGCGCCGGGCGTCGCCGTGCCGCCCGGCCGCGTCCAGCTCGCGGACCAGCGCGAGATGGGCCCGCTCGTCGTACGGCTCGGAGGCGAGCAGTCGCAACAGATAACGGATCGCGGTCTCGTGTTCACCCTGGGTGACATGCTTCTGGGTCAGCGCGCGGGTCACGGCCACATAGGCCGCGCGGGCCTCCTCCCGGAGGGGTCCAGCCCAGTCGGAGTACCGGTCCTCCTCGCAGAAATCGCCCGAGTACGCCGCCTCGGCCGCGCGCAGGTCCTCAATGTCCATTGTGTTCAGTGCCCCGTGGGCCCGGGCGAGGAACGTTTCGACGTCGATGTCGACCTGGTCGCGGCGCAGCCAGATCGCGCCCTCGCCGCTGACGACGTACCGGTCGGGTGGGCGTTCACGTTCCGGATCCAGCACGGAACGCAGCGTCGAGACGGCGACGGAGAGCCGGTTGCCGGCGCGGCCCTGGTCGACCTCGGGCCAGAGCAGCTCGCACAGAACGGATCGCGGGACCGGCGCGCCGCGACGGGCGATGAGGATCTTCAACAGGTCGCGGGCCTTGCGGGACTGCCAGGCCCGAAGCGGGACGGCCGTGCCGTCCCGCCAGACCCGGAACCCGCCGAGGGTACGCACCGACAGCTCGGGCGCCTCGGCCTGGACCGGACCGGCCACCGCGGCCGCCTCGGCGGCCAGCGCCCGCGCTCCCAGCTCCCGGCAGGTGCGCTCGATCTCCTCCGCGCGCGGGCCCTCGGCGCCGGCCCGCAGCAGGGCCAGCCGGGTCCGGGCCAGCGGGACCGGGCAGGCCAACGCCTCCCACACGGCCTCGGCCTCCCGCAGCAACCGGCGCCGCTGCTCGGGATCGTCGGCGCAGGCGGCCCGCAGCTCCAGCGCCTCGGCCACGCCGGCCCGGTCGCGCCGCTGGCGGGCCGCGCCGGCGGCCGTGTCGGCGTGAACTCTCGCGCCGTCGACGTCGTCGCGCCGCACGGCCAACCAACCGGCCGCCAGCATCGCCTCGGTGTGGGCGAGGTTGGCGCCACTGGCCAGCGCCCGCTGCACCAGCCGGTCGGCGCCGGCGGGATCGTCGACGGCGATCACGCGGGCCAGGCCGCACAGCGCCGGCACCAGACCCTGCACGTCGCCGGTCGGGTCGGCCAGCGCCATCGCCTCCTCGAACGAGGCCCGCGCCAGCGAGACGTTGCCCTGGTCGGCCTGGATCGCGCCGAGGCCGTTGAGCGCGTAGCTGGCCATGCGGGAGCCCAGGCGCTGCTGCACCTCGAGCGCGCCGGCGAGGTCGCGGGCCGCGTCCTCCAGCCGCCCGAGCCGGCGCAGCGCCTCGGCCCGGTTCTGCAACGCCATCGCCCGCGGTGCGGCGAAGCCGGCCAGGTCGGCCAGGGTGATGGCCGTGTCCAGCTCGGCCACGGCCCGGGCGTAGTAACCCTCCTCAATGAACTGGGAGCCCCGGTTGGACCGGATCCGGATGATCTGCAGCGCGTCGCCGCTGCGTTCGGCGTGGTCGAGGGCGAACCGGTAGTGCATGTCGTTGCTGCGCCGGTCACCGTCGAGCGCGGCCAGCAGCGCGGTGGCCGTGTGGGCCGCGGACAGCGCGCGGCCGTCGCCGGTCTCCTCGGCCAGCTCCGTCGCCTTGGCCGCCAGGTCGCGGCAGGTCGGGACGTCGCCGGTCAGCCAGGCCGCGGCCGAGGCCCAGGCCGCCGCCAGGGCCCGGTCGACCGCGGCGCCCCGCGGGTCGGCGTACCCGCGCTGGTAGAGCACGAGCGCCCGCTCCGGTTCGCCGCGCAGGTGGTGGATCAGACCCAGCCGCCAGGCCGCGGCGGCCGGCGCCGGCCCGTACTCGGGTACTAGCCGGGACAGGCACGCGACCGCGCGGTCCCAGTCCCCGCGGGCCAGGCAGGCCTCGCCCTCGACCAGGTCGATCGCGGGCGTGCGCAGCCGGCCCGGTAGGTGCTCCAGCGCCTCGGCCACCAGGCCACCCAGGCCGGCCGACAGCAGGGCGGCGCCGTGCGCGGTCAACAGGTCGGCGACGCCTTCGCCGTCGTCGGCCAGGCAGAGGTGGCGCAGTGCCGTCGCGACGTCACCGTGCCCGAGGAACCAACGGGCCGCCTCGACCCGCAGCCGCGCCAGCTCCCCCGGATCGGCGGCCAGCCGCACCAACGCGTACTCCCGCGACGCCGGCGTGAGGGCCAACCACCCATCCGGAGTGGACGGTCCGATGTGTACTCCACGGCGCTCCTCCACGGCCACGATCGCCGGCGCGTCGGGTACGCCCAGCGCCTCCAGCAGATCGGGGCTGAAGCGCTCCACCGCCGCTCCCACCCGCAGCAGCGCGACCAGCTCCGGGGCCGCCGCCGACACCTCCTCGTCCAGCAGGGCCTCGACCAGGCCGACCATGCCGCCGCGGGAGAGCAGTCCGGCCAGCACGCGGTCCCGGTCGCCGGCCGCGGCCAGCGTCTCGGCGACCAGCCGCACGGCGGCCGGCCAGCCTCCGGTGAGGCGCCGCACGGCGGCGGCGTGCCGGCGCAGGTCGTCACCGCCCACAATGGCCAGTAGCTCGGACGCCTCCGACTCGTCAAAGCCCAGGGCCTCGGCCACCAGTACCCGAAGCTGCCCGCGCACCCGTAGCCGGGAGACGCCGAACGGCAGGTCGGTCCGCGAGCCGACGACCAGGTGCAGCCGGCGGGGCGCCATGTCACACAGATCGGCCACGAGCCGTACCGCGGGCGATCCGGTGATCTCCTGGAGGTCGTCCAGGACCAGGCACACGTCGGCGGTGAGCCGGGTCTGCAGCTCGCCGGTGAGCGCCGGCACGAACGCGTCCAGGCTGGGCGCGATGTCCGGGCCCCGCGGGCCGTCCAGCGCCGGCATCAGCGTGTCGAGCAGGCCCGACGCCGTGGGGGCCAGGCTGGCCAGCAGCCCGCGGGCCAGCGTGATCGGGTCGCGGTCGGAGGCTGTGATGGTGTACCAGGCCGACGGCCGCAAGGGGGGTGGGCCCGAAGGGCTGGGGGGCGGGGACAGTGACGCCGCCCACTGCGCCAGCGCGGTGGTCTTGCCGAAGCCCGGGCCGGCCGTGAGGGCCGTGACCCGGCGCCCGGAGGCCGACGCCAGCGCGGCCAGAACCCGCGGACGCTCGATGAGGTTGGGCGCGGGGGCCGGCGGCAGGGTACGGCCGTCGATCGACAACCCATTCCGTCCCACCACCACAGCGCGAAGCCTACGGAATCGCCCGGCCGGGCCGGCCTAGGCCGGGGCGCCGGGCCGCAGCGCGATCGCCTTGAGGAAGATCTCCCCGATCGCCGCCGGATCGCGGGCGATGAAGGTGCCTCCGCCCGCGGTCTCGGTGATCCGGCGCAGCTCGCTCTCGCCGACCTGGTTGCCGATGCCGATGGCGATGATCTGGATCGGTTGCTTCTCGTCGCGCTCGCGGCGCAGCGTGGCGATCAGCTGGTCCAGGGTGAGCCCGTCGTCGCGGTTGAAGCCGTCGGTGAGCAGCACCACGGAGTTGACCGCCTTGGGGTCCCAGCCCCGCTTCACCGTGCGGTAGGCGGCCAGGACGGTGTCGTAGAGTCCGGTCTCGCCGTCCGGGATGGGGGCGATGGTGCCGATCAGCCGGTTGAGCCGGTCTCGGTTGGTGCGCATCGGCGCGATCGGCAAGATCTCACGGTAGTCGCGGTTGCCGTCGATGCGGCGGGAGAAGACCCAGAACCCAACCGACCAGGAGTCGTCGAGCAGCGACAGGCCGCGGCGGGCCGCCTCGGTGGAGACCTGGCCGCGCGTCGCGCCGCCGGCGGTAGGTACGGGGGTGAGCATCGACCCGGACACGTCGAGCACGGCCAGCATGCGGGCGGGCATGGTGACCACGACCCAGGTGGCCAGCGCGCGGACGACGACCGCGGTTTCGGCCGAGTCGGTCACGGTACGGATGGGCGCGCCCGGTAGGGAGGGGAACTTCGCCCGGCTGCCCGAACCTTCGGCGTCCCGCAGGCCGGCCTCGGCGAGGCGATCGGCGAACTCGTCGCCGGACAGCGCCTCGAGAAAGTCGCGCGCCACGTCGGCCTTGGCGGTCGGGAGGCCGGGCATCACCGCGTACGGATAGTCCAGGTCCGGCGGGGCCGGCTCGAGGTACAGCGCCGCCAGCCGTACCCCCGGCCGGCGCGCGTTGTATTGGATGACGTCGCGTTCGGACAGCGGTGCCGCGGTCAGCCCGGCGGCGATGGCCTTGGGATCGGCCTTCTTCGGGAAGTGTGTCAGCAGTTCGGAGGTCGCCCCGGCCCGCCCGCGTAAAAGGGTCTGGATCACGGCGACGGTCAACGCGTCGGCGTTCCGGCCCGCCTCCGCGGCCGCGGCGCCCAGCGCCATGAGACCGGACAGCCCGGCCGAGTCGCTCGCCGGCTCGACGATGCCCAGGTGCAGGCCCTGGCCGGCGGTGACCTGCTGCATCAGGACGCTCCAGGTCAGCCGGGCCGACGGCCAGCCCAACCCGGTCGCCACCGGTTCGGGCATCGCGACCACGACCGGACTGCGGGCGATCGGCTTGGCCTCGTTGGGCACGAGCGACTTGTCCAGGCCGCGGAGCCGGTCCAGCCAGGTCCTGGCGTCGGCCACCCAGACGTCGGGCACCAGGGTGGTGCCGCTCTCCGACGTGACGCCGCTGAGCGTGACACCGCCGGCCGATGCGATCGCGACCGCGACATCGGCGGGCGCGACCGCGTCCACGTCGACCACGACGCAGCGATTGTCCGGCGTCCGGGCCCCGGCGGACCAGTCGCGGGCCGTGTCGCGCAGCGCGGGCGCGATCTCGGCCGCCGCGGCTATCCCCACGCGGACCTCGCCCGCGCACGGCGCCGCGTCGCCGGACCGCCACGCGGCCAGGCCGGCGGCGGCCGTCACGGCGGCGAACGCGTACACCGCGATCCGCGCCCGTTGCCCCCCGCGTGGACGAGTGCGGTGCCTGCCAGCCATGACACGGGAATACCGCGCCGACGATGTCGACCGCAACCCAGAACGACAAAGAACCCGGTCGATCATGAAGTTGGCCTCGTGACCAACACGGACCGTGATGCCAGCCCTACGATAGACGAATATCGCTGCGCCGCCACGCCGGCCGATCATGATCGATCGGCCCGGCCATCGAGGCCTGAACGGATGGGCCGACCGATCCGAGTCGGCGAAGCGGACTGGGCCGAGCGGCCCACTGGTGGCCGGGCAACGCGCCGAGTCCAAGATCCGTAAGCCCGCCGTCCGGTCTGAGCTGGCCCGACAGGCCACCGTCTGGCACGATCCCTAACGCTCGCTCGGGTGCGCCAGGCCGGCTGACGCCACCGCGAGCAGACGCGACCGGGGAGGACGCGGTGTCGAAGGCGCGGCTGAGAGAGCGGCTGCGGTACCGGTTCGACCGGACCATGTCGCGGGGCACGCCGGCCATGATCGGGTGGCTGGGGCTGGCGTCGGCGGCGCTGATCGGCGTCGTGACCGCGCTGCTCGTGGTGTTCGCCGGCGAGGACAAACTGGTACAGCACAATCCCTGGCACACGTTCTGGATCAGCCTGCTGCGCACGCTGGACCCGGGCACCATGGGGCAGGACGAGGGCAGCGCGGTGCTGCTGGCCCTGATGCTCGCGGTCACCATCGGCGGCATCTTCATCGTCAGCGCGCTCGTCGGAGTGCTCACGACGGGGCTGGACGCGAAGCTCACCGACCTGCGCAAGGGCCGCTCGCGCGTGGTGGAGTCGGCCCACACCGTCGTGCTGGGCTGGTCGGAGCAGATCTTCACCCTGATCTCCGAGCTGTCCAGGGCGGGCGACCACACCTGCGTCGTCGTGCTCGCCGACCGGGACAAGGTCGAGATGGAGGACGAGATCCGCAAGCGGGTCGGCAAGCACCCCGGCGTGCGCGTGGTCTGCCGCACCGGCACGGTGACCGAGCCGGCCGAGCTGGAGATCGCCCGTCCGGACGAGGCGGCCGTCATCGTCGTACCCGCGCCGGCCGCCGACGATCCCGACATCCACGTCATCAAGACGTTCCTGGCCCTCAACAGCCGCACCTGGCCGGGCCGGCCGCCGCCGGTGGTCGGTGTCGTCAGCGACTCCACGAACCTGCCGGCGGCCCGGCTGGCGGCCGGACCGGACGTCCAGATCGTCGACGCCGAGGACATCACGGCCCGGCTGGTCGTCCAGTCCCGGCGCCAGCCCGGACTGTCCGCGGTGTACACCGAGTTGCTCGGCTTCGACAACGACGAGATCTACATGAAGGTCGAGCCGAAGCTGGCCGGCGTGACCTACCACGACGCCCTGTACGCCTTCGACACCGCGACGCTGATCGGCCTGCGCCGCTCCGACGGCACGGTGGAGCTCAACGCGCCCGGCGACCGCGTGCTGCGGGCCGACGACGAGGTGATCGTCCTGGCCCCGGACCGGTCGAAGATCCGCCTGTCCCCGACCCGCGCGCCGGTCGACGAGGACGCGATCAGCGACGTGCCCCGCGACGCCGACCCGGCCGACCGGACGCTCGTGCTCAACTGGAACGACCGCGGCCCGACGATCGTGCGGCTCCTCGACGACTACCTCGCCCCGGGATCCACTGTGGACATCGCCGCCGTCGCCGTGGATGACGCGACGGCGGCCGGCGTCGGCCAGCTGCGCAACCTGGCCGTCACCGCACGACCCGGCGACCCCACCAACCGGTCCGAGCTCGAGGCCCTGACGCCGGGCCGGTTCCAGCACGTGATCGTGCTGGCCGAGGACACCCACTCACCGCAGCACTCCGACGCCCGTACCCTGGTCACGCTGCTGCACCTGCGCGACATGAAACAGCGCAGCGGCGAGAAGTACTCGATCGTCAGCGAGCTCAACGACGACGCCAACCGCCGGCTGGCCCAGGTCATCAAGGCCGACGACTTCGTCGTGAGCCAGAAACTCATCAGCCTGCTGCTGACCCAGCTGGTGAAGAACCGGTACCTCAACGACGTGTTCGCCGAGCTGTTCGACGCCCGCGGGTGCGACATCTTCCTCAAGCCGGCCGACGAGTACCTGCGCCAGTGCGTGCCGGCGACGTTCGCGACCGTCATCGAGGCGGCCACCCGACGCGGCGAGACCGCCATCGGGTACCGGGTGCACGTCCAGGCCTATGCCCCGCCGATGTACGGGGTCGAGCTCAACCCGCCCAAGGACCGCCGGCTGACCCTGACGCCCGACGACCGGATCATCGTGCTGTCCAACGATTAGGGCAGGATCGCCTGGCCCTTGCCCAGCACCACGATGCCGCCCTCGGTGACGGTGTACCGCGTGCGGTCGTGCTCGAGGTCCACGCCGATCTGCGTACCGGCGGGGATCACGACGTTCTTGTCGATGATCGCGTTCCGGATCACGCAGTGCTGCCCGACGTCGACCCCGTCCATGAGTACGGAGCCCTCCACCCGGGCCCAGGAGTGCACCGTCACGTTCGGGGAGATCACCGAGTTGTCCACCAGGGCGCCGGAGATCACCACCCCGGGCGAGATCATGGAGTTCACCGCGCGACCGACCCGGTCGTCGTGGCTGTGCACGAACTTGGCCGGCGGCAGCGGATGGTGCCCGGTGTAGATGGGCCAGGCCCGGTTGTACAGGTTGAACACCGGGTGAACGGCGATGAGGTCCATGTGGCACTCGTAGTACGAGTCCAGGGTTCCGACATCGCGCCAGTAACCGCGGTCGCGGTCGGTGCTGCCCGGCACGTCGTTGTCCCGGAAGTCGTACACGGCCGCCTCGCCGCGCCCCACCAGCGTCGGGATGATGTTGCCGCCCATGTCGTGCTTGCTCTCCGGATCGCGCGCGTCCTCGGCCAGGGCCTCCACCAGCGGCTGGGTCGTGAACACGTAGTTGCCCATCGACGCGTACACCTCGTCGGGGGCGTCGGGCAGTCCCTGGGCGTCGACCGGCTTCTCCCGGAAGGCCCGGATGCGCCGGCCGTCCTCGGCCACGTCGATGATGCCGAACTGGTGCGCCTGCGAGAGCGGTTGCCGGATGCCGGCCACGGTCACGGCCGCGCCCGAGGAGATGTGCTGCTCCATCATCTGCGCCGGGTTCATGCGGTAGATGTGGTCGGCGCCGAAGACGAGCACGTAGTCGGGCCGCTCGTCGTTGATGAGGTTCAGACTCTGGTGGATGGCGTCGGCCGATCCGGCGAACCACCACGGCCCGAGCCGCTGCTGCGCGGGTACGGGTGTGACGTAGTTTCCCAGCAGCGTGGACAGCCGCCACGTCATCGTCACGTGCCGGTCCAGCGAGTGGGACTTGTACTGCGTGAGCACGACGATCTTGAGATAGCCGCCGTTGGCCAGGTTGGACAGGACGAAGTCGATGATCCGGTAGATGCCGCCGAACGGGACCGCCGGTTTGGCGCGATCGGCGGTAAGCGGCATCAGCCGCTTGCCCTCACCACCCGCCAGCACGATCGCGAGCACCTTTGCCATACCGCCGACGCTAACGATCAAATGGCGGCCGCACCAGTCAATCGACGCTAGTGTGCATGAGTGGCCAGGCTTCGCGTGCACCTGCTCACCCGCGAGTACCCGCCGGAGGTGTACGGCGGGGCCGGCGTGCACGTCGAGTACCTCTCCCGCGAGCTGCGGGCCCTGGCCGAGGTGCGCGTGCACTGCTTCGGCGGCCCACGCTCCGAGCCGGACGTCATGGCGTATCCGGATCCGGTCGGCCTGGTCGGCACCAACCCGGCCCTGCGCACCGTCGGGGTCAACCTCCAGATGGTGGCCGGCTGCGCCCGGGCCGACCTCGTGCACAGCCACACCTGGTACGCGAACCTGGCCGGACACGTCGCCAAGCTCCTCTACGGCGTCCCCCACGTGGCGACCGCCCACAGCCTGGAGCCGCTGCGACCGTGGAAGGCCGAGCAGCTCGGCGGCGGCTACGCGGTGTCGTCGTGGTGCGAACGCTCCGCCCTGGAGGCGGCCGACGCGGTCATCGCGGTCTCCGCCGGCATGGCGCACGACGTGCTGGCCGCCTACCCGGCGATCCCCCCGGAGCGCGTGCACGTGGTGCACAACGGGATCGATACCGAGGAATACGCGCCCGACCACGGCACCGACGTGCTGGACCGGCTCGGCATCGACCCCGGGCGGCCCAGCGTCGTCTACGTGGGACGGATCACCCGCCAGAAGGGGCTGCCGCACCTGCTGCGGGCGGCCCGCGCGCTGCCGGCCGACGTCCAGCTCGTGCTGCTCGCCGGGGCCCCGGACACCCCCGAGATCGGGGCCGAGGTGGAGGCCCTGGCGGCCGAGCTGCGGGCGACCCGCGGCGGCGTGGTCTGGGTACGGGAGATGCTGCCCAAGCGCGAGGTCATCCAGGTGCTCACCCAGGCGACCGTGTTCGTGTGCCCGTCCGTGTACGAGCCGATGGGCATCGTCAACCTGGAGGCGATGGCCTGCGAGACGGCCGTCGTGGCCACCGCGACCGGCGGCATCCCCGAGGTCGTCGTGCACGGCGGCACCGGCCTGCTCGTCCCGATCGACCAGGCCAGCGACGTCAGCGGCACGCCGCTCAAGCCCGAGCAGTTCGAGGCCGACCTGGCGGCGGCGATCAACGAGGTCCTCGGATCGCCGGACCGGGCGCGGGCGATGGGTCGGGCCGGACGGGAGCGGGCGGTTGGACAGTTCTCGTGGGCCTCGGTGGCCCGCAGCACGCTCGACCTCTACCGCTCCCTCCTGACCTAGCGCGATCATGGACTAGGGTCCATGATCGGCGCCTTCTGGCGTCCCTAACTCCATGATCGCGGAGAACTTGGCGCAGAATGGACGGTAATGATCGGCCGAATAGCGATCGAGGACGTCACGCCGACGGTGGCCTGCGGCGACCATCCGGCCAAGGCGGTCGTCGGCGAGGTGGTACCGGTCAGTGCCGTCTGCTACCGGGAGGGGCACGCGGCGCTGGGCTGCAACGTGGTGTGGCAGGGGCCGGACGGCGCCGCCCGCCCGTTCACGCGGATGAGCCCGGGCGCGCCGGGCACCGACCGCTGGCACGCGTCGATCCGCCCGGACGCGGTGGGCCTGTGGACGTACGTGGTGGAGGCGTTCGACGATCCCTACCTGACCTGGCGGGCGGCCGTGACCGCGAAGCTGGAGGCCGGGCAGGGCGTGGCGGAGCTGGCCAACGACCTGGCGCTGGGCGCGCGGATCCTCGACGAGGCGGCCAAGAACACCCCGCATGAGAAGGCCCTGACCGAGGCGGCCGCGACGCTGCGCGATGACACGCTGGCGCCGGCCAAGCGGGTCGCGCCGGCCCTGGCCCTGGAGTCGGTGCTGTGGGAGCACCCGGTGCGCGCGCTCGTCACGACCGGGCCGACGCGCCGGATCTGGGTGGACCGCACCCGGGCGCTGTTCTCCGCCTGGTACGAGTTCTTCCCCCGCTCCGAGGGGGCCGTGGTCGACTCCGCCCGGGCGCCGATCCGCCACGGCACGTTCACCACCGCCGCCCGGCGACTGCCCGACGTGGCCCGCATGGGCTTCGACGTGCTGTACCTGCCGCCCATCCACCCGATCGGCCGGATCAACCGCAAGGGTCGGGACAACGCGCTCCTGACCCGGGCCACGGATGTGGGTTCGCCGTGGGCCATCGGCGCGGTCGAGGGCGGTCACGACGCCATCCACCCCAAGCTCGGCACCGAGGAGGACTTCCGCGGCTTCCTGGCCCGGGCCCGGATGCTGGATATCGAGGTGGCCATGGACCTGGCCCTGCAGTGCGCCCCCGACCACCCCTGGGTCACCGAGCATCCGGAGTGGTTCACCACGCTGCCCGATGGCACGATCGCGTACGCCGAGAACCCGCCGAAGAAGTACCAGGACATCTACCCGCTCAACTTCGACAACGACCCCGAAGGCATTCGCGCCGAGGTGCTGCGCGTCGTGCTGCACTGGGTCGAGCAGGGCGTCAAGATCTTCCGGGTGGACAACCCGCACACCAAGCCCATCGACCTGTGGCACTGGCTGATCTGGCGGGTCAAGGAGGTCGACCCGGACGTGCTGTTCCTGGCCGAGGCGTTCACCCGGCCGGCCATCATGCACGGGCTCGGGCGGGTCGGCTTCACCCAGTCGTACACGTACTTCACCTGGCGCACCAATGCCCACGACCTGCGCGAGTACTGCCGGGAGCTGGTCGCCGCGGCCGACCACATGCGGCCCAACTTCTGGCCCAACACCCCCGACATCCTCACCGAGGAGCTGCAGCACGGCGGGCCGGCCATGTTCAAGATCCGCGCCGTGCTGGCCAGCCTGCTCTCGCCGTCGTGGGGTCTCTACGCCGGCTTCGAGCTGTACGAGCATGTGGCCCGCCCGGGCGCCGAGGAGTACGCCGACAACGAGAAGTACGAGCTGCGCCCGCGCCCGTGGGCCGCCGCCGAGCGGGCCGGTGAGTCGCTGGCCCCGTACATCACCCGGCTCAACCAGATCCGTCGGGACAACCCGGCCCTGCACTGGCTGCGCAACCTGCGCTTCCACGAGGTCGACAACGACGCCGTGCTGTGCTGGTCCAAAAAGGACCCGGACTCCGACAACGCCGTCCTGGTGATCTGCACCTTCGACCCCCGCAACATCGTCTGGGCCAACGTGACGCTCGACATGCCGGCCCTCGGTTTCGACTGGCACGAGCGCCTGACCGTGCGGGACCAGCTCGGCGACCACACCTACGTGTGGGGACAGCACAACGCCGTACGGCTGGAACCCACGCGGCCCGCCCACGTGTTCACCGTGCACCGTCCGACCGATGTGGACGACGGGTGACACCCTACGACGACCTCATCACCGGCGCCGTGCACGACCCGCACGGCGTCCTCGGGGCCCATCCCAGCGGCGACGAGGTGGTGGTCCGTACCCTGCGCCGGGGCGCCGACGCGGTCGCCGTGAAGGTCGGCGACCGGCGCTACCTCATGCGGCGCGTGCACGACGAGGGCGTGTTCGAGGCGACCGTACCCGGCCCGGTCGCCGACTATCGCCTCGAAGTGGACGGGCGGACCAGCGACGACCCGTACCGGCACCTGCCCACGGTGGGCGAGCTGGACCTGCAGCTCATCGCCGAGGGCCGGCACGAGAGACTGTGGACGGTGCTGGGCGCCCGTCCCCGGCCCGACGGCGTGGCGTTCGCGGTGTGGGCCCCGAACGCTCGCGGCGTGCGGGTGGTCGGCGACCTCACCGGCTGGGGGCCGCACGACGGGTGGCCGATGCGCTGCCTGGGTTCGAGCGGCGTGTGGGAGTTGCTGGTGCCCGAGGCGGGTGCCGGCCAGCAGTACAAGTTCCGCATCCTGGGGCACGACGGCGTCTGGCGCGAGAAGGCCGACCCGCTCGCGTTCCACTCGGAGCCGCCGCCCCGCACGGCGTCGGTGGTCCACGAGTCCGGCCACGTGTGGGGCGATGGCGAGTGGATGCGCACCCGCGACGGTGGCGCCGCCTACCGCGAGCCGATGAGCGTCTACGAGGTCCACCTTGGATCGTGGCGCCCCGGCCTGAGCTACGACCAGCTGGCCGAGCAGCTACCGTCGTACGTGGCCGAGCTGGGCTTCACCCACGTCGAGCTGCTTCCGGTGATGGAGCACCCGTACGGCGGGTCGTGGGGCTACCAGGTCACCGGCTACTACGCTCCGACCGCCCGGTTCGGGGATCCCGACGGCTTCCGGCGGCTCGTCGATGCCCTGCACCGGGCCGGCATCGGCGTCATCCTGGACTGGGTGCCGGCCCACTTCCCGCGCGACGAGTGGGCGCTGGCCCGCTTCGACGGCACACCGCTGTACGAGCACGCCGACCCCCGGCGCGGGGAGCATCCGGACTGGGGCACGCTGGTGTTCGACTACGGTCGGCCCGAGGTGCGCAACTTCCTGGTGGCCAACGCGCTCTACTGGCTCGAGGAGTTCCATGTGGACGGTCTTCGGGTCGACGCGGTCGCCTCGATGCTGTACCTGGACTACTCGCGCAAGGCCGGCCAGTGGACGCCGAACCCGCAGGGTGGACGGGAGAACCTGGAGGCCGTGCAGTTCCTGCAGGAGCTCAACGCCACCGTCTACAAGCATCACCCCGGCGTGATGATGGTGGCCGAGGAGTCGACCGCGTGGCCCGGCGTCACCCGACCGACCGACGCCGGCGGCCTCGGGTTCGGCTTCAAGTGGAACATGGGCTGGATGCACGACACCCTCTCGTACGTGGGCCGGGAGCCGATCCATCGCCGCTGGCACCACGACCAGATGACGTTCGCCACGGTCTACGCGTGGAGCGAGAACTTCATCCTGCCCATCAGCCACGACGAGGTGGTGCACGGCAAGGGTGCGCTGGCGGCCAAGATGCCCGGCGACCGCTGGCAGCGGATGGCCACCGTGCGGGCCCTGCTCGCGTTCATGTGGGCCCACCCGGGCAAGCAACTGCTGTTCATGGGCTGTGAGCTCGGCGACGAGAACGAGTGGAGCGAGCACCGCGGGCTCGACTGGTCCCTGCGCGAGGACCCGGTCAACGCCGGGATCACCGCCCTGGTACGCGATCTCAACGCCGCCTACCGGTCGAGTCCGGCGCTGTGGACGCAGGACACCACTCCGGACGGGTTCGCCTGGCTGTCGGCCGACGACGCGGACGCCAACGTGTTCGCGTTCGCCCGCTACGGGTCGGATGGGTCCACTGTGGTGTGTGTGGTCAACTTTTCCCCCGTACCCGGGGAAGGCTACGGCCTCGGTCTGCCCCAGGCGGGTCCGTGGGAGGAGGCCGTCAACACCGACTCGGAGTACTACGGCGGCTCCGGGGTGGGCAACCTCGGCGTGGTACGGGCCGACGGCCCGCCGTCGCACGGGCAGCCGGCGTCGGCCACGCTGCGACTTCCCCCGCTGGCCGCCCTCTGGCTCCGCCCCGCTCCCCCGCCGGCCTAGCTGTCAATGCCGCCGATCATGGACTTAGGTCCATGATCGGCGGCTTTTCGCGTCCCTAACCTCATGATCGCGGGGATCGTGAGAGCCCGCGGGGGGGCGGTCAGTCGGTGTCGACCTCGATGGTGACCGGCACGCCCTTGGTGATGACGTCGAACACGGCCGAGCGGGCCCGGGACTGCTCGACGATCTCGCGCAGCTTCTCGGCCGGCGCGTCGCCCTTGACGGTGAACCGGACGCTGATGTTCTCGTATCCGTTGCGTACGTCCGGGTTCAGGCCCAGGATCCCGTTGAGGTCGATGTCACCGGACACCGTGGAGCGCACCTCAGTCAGGCGTATCCCGCGGGCGGCGGCGATGTTGGCCAGGCCGGCGGTCAGGCAGGCGGCCAGCGCGTGCAGGACGAACTCGACCGGGGTGGGGCCGTTGTCGCGACCGACCAGCACGGCCGGGTGGTCGGCGTCGAACTGGAACGTCCGCTCGTGCGCGCGCTCCTCACCGACGCCGAAGAAGTCGTGGATCGAGCCGCGGCTGTGCGTCCCGCTGACCCACTCGTTGTGCGCGCGGAACTGGAACTTCGCCGCCTGCGGCGCGGCCTTGACCGCGTCGATGGTGGCGAACAGTGTCGCGGTGTCCACGCCGTTGCGCGTGGGCGGGTTGGTCGTGGCGGTCATGACGGTTACTCCTCGGGTGTCGGCTGCGCGACGCGCAGGCTGGGCGTTCACGTGCGGGCGAGTTCCGGCCCGCCGGGTATGGGTTGGGTGGCCAGCCGGGCCGCCTCGACCTCGATGGCCCGGCTGAGCCTTTTCTGAAGTCCGACGAAGTCCGGCACGGCCGGATAGGCGGACAGGGAACAGGTCACCTCGAAGACCTCGCGCAGCGCCTCGTCGCGCTCGCGCTGGTACCCGGCCAGGGCGCTGGTCTCGTCGGCCTGGCCGGTCAGGCTCCGGTGCAACGCGCAGGCCAGCAGCTCGGCGTCGCGATAGGCGTCGGACAGGCCATAGCCGGTGACGGCGTCGCGGTGGTACCCGGCGTCGCCGACCAGGGCCCAGCCCGGACCCTGGGCCCGGCGCAACAGGTTGGGCATGCGGAACATGCCCGTGATCCGCGAGACGCGCCGGCCCTCGCGCAGGCGATCGGCCAACTCCGGCGCGGCGGCCCGAAGCTGGTCGTTGAAGGCCACGACGGCCGAGGGCGCTCGCCGGCGGGCCGCCATCGCATCGGCCGACGGGCTGCCGACCCAGACGCAGGCCTGACGGTCATGCGTGGGAAAGACCCCGATCAACGCCCGCTCGGCGATGAACAGCTCGATGCCGCGCCACGCGATGCCCTCGTAGTAGGCGTAGCGCACCGAACCGTTGCGCCCCCGGTCCTCGATCACCTCGGCGCCCACCCGTCGGGCCACCATCGAGGCCAGACCGTCGGCCCCGACGACGAAGCGGGCGTCGATCTCGACCGGGGCGCCGGAGGCGTCGTGGCCGGACACGCCGGTGGCCCGGCCGGCCGGGTCCCGACGCACCTCGCTGATCGCGACTCCCTGTCGCACGTGGACGCCGGCCCGGGCCGCCGCCTCCACGAGAATCGTGTCCACAATGTAGCGTCGCGGGGCCACGAGCAGATCGACCCCGGCGCTGTGCTTGACGGTACGGGTGACCGCCTCCCCCTCGGCCGCGAAGGTGACCTCGTGGATGGCCGGCGCGCCGCTGGCCAGCACGGTGTCCAGCAGGCCCCACCGGTGCAGCTGCACCACGCCCGGACGCGCGATCTGATGAGTCGACACCGTGTCGGACGGGAACTCGGCCCGATCGACGAGTACGACGTCGTGGCCCCACCGGGCCAGCAGCATCGCCGTCGCCGCACCCGCCGCGCGGGCACCCACGACGACGACGTCGTGCCTATGGCGATGCAATGGCATGGCGGACTGCTCCCCGGGTCTGTTGGGCGGCGCTGGTGCGCGGCCTCGGCGCGATGCGTGTGCTCGGCGTGCGTGTGAATCGGCGTGCGTGCGGCTCGGTATGCGGCGGCTCGACGTGCGGCTCGTTGTTCGGTCGACCGACCGACTTCCTGTCGAAGATATCATTCGGTCGACCGACCGAGCAAGTCGGATCTCGGACTGCCGATACGTGCGCTTCGACGTGGACGACCAGCCGACAAAGCCGGCATCCGTCGGGCCCGGCCCAGCCCGAAGATCGCGACAACCGGCGTGAGAGCGCTGTAGGGCGAACGAGAGCGCTATCCGGCGAAGCGGAACCGGGTGGCGTCCCGATCGATGGCGGTCCAGGCCAGCACGAGCGTCGCTCGCAGGTGCCAGACGCCGGCCCGGTACGCGTGCGGCGACGCGACGTAGCCGTACTTCTCCTTCGACGCCGCCGCCAGACGTCCGGCCAGCGCCTCCGACGGCGTGATCCACTGCGCCGTGCCCTCGGCGATGACGACGTGCGACGCGCTCTCCAGGTGCACGGCCGCCGACGGGTTGCGGCGCAGGATGCGCTGATGCAGCGTGTCGGGATGCCCGCCGAAGTGAAACGCGCCGTCGAGCCAGACGGCGTCGACGGGGACGACGTGCGGGCGGCCGTCGGCGCGCACCGTGGCCAACCAGTAGTGCTCGGCGCGCTCGAGGCGGCCTCGCACCTCGTCCCACGCCAGCGTCTGGGTGGGCCGGCCGTACGCCTCCGGTAGGCGCATCGACTCCACAAGGGGATCCATGGGTCCAGCATGCCGGTCGGACGCGCCGCCATGACCGAGGGTCGCTCCGCGTAGCATGCGGGCGATGGCTGGGCACGTGTGGGACAGGCTGCGGTCCGCCGCCGCGATGCGCCGAACGGCCCGGCTCGAGCCGGTGACCGCCCTCGTCGTCGCGGCCACCGTCGTGTTCGTCCTGGCCGGGATCGGCTCGCCGCTGCTGGGCCTGAGCGTGTTCGCCGACACCGGATCCCTGGCGAACTACAGCCCGTACCGCGACGTGCTGGCCGGCGTCGAGCCCCACACCGTCGACCTGCGCGACCAGGTCGACACCGGACTGCCCAACTCGATCCTGTTCGGACAGGCGCTGCGCTCCGGCGACTTCGCGGCCTGGAACCCGTACGTGGTAGGCGGTGAAGCGCTCGGCGCGGTACCCAACGCCGCGATGGCGACGCCGCTGTCCCTGCCGTACTGGTTCCTACCCGGATGGCTCGCCCCGGCCTACGTCCGGCTGCTGGAGCTCGTGTGCGCGGTCGGCGGCACGTACCTGTTCCTGCGCCGGCTGCGGCTGGGTGCGGCGGCCGCGTGGTTGGGCGGCCTGGCCTACGCCAGCAGCGCGTTCATGATTGTCTGGAGTGGATGGCCGCAGACACGGGTGGCCGCGCTCATTCCCGCGCTGTTCTGGGCCGTGGAGTGCCTCCGGCAACGGGTACGGGTGAGGGAGGTGACGCTGGTCGCCCTCACGGTCGCCGGCATGCTCCTCAGTGGCTTTCCCAGCGTCACCGCGTACGCGCTGCTGACCGCCTCGGTGTACCTGCTGACCCGGCTCTTCGCCGAGCACGGCCTGGCCTGGCGGCCCATCCTCGTCCGGGTCGGCGCCGCCGCGACCGGCCTCGCCGCCGGCCTGGGTCTGGCCGCCTGGCAACTCGTACCGTGGGCCCGCCACATTGCCAACGTGGTCGTCCTGGGCCGGTCGCAGAGTCCACAGTCACACATCCCGGGCGAGGCGCTGCTCACCGCGATCGCGCCGTACGCGTTCGGCACGGCCAACCCGGCCCGACCGCCCGACTGGTTCACCACGCTGCGCCTCCTCGACGCCGATGCCTACATTGGATCGGCGGTCGTGGTGCTGGTCTTCAGCGCGCTCGCGCTGGCCGGCACCGCCCGGTCCCTGCTGCCGCGCGGCGTGTGGTGGATGCTGGTGGTCACCAGCGCCGGCTGGACCACGGCCATCTTCTTCGGCGGCCCGGTGCTGGCCGGTCTGCAGGCCCTGCCGTACCTGTTCTCCGAGAACTTCATCGGCCGGGCCCGCAGCGTGCTCGGGTTCCTGCTCGCGGTGCTCGCCGCGGTCGGCATCGAGGCGGTACGGGCCCGCGCGCGAGGGGGGTGGGCCCGAAGGGCGGGGGGGCGGGGACATCAATCGACGAGCCGGGGGCGGCGGGCGTACGGGGTGGCCGTGTGGCTGGCCCTGGCCGTGGGCGGCCTCATCGCGTACATGGCCGGCCGTTCGGTCGCGACCCGGGTCGACACGGTCCGCGGCGGCGTGCTCACCCATTTCCATCGCGAGCTGACCGTCGGGCTCGGCCTGCTGGTACTGGCCGCGGCGGCCGTCGCCGCACTGTGGTTCGGCCGTTCGCGGATGCGGTGGATCCGTCCGGCGGCGACGGCCACGGTCATCCTCCTCGTCGCCGGCCAGGCCCTGTGGTTCGCGCTCACCTACCACCCGCGCACGCCGCGCGAGCAGTTCTACCCGACGACCCCGACCCAGACGTACCTCGCCGCACACCTGGGCCACGAGCGGTACTACGGCGCGGACGGCGCCATCTTCGGCAGCGTCGACGCCATCGCGCGGCTGCGGTCCTTCCACGGTCACTCCTTCATCCAGAACACGTACGGGGACCTGGCCGAGACGCTGCCGGGCGAGCAGTTCTTCGCGCCGGCCACGGCGATCGTCAGCGACCCGGCCGGCGGGGCCGCCGCCATGAGCCCGATGCTGGACCGGGCGGCGGTGAGCCTGTATGTGGCGCCGCCCGAGCTGCGTCCCTTCGGGCACGTACACATTGGACAGACCGACGACACCGCGACCACCGCGCTGGTACCGGGCCGCACCGTGTCGACGCCGCTGGAGGTGACCGGGCCGGTACGCGGGATCGGCCTGACGCCGGTGCCGGCGCTGGACGGGTCGGCCGCCATGCCGCCGGTCTCGGTCGTGCTGCGCGATCCGTCCGGTGTGGAGGTCGCCCGGGGATCGCGCCGGCCGGCCGTGGGCGACCGCGGGGACTCCTGGACCGTGCCGGTCGTCGCCGAGGACGTGCCGCCGGGGACGGAACTGACCGCGGATATCACGATGCACGGCGCCGCGCCGGTCACCGTGGCCGCCGGCGCCGGCGGTGGCCCAGCGCTGACCGTGGTGACCCCGGCCGACGACGGCCTGCGCCTGGTGTACTCGGCGGAAACCGTGATATACCAACGCACCCGCGCCCTCCCCCGCGCCCGCTGGGCCTCTTCGGCGGTGGTCGAGCCCGACCCGGCCGCCCGCGCGCAGCTCGTGGCCAGCGGAGCGCTGGCCGCCGGCGCCGTGGTGCTCGACGCGCCCGGTCCGGTGCCGGACGGTGGCGGGGCCGAGGTGACCTGGGTCGAGGACGGCCTCGACGCGATGGTGCTCTCCGTGCGGGCGCGGGGGTCGGGGTACCTGGTACTGGCCGACGCCCTGCAGAATGGCTGGAAGGTCACAGTGGACGGTGCGCCGGCCGCGATGGTCCACGCCGATCACGCGTTCGTCGCGGTCGCCCTGGGCCCCGGTACGCACACGGTGCGCTGGTACTGCCCGTGGCCCTGGAGCGGGCCGGGCGCCTGGATCACCGCGGTCACCGCGGCGGCGCTGGTGACCGGTCTGGCCGTCGAACGCTGGGGCGCCCGCCTGGCCGGGTTGCGCCGGTGGGGGTCGCGCCGTGTCGGTTCGTGAGCTGGTCGTCCTGGGCACGGCCAGCCAGGTCCCGACCCGGACACGCAACCACAATGGATACCTGCTGCGCTGGGACGGCGAGGGCCTGCTCTTCGACCCGGGCGAGGGCACGCAGCGGCAGATGGTCCAGGCCGGTGTCGCGGTCACCGACCTGACCCGGCTGTGCCTGACCCACTTCCACGGCGACCACTGTCTCGGCGTGCCCGGCGTGGTGCAGCGGCTCTCGCTGGACCGCGTGGTCCATCCGGTGTACGCCCACTACCCCGCGTCCGGGCGGGAGCTGTTCGCCCGGCTGCGCCACGCGTCGGTCTTCCACGAGACGGCGGCGCTGGTCGAGGAGCCGGTGGCCGCGGACGGGATCGTGGCCGTCGGGCCGTTCGGGACGCTGTCGGCCCGGCGCCTCGACCATCTCGTCGAGTCCTTCGGATACCGCCTCGTCGAGCCCGACGGCCGGCGCATGCTGCCCGAGCGCCTCGCCGAGCGCGGCATCGCCGGCCCGGACGTCGGCCTCCTGCAGGGCGCGGGTCGCCTGGACACGCCGGCCGGCCCGGTCACGCTCGACGAGGTGAGCGAGCCGCGCCGCGGCCAGAGGTTCGCGTTCGTCATGGACACCCGGCTCTGCGATGCGGTCTACGCCCTCGCCGACGGCGCCGACCTGCTCGTCATCGAGTCGACGTTCACCGACGCCGACGCCGATCTGGCCGAGGCCTACGGCCACCTCACGGCCGCTCAGGCCGCCCGCGTCGCGGCCGGGTGCGGGGTCCGCACGCTGGTGCTGACCCACTTCTCCCAGCGGTACGACGACCCGATGGTGTTCGCCGCCGAGGCGGCCAGGCACTTCGACGGCACCATCGTCGTGGCCGAGGACCTCCTACGCGTCCCGGTCCCCCCACGCCGCTGACGCCGGCTTCGCGCGGATCGAAGAGACTAAGAGGACCTACGGCGGGTGGTGAGGGTCGGGTCGGGCGGCGTGTTGAGGAGGTTCTCCATCCACTTGACGTGCTCGCGCTCCCGGCGGCTCATGCGCACGTTGTCGTCGACGGGCAGCCGTACCTCGGCCGGCACGGCGACCTCGGGCTGCGCCCTGGCCGCGCGCTTGCGCCCCGTCGCCTTACGCTCCGCCGGCCCGCGCGGCGCGGGGATGCCCGTCGTGCCCTGAGCCGTCGGGGCAGCGTCATGGGCCGCGGGCTTCGCCGTTGCGGTCGACCGGCTCTTGGACCGCTTCGTCGGCCTGGCCGTCTCGTCGAGGGTCCCGGCCCGCCGGGCCGCGGACTTCGCCCGAGCCGGAGATGAAGCCGGAGCCCGAGCCGGAGCAGGAGCCGGGGGCGGGGCCGGAGCCGGGGCGAGCGGAGCCTGGGCGACCGTGACCGCCGTCTCGTCGACGAGCGTCGTGGTCAGGGCCGTCCGGGCCGCTGACAATGCCGGCCGGGGGCCGCGCATGGCGATGAGGGTCGAGGCGAGCAGGCCGACCCCGGCGGCCACGAGCGCGGCGACCCGCACGTCGCCGCCGGCGATGGCCGAAGCGGCGTCCACGGCCGCCGCCGCGTCCTTGGCCGAGCCGCCGATCGTCGGGCCGCCGGCCACGGCCGAACCCGCGCCGGTGCCGGCCGCGCCGGTGCCAGCCGCGCCGGAGCCGGCCACCGCGTAGGCCGAGGCGAGCAGCGCGGGCCCGACCAACCCGGAGAGGGCGATCTGCCGCCGCGGTGCGCCGAGCCGGCTGGCGGCCAGCGCGACCGTCAACGCCAGCGTCGCGTACAAGCCGATCATGGGGTACGGGCCGGACCACCAGTCGGACGGTGCCGTCGGCGCCTCGATCACGCCGAGGCGGGCGCCGGCCGGGCCACCCTCGACCACGGCCAGGGTGACGCTGGCCAGGGCGGCCACCCACAGCCACAGCGCGGAGGCGGCCAGGCCGGCGGCGACCGGCCCGGCGGCCAGCGCCGCGAGGGCGAACACCACGCCCATGGCGACGGCCCCGACGGCGCTTCCGATGACGGTGCCCGCGGGGTTGTCGACGCCGGCCACGCCGGCCCGCACCGGCAGCCAGACGAGCGGCAGGGCGACCAGAGCGCCCGTCCCGGACGCGATGGCGACACCGGCCCGCCGCAGGACGACCCGCAGGGCACCCGAGCGAGCCGCGAGGCCGGGCCGCGCGCCGAGGGCCGCCCGGGCACCGGCGACCCGGCGCCGGGCCACGAAGACTCCACCCAGCGTCGCCGCCGTGAAGATGAACGCCACCCAGGCCAGCGCGCTGCCGTAGCCGCCGGGCGTGTGCCAGTCGAGCAGACCCAGCCCGCTCCCCAGACCGAGCTGCGCGGCCGTGAGGAGCAGCCCAGCCAGAAACGACGTACCGATGAGCCGCGTTGTCGCGTTGGCGCCGCTCGCAGGCGCGCGTCGACTTGTCACGCGCCCGAAGCTAACAGCTATGTCCACGGATCATCCACTACTGTATAGGTACCAATACGGTCATATTCCGGAACCGCCGATCCCGCCCCTCGTGACGATCTGGCGAGTCGGACTCTTGACACGGCTCGTTGACCCTGGGAGACATATGCAGTCCGAGCGTGTCCGTATTCCCCACGAATGGAGGCAATACCCCCCATGGACACCCCCCTTCTGAACTTCGTCGCCGCTATCGGTATCGGTCTGGTCATCGGCGTCGTGGGCGGGTTCACCCTGAGGAGCAAGAGCGCGAGCGCGATGTGGATGGCACCGGTGCTCGCCATCGTTGGCGCTCTGGTCGCGTCCGGCGCCGCCGCGATCTTCGGCGACCGCCGCGACTACGGCTACAAGGAGGCCGTCCTCCAGGTCGTGCTCGCGATCGTCGGTGTGGGCCTGACGTACTTCCTGAGCGCGCGCAGCGGCTCGACGTCCGCCAGCACCGCCTCATAGCCCAACGACGTACAGGAGCGGCGTCAGGCGGTCTGACGCCGCTCCTCGTCTCGGCGGTGCGGCTCCTACAGCGATGGCGGGCCGACCGACCGTCGGCCGAGTCGACGGACACGGCACCGTCAGTCCACCCGCAACCGGTAGCCCCGCTTGACCACGGTCTGCACGTAGTCCGGCCCCCCCAGCGCCGTGCGCAGGCGGGCGACGGCCATCTCGACGGCGTGCTCGTCGCAGCCGCGCGGCAGGGCGGTCAGCAGCTCGGCCCGGCTCAGGACCCGGCCCCGCGCCCGCATGAGGGCGCGCAGGACCGCCATCGGCGCCTGCGGCAGCGGGCGCGCCCGACCGTCGACCACGGCGGCGTGACCGCGCAGCTCGATCGCGCGGCCGGCCACCCGCAGCCGCGGCGCCCGGCGCGGCAGCTCCTCCACCAGGGCGTGGGCCAGCGCACCGAGACGGGCCCGGGCCGGCTCGACCACGGGCACCCCGCGCTGGCGCAGCGGCGCGGCCGTGACGGGGCCGACGCAGGCGGCCACGACACCGGTCCGCAGCGCGTCGAGCAGCGCGGCCGCGTCCGGGCCGGCGGCCCGCACGAGCGCCTCCACGGCCGGGGCCGACGTGAACGTGACCGCGTCGACCGCCCGCCCGATGACCAGGTCCACCAGGCGACGCAGCGTGGCCGGATCGGCCGGGGGCACCCAGCGGTACACCGCGACCGCCACCACATCGGCTCCGGCCCGCCGCAACGCGTCCAGGAACTCCGGCTGGTCCTCTCCGTGCAGCTGGACGGCGACGCGCTGACCGGCGACGCCGCGCTCCAGCAGGTGGGCCAGCACCTCGTCGCCGCTCTCGGATCCGGCCGACCACTGCTCGACCAGGCCGGCCGCCCGGACCGCGCCGCGGGCCTTGGCGCCCCGGGCCACCACGTACGCCCCGCCCAGCGCGGCCGTGAGCGCCCCGGCCAGTCCCCAGCCCTCGGCCGCCTCCAGCCAGCCCCGCATGCCGATCCCGGTGTTGGCCACCACTATGGACGGTCGCCGCTCGACCAGGGCGGTGGTGGCGGCCAGCAGCTCGGTGTCGTCGACCAGCGGCACGATGCGCAGGGCCGGCGCCAGCATGACCCGGGCGCCCCGGCGAGCCAGCAGGGCGGCCAGCTCGTCGCGGCGCCGGTCGGCCGTGATGGCGACCGTGAACCCGGCCAGGTCGGGACCGGCCCGCTCCAGCGGTAGGGCGCTCACCGGGCCCCTACCGTTGCCACCTGCACGATGCCGTCCACGCAGCGCACCGGGTACGTCCGTACGGCCACCGCCGGGTCGTCCAGGCACCGGCCGGTGGTCAGGTCGAAGACCTGCTTGTGCATGGGCGAGGCGACGGTCGGCGTGTCCCCGCGGGTGCCGACGATGCCGCGGGAGAGCACGCAGGCCCCCGAGAACGGGTCGCGGTTGTCCAGCGCGAACAGGGCCCCGTCGTGGGTACGGAAGACGGCCACCTGGGCGCCGTCGAAGAGGGCGGCCACGCCGCGCTCGGGTTCCAACCGCTGGTACGCGCAGACGGCCACCCACGTGTCGGTCAAGGGGGGCGGGCCCGAAGGGCTGGGGGGCGGGAAGGTCATGGCGTTCCCAACGGTACGAGGCGCCGGCCGGACACGGGGGCCGGCACCGGTTGGTCGCGCTCGGTGGCGAACGAGATGGACGGGTCGGGCAGGTCCGGGACGTTGACGAAGGAGACGAACCGCCGCAGCCGATCGGGGTCCTCCAGGGTCGCGCGCCACTCGTCGCGGTAGTCGCCGACGTGGCGGGCCATGGCCGCGTCCAGATCGGCCGCCAGACCCGACGAGTCGTCGACGATCACGGCCCGCAGGTGGTCCAGGCCGCCCTCCATCGCCTCGATCCAGGACGCCGTCCGCTGCAGCCGGTCGGCCGTGCGGATGTAGAACATCAGGAACCGGTCGATGTACCGGATCAGATCCTCCGTGGACAGATCGCTGGCGAACAGGTCGGCGTGCCGGGGACGGAAGCCGCCGTTGCCGCCGACGTACAGGTTCCACCCCGCCTCGGTGGCGATGACCCCGAAGTCCTTGCCGCGGGCCTCGGCGCACTCCCGGGCGCAGCCCGACACGGCGGCCTTCACCTTGTGCGGTGCCCGCAGGCCCCGATAGCGCAGCTCCAGCGCGATGGCCAGGCCGACGGAGTCCTGCACCCCGTACCGGCACCAGGTCGACCCGACGCACGACTTGACCGTGCGCAGCGCCTTGCCGTACGCGTGACCGGACTCGAACCCGGCGTCGACCAGGCGTCGCCAGATCCGGGGCAGCTGCTCGACCCGGGCCCCGAACAGGTCGATGCGCTGCCCGCCGGTGATCTTCGTGTAGAGGCCGAAGTCACGCGCCACCTCGCCGATGGCGATGAGCTTGTCCGGCGTGATCTCGCCGCCCGGGATGCGGGGCACCACCGAGTACGTGCCGTCGCGCTGCAGGTTGGCCAGGAAGTGGTCGTTGGTGTCCTGCAGCGTGGCCTGCTCCCCGTCGAGGATGTAGCCACCGGCCTGCGAGGCCAGGATCGAGGCCACCGCCGGCTTGCAGATGTCGCAGCCCCGGCCGCGGCCGTGCTCGGCGATGAGCCGGGAGAAGGTGCGGATCCCGCGTACCCGCACGATCTCGAACAGCTCCCGGCGGCTGTGGTCGAAGTGCTCGCACAGGGCCTTGGGCATCGCCACGCCCGACTCGGCCAACAGCGACTTGAGCAGCGGAACGCAGGAGCCGCAGGTGGTCCCGGCGCGGGTGCACGCCTTGACGGCGGCCACGTCGGTGCAGCCGTCGGAGATCGCCCCGACGATGGTGTCCTTGGTGACCGCGTTGCACGTACAGACCAGCGCGGCGCCGGGCAGCCCCTCGCCATGGCCGGCCGGGGCCGCCGAGGAGGCGAGCAGCGCCAGCGCCGGCCCGGGCAGAGGACCGCCGAGGCAGGCGCGCAGCGTCGGGTACGCGCTGGCGTCGCCGACGAGGACGCCCCCGAGCAGCACGCCGGCGTCGTCGGAGAGGACCAGCTTGGCGTACACCCGGCTGGCCGGGTCGGCGTACGTCACGTCCAGCGGACCGCTGGTCTGCCCGAAGGAGGCGACGTCCACGCCGAGCAGCTTGAGCTTGGTCGAGGTGTCGCCCCCGGTGAACGTCGCCGGGCCGCCCACGAACCGGTCGGCCAGCACCTCGGCCATCGCGTACCCGGGGGCCACAAGCCCGTACACCCGCCCCCCGATCTCGGCGCACTCCCCGATCGCGTACACCTGCGGGTGGCTGGTGGCGCACCCGTCGTCGACCACGACGCCGCCGCGGGCGCCGACGGTCAGTCCGGCCGCCCGGGCCAGCTCGTCGCGCGGGCGCACCCCGGCGGCGAACACCACGACGTCGGTCGAGACGACCCCGCCGTCCTCGAACACCACCGTACGGGCGCCGTCGTCGCCCAGGACGCGGGCGGCCGCGCGTCCGGTGTGGACGGTCAGCCCGAGGTCCTCGATGTGGCGGCGCAGCATCGCCCCGCCGGCGTCGTCGGTCTGCAGCGGCATCAGCCGCGGGGCGAACTCCACCACCTGCGTGGTCAGGCCGAGCCGCAGCAGGGCATGGGCCGCCTCCAGGCCGAGCAGCCCGCCCCCGACGACCACGCCGGTCCCGCGACCCTCGGCGTACGCGCTCAGCGCCTCCAGGTCGTCGACCGTCCGGTACACGAAGCACCCCATCAGGTCGCGGCCCGGCACCGGCGGCACGAATGGGTACGAGCCGGTGGCCAGGACGAGCCGGTCAAAGCCGTACTCGCCGGCCGCCGTGGTCACGGTCCGGGCGGCCGGATCGATCGCGAGCGCCGGCTCCCCCAGGCGCGTCCGGACGCCGTCGACGGCCGGCAGCTCGAGCGGCTCGCCATCGAACCAGGACGAGAGCCGCACCCGGTCGTAGGCCGGCCGCGCCTCCTCGGCCAGCACGGTGACCTCGTACCGGCCCTCGGTGTCGCGGGCCCGCAGCGCCTCCACGAACCGGTGGCCCACCATGCCGTACCCGACGACGACGACCCGCTCGGTCATGACCCGCCTCCCTCGTCGATGTCGTGCAGCCACGACAGGATCCCGGCCACGGTGTCCTGGCAGCTCCCGCAGCCCGTGGTGGCTCGGGTGCCGGCCGACACGTCGGCCACCGAGCGCGCCCCGCCCCGCCAGCAGCCCACCACCGAGCCCTTGGTCACCGTGTTGCACTGGCACACCACCGCGGCGTCCGGCATGAGGGCGGGCGAGGCCTCCGGGGCCGCGACCCCGCCACCGCCGATGGCCCGGCCGAGGAGCAGGGCGCGCGGGTCGGCCGGCAGCGGGGCCGCCCGGTCGAAGAGCTGGATGACCGAGCCGACCGTCGGGTTGTCGCCCAGCATGATGGCGCCGGCCAGCCGGCCCTCGCGCACCACGAGCTTGGCGTAGGTGCGCCGGGCCGAGTCGACGAACGTCACCTGGTCCCCACCCGAGACCGTGGAATCGCCCATGGTGGCGAGGTCGATGCCGGCCGCCTTGAGCCGGGTGACCGGAGGCCGGGGGCGGTAGCGGGCCAGCGGGCGCACGCCGGTGATGACGTCGGCGGCGATGCGGGCCTGCTCCCAGGCCGGCGCGACCAGACCGCCGACCACGCCGGCGTGTTCGGCGCAGTCACCCACCGCGAAGACCCGGGGATCGCTGGTACGCATGCGGTCGTCGACCAGGATCGCCCGGTCCACGGCCAACCCGGCCCGCTCGGCCAGGCCGGTCTCCGGCCGCACGCCGCAGGCCACCACGAGCAGGTCGGCGGCCAGGCGGCGCCCGTCGGAGAGGACCGCCTGAATCTCCCCGCCCCCCGTGACGCCGTCGACGGCCGGCTCGACCGCCACCGTGGTGACGCCCAGCTCCACCCCCACGCCGAGAGACTCCAACGTGGACACCAGGACGGTGCTCGCCTCCGGGTCGAGCTGGCGCTCCATGAGGTGCCCGACCGCGTGCAGCACGGTCACGGTCAACCCGCGGGCCGCCAGCCCGCGGGCCGCCTCCAGGCCCAGCAGCCCGCCGCCGAGCACGAGCGCCCGCCGGGCACCGGCCGCGAGGGCGACGATACGCCGGCAGTCATCCAGGGTGCGGAACGGCGCCACCCGGTCGGCCACCGCGCCGTCGTCGTTGATGAGGCCCTTCACCGGGGGCAGCAGGGCCCGGCTGCCGGTGGCGAACACCAGGCGGTCATAGCCGACCGCGGCGCCATCCGATGTGGACACGGTCCGGCCCGCGCGGTCCACGGCCACGGCCTCCACCCCGAGGCGCTGCACGACGCCGCGTCCGGCCGGCTCGGCCAGCAGCACGTCGGTCTCGGTCACCTTGCCGGCGATCACGCTCGAGAGCAGGATCCGGTTGTACGCCCGGAACGGCTCCGCCCCGATCGCGGTGACGTCGAGTTCGGGGGACCGGGCCCGCAGCTCCGAGGCCAGGCGCGCGCCGGCCATCCCGTACCCGATGACCACGATCCTCATGTCTTCTCCAGACGCGCGGCGCAGGCCTTGAACTCCGGCATGCGGGAGACGGGGTCCAGCGCGTCCACCGTGGCCGAGTTGACCCGCGCCTCCCCCGGCCAGTGGAACGGCACGAAGATCGTGTCGGGGCGGATCGTCTCGACCAGGCGCGCGGCGACCGTGACCGCGCCGCGCCGGCTCACCACCCGTACCATCTGGCCGTCCTCGATGGACAGGCCGGCCGCCGTGTCCGGGTGTACCTCGACGAACGCCGCCGGGGCGGCCCGGTTCAGTGCCGCCACCCGCCGGGTCTGCGCCCCCGACTGGTAGTGCGCGAGCACCCGCCCGGTGGTGAGCACGAGCGGGTACGCGGCGTCGGTCTCCTCGGCCGGCGGCCGGTGCTCCACCGGTACGAAGCGGGCCCGGCCGTCCGGCGTGGCGAAGTGGTCGGCGAACAGGCGCGGCGTGCCGGGGTGGGCGGCGTCCGGGCAGGGCCAGAACAGCCCACCAGGCGCGTCCAGCCGCGCCCAGTCGATGCCGGCGTAGTCGGCCGGACCGCCGGCGCTGGCCCGACCCAGCTCGGCCAGGCCGTCCCGGGGGTCGGCCGGGATGGCCGGCCCGCCCAGCCGGCCGGCCAGCTCGGCCAGGATCGCCAGATCGGTACGCACGCCGGCCGGCGGCTGGCGCAGCGCCCGCCGGCGCAGGACCCGACCCTCCAGGCTGGTCATCGTGCCGTCCTCCTCGGCCCATTGGGCGGTGGGCAGCACGACGTGGGCCAGCTCGGCCGTCTCCGACAGCACGAAGTCACACACCACCAGCAGGTCCAGCGCGGCCAGGCGGCGCTGGACCCGCCCGGCCCGGGGCGCGGACACGACGGGATTGGAACCGAACACGAGCAGGGCCCGCGGCCCGCCCGGGCGGCCGAGGCGGTCCAGCAGCTCGGTGGCCGAGACGCCGGGCCCCGGCAGGTCGTCGGGGTCGACGCCCCACACCGACGCGACGTGGGCGCGGGCGGCCGGGTCGTCGATGCGGCGGTACCCGGGAAGCTGGTCGGCCTTCTGCCCGTGTTCGCGCCCACCCTGGCCGTTGCCCTGGCCGGTGAGGCAGCCGTACCCGCTGCCCGGCCGCCCGGGCCGGCCGAGGGCCAGGGCCAGGTTGATCCAGGCCGAGACGGTGTCGGTGCCCTTGGCGTGCTGCTCGGTGCCGCGGCCGGTCAGGATGATGGCCGTCCTGGCCCGGCCCAGCTGGTCGGCGGCCGCCTTGAGGTCGGCCACCGGTACCCCGGAGATCCGCTCGACGCGCTCCGGCCAGTACGCGGCGACGACGCGGGCCACCGTCTCATAGCCGGTCGTGCGTTCGTCTATATAGGACCTGTCGACGTGGCCCTCGGTGATGGCCAGGTGCAGCAGGGCGTTGGCCAGCGCCAGGTCGGTGCCCGGCGCCGGCTGCAGGTGCAACCCGGCGAGCCGGGCCGTGGCGGTCGCCCGCGGGTCCACCACGATGAGGGCACCGCCCCGCTCGCGCTGTTCGGCCAGGTGGCGCAGCAGCGGCGGCATGGTCTCGGCCGGGTTGGCCCCGACCAGCAGCACCACGTCGGCCCGGCCCAGGTCCTCCAGCGGGAACGGCAGGCCCCGGTCGACGCCGAACGCGCGGATGCCGGCCGCCGCGGCCGACGACATGCAGAACCGGCCGTTGTAGTCGATGAACCGGGTCCGCAGCGTCGCCCGGGCGAACTTGCCGAGGGCGTACGCCTTCTCGTTGGTCAGGCCGCCGCCGCCGAAGACCGCGACCGCGTCGCGCCCGTGCGCCGCCCGCAGGTCGCGCAGGCCGGTCACCACGCGGTCCAGCGCCTCGTCCCAGGTGGCCGGCCGCAGCGGTCCGGTCGGGCCATCGCGCACCAGCGGGGTGGTCAGGCGGGCCGGGTGGTCGAGCAGCTCGGCCGCGGTCCAACCCTTCTGGCACAGGCCGCCCCGGTTGGTCGGGAAGTCGCGGGCCGCCACCTCGACCGGGCCACCGGGTCGGGCCCGCAACGTCATCGCGCACTGGAGTGCGCAGTACGGGCAGTGGGTGGCCACCTCGACTTTCCCGCCCCCCAGCCCTTCGGGCCCACCCCCCTTGACCATGCGCACCAGGGTCGACCAGGGCGGTTTCGTGATCGCGTCCCCTACGTGACGGCGCTGGGTCGGCCGCCTCACGTCAGAAACAACCCCCGCGTGAACGCCCCCCGCGCCAACCCGCCCGCGGGCGCTCACAGGGCCGGCGACCGCGTGGTGCGGGAAAGGTTCCGCGGCCGACTCGTCGCGCGAACGGTCGGGAAATACGTCGTCCGCAGACTCGGCGGCGTCGCCGCACGAGAAGGGCCCGCCATGACCACTGTCCTGCCATCACCGCACGTCGCCGAGGCGCCACCGCGACGCGGGCGCTGGATCGACGACTGGCGGCCGGAAGACCCGGCGTTCTGGGCCACCACCGGGGCGCGGGTCGCCCGGCGGAACCTGGTCCTTTCGATCCTCTCCGAGCACATCGGCTTCTCCGTCTGGACACTGTGGTCGGTGCTGGTGCTCTTCCTCGGACCCGAGTACCACGTGGACGCCGCCGGCAAGTTCCTGCTCACGGCCGTGCCGGCATTGATCGGGTCGGTGCTCCGGCTGCCGTACACGTTCGCGGTGGCGACGTTCGGCGGTCGCAACTGGACGATCGTGAGCGCGCTGCTGCTACTCGTCCCGACGGTCGCGATCGCCATCGTGTTGGAGCCGGGCGTCCCGTACACGACGCTCGTCGTGTGCGCCGCCCTGGCCGGCGTCGGCGGCGGCAACTTCGCGTCCTCGATGGCCAACATCAACGCGTACTATCCGAACCGGCTCAAGGGTTGGGCGCTGGGCATCAACGCCGGCGGCGGCAACATTGGCGTCGCCGCGGTGCAACTGGTCGGCCTGCTCGTGCTGGCCACGGCCGGCGCCGCGCACCCCCGCCTCGTCGCCGGCGTCTACATCCCGCTCATCGTGATCGCCGCGCTCGGGGCCGCGCTGTGGATGGACAACCTGAGCTCGGCCCGCAACGACCGGCGGGCCATGCGCGAGGTCGCCCGTGACCCGCACACCTGGATCATGTCGTTCCTCTACATCGGAACGTTCGGCTCGTTCATCGGCTTCGGTTTCGCGTTCGGTCAGGTGCTGCAGGTGCAGTTCAAGGCGGAGTTCGCCACGCCGATCGCGGCGGCGTACCTGACATTCCTCGGCCCGCTGCTCGGCTCCCTGATCCGGCCGGTTGGCGGCTGGATGGCCGACCGGCTCGGCGGGGCGCTCGTCACGTTCTGGACCTTCGTCGCCATGGCGGCGGCGGCCGGCCTGGTGCTGCTGGCCTCACAGCGCCACTCGCTGGCGCTGTACCTGATCGGGTTCATCTCGCTGTTCGTGTTCAGCGGGGTCGGCAACGGCTCCACGTACAAGATGATCCCGGCCATCTTCCGCGCCCGGTACGCCGACGAACCGCGGGCCCGCCGGCTCTCGGGCGCGCTGATCGGCATCGCCGGAGCGGTCGGCGCGTTCGGTGGCGTGCTGGTCAACGTCGCGTTCCGGCAGTCGTTCCTGACCTACTCCACCGGCGACGGTGCGGTCGCCGCGTTCATCGTGTTCTACGCCGCCTGCGTCGCCGTCACCTGGGCCGTGTACCTGCGCCGGTCGGCTCGCCGGCTGGCCGGCGTCTGACCCGACACGACGAACTGCCGGGCGGGAGACCCGCCCGGCAGTTGTCTGCTCCGGTCGTCGTCAGTGGTGGTGTTCGATCTGGGCCCGGATCTCCCCGGCGGGGTAGAGCGCGCTGTGGACATTGGCGTAGGTCACCCCGGCCCGGACCGCGGCGAGGAACTCCTCGAACTGGCCCGCCGTGATTCCCTGCGCGGTCGGTCCGATTACATCGGCCGGTGTAAGTGTGCCGGTGACGGTCGCCGGCGCCTCGGGGCACAGTTGGGTGCCGGCCGGTCCGTTAGCGAGGTTCGTGCAGAGGAAAACGACGATGCCGGCGTTCTGCCACGGCTGTCCGAAGTGAATGTGGGCCTGGGTGACCGGTCCCTCGAGGTTGGCGTAGGTGAGGGTGTAGGTGATCTCCTGTGTCCGCTCGTTGACCTGAGCCCGGAACGAACCCGAGCCGGTCGTCGACAACGAGGGGTTCTCGTTGAAGCCGCTCAACCGCTCGCGGATGAAGAACACTCCACTTCGTGAATCGTCACCACCGTCCGCCAGGGCGGCACCGCCCGCGGCGACCGCCGTCACCACGGTGATGGCCGCGATCGCCAGCAACCTCGTCCGTCGTGTCATGCCTGGTATCTCCTTCCGCCCAACGATGTCTATCTCCGTCTACGCCGGGCCGGACGGGTTGGTTCAATCGATTCCCATGCGTCAACATCCACCCTTCAATCGATCACGCCGTCCTGGGCCCGCGATCATGGAGTTGGGAACGCAAAATGGCGCCGATCATGGACCTAAGTCCATGATCGGCGCATAAGGGGGAGGCCGTCGCGTCGGCTGAAACTTTCGGAGACCAATCCCGGGCTGAACAGGCAGGATGGCCGTGGGCGTCGCTCCTCCCCGACACCCACGGCCACCCGTCCATGGGGCGCCGGTGCAGGGGCCGGCGCCCGGCCTGCTACGCCGCCAGTGCCAGGATCGCTTGCATCTCCCGGTACGCCGGCTTTGGTGTGAAGTCCTCGTTGAGCATGGTGGCGTCACCCTCGGGCGGATCCGTGAAGAAGCCGGGCACCCAGTTGTACTTGTCGGTGAAGCCCCAGAAGGTGAACATCTCGCAGCGCTCCAGCAGCAGGCAGGCGGTGAGCAGGCCGCTGAACCCCTGGGCCTGCGCCTGGGTCCGGTACTGGTCGGTCGGCAGGATCATCCGGATGTCGACCTCGGTGAACGAGATCTCCAGACCCAGCAGCTCGAACCGCCGGAGGTTGTTGTACGTGTCCAGGGTGCTCGGCAGCCCGAACTGGATGCCGAGGTGCCCCTGCGCCCCGAGGCCGTCGACCGGGACCCGCTGGGCCAGGAGCTGCTGGACCAGGGCGTAGTACGCGTCGGACTTCGCGCCCGGGAATTCCAGGTTGTAGTCGTTGAGGTAGAGCTCGGCGTGCGGATCGGCCTGGTGGGCCCAGCGGAACGCGTCGGCGATGTACCCGGGCCCGAGCAACCGGAGGAAGATCGTGTCCCGCAGGTTGCCGCTGTCGTCGATGACCTCGTTCACGACGTCCCAGTGCCAGATCTTGCCGCGGAAGTGCCCGGCCACCTCGAAGATGTGCTTGCGCAGCAGGGCGCGCAGCTCGGCCGCGTCGATATCGCCACTGGTCACCCCGTCGGTGAGCCACTGGGGCAGCTGGTTGTGCCAGAGCAGCGTGTGGCCGTGTACCTTCTGCCGGTTCGCCCGGGCCGAGGCCACGAGCTGATCGGCGAGGGTGTAGTCCGGTTGGCCCTGCACCCGCTCCAGCTCACCCCACTTCATGACGTTCTCGGCCGTGACGGCGCTGAACTCGACCGCGATGCGGTTTCGGTACTCCGTGTCGTTGTTGAAGGCCGCCATGTCGACGGCGGTGCCGATGCGCAGACCAACGCGCTGGCCGTGCTCGCGCAACGGCTGGTCGATGGCTGGTGAGCGCCGGTGTTCACCGCCGGACGCGGCCACCGGAGCGCTCGCGGGTAACGCGGCCCCCACCACCAGGAGGGACGCCACCAGGACCGAACGACGTGCCTTCATCACACCTCCCCAGGAACCCGGAGTACCGGGGTTCGCTCCTCGCCGGCCGCCGTCGGGCCTTACGGTCGACGAGCCGACTAGTTTCCGGAATGTTTCGGCAAGTGTTTCGACGCTATTGCGCCGGCCATACGGCCGTCAACCCCCGTTTTCGATGAACGCCGGCGACTTCGCCGACATTGCGGGCGGATGGTTGAGCCGTTGTGCCGGCCGTAGCCCGTAAAGTTGCGCCATCACCAGCGGATATGCCGGTCGGCGTACTCAATGGGGCGGAAAGGGGGCGCCGTGGCGTCCGAGCAGGAGACGCGCAGGGTCACCATCACCGCGATCGCGCGCGAGGCCGGCGTTTCCGTACCCACCGTCTCGCGCGTCGTGAACGGCCGCTCCGACGTGTCTCCGCAGACCCGCGAGCGTGTCGAGGAGCTGCTGCGCCAGCACGGGTACCGCGGCCGCTCCGCGAAGAGCCGCCCGAGCGCGCGGCTGATCGACCTGGTCTTCAACGACCTCGACAGCCCCTGGGCAGTGGAGATCATCCGGGGCGTGGAGGACACGGCGCACGCGTCGGGCGTCGGCACGGTGGTGTCCGCCATCCACCGCCGCACGACATCGGCCCGCCAGTGGCTGCAGAACATGCGCGCCCGGGCCACCGACGGCGTGATCCTGGTGACCTCCGACCTGGAGTCACCGGTCGGCGCCGAGCTGCGCCGGCTCGACGTGCCGACCGTGGTGATCGACCCGGCCGGCGTTCCGGCGATGGACGTACCCACGATCGGGGCGACCAACTGGGCCGGTGGCCTGTCCGCCACCGAGCACCTGCTCTCGCTCGGTCACCGGCGCATCGGGTTCATCGCCGGCCCGCGGACCCTGCTGTGCAGCCGGGCCCGGCTGGACGGGTACCGGGCCGGGCTGGAGGCGGCCGGGATCGAGATGGTCGACCGCCTGATCCGGCAGGGCGACTTCTACACCGAGTCCGGCTTCGACGGCGGCAACGCCTTGCTGGACCAGCCCGACCCACCGACCGCGATCTTCGCGTCGAGCGACCAGATGGCGTTCGGCGTGTACGAGGCGGTGCGCCGGCACGGGCTGCGGGTCCCGGACGACGTGAGCGTGGTCGGCTTCGACGACCTGCCCGAGGTCCGCTGGGCCTCGCCACCGCTGACGACCGTGCGCCAGCCGCTCGCGGAGATGGGCATCCTGGCCGCCCGCACCGTGCTTCGGCTGGCCCTGGGCGAACAGGTCGAGAGCCCGCGGGTCGAGCTGGCCACCGCCCTGGTGGTACGGGACAGCAGCGCCCCTCCCCGGCGCTGAGTTGGCCTCGCGCCCGCTCGCATGATCAATGGCCGTCCTCGATATGGGGCATCGCCGCGGCGATGGCTGCGCGCGCCCGCATCGACCTCCCGTCCCGCGCGGCGACTTCGTAGCGCTCCGGCCCCAGCGCGGCCCGCGCCCTGGTCAGCCCCCCGTCCAGCCAGGCGCCCATGAAGGGCAGCAGTGCCGCCCCGACCGACCTCCGCATCGCCTCGGACGCGGCCAGCAGCGTGGTCGCCGCCTCGGGATCGCCGCCATCGCCGGCGAGCTGGCCGGCGAGGAACAGCCCGATCGAGATCCCCCACAGGTGGCCCAGGGCGCCGAAGCCGCGCACCGCCCCGGCCGTCGAGGCGGCGGCGCCGGCCCGGTCGCCCCGCTGCCAGGCGACCACCGCCCGGAACACTGAGATCCAGGCCAGTCCCTCGGGGTCCCCGACGGTACGTAGCACCGCGTCGGACTCCTCGGTCAGCCGCTCCGTGGCGGCGTAGTCGCCCCGGGACAGCGCCGCGACGGTCAGGAACAACAGCGTGAACCCCTCCAGCCAGCGGTCGCCGGCCCGACGGCCGTTGTCCAGCGATTCCTCCAGCACGCGTACGGCCCGGTCCAGGTCGCCGGCGTAGATGGCCGTCAGCCCGAGCATCTGCAGGGCGTAGGCACCGGCCGCCGGGTCGTCGGCCGAGCGGCTCAGCTCGGCCGCCTCCTCCGACGCCGCCGCCGCGCCGGCCAGGTCGCCCTGGATCACCGCGAGGCCGGCCGCGCTGTTGAGGGCCCGGGCCCGCACCTGGGGCGGCACCGGGGCATCCAGCGCGAGCGCGCGGGTCAGCCACCGCCGGCCCTCCCGGTAACGGCCGCGCTGGTCCCACAACGGGTACAGCGAGCCGGCCAGCCGCACGGCCGTCTCCGCGTCGCCCCGACCCAGGGACCAGTCCAGCGCGGCCCGGATGTTGCCGAGGTCGGCGTCGAGCCGGTCCAACCAGGCCGGCTGCTGCGCCCCGTGCAGCGGCCCGCGGGCGGACTCCACAGTGGACAGAATGAGGGCCGCGTGCCGGTCGCGGGTCTCCTCGGCCCGGCCGGCCGCCTCGAGCCGCTCCCACCCGTACGCCCGCAGCGTCTCCAGCATCCGGTACCGGCTCACCGGCCCCCGCCCGTCGGGCACGACCAGCGACGTGTCGACCAGGCGGGCCAGCAGATCCGCCACCGGTTGAGGATCGCCCGGCACGACGCCCAGGGATTCGGCCGCCTCCAGGGTGAAGCCGCCGACGAAGACGCAGAGCCGGTCGAAGAGGCGGCGTTCCGGCTCCGGCAGCCGCTCGAAGCTCCACTCGACCACGGCCCGCAGGGTCTGGTGGCGCGTGGGCGCGGTCCGGCTGCCGTGGGTGAGCAGACCGAACCGGTCGTCCAGGCGCGCGGCGACCTGGTCGACGCCGTAGGCGTGGATGCCCGCGGCGGCCAGCTCGATGGCCAGCGGCAGCCCATCCAGGCGCCGGCAGATCTGCGCCACCCCGGCGGCGTTCGCGTCGGTGAGCGCGAAGCCCGGCTCGACCGCGGCCGCCCGCTCCACGAGCAGGCGCACCGCGTCGGCCGCGGCCACCTCGGCGGTCGCCGCACCGGGCGGCGGCACGGCGAGCCCGGCCACCGGGCGCAGGGTCTCGCCGGTGATGCCGAGCCGTTCCCGGCTCGTGGCGAGGATGTGCAGGCCCGGGCAGGAACGCAGCAGGCGGTCGGCCAGCTCGGCCACCTCGTCGACCAGATGCTCGCAGTCGTCCAGCACGATCAGCGCCGCCGACCCGGCCAGGCGCTCGGCGAGCACCTCGGTGGGCGGTCGGTGGGGATGCTCCCGCAGGCCGAGCGCGGTCGCCACGGTGTGCGGTACCAGGCCGGGCTGGCCCAGGGCGGCCAGCTCGACCAGCCACACGCCGTCCGGGAACGCGGCCCGCCCGGCCGCCGCGATCTCCAGGGCGAGGCGACTCTTGCCGACGCCGCCGACGCCGGTCAGCGTGACGAGCCGGCCGCCGCCCCGGACGACGGAGCCGACCTCCTCGATCTCCGCGCGGCGCCCGATGAAGCTGGTCAGCGGCGCCGGCAGCGCGCCGCCCGCCCGGCCGGACCGCGCCGGCGCCGGGGGCGGGGTCGGGGTCGGGGTCGGGGTCAGAGTCGGGGCCGGCGGCCGGGCCGGCGCGGTCGCGTCCAGCGCGGAATCCCGCCGCAGGATGGCGGCATTGAGTCGCTGCAGTTCGTCGCTCGGGTCCAGGCCGAGCTGTTCGGCGAGTACCTCGCGGGCCCCGTGGTAGGCCCGCACCGCCTCGGCCGGCCGGCCGGCCCGGTACAGCGCCAGCATGAGCAGCGACCGGAAGCGCTCCCGCAGCGGATGCTCGACCACGAGCCCCTCGAGCTCGCCGATGACGTCGCCGGCCCGGCCGGTGGCCAGGTCGGCCTCCAGCCGGTGCTCCAGCGCGCGCAGGCGCGACTCGGCCAGCCGGGCCACCTCGGCCCGGGCGAACGGCTCGTCGGCGAACTCGACGACGGCCGGCCCGCGCCACAGGGCCAGCGCGTCGGCCAGCGCGGTTCGGGCCGTCTCCGGATCGCCATCGGCCAGCGAGCGGACACCGGCCGCGGCGAGGCGATCGAACTCCCGCGCGTCCAGACAATCGGCGCCCAACCGCAGCAGGTAGCCGCCATCGCGGTGGAGCAGGCCCGCGTTGTGCTCCTGTCGGCCGGGTCGCAGCGCGGCGCGCACCTCGCACACACGCACGTGCAGCATGGCCGGCGCGCTCCGGGGTGGATCGTCGCGCCACAGCGCGGCGATCAACCGACCGGTCGGGACCAGCGAGTCCACGTTCAGCAGCAGCGCGGCCAGGAGCCGGCGGTGCCTCGGGCCGCCCAGGGCCAGCGGGGAGCCGCCGTGGACGGCCTCCAAGGCTCCCAGGATCCGAAACTCCACCGCTCCCCCCTCGTACGGCCGCAAGTCTGCCACCAGGGACGGAAGGAAATCGATAAGTCGCCAGGAAGCCCGACCGGGCACGATGGACCGATGGTCGAACGGAGAGCCGGACATGCGCGGTGAGGGCGTGCGCGTGCTGGTCGTCGGGGCGGGTATCGCCGGGCTCGCGGCGGCCCGCACCCTGCGCGCCTGGGGCGCGACGGTGGACGTGGTGGAGCGGGCCGCGGGGCCCGAGGACGACGGCTTCGGGATCTATCTGCCCGGCAACGCGGCGCGCGCGCTGGCCACGCTCGGGCTCGACGCCGCGGTGGCCGAGCACGCGGTACGCATCGAACGCCAGCGGTTCAGCGACCACAAGGGCCGGGTGCTGGCCGAGGTCGACGTGGCGTCCCTGTGGCGCGGGGTCGGGCCGTGCCTGGCCCTGCACCGCGCCGACCTGCGCCGCGTCCTCCTCAAGGACGTGCCGGTCCGGTGGCAGTCCTCGGTGCGCGCCATCGCACCGGACGCGGACGGCGTACGGGTCACACTTGCCGACGGAGAAGCCGCCGAGTACGACCTGGTCCTCGGAGCCGACGGCGTGCACTCCGCGGTACGTCGCCTGGTCTTCGACGGCGCCGCGGCCCGTCCGGTCGGGCAGTACGCCCGGCGGTTCCTGGCCCTGTGGCCGGACCCGACGCCGATGTGGTCGGTGATGCTCGGACCTGGTTCGGCGTTCCTGTCCATCCCCATTGGAGGTGGTTTCGCGTACTGCTACGGCGATACCGCGCTCGACCACCGGGACGCGCCGTTGCGCGAGGTGTTGGCCGATTTCGCGGAGCCGGTACCGACGCTGCTCGCCGCCGCCGACGAGGCGCCCCACGGCTCGCTGGTGGAGGAGGTGGCCCTGCCGTCGTGGTCGCGCGGCGCGGTGCTGCTGATCGGCGACGCCGCCCACGCGACATCGCCGAACATGGCCGAGGGCGCGGCGATGGCCGTCGAGGATGCGATCGCTCTGGCCTCCTCGTTGGCGACCTCGGACACGATCGACGCGGCCCTGGCGGCGTACGAGAAGCGTCGCCGGCCCCGTACGGACTGGGTGGCGGCGCAGACCCACCGTCGCGACCGGATGCGCGGCCTGCCTCCGCTCGTGCGCAACCTGGTGCTGCGCCGTTTCGGCGAGCACATCTTCCGGGCCAACTACCGCCCCCTGCACCAGCCGCCGTGACTCCCCGACCCCACGAGGTGCCCCACGCCCGGTAGGGCACGATGATCTCGTGACGCCGACATGGGAGCTGGTGCCAAGGACGGGCATCCGGCGGGACGGGCTGGACGTGTTCCTCGGCATGCGACGGGAGGCGCTGCGGTCGTCGCTGACCGACGCCGTGGGCGAGCCGCGCAGCCACTTTCCGGACGAGGACGACTTCAGATCCACGCGGGACGGAACGTGGATCCGGTTGCGGTACGACGGTGAGCGGCTGCAGGACGTCGAGTTCCTCGGCGGCGACCTGTCCTTCGACGGCGTCCCGTTGCATCGGGGCGCGCGGTGGCCGCGGCTGCGCGACCAGCTCGCCGAACGGGACTACGAGTTCCACTCGGCGGCGGAGTTGGGCGACGGCCAGGAATGCGAGGCCCTCGGGGTGAACATCGCCACGCACGAAGACGTCGGTGGCCAGGGAGATGGCATCGAGTGGGTCATCGTGGCCGCGGCCATCGGTCAGGAGTGAGCGAACGGGACGCCCTGGCGTCGCTGCCCAAGGGCCGGCGCGAGGAGTACCTGCGGGAGCACTCCAGCCTGCCCGGGCCGCGGGCCAACCTCGAGCTGGCCCAGGCGGCCGCCGATGTCGGCGATGAGCGAGATCGAAGCCTGGCTCGAAGGACCCCCACTGGTACGACGGGCCGCGATCGCCGGCATCTGCGAACCCCGCCTGCTGCGGCGGCCCGAGACGGCGCGGCGGGCACTCGCGATCGTCGAGACCGCCACCGCGTCGCTGCTGTCCGAGTCCGACCGGCGCGCTGAGGACGTACGGGTACTGCGCCAGGCGCTGGGCTACTGCTGGAGCGTGGCCGTGGCGGCGCTGCCGGCCGAGGGCGTGGCCGCGTTCGTACGGATGGAGGACCTCGACGATCCGGACATCAGATGGATATTGCGGGAGAACCGGAAGAAGAAGCGCCTACTCGATGTGCTGAACGACCGGGGCCCCGGCACACTGGCCTGATGCGGCGCCTCATCGTGCTGGTCGCCGTGCTCGCGGTCGGCGCGTGCACCGGCGGATCTCCAGCTCCACCCGGGCCGGACGGGACGGACGGCCCCCGATGGCGGCGGCTGGCCGATGCCCCGAGCGAGCGTACGGAGGTGGCCGCGGCCGCGGCCGGCACGGACATCGCGGTGGTCGGCGGTTACCAGGGCAGCGGGCCGACCGTGTCCACAGTGGAGATTCTGGACACCGCGACCGGGCAGTGGCGCCAGGGTCCCGACCTGCCGCAGGCGGTCAACCATGCCATGGCCGCGTCGGTGAACGGCGAGGTCCATGTCTTCGGCGGCTACCTCGACTCGCAGACGCCGACGGCGGCGGCCTACCGGCTCGACGGCCCGGCCTGGGTGCCGGTCGCGCCCATGCCGGCGGGGCGCGCTGCGGGCACGGCCGTCGCGGTCGGCGGCTCGGTGTACGTCGCCGGCGGCATCGGCCCGGACGGCCTGGCCAACGACATGTTCGTCTACGACGCCGGGGCCGACCGGTGGTCGACGGCGCCGGGACCGCCGACGCGCCGCGAACACCTGGGCGGCGCCGGCTTCGGCGCAATCGTGTACACCGTGGGCGGTCGGGCCAGCGGTGTCTCCGGCATCCTGAGCGCGTTCGAGGCGTACGACACCGCCACCCGCACCTGGGCCAGGCTGCCCGATCTGCCCACACCGCGCGGCGGCCTGGCCGCGTCGGCCACCTGCAACGGTCTCGTGGTCGCGGTCGGCGGCGAGGCCCGCTCGACCTTCCCCGAGGCGGAGGCGTTCGACACCCGTACCCGGACCTGGTCCTCGTTGCCGGAGCTGCCGACACCGCGGCACGGGCTCGGGGTGGTCGCCGTCGGCACCACGCTCTACACGCTGGCCGGCGGACCGCGGCCGGGGCTGCACGTCTCGGCGGCCACCGAGGCGATCGACCTCGGCTCGCGCGGGACCTGCCCGTCCTGAACCGCCGTGCGCCGGCCCCCGACGATCGAGTTTGCGGCGTCACTGGACCCCGGGTATATCCACATTGTACTCAAGCACGAGCTGACCGACCGCGTCCAAAGTTCTGTTTTGATTCACGGTTCGGCTGGGCGTGTCGGGCTGGTTCTGTCGGTGGGGTCGGGTAGTCTCGTACGCGTGTCCGAGGTTGGGCTGGTGGAGCCGTCGGTGATGCCGCAGGTGTTGCCGGACGGGGTGGCGGGCCTGCCGCCGGGCCCGGCGCTGTCGGCGGCGTTGGACGGGGTGCAGCTGTCGCGGTTGGCGCCGGCGGACGTGTTCGAGGTGCTGGCCGCCCATCACCGGCTGGTGGCCCATCATCAGGCCCGGCTGTTGGCCGCCCTGTATGAGGCGGGTCGGCTGGTCTACGGCCAGGATGTCCGGCCGTTGGACCGCCGGGACGGGCTGGACCGGTTCTCCGCCGACGAGGCGGCGTTCACGCTGCGGTGGACGGCCGAGACCACCGAGCTGTACCAGCAGACCGCGCAGGATCTGATCTGCCGGCTGCCGCGGGTGTATGCGGCGTTGGTGGCCGGGCGCATCGACTGGCCCAAGGCGTTGGCGTTCAGCTCCCGGCTGCTGCTGCTCGACGATGAGGTGGCGGCGGCGATCGTGGACAAGCTCATCGACAAGGCGGCCGAGTCGACGCTGCCCCACCTGGTCGACCGGCTGCGCTACCACGTGCGCAAGGCCGACCCGGACGCGGCCCGTAAACGGTATGAGCATTCGGTGGCCGACCGGCGGGTGTACGCCGGCCTGGACGAGGACGCCACCGCCCACCTGGGCGGGGCCCACCTGCCGCCCGGGCGGGCCGGCGCCGCGTTTGACCGCATCGACGCCCTCGCCCGCGCCGCCAAGGCCTGCGGCGACCCGC
>Ga0307415_100000061_pt1 | contig 45207 bp, 36 predicted proteins | sample DK1Cmetagenome_FD_204524 | JGI IMG/M metagenome (GOLD analysis project Ga0307415, IMG submission 204524) | Maize rhizosphere microbial communities from greenhouse at UC Davis, California, United States - DK15-C-2 | ecosystem: Host-associated > Plants > Roots > Rhizosphere > Soil | place: USA... | reverse complement strand
CCGGCCGGCGTCAGCTCGTCCCGCAGCCGCGCCATCATCGCCTCGCTCAGGAAGTGGTGGTGCAGATCGAGGCGCCGCAGGTGGGTCAGCGGCTGGCCGGTGAGCAGGGCGGTGGCGCCCACATCGGACAGCGCGCCCAGGGACAGGTCCAATGTGGTCAGGCGGGCCACCACCGGCGCGCCGGCCACGGCCGCCGCGACCTCGTCGGCGATCTCGGCGTCGCGCAGGCCGAGGTAGGTCAGCGCGGGCAGCCGGGCGCCGGACAGGATCGGCGCCAGGTCGTCGGCGTCGACGTCGCCACCGTAGTTGTCGGTTCCCAGCCACAGCTCCAGATGGCGGAGCCGCGGCAGGTCGGACTCCGCGACCGCCTCGACGATCGCCGTCGGCAGGCCGCCGGTCTCGAAGGCCAGCTCGCGCAGCTCGGCGTGGACGACCGGGTGGAACTCGAGGTCCTCGCCGCCGCGCACCCGCAGCGTGTGCAGGCTCGGGAACGCCGCGAGCACCGGCGTCACGTCGCCCAGCTTGATCCAGGAGACCTCGCACTCCTCGTACGTCATGTCGCCGATGAAGAGGTGGCGCAGGGCCGGCAATCGGGACGCCGCGGCGCAGATCTCGTTGAGGGGGGCCGGGTTCATGGCCGCGTACCCCCACGCGCCGATGACCAGGGCGGTGGCGGTGCTCGCCTCGGGACCGGCCAGAAACGCCTCCAGCTTGGCCAGGAACTTCGGCGACGCCTGGTCCTCGGACTCGTCGAAATCGTTCTCGGCCACGCGCCAGGCCACCGCCGCCCGGTCACCCTGACCCGGTCCCTCGGCCGGCCCGCCGCCCTCCCGGTCCTCGCCGCCCTCGCCGGGCTCGAAGTCGACGACCGGCAGGCCGGCGAACGTGGTCAGGCGCTCATTGATCGTCATGGTGGGACCTCCGTGCGGCGGGCCCGCGCCGCCGCGTGCGCGACGTTAGCACGCCCGGGCCGCGGCGCTGAGGTCCTCCGGCCCAGGTCCATCCCCGTTGGCGTCAGCTCCAGCCGACGGTGGCGTTGGTCCGCCACACCTCGACCAGCGCGGGATCGCCGGCGACCCGCATGGCCTCCAGCGGCCGGCGGTTCCACAACGCCAGGTACAGCTCGCTGGCCGGGCCGAGGACCTCGCAGTCGGCGCGGCCGCTGCCGGCGGCGCGCTCCGGGTGGGCCCCGTCCGGTCCGAAGTGGATGATCCAGCTCGCTCCGGCGTCCTGCGCGGTCACCGAGAGCGACCGCTGTGTGTCGGTGCGGGCACGGTTGCGCGGCCGGGAGTAGAACCCCAGCAGCAGCTCATCGATGCCGTCCACGGCGAAGGCCGGGTCCACCCCGTCGATGCCGCCGCCGGCCGCCTGCGCGTCGGCCCGGTGGATGGCCGTCTCGTGCGCCTGCCGCCGCGCCCAGAACGCCCGCGGCGACGACGCCGGCAGGAACGCCCAGCAGGCGAGGTCCTCCGGCGCCCCCTCGAGCGTCGCGACCAGGGCGGCGTGGCTGTCCCGGTACCACGCGGCCACGTCAGGGTCGGCGGGCATCACGCCCCAGATCCGCTCCTCCTCGGTGTCCTTCTCCGGGTCGCCGTCGCGCCGCTCCCGCACGACGAGGGCCGCCCACCGGTGCACCCGGCCGAGGTGGTGGGCCAGCTCCCGTACCGTCCATCCCGGACATGTGGGCACCGGCGCCTCCCAGTCGGACACGCCGTCCAGCGTCCGGGCCATCAACTCGCCCTCGTGCCGAAGCGCCGCGAGGTGCTCCTCGACTCGCATGGCCGCGATTGTGCCAGCTTCGCGTCGATTCCCCCACGCGCCGCCCATCCCCCACGCGCCGCCCATCCCCCACGCGCCGATTCCCCCACGCGCCGATCATGGACTAGGTCCATGATCGGCGCGATTTGGCGTGCCCAACTCCATGATCGCGGGGATCTTAAGGTTGTTCGCCTCCGGCGACTGGGCGTCGTTGTTCGCCTCCGCCGACTGGGCGTCGTTGTTCGCCTCCGCCGACTGGGCTTCGTTGTTCGCCTCCGCCGACTGGGCTTCGTTGTTCGCCTCCGCCGACTGGGCTTCGTTGTTCGCCTCCGGCGACTGGGCTTCGTTGTTCGCCTCCGGCGAAGGTGCTTGCCCACGGCGCGGTCACCTGATCGGGTCGAATGATGCGCGTGGTCGTCATCGGAGGTACGCGGTTCATCGGCCGGCGGATCGTGGAGGAACTGGTCGCCCGGGGCGACGAGGTGACCGTCCTGCACCGGGGGGAGACCGAACCGGACGACCTTGTGCGGTGCGACCACATCCACGTCGCGCGGAAGGACTTCTCGACCGTGGCGGCCCGGGTACGCGCCGCGGCGCCCGACGCCGTCGTCGACACGCTGGCCATGTCGCGGGCCGACACGCAGGCCGTGCTGCCGTACCTGCCGGACACGCGGATCGTGCTGCTGTCCAGCGTGGACGTGTACCGGGCCTTCGGCCACGTGCTCAACGACCGGGAGGGCGAGCCCGTCCCCATCACGGAGGACTCGCCGGTGCGGGACGAGCGCTACCCGTACCGGGAAACGGGTGGGCGGCCCGACGACTACGACAAGCTGGACGTCGAGCCGGCCTACCTGGAACGCGGCGCGGCCGTGCTCCGGCTCGCGATGATCTACGGCGAGCACGACCCGCAGCGGCGCGAGGAGTTCATCCTGCGCCGGGTACGGGCCGGGCGCCCGCGCGTCCCGGTCGGCCCCGGCTCCTGGCTGTGGACGCGCTGCTATGTCGGTGACGTCGCGGCCGCCGTGCTGGCCGCGGTCGGCAACCCCCGCGCGGCCGGTGAGGTGTTCAACGTCGGTGAACCGGCGGTCCGCACGATCCGCGGGTGGGCCGAGGAGATCCTGGCCGCGGCCGGGCACGAGGCCGAGCTGGTGACCGTACCCGAGACCGGCCTGCCCGAGGACATGTGGATCACCAAGACGGTGGCGCAGCCCCTGCTGGTCTCCGCGGACAAGGCGGCCGAGGTGCTCGGCTGGCGGGCGGTCCAGGCCGCCGAGGGCCTGCGCCGGTCGGTCCGCTGGCACCTCGCGAACCCACCCGCCACCGCCGGCCCCGACGGCACGGCCGATGACCTCACCGCAGACGACGACTTCACGGCCGACGACACGGCCCTCGCCGCTGCGATGCGTGGTCGATCCGGATGACACAAAACGGGCATGGAGTCATCCCGATCGACCACAAACCGGCGGGCTGCGGGCAGCGTCCGCCGGCGGCACGGGTCGGGTGCACCGTGGGGCGGCCAGTCTCGGCCGGCGCGACAACCGGCGAACGCAACCGAGTCACCACTGACGACTTCGCGGCCGACGACGCCGCCCTGGCCGCCGCGGAGCCGTCAAGATCCGCTCGATCATGAGGTTAGCGTCACCGAAACCCGCCGATCATGACGTTAACTTCATGATCGACGCGATCTTGGGGGGGCCGGTCGAGGCGGCGGTTGGTGGAGCGGGCCGCGACGGGTCAGCGGGCGACCGTGAGGTCCATCTGGCGGAGTTCCTTCTTCAGTTCGGCGATCTCGTCGCGGATCCGGGCGGCCAGCTCGAACTGCAACTCCCGGGCGGCGCCGAGCATCTGGTCGGTGAGGTCGCCGATCAGCTTGGCCAGCTCGGCGCGGGCCATACCGGCCGTGGGGACGTGGATGGAGGTGGCCACGGTGCGGCTGCGGGTCTCCTTGACCGGCGCCTTGCCGCGGGTGAGCTGGCGGACCGAGCCGCCGACCCGGTGGGCGCCGACCATCGACTCGGACTCGTCCGCCTCGCGGTAGATGTCGTCGAGGATGTCGCCGATCTTCTTGCGCAGCGGCTGCGGGTCGATGCCGTTGGCCGTGTTGTACTCCACCTGCTTGGCCCGGCGACGGTTGGTCTCCTCGATCGCCGCCGCCATCGACGGCGTGACCTTGTCGGCGTACATGTGGACCTGGCCGGACACGTTGCGGGCCGCGCGGCCGATGGTCTGGATCAGCGACGTGCCCGAACGGAGGAAGCCCTCCTTGTCCGCGTCCAGGATGGACACCAGGGACACCTCGGGCAGGTCCAGACCCTCGCGCAGCAGGTTGATGCCGACGAGCACGTCGAAGTCGCCCCGGCGAAGCTCGCGCAACAGCTCCACCCGGCGCAGCGTGTCCACTTCGGAGTGCAGGTACCGCACCTTGATGCCGTGCTCCAGCAGATAGTCGGTGAGGTCCTCGGCCATCTTCTTGGTCAGCGTGGTGACCAGGACCCGCTCGTCCCGCTCCGACCGGACCTTGATCTCGTGCATGAGGTCGTCGATCTGGCCCTTGGTCGGCTTGACCACGACCTCGGGGTCGACCAGCCCGGTCGGCCGGATGACCTGCTCGACCACCTCGCCCTTGGCTCGCTGCATCTCCCACGGCCCGGGGGTGGCCGACAGCAGCACCATCTGCCCGACCCGCTCGTAGAACTCGTCGAAGCGCAGCGGCCGGTTGTCGGCCGCCGACGGCAGCCGGAACCCGTGCTCGATCAGCGTCCGCTTCCGCGAGGCGTCCCCCTCGTACATCCCGCCGATCTGCGGCACGGTCACGTGGGACTCGTCGATGACGGTGAGGAAGTCGTCGGGGAAGTAGTCCAGCAGGCAGTGCGGCGGGCTGCCCGGCTCCCGGCCGTCGATGTGCATCGAGTAGTTCTCGATGCCGGAACAGAAGCCGACCTGCCGCATCATCTCGACGTCGTACGTGGTGCGCATGCGCAGCCGTTGCGCCTCGAGCAACTTGTTCTGCCGCTCCAGCTCGGCCAGCCGCTCCTCCAGCTCCGCCTCGATGCCGCGGATCGCGCGCTCCATCCGCTCCGGGCCGGCGGTGTAGTGGGTGGCCGGGAAGATCAGCAACTGGTCGACCTCGCGGACCACGTCGCCGGTGAGCGGGTGCAGGTAGTACAGCTTCTCCACCTCGTCGCCGAACAGCTCCAGGCGGACGGCCAGCTCCTCGTAGGCCGGGATGATCTCGAGCGTGTCGCCCCGGACCCGGAACGTACCGCGGTTGAACGCCATGTCGTTGCGCGTGTACTGGATCTCGACCAGTCGCCGCAGCAGCTTGTCGCGGTCGAGCTCCTGGCCGACCTCGAGCTTGACCGAGCGGTCGAGGTATTCCTGCGGGGTGCCCAGGCCGTAGATGGCCGAGACCGTCGCCACCACGATCACGTCGCGACGGGTCAGCAGCGACATGGTCGCCGAGTGCCGCAGCCGCTCGACCTCCTCGTTGATGGACGAGTCCTTCTCGATGTAGGTGTCCGTCTGCGGGATGTACGCCTCGGGTTGGTAGTAGTCGTAATAGGAGACGAAGTACTCCACCGCGTTGTTCGGCATCAGCTCGCGGAACTCGTTGGCGAGCTGGGCGGCGAGCGTCTTGTTGGGCGCCAGCACGATCGTGGGCCGCTGCAACCGCTCCACGAGCCAGGCGGTGGTGGCGCTCTTGCCCGTACCGGTGGCGCCGAGCAGGACGACGTGCCGGTCGCCGCGGCGGGCCCGACGCTCCAGGTCGTCGATCGCCGCGGGCTGGTCGCCCGAGGGCGCGTAGGTGCTGATCACCTCGAAGCGGCCGTCCAGGCGCGGGATGTCCAGACTCATGAACCCAACGTACGCCGACCCACCGACGACTCTGGCTCGGCGTCGTCTGGGCGCCGCGCGGCGAGCCGGAGTCGTCGCCGACAGCTCTCCGGGGCCGTCACAAACACTGAGAGTTGTCGATGCTTACCGAAGATTACGATTGTATGTCGACGATGCGGGCGCTACGGTCGATATGTAGGCCGCCCGCGGCGGTCGTCCGGTACAACCCGGCCTCCACACCGGCAGGGTTCCATCCGGCGCATGGGTCGAGCCCCGGCGACGCGCAAGCGTTCCGACGGGCTCCCCGGCGGATGGGCGTCGGACGCGCACTCCGGTGCGCGCGGCGCTCACCGGTCGCCGCGGGTGGCCCTCGACATGATGGCCGCGCGCCACACCTCGTCGACCCGCGCCCGGAGCTCCTCGACCGTTCCGTCGTTGACGATGACCACGTCGGCCACCGCCCGGCGCTGCTCGTCGGTGGCCTGGGCGGCGATCCGTGCCCGCGCGTCCGCTTCGGCCAGCCCGCGTTCGCGTACCAGTCGCAGTACCCTCGTCCGCTCATCGGCCAGCACGACGACGACCATGTCGTAGTGGGCGGCCAGATTCGCCTCGACAAGCAGCGGTACGTCGTTGACGACCACCGCGTCGGGCGGGGCCGACGCGGCGATCTCGGCGGCCCGTGCCCGGACCCGCGGGTGCACGATGGCCTCCAGCCGGCGGCGCGCGTCCGGGTCGGCGAACACGATCCGCCCCAGGGCGGCGCGGTCCAGCTCGCCGTCGGGCCCGAGCACCGCGTCGCCGAAGACGGCCACGACCTCGTCGCGCCCGGGCGTGCCCGCGGCGACGACCTCCCGGGCCAGCGCATCCGAGTCGATGACGACCGCACCGAGCTCAGCGAGACGGCGAGCCACGGCCGTCTTGCCGGCGCCGATCCCCCCGGTCAGCCCGATCATGAGCATGCCGCCCAGTCTGGCAGACGGGCGGCGTACCGCTCACAGGTGCGCGAGCTCTTCCGTGTCCGTGCCCGGCTCGCGCACCTCGACGATCCCCCAGACCGCCTTGCCCGTATCGCTGGACAGGTGTCCCCACGCCCGGCACACCGCATCCAGGAGCGGCAGGCCGCGGCCGCCCGAGTCGAGCGAGATGCCCGCGCTGCTGCGCAGGGTCGACTGCAGGCGTCGCGGCGGATCGGGGTTCTGGTCGCGGACGACCAGATGCAGACGGGCCCGGCGCAGGAGAACGGTGACGTGCACGGCACCGGACGCGTGCACGACCGCGTTGGTCACCAGTTCGGACGCCACGATGAGGGCCGCGTCAAGAACCTGCGGTATGTCCCAGGCGGCGCACACGTCGGTGATGAGCGTGCGCACCTCCGACGGCGCCGCCGGTCCGGGGACGAGGTCCCGGTCGGCCCGGGCGATCGTGGGTGGCCCGGTCGCCTTCATGATCGCCTCGGCCCGGGTGGGGTGGACGGGAAGGCTCTCGGTCAACCCGGTGCGGGCGAGTCTTTCGCCGATCTCAGGCGACGGCGCGGCCAGCACCACGGGGATCGCGGGCCAATTGGCCGCATGCCGGCGGATCGCCCGGAAGACCGTCAAGGGGAGATCACTGTCCACGGCCAGGTTGCCAACGTCGATCACCATCGCATCCGGGCATTCGACCAGGGATTTGATCAACCACCCGCGCAGCCGGGCGGCGGACCTCATCGTCAGACGCCCGTCGAGCACCACCACGGTCACCGGCAACCGTTGGGGCGTATAGATGAGCAGGCCTTCGCCGTCGGGGTTGGCCATGTAGATCGACATGCAGACTCCTCAGCCCGCTGCGAGCCGCTGGTCGGATCCGGCTCGCCGCGTGGGGCGGCCGGACTCGGTGAGTCCGAGCTGGCCCGCGGCCCCGGTGACATCGAGCACCCGCCGCGCGATGCCCTGGGCATTGCGGATGTAGAGGTCCACGCCTCCCTTCGTGGCGTGGCGGCGGGCGGCCAGGAGCGTCGACACCGCCTGGCAGTCCAGGAACGTGACCCCGCGGAGATCGACCATGATCTCATCGGCCGCGATGCTGCCCACGCGCGTCAGCTCCGCACCGAGGGCGGCGCAGGTCGCGAGGTCAAGTTCGCCGGCGACGGTCACTAGCACTCGACCCGCCGCCAGGAATTCCGTGTGGGTGGAGAACATGTCCCTGGATGGCCTTTCGGCTGGTCATTACCCCACGCCAGCCTACGCGCAACCTTTATTGAGCACATTTCGTCCGAGTTCCGCCGCCGCTGTCGCGAGACAGGGCCACACAGGGGTAGTAAGAAGGCATGACGGCACATGGTGAGCCCGATGCCGAGTCGTGACGTCGTCGTCGTCGGCGCATCGGCCGGGGGCGTGGAGGCGCTCCGCGCACTCGTGGGCGGGCTGCCGCCCGACCTGCCGGCGGCGGTGCTGGTGGTGCTGCACATGCCCCGGTTCTCCCCCAGCGCTCTGCCGTTGATCCTTCACCGCGCGGGCCCGCTGCCGGCCGCTGCCGCGGTGGACGGTCAGCCGCTGGCGCGCGGGCGGGTGTATGTGTCCGCGGTGGACCACCACCTGCTGATCCTTGATGGCCGGGTACGGCTCTCGACCGGCCCGTTGGAGAACGGGCACCGCCCCGCCATCGATCCGCTCTTCCGTTCCGCCGCTCGGGCGTACGGCTCCAGGGTGGTGGGCGTGGTGCTGTCCGGCGCCCGCGACGACGGCGCGGCCGGGCTGGCGGCCATCGTCGGGGCCGGAGGTGTTGCCGTGGTTCAGGATCCGGCCGACGCGTTGCACGCCTCGATGCCGCGCGTCGCGCTCGAGCACACGACGGTCGACCACGTCGTGCCGGCGGGCAAAATGGGCCCACTCATCGCCGAACTGGTGCAGGCGGCGGCCGACATCGACCGCGACGACCCTGACGACTCCGAGTTGCTCACGGCGGAGGTCGCGATGGCCAATCATGCCCCGTTGTCCACCGACGAGCTGAACGTGCCGGCGGCAGGCTACGGGTGTCCGAACTGCGGTGGGGCGCTATTCGAGATCCATAGCCGGCCAGTACCGCGATTCCGGTGCCGGGTCGGGCACGCGTGGTCGCCGGACAGCCTGCTGGAGGAGCAGGCCATCGCGTTGGAGGGGGCGTTGTGGATGGCCCTGCGTACGCTGGAGGAGAAGAAGGCGCTCAGTCAACGGATGGCGTCCACCGGTTTCGAGCGCCGTCTCCCCGGGACGACCAGGCGCTACCGGATGCTGGCCGACGACGCTCAACGGGCGGTCGATCTGATCCGCGACGTCATCGCCCGGCTTGGCAGAACGTCCGGGGCGGAGGAGACTCACTCCGAAGAGTGACGATCGCCGAGCACGGCGGCTGGGGTAGCGTCCGAGGCAACGGCGACGCCACCGGAAAGGCCCCCGATGAATTCAGTCGATCCGCAGTTCGAGGTCCTCCTGGTCTTCATCAAGGAGTCCCGGGGCTTCGACTTCACCGGGTACAAGCGGCCCAGCCTGATGCGGCGGGTCAACCGGCGCATGGTCGAGGTCGGGGTCGACGACTACACGGAGTATCTCGACTACCTCCAGGTGCACCCGGACGAGTTCACCCCACTGTTCAACACGATCCTCATCAACGTCACCGGTTTCTTCCGGGACCCGGACGCGTGGCAGCACATGCGTACCGAGGTTCTGGAACCGCTGGTGGCCAGCAAACCGGCCGACGGGCCGATTCGGGTCTGGAGCGCCGGATGCGCGTCGGGCGAGGAGGCCTACACCACGGCCATCATGCTGGCCGAGATCCTGGGACCCGAGCAGTTCTCGCAGCGGGCGAAGATATACGCCACCGATGTGGACGACGAGGGTCTCACGCAGGCCCGGCAGGCGGTGTACGGCGAGCGCGATATCGGGGAAATCCCACCCGAGCTGGTGGAACGCTATTTCGAGGCGAACGGCAACCGGTACGCGTTCCGCAAGGACCTCCGCCGATCGGTCATCTTCGGCCGTAACGACCTGGTGCAGGACGCGCCCATCTCGCGGATCGACCTGTTGGTCTGCCGCAACACGCTGATGTACTTCAACGCCGAGACGCAGGCGCGGATCCTGTCCCGATTCCACTTCGCGCTCGCCGACACCGGAGCGCTGTTTCTGGGCAAGGCCGAGATGCTGCTCAGCCACGCCAGCCTGTTCCAGGCGGTCGACCTCAAACGCCGGATCTTCCGCAAGGTGGCCCGGGCCTTGCCGAACAACGGGTCGGTCTTCTCGGAAATGGCGCCGCCGTCTGCTCCTCCGGCGCTGATAGGGCTCGACCAGATACGCAACGAAGCGCTGCTGGCCAGCCCGGTCGCGCAGATCGTGGTCAGCTCCGACGGCCTGGTTGCCCTCACCAACCGCCAGGCGGAGTCCACGTTCGGGGTGTCGTCGCGCGACGTCGGCCGACCATTCCGGGACCTGGAGGTCTCCTACCGCCCGGTCGAGCTGCGCAAGTACATCGAGCAAGCCCAGATGGAGCGCCGCGTGCAGCGCCTCACCGACATCGAGTTCTCCCGACCGGGAGGTGAGGCCATGCACCTGGAGGTGCAGCTGAACCCGCTCATGGACTCGGACTCCCGGTTGCTCGGCGTCGCGCTGCTGTTCCACGACGTCACGCCCGCCCACGATCTGCAGCAGGAGCTGGCTCTGGCCAATCACCAGCTCGAAACCGCGTACGAGGAGCTCCAGTCGACCAATGAGGAACTGGAGACCACCAACGAGGAGCTCCAGTCCACTGTGGAGGAGCTGGAGACGACCAACGAGGAGCTCCAGTCCACCAGCGAGGAGCTGGAGACGATGAACGAGGAGCTCCAGTCCATCAACGACGAGCTGCAGACCATCAACGAGCAGTTGCGCGACAGCACGGCCAAGCTCGACAGCGCCAACGCCTTCCTGGAGGCGATCCTGATGAGCCTGTGGGCCGGCGTGGCGGTGGTCAACGCCGACCTGCAGGTACGGGAGTGGAACCAGCGGGCGGAGGACCTCTGGGGCCTGCGCCGCGAGGAGGCGGTCGGCCAGCATCTCCTCAACCTCGACATCGGCCTGCCCACCGACGTGCTGCGTCCCATCATCCGGCAAGCACTCAGCGATGGGGGCGAGCCTCAGGAGTTGCGCGTCGCGGCGGTCAACCGGCGAGGGCGAGACATCACCGTTCGGGTGGTGTGCACGGCGCTCGCGGGCGACAGCGGTCTCGTCGGCGGCGCCATCCTGGTCATGGACGAGGAGTCCGGCGCGGAGAGGTGAGGCGCGGCCGGGTCGGAGGGGAGGGATCGATGACGGACCATACCGCCGGCGGGGTCCACGCCCGCCGCCGGGCCGAGGAGGCGGGCGCCCGGGCCCGGCAACTGCGCGACCACGTCGACGCGGTCCGGGCCGGTACCGAGTCCCTGCACGGCAGCACGGTCCAGCAGTTGGCTCTCGCCGTCGAGCGGGCCCGACACGCGTCCGAGCGACTCGCGCTGTCCTTGGAGGCCAGCGCCGACGCGCACGATCGCGCCGCCGACACCTACCACGCTCTGATCCGCCGGCACGGAGATCCGGACGGCTCCCGGGCCGGGCGCGCCGCCGTCCACCGGGAGGACGCGGGCCGGGACCGGCTTCTGGCCGCCGAGGTGAGGGGCCTCCAGTAGACCGACGTGCCGAGGGGCACGGCCGGCCGGATCGGGCCGGGCGCGTGCCCCTCGTACGCGTTGCTGGTCAGCTCTTGCCGCCGGCCAGCTTCTCCTTGAGCGCCGCGAGCGCCTCGTCGGTGGCCAGAGTGCCCTGGGGCTCCTCCGGCTTCGCCGCCGCTGGCTGGCTCGCCGCCTGACCGCCGGACGCCGGGGCCGCGGCGGCCGGGGCCGCCGGCGCCTCGGACTCGGCGGCGCGGGCGGTCTGCACCTGCTTGGTGTGCGCCTCCCACCGGGTGCGGGCCTCGGCGTACTGCCGCTCCCACTCCTCGCGCTGCTTGTCGTACCCGTCGAGCCACTCGCCGGTCTCCGGGTCGAAGCCGTCCGGGTAGACGTAGTTGCCCTCGGTGTCGTACGTCGCGGCCATGCCGTAGAGGGTGGGGTCGAAGTGCTCCTCACCCTCCTGGAAGCCCTCGTTGGCCTGCTTGAGCGAGAGCGAGATCCGCCGCCGCTCCAGGTCGATGTCGATGACCTTGACCATGACGTCCGAGCCGACCTGCACGACCTGCTCCGGGATCTCCACGTGGCGCTCGGCCAGCTCGGAGATGTGGACCAGGCCCTCGATGCCGTCGTCGACGCGAACGAACGCGCCGAACGGCACGAGCTTGGTCACCTTGCCCGGCACGATCTGCTGGATCGCGTGGGTCCGGGCGAACTGCCGCCACGGGTCCTCCTGCGTCGCCTTCAGCGACAGGGAAACCCGCTCGCGGTCGAGGTCGACGTCGAGCACCTCGACCTCGACCTCCTGGCCGACCTCCACCACCTCGGACGGGTGGTCGATGTGCTTCCAGGACAGCTCGGAGACGTGCACCAGGCCGTCGACGCCACCGAGGTCCACGAACGCCCCGAAGTTGACGATGCTGGAGACGACGCCCTTGCGTACCTGACCCTTGGCCAGCTTGTTGAGGAACTCGCTGCGCACCTCGGACTGGGTCTGCTCCAGGTACGCGCGACGGGACAGGACGACGTTGTTCCGGTTCTTGTCGAGCTCGATGATCTTCGCCTCGAGCTCCCGGCCCACGTACGGCTGAAGGTCGCGCACACGGCGCATCTCCACCAGGGAGGCGGGCAGGAACCCGCGCAGCCCGATATCGATGATGAGGCCACCCTTGACCACCTCGATGACGGAGCCGCGTACGACACCGTCCTCGTCCTTGATCTTCTCGATCGTGCCCCAGGCGCGTTCGTACTGGGCACGCTTCTTCGACAGGATCAGGCGCCCTTCCTTGTCCTCCTTGGTGAGGACCAGGGCTTCGATGTGGTCGCCGACCGAAACGACCTCGGATGGATCAACGTCGTGCTTGATCGACAACTCGCGCGAGGGTATGACGCCCTCGGTCTTGTAGCCGATGTCGAGCAGGACCTCGTCCCGATCGACCTTGACGACGGTGCCTTCCACAATGTCGCCGTCGTTGAAGTACTTGATGGTCTCGTCGATCGCGGCGAGGAAGGCTTCCTCGCTACCGAGGTCGTCGACCGCGACCTTCTCGGTTTTGGCGCTCGAGGTGGCCTCGATGCTGCTCGTCATGTGGGCAGTTGCTCCGGAAAGATGGGCTGTCGTGCTTTACGACGGTGGGCGCGCCCGCAGGCCCGTCGCCAGCTCATCGGGGATGGTGGAGGCGACCGCGAACCTGCTCCCTACCGAGGTCGCAGCCCACGAGTGCATCGAACTGCCTACCGTGCGCGCGAGCACACGGTCCAACCCTCCCTTACCTAATCTCGGGTCTATTCCGCCGGCGGCCGTGGCGGCTCGTACGGTGATGGCGTGACGGAGGGGCCGGACGAGACCAGGGTGGCCCGCGTGCACCTGTCGCCGGAGGCGAATCGACGGGCCTCCCGGCACTGGTGGGACATCGGCGCGGACCACTACCAGGCCGAGCACGGCGCGACCCTCGGCGATGTGGATCTTCTGTGGGGTCCCGAGGGATTACGGGAATCGTCGGCCGGGTTGCTCGGACCGGTGGCCGGCCGAAGGGTCCTCGAGGTCGGCTGCGGCGCCGCCGCCGGCGCGCGCTGGGCCGCCGCCGCCGGCCGGGCTTCGTGGGTCGTCGGAGTGGATCTGTCGGCCGGCATGCTGCGCCACGCCCGGCTCGGGGCTCTGGCCACCGGCATCGGGGTACCTCTGGTGCAGTGCGACGCGATGGCCCTGCCGCTACGCGACGAGTCGTTCGACCTGGCGTTCACCGCGTTCGGGGCACTGGCCTTCGTCGACGACTCGGCGGCGGTGCACCGGGAGGTGTACCGGGTGCTGCGTCCGGGCGGGCGATGGGTCTTCGGTAGTACACACCCGGTGCGCTGGATCTTCCCCGACGACCCGGGGCCGTCCGGTCTGGTCGTCACCCACTCCTACTTCGACCGCCGGCCCTACGTCGAGTTCTCCCCCGACGGGGCCGCGACCTATGTGGAGCATCACCGCACGCTCGGCGACCGGGTGCGTGAACTGGTCGCGGCCGGATTCACGCTCGTCGACCTCGTCGAGCCGGAGTGGCCCGCGGACTACGACGAGGAGTGGGGCCAGTGGAGCCCGCTGCGCGGACGGCTCTTCCCCGGTACGGCCATCTACGTGACCGTCAAGTGACCTTGTTGCCCTTGGGTGTAAGCAGGGGCACCCTACAGACGCTTTTTGTTCTGTAGGGTGCCCCTGCTTACACGCCCGGCTGGGCCCGGAGCGGCTAGCCAACCGGCGGCAGGGACGACGCGAGGGCGGCGACCTCGTCGGGGGTGCGGTGACCGTCGGCCACAATCACCCGGTGCCGCCGGGTCAGCGAACGTCCGGGCTCGATCCGCCGCACCCGCTCGAAGGCGAGCGCCACGCAGACGCCCGGGTACTCGGCCGCCCGCACGAACCAGCGGTCCCCCTCGCCCAGGCCGGTGAAGACCAGCGTGTACGGGGCGGGGTTGGCGCCGGCGGCGGCCACCCAGCCGGCGGCGGAGCCGTTGACATCCTCCTCCACGGTGGCGCCGTCCGCGTCAAAGACGTCCGGGACGCCGGGCGCCAGCCGCCAGAAGAACCCGCCATACCCGGCCCTGCCCGGCCGCCCGTTCGTGGCCGGGCTGCCCAGCGTGACCGGGTCCGGGTTCGGGTTGACCAGGCGGTAGGAGATGTCGAGCGACCAGGCACCGTCGGCCATCTCCACGGCCGCGACCGTGCGCTCCTCGTCGAGCAGCGTCCGCCCGTCCGAGGAGTACCAGCGGAGGCGGTTGACGAGCAGCCGGTCCCGCCGCCCGACCCAGGCGACGTGCTCGATGCGTCCGTGGTCGTCACGCCACTCGTAGCCGACGTCGCGCACGTACGTCCGCCCGCCCCACAGGTTCGTGCCGTTCACGTCCTGCATGGCCACCGATACGCCGAGGTGGTGCGGATGGTCCTCCGGGAGGATGTCGGTCACCACCGTCGCGCCGAGGGTGCGGACGGGATGCAGGTACGGGCGGGGGCCGCGGGCGGGGTCGACGTCGGGCTCGGTGACGTACTCGGCCACGACCACATCGCCCAGGCGCAGGCTCGCCACCTCGGGGAAAGCGCTTGCCACGCGCCGAGGGTACTGGAGTGCCGGCCCACCTCGCGCTTCGGATCACGAGCGACTTAAGGCGGTTCGCCCTAGTGAGGTCGTTTGTCCGTAGACGAGGGGGGTAACCCAGGAGGGAGCGACCAAGCTCAGTCCCACCCCACGACGGGTCGACCGTGATGGTCGGTCCCCAAGGAAGGAGGAGCGATGAGCTCGATCGTCGAATCAGTGGATGTGAAGGTCCCGGTGCGCACCGCGTACAACCAGTGGACCCAGTTCGAGGAGTTCCCTCGCTTCATGGAGGGCGTTGAGGAGATCAGGCAGCTCGACGAGACCCACATGCACTGGGTGGTCAAGGTCGGCGGTACCCGCCGCGAGTTCGACGCCGAAATCACCGAGCAGCACCCCGACGAGCGGATCGCCTGGAACTCCATGTCCGGTCCGCGCCACGCGGGTGTGGTGACATTCCATCGTCTGGACCCGAACACGACACGGGTGACCGCGCAGATGGAGGTCGACCCGGACGGCTTCGTGGAGAACGTCGGCGACAAGGCCGGCCTGCTGAAGCAGCGCGTCAAGGGCGACATGAAGCGGTTCTGCCAGTACATCGAGAGCCGCGGTCAGAAAAGCGGCGCGTGGCGCGGTGACGTACCGCCGCCGGGTCAGCGCCGGTAACCGATAGATCTTGGATGGTTTGTAGGGTCCTGACCCTTCTCTAGTCCCATGACATCTGTCGCACTTCATGTCCCGATACACGTGTCACATGATCGAATCCGTGAAGGCCGGCTTTACTGCCGATCATGGCGAGCCGGCCTCTCATGGTGAAAGCGATGGACGCCCTGCTTCAGGCGGGCGGGAAGATCAAGAACGTGGCGCAGTGGTGTCGGGACAACGGAGTCGACCCGCGTACCTTCTACCGGCACAAGGCCCGCATCGAGGCGGAGGGTCAGTGGCGGGAGCGGTCACGGCGCCCGCGGCGCTCGCCGGCCGGGTCGCCGCTGGATCTGCAGGCGTGGATCGTGAAGCTCCGCAAGGATCTGCGCCCGGACAACGGCGCCGACTTCATCCGCGATGAGCTGGTACGTATTCACGCCCAGACCAACCCGCCGTGGCGGGTGCCGTCCCGGTCGACGATCAATCGGGTCCTGGCCCGGCATGAGCTGGTGGAGAAGAACCCGCGCAAACGTCCGCGCAGTTCCTGGCGACGGTTCAGCTTCGCCCGGCCGCGCGACTGCTACCAGATCGACGCCACGCTCTACCGGCTGGCCACCGGGGAGCGGGTGGCCATCTTCGAGGTGCTCGACGACTGCAGCCGGATGCTGGTGGCCTGCCGGGCCGCGTTGGCCGAGACCGCCGACGCGGCCATCGCCGCCATCACCTGGGCGGTCAAAGACTACGGGGCACCGGCCCTTGTCCTGTCCGACAACGGCACCGCGTTCACCAGTCGGCTCATCCACGCCAACGCCGGGCCGTCGCGGTTTGCCCAGGCCCTGCACCGGTGGGGCATCCGGCTCATCCACTCCAGCCCCTACCACCCGCAAACCTGCGGCAAGGTCGAACGCCACCACCAAACCCTCAAGAAATGGCTGGCCAGCCAACCCCACCAGCCGACCACCCTGCGCCAACTCCAGCGGCTGCTCCACACCTACCAGGCCTACTACAACACCCGCCGCCCCCACAGCGCCCTGCGCCGGGCCACCCCCGAGCAGGCCTGGACCACCGCCCCCAGCCACGGCGGCCCACAATCGCTGCCCGTGCAAACCGACGCCACCGTGCACCGGCTACGCGTCTCCGCCACCGGCACCATCTCCATCGGCCGCGCCCGCATCGGCGTCGGCACCGCCCACACCGGCCACACCATCACCGCCATCCGCGACGGCCAGCACATCACCGTCTACGACCCCAACGGCCACCCACTCGGCCACGCCACCCTCACCGGCCGCAGAAGCTACCTACCCATGACACCCGCCGCATGATCGACGAGCCAGTGTGACACATGTACCGGGACATGACCTTGACACATGTATCGGGACATGACAGCGGCCGGGGCCACCCGAACCATCCAAGGTCTACGGCCCTACGGCGGGCGGCGGGCGGCGCCTAGGCCTGGACGCGGGTCCGCGACGTTCGCGGAATGAGGATGGCGAGGACGAGACCGATGAGCGCGATGACCATCAGCGCGGTCACCGCGGCGGCGTACGGATGGCGGCCGGGCGTCGCGGCGGCGACGAGGATCGAGCCGGCCAGCGCGGTGCCGAGTGATGATCCGAGGTTGGACACGCTGCGGGACAGTCCGGAGATGTCGCTCTGGTCGCGGTCCGGGAAGCTGGACTGGACGATGTTCACCGACGAGGTCAGCATGGCGCCGACGCCGATACCGATGAGCAGCAGCCCCGGTATCGCGGCCAGCACGCTGGAGCTGCCGCTGAGAATCAGTTGCAGCGCCATGCCGACGACGGTGACGGCGAAGCCCACGATCACCAGCCACCGCTGCGAGCGCCGCTGGGCGAACCGCTCGGCCCGGGCCGAAGAGATGAGAATGCCGATGGTGGCCGGCGTCAGCATCAGACCCGTCTGGATGGCGTTGTACCCGCGGACCTCCTGCAGGTACACCGATGTCACGAAGAACGTCCCCTGAATGGACAGCCACTGCACCATCTGCGTGCCCAGTCCCAGGTTGGCGGTGCGGTTGCGGAACAGCCGCGAACTCAGCAGCGGCTCCTTGCCGGCCCGCTCGGACCGATGGATGTGCCAGAAGAATCCGGCCAGCGTCACGGCACCGAGGCCGACGTACAGCCACACCGGAGAGATGCCGCCCTTGGGTATCACCACGGTGTCGCCGACGGTGAAGTCCTCCCGCGAGGTGATCCAGCCGAACGTGCGTGACTGCAGGACACCCAGTACCACGAAGAAGAGTCCGAGGGCCGAGAGGACCGCGCCGATCGCGTCGAACCGCGATGGAGCACGGTCCCGCTCCGGTTCGGTGAGCCGGCGGGCCAGGATGATGACCCAGCCGACGACGAGGACCTGGAGCAGGAACGACGCCCGCCAGCTCAGCAGGCTGGTGACGAAACCGCCGATCAGGGGCCCGGCCGCCGCGCCCAGTCCGGCGGCGCCGCTGACCACTCCGAAGTACCGCGCCCGCGTCTTGACGTCGGTGAAGGCCACCGTGACCAGGATGTAGATCGGCGGAATCATCAGCGCCGAGCCGACGCCCTGCAGCAGCGAATAGCCGACGATCATCGTGCCGAGGCCGGGAGCGAGCGTGGCCATGATGGCACCGACCTCGTACACGACGAGGCCCAGGACGAAGCATCGCTTGCGCCCCCAGATGTCGGTCAGCTTGCTGCCCGGGATCATCAGCGACGCCATCGTGAGCGTGAACAGCGTGATCGTCGTCTGCAGGCCGGCCACCGTCGTGCCGAGGTCGCGGGCGATGTCGCCGATGGCCACGTTCATGTTCGTGGCCGCGTAGCTGGCGATGAACTGCGCGAGGGCCAGCGGCAGGACCATCGCCCGGGCCGCCTTGCGGTCCGGCGGGTTGGCGGTCCTCATCGATCGTCGAGCTGACGGTCGAGGTTGACCGCGGCGCTGATCAGAGCGAGGTGACTGAAGGCCTGCGGGAAGTTGCCGAGCTGCTCACCGGTGGGCGCGATCTCCTCGGAGTACAGGCCGAGCGGGCTCGCGTACGTCAGCATCTTCTCGAACACCAGGCGGGCTTCGTCGAGGCGTCCGGAGCGGGCGAGCGCGTCGACGTACCAGAACGAGCACATGGTGAAGGTGCCCTCGGAGCCGCGCAGGCCGTCCGGGGAGGCGCTCGGGTCGTAGCGGTACACGAGGCTGTCGGAGACCAGTTCGTCGTCGATGGCGCGCAACGTCGACTGCCAGAGGGGATCCGTCGGCGCGATGAACCCGACGAGCGGCATGTAGAGCAGCGCGGCGTCCAGTACTTCGGTTCCGTAGTACTGGGTGAACGCCTCGCGCTTGGGGTCGAAACCGCGCGCCATGATCTGCCGGTAGACGTCGTCGCGGGCCCCGGTCCAGCGGGCCAGGTCGGCCGGGCGGCCGCGGCCTCGCGCGATCCGGATGGCCCGGTCGAAGGCCACCCACGACATCAGTCGGCCGAAGGTGAAGTCCTGCCGGCCGCCGCGGGTCTCCCAGATTCCGTCCTCCGGCTGATCCCACTCCGCGCACAACCGGTCGATGATGTCGGCCGTCCCGCGCCACCCCTCGTACGCCATCTCGACGCCCCGGGAGTCGGCGAGGTGCACGCAGTCCAGCGCCTCGCCGTAGATGTCGAGCTGGAGTTGGTTCGCGGCGCCGTTGCCGACGCGCACCGGGGCCGATCCCCGGTATCCCTCGAGGTGGGGCAGGAGTTGCTCGTCCAGATCGGGTGAGCCGTCGATCCGGTACATGATCTGCAGCTGCGTGCCGTGCTCGCCGGCCGTCTGGATGCGGTCACGCAGCCAGTGCATGAACGCCTCGGCCTCGTCGACGAATCCCAGCCCGAGCAGAGCGTGAACCGAGAATGACCCGTCGCGGATCCAGGTGTAGCGGTAGTCCCAGTTGCGTTCGCCGCCGATCTGCTCGGGCAGCCCCGCCGTGGGCGCCGCGATCAGGGCACCGGTCGGCGCGTAGGTCAGCAGCTTGAGCGTCATCGCCGAGCGCTCGACCGCCTCCCGCCACCGCCCGCGGTACCGGCTGCGGCCGATCCAGCCGCGCCAGAAGTCGCGGGTCTGCTCGAACATGGCGACCACCTCGTCGGGCGGCACCGCTCGGGGTGGTCCGTCCGGCCCCGTCTCGAGCACCACGCCGCCGATGTCACCCGCGGTCAGAGTCGCGATCGCCTGTACGCCGTTCTCGTCGCGCTTCAGGTCCTGTTCGGCGATCAGCCGGCCGTCGCGCCGCACCGCGTTGAGCGTGATCGTCAGGTCGGGGCCCCGGAACACCGCCCCATCCGGACGCACCGCCGTCTCGTGCCCGTCGCGCCCGTAGTTGAACCGCGGTTGGCAGTCGATGTGAAAGCGCATCCGGCCGCGCACCACCCGGACCATACGGACCAGTCGGTGCCGGTCGGTGGCCCGGTCGCCCGCGATCGGCATGAAGTCGATGACCTCGCCCACGCCGTCTGGGCTGAGGAACCGGGTGATCAGGATCGGCGTCCCCGGCAGGTACAGCTGCTTGGTCGTGAAATCGGTGCCGTCGGGCGCGATCCGGAAGTACCCGCCCCGCTGCCGATCCAGCAGCGCCGCGAAGATGCTCGGCGAGTCGAACCGCGGCGCGCAGAACCAGTCGACGGCGCCATCCCTCGTCACGAGGGCCGCCGTCTGCAGATCCCCGATCAGACCGTGATCCTCGATTGCGGCGTACGTGTCCACAGGCGACCCTCCCGCTCGACCGACGCCTCCCAGGGTCGGGGGCGAAGGATCGGCCGGCCTCATCCTCGGGGGATGAACGGCCGCCCGGGCGACGTCGACTTGCGGACCACATGGATGATCAAATACGTTGGGAGCGACACATTCCACCCACGCGATCGGGGGCCTCACCCGGTGGCCGAGTCGAGTCGGGCGGCGTTGGTCGCGTTCGTCGAGGAGCTGAACCGGCTGCGGAGGCTCTGCGGCTCGCCGTCGTTGAACGACCTGGTCGCGCACTCGGCCGACCTGCCGCACCCGCTGGCCCGCTCGACGATCAGCGACAAGCTCAACGCGAGGTCGCTGCCGGACTGGGACTTCGTGGCGTCGTTCGTGACGGCCTGCCGGATGCACGCCGACGAGATGGGTGTACGACCTCCGCCCGACACCGTGGAGCTTGCCCGCTGGGACGATCGGTACCTGCGGTTGCTGCGGGACCTGGACCACGCCCGGCCCGACGAGCCTCCGGTCGGGGCGGGGGGGCGCGAGGCGCCCGTGCCCCGACAGCTGCCGGCGGCGGTACGGCATTTCATCGGGCGCGCCGATCAGTTGCGGGCGTTGGCCGCCCTGGCCGAGGAGGTCACCCGGGGCGGGACCACCGTGATCATCTCGGCGATCCACGGTACGGCCGGCGTCGGTAAGACCGCGCTCGCGGTGCAGGCGGCCCATCAGGTCGCCGGCCGGTTCCCGGACGGCCAGCTGTACGTGAACCTGCGCGGCTTCGACCCCGGCGGTCACGTGATGACGGTCACCGATGCCGTGCGCGGCTTTCTCGAGGCCATGTCGGTGCCACCGAAGCGCCAGCCCGGCAGCCTCGCCGCACAACTGAGCCTGTACCGGAGCCTGCTGGCCGACCGGCGGGTCCTGATCCTGTTGGACAACGCGCGCGACGCCGAGCAGGTCCGTCCGCTCATACCAGGTACGTCGGGAAGCCTGGTCCTGGTGACCAGCCGGGCCCGGCTCACCAGCCTGGTCGCCCGGGACGGCGCCCATTCGGTTCCGCTGGACCTGCTCACCGAGGCCGAGGCGAGGCGGCTGCTGGCCGACCGGATCGGCGGCGACCGCGTCCGCGACGAGGCCGAGGTCGCCGATGAGATCATCGCGCGGTGCGCCCGGCTGCCCCTGGCACTGTCCATCGTGGCGGCCCGCGCCGCGGCCCACCCGGCGAACCCCTTGGCCGCGCTGGCCCGGGGGCTGCGGGCGACCCCGGGTGCCCTGGACATGCTGGACCCCACGGACCCGACCACCGGAGTGCGGCCGGTGCTGTCCTGGTCGTACCGGCTGTTGGACGACGACGCGGCGACGATGTTCCGCCGGCTGGCGCTCCATCCGGGGCCGGACATAACGCCCGCGGCCGCGGCCAGCCTGTCCGGCGTGACCGAGCGGCAGGCCCGGGCGGCGTTGGACGAGCTGGCCAACGCCCACCTGGTCGAGGTGCACCGGCCCGCGCGGTTCGGATTCCACGACCTACTCCGCGCCTATGCCGGCGAGCTGGCCGACGGTGCCGATCCCGCGGCCGAGCGCCGGGCGGCGGTCCGGCGGATGCTCGACCACTACCTCCACATCGGACACAACGCCGCCTTCCTGCTGGAGCCGGACCGCCCACCGATCACCCTCGAACCGCTCGCGCCGGGCACACTCGTCCACCGACCCGTCGACATTCCCGCGGCGCTGGCCTGGTTCGCCACCGAGAGGTTGGTGCTGCAGGGACTGGTCGACCTCGCCGTCCGCGAGGGTTTCGACGGGCACGCCTGGCAACTGGTGTGGACCATGACGGACTTTCTCAACCGGCAGGGTCACTGGCACGACTGGGCCCGCCTGCAGGAGACCGCGGTCGTCGCCGCACGCCGCCTCGGCGACCGCTACGCGCAGGCGACCGCACACCGCAATCTGGGCTTCGCCCTCATCCGGCTGGAAAACTATCCCGACGCGCTTCGCCACACCCGGCGTGCCCTGGCGTTGCACCGGGAGCTGGGCGACCTCGTCGGCCAGGGCCATACCCACCTCAATCTCGGTGGCATCGCCATCACGCTCGCCGGTCGGAGCGCCGCTGACGCCGCCGCCGAGCGCCAGAGCCGGATGCGGACGGCGCTGCGCCACAGCACCCGGGCCGTCGAGCTGTTCGGGGCGGCCGGCCACAATGGCCATCAGGCTCGGGCCCTGGCCAGCATGGGCTGGGTCTACACACAGCTCGACGACCACGGCCGGGCCATCGGAGTCTGCCGGCGGGCGCTCGCCCTGCTCGAGGAGGAGGGCGCCCTGGCCGGGCAGGCCGACACCTGCGACACCCTCGGCTACGCCCACCACCACCTCGGCGACCACGCCGAGGCGGTGCGGTGGTACGAGCGGGCGCTCGAGCTGTACGTCGGGCTGGGCAACCGGTACGGCGAGGCCGATACCCTTATCCACGTTGGTGACGCGCACAAGGCTGCCGGTGCCGTCGCCGCCGCCCGTGACGCCTGGAGCCAGGCGCTGGCCATCCTCGTCGACATCGACCACCCCTTGGTCGACTCGCTGCGGGCCCAGCTCGCCGCCCTCGACTGACTTCGGTAGCCTCGATCGGTGCGGCCACAACGTTTCACCGCCACCCTCACCGCCGACTCGCGCGGCCGGGCGTTCGTGGCGGTCCCGTTCGACCCCGACCAGGTGTGGCGGCCGAAACCGCGCCACCCCATCACGGGCACGCTCAACGGGCAACGCATCCGGGCGGTCATCGAGACCGGCGACGGCCAGCGAGGTTTCACGCTCGGACCGGCCTGGCTGCGCGACTGCCGCGATGTCGCCATCGGCGACCGGGTGAGCGTTGAGATCAGACCCGAGGGTCCGCAACGCGATGACCTGGCCGACGACATCGCGGCCGCACTCGACGCGAACCCCGACGCCGGAGCGTTCTTCGACTCCCTGGCCCAGTTCTACCGCAAGGCCTATCTGCGCTGGATCGATGGGACCAAGCGCCGTCCGGACGAGCGGGTGCGGCGGATCGCCGAGATGGTCCGGCTCCTCGAGGCCGGCGTCAAACAACGCCCCACTGATGGCCGGTGACGGCCGCCCGTTCGTCGCGCTGCCAGGTGCCGGCCGAGATGCCGAGGATGATTCGGGAAGCCACCGCCGCGGCGATCACGTACAGCGTCCATCACCGCCACACGCGCCGAGTGAGCCGGCGGCGCTCGACGACGCCGAAGTCGTCGGCGCTGTTTGTAGGCGACGTCGGCCGCCACAGCTCGGTGCCCGGGCTATAGCAGTTTCTGCTATACTCGGATCATGTCGAGCCGAGGAGAGGTTCTCCGTGAGGTGATGCTGGAGACGGGCACCACTCAGTCCGAGCTGTCGCGCATCAGCGGTGTGCGACAGCCGAGCATCAGCCAGTTTCTCTCTGGGATCGGGCATCTGAGTGACGAAATGCTCGATCGCCTGCTGTCGTGCATGGGCTACCGCTTGGAGGTCGTCAGACGTCCGGTCAGGCCCAAACTAGGCCGCTCGCCTGAACGTTCGTGGCGGCTACATCGCCAGCTTTCCATGCAGCTGACGCCAACAAGCTTGAACGAATGGCGCCCGACCATACTGCGCAATCTGCAACGCCTTCGACAGAACACGCGAGGGCAGCCTCACCTGCGGAACCTGGACCGATGGCACCGCCTGATCGAGGACGACGACCTTTCGGGTTTGCGCTGCGTGATGACCGGGCTCGACACCGACTCGGTGCAGATGCGCGAGGTCTCGCCCATGGGCGGGCTGCTGTCTCAGAAGGAGCGGTCCGAGATCCTGCGGCGGGCGAGCTGATGAGACGCGACCAACTCGAGCATGCGATCAGGACGGCATGTCAGATCATCGGACGCCCCGAGGTGGTCGTAGTTGGCTCTCAGTCCATCCTTGGATCCTTCTCGGAGGACCAGCTGCCGGCCGAGGCCACGATGTCCGTTGAGATCGACATCCTCCCGCTCGTCGACGATGGCGACGAGGTAGCTCGCCTCGCCGACCTCATCGAGGGCGTCGCCGGGGAGTGGTCGCCTTTTGAGGAGCAACATGGCTTCAGCATCGATGGGGTTGACCGGGAGACCGCTGTGCTACCGGTGCCTGGACAAGGAAGACCTATGCGTGGCCAAGCTCTGCGCCTTCCGGGAGAAGGACCAGAACTTCGTGGCCGCGCTGCTCCGTGCGGGTCTGGTCGACCCGGTCGTAATCGCGCAGCGGCTCGGAGCAGTGCCGAAGCGGCACCTTCCGGCAACCGAGCGCGCACGTGCGTGGCTTGAAGCGAGGGGTTGATTCGTCGCAATTCGAAGTGGACTGTGCGCTACCGGAGGCTGCGCCAGTTGAGCAGGATCAAGACGACTTCCGGAATGGCCATGATCGGGCCGAACGGCAGGGCGAAGCCCCACCAGAACGCGCCGGCGAGGGGCAGTACGGCCAGCGCCAGCGCGGCGCCGCCGCGGTGACCGCCCCACAGCAACGCTCCGGCCAGGCATTCGGCCACGCATACGAGCAGAAACGCGGCGAGAAGCCAGACCGTGGTCTGGAGGCCGAGCCGCTCGAAGGGTCCGCCGCCGTAGGCCTTGAAGCCCATGACCATGGGAAGGTCACGGCCGCTCCACAGGTTTCGCATCGCGGGCAGGGTGAACACTCCGAACCCGAATCCGTTGAACCACAACAGGATGGCCGCGATCCGCAGCCCCATGGGGACGGTCATGGCGTCGCCGCCGATTCCGCCGTGAGTACCGCTTCGATGCGGGCCATGGGGTCGTACGAGTCGAGTTCGGCGCGTAGCTTCGTCACGTTGGTGGCGTACGCCGGGTCGTCGAGCACGCGGCGCACGGCGGAGCGGATTCTTGCCGCGCTCGGGCGCTCGCTGCGCAGGTCGACCCCGAGTCGATTCCAACCGATGCGCGCGTTGATGTCGTTCTTGCCCTCACGCTTGCCGGCCGCCACGACCGGCACGCCGTGGCGCATGGCCGCGAGCACACTGCCGAATCCGCCGTTGGTGACGAAGACGTCCACGTGTGGGAACAGGTCGTCGTAGTTGACGAAGTCCTCGATCACGACGTTCGATGCGGCGAAGCGCTCCCGCAGTTGTTCCGTCCGGGCACCCGCCGTGGTCGCCACGACCACGTACGGTCCGCCGGCGAGAGCCTCCAGGGTGGACACGATGAGCTTGTCCGGGTCGGCGTTGTCGACCGTCCCCTGCGAGACGGCGACGACCGTCGCGCCCGGGTCGAGGACCGGCGCCGGCAGGGGGACGTCCGGACCCAACGCGGCCCGGGCGGGCGCGAGGGGTCCGACGAACTCCGCATTGTCCGCGGGTCGATAACCGGGAAACTCGAGGCCCGGGGACCCGTTGAGAAACACGCGCCGCGCACTGGCCAGCGGTACGTGGGGGAACCCGTCGAGGGGGATCGGAGCGATGCCGTAGCGGGCGAGAATGCCGTTGTACGTCAGCACGCCCGCCCGCGTGCCGCTCGCGAGCATGCGCCGCACCACGCGATGCCCGGCCCGGCCCAGCATGGTCGTGGCCGGCCGGAGGCCGAAGAACGGTGGCGGGCTCTGGCCGTCGGGCATGACCATCGACAGCCCGACCGCGAACACCGGCACGCCCAGCACCTCGGCGACCAACTTCTCGGCGTACAGCGCACCGTCGCAGATGAGTACGTCGAACGCGAACTCGTCCCGGATCCCCGCGATGTCCTGGAAGTGGTTGTCCACATTGGCGGTGAAGAACTTCTCCAGGTCGAACGAGATCAACTTCGGGCCCCGGAGCGCCGCCCGCTCGGGGAACAGTGAATGGAGGTTCGCACCCGTGATCTCCGTTGCCCGACGGTACGGGAAGTAGGTCATGCCGAGTGCTTCGAGTTTGCGGGCGTATCGCGGACCGGCGTACCACCGGACGTCGTGGCCGCGCTGGGTCAGGTGCGCGGCGATGCCGGTCAGCGGGTTGAAATGCCCGTCGGCCGGCATGGATGCGAACAGGATCCTCACGGGCTGCCTCCCAGCTGCTCCAGCGGACTCACTATAGTGACACTATAGTGACTTGACCAGTAGCATCGAGTCGATGTCGACCGCGCCCACCACCCGCGCCGAGCGCGCACTGGCGACCCGCCGCCGCATGGTGCGGGCGGCCTACGACCTGTTCTGCCAGAACGGGTACCTCGGTACGACGATCAACGCGGTGGCCGAGGCGGCCGGCGTCGCGGTGCCGACCGTGTACTACACGTTCGGTACCAAGGCCGCACTGCTCAGCGAATCATTGGGCGCCGCGATCGTGGGATTCGACCGGTGGCGGGAGCCTCCGCGCGAACCGATCGACATGGCCGAGTTCCTGGACTGGCATGAGTGGTGGGCCGACTTTGAGACCGCGGCGACCGCGGCCGAGGCCCTCGACCTGTTCGTCACCCACGGTGCCGCCGTCCTCCGGCGGGTCGGCCCGTTGGTCGCGGCCCTGCACGGCGCCTCCGGCGACCCCGACGCGGCCGAGGTGGCGCGAGTCAGTGAGGCACGTCGGGTGGAGACCTACCGCACCGTGGTTCGCGCGATCGCCCGCAAGCCCGGTGGGCTGCGCCGGGGCATCACCGAGGCCACCGCCACCGACATCGTCGTCGCCCTCTTCAGCGCCGAGGTGTACCAGGCGCTCGCCGTGGGTAGGGGCTGGTCACCCAAGCGCTGCAGCGCCTTCTTCCGGGAGATCCTGCCAGCGCAACTCCTCAACCCACCCAGGTCCACGTAGAGCCCCGGGGCCGCGGTACGGGATCGGGAGCCAATCGTGTCATGCTGGTCGGGTGACGCCTCAGGAACTGGCCCACCTGCGCCGGGCCCGCGACCTGATCGACCGGGAGTACGCGCGACCGCTGGACGTGCCGGCGATCGCCCAGACCGCGTTGATGTCCCCGGCGCATTTCTCCCGGCAGTTCCGGGCCGCCTACGGGGAGACGCCGTACAGCTACCTGATGACCCGCCGGATCGAACGGGCCAAGGCGCTGCTGCGGCGCGGCGATCTGAGCGTGACCGACGTGTGCATGGCCGTCGGCTGTACGTCCCTGGGCTCGTTCAGCTCCCGCTTCACCGAGCTGGTCGGGGAGAGCCCGAGCGCCTACCGGGCCCGCGATCACGCCGACCTCGCGGCCGTGCCGGCGTGCACCGCGAAGACACTGACGAGGCCGAGCAGGATTCGAGAAGCTCAGGCCACGCCACCCACGTAGCGTTGCCGGCATGACGATCACACTTCAGTACACGTTCCTGGAAGTCGACGACCACGAGGCCGCGCTGGCCTTCTACCGCGACGTACTGGGCCTCGAGGTCCGCAACGACGTCAACATGGAGTTCGGCCGCTGGCTGACCGTCGGACCGAAGGACCAGCCCGAGATCGGGATCGTCCTGCAGTCGGTCGGCGTGGCCCGACCGCCGGCCGACGCGCAGGCCCTGCGCGAGCTGTTGGCCAAGGGGTCGCTCGCCGGGCTGGTCTTCTCGACCGACGACGTCGACGCGGTCTTCGAGTCGATCCGCGCGTCCGGCGCCGACGTGATGCAGGAGCCGATGGACCAGCCGTACGGGGTACGTGACTGCGCGTTTCGCGACCCGGCCGGCAACATGGTGCGCTTCTCGCAAGCCAAGTCCTGATTCATCCGGTACGCCTCATCGGCTGGCCGATCGTGGACGTCTGACCCGGGTTCCGGGTATCAGGCGTCCACGATCGCCTGTCTGTCCGCGGTAGACAGCGAGCTATTTAAGCCGACGCGGAGCGCGGCTACGATGTGCCCGTGAAGTGGGTGCCCGGCGTCCTCGGCGAGGTCACCGGGTCCGTGTTTCGCCTTGGCTGGCTCGGCGGCGTCTGGCGCTCGCGACGGTTGTTGCCGGCAATTCGATGCATGCAACCCATGCCGAGGCGCTGGTCCGTACCTCCCATGCCGCCCGGCCGACGCCGACCCCGCCTCGTCGCGCGGGCGTGCCGCCCACACTTTCGCGGGCTGATCCCCGGATGAGGTGATTCTGTTGCAACGCAGAACGGTGTTCCTCGCGGTTGCCGCCCTGGCGACCTCACTCTTGGCGGCCGATCCCGCCGCCGCACTCGCGGCGCCCCTACCCGAACCGACGGTGCATCCGATCCAGCTGAGTGGGCCGCCCGCGGAGCGGCTCAACCTGATCATCCTCGGGGACGGGTACCAGGCCGACCAGCAGAGCATCTTCCGGGCCGACGTGGACCGCAATCTGGCGATCATGTGGGCGACCGAACCGTTCCGCTCCTACCGCAACTACATCAACGTCTACGCGGTCGAGATCGCGTCCATCGACTACGGCGTACGGTGCGACCCGGACGGGCGGGTTCGCCACCCGGACGGGACGATCCGCGACACCGGCCAGCGTGAAGGGCCGATCAACACCAAGAACACCGCCCTGCGGATGATCTTCCAGAACGGCTGTGCCGATCCGCTCGCGCGCGGGACCGTCTACGGTGGAGCGCCGGTGGACTGCGCGAACTACGCCGACCAGTACCCACCGGGCGTGAACCCCTGCGAGACCGGGAACCAGGCGCACAACCGCATCCTCGACACCTACGTCATGCCGGTGCTGGGCATCCCGCGCACGTCGCAGAACGTCCAGACCCTCGCGATCTTCAACACCTTCACCTACGGCGGGATCGGCGGCTCGAACGCGACCACCTCGGGCGGCTCGCCCCAGGGCCCGCTGATCTCGCTGCACGAGTTGGGCCACTCGCTCGGCACGATGGCCGACGAGTACCCGTACGCCTCCCGCGACGTGGTGCGGCCCTGCTACACCGGCGGCGAGCCGGGCAGCTTCCACCACACCATCTACACCGACACCGCGCAGATGGTCGCCGACCAGCACAAGTGGTGGCGGTGGGTCGGTGAGGAGAGCCTGTCCGGCGGGACGATCGGGCTGCACGAGGGCGGTGGCATGTTCCCGTGCGGCCAGCGCCGGCCGAGCGAGCATTCGATCATGCGGTGGATCGGCTTCGACTGGGACCAGGTCGGTCGCGAGCACATGGTCGCCCGGATCACGGGCATGCGCAACGCCGGCCTGATGAGCGTGCTGAACACCCCACTGGGCACGGTGCCCTCCGACGGCGTGCTCTGGGTGGAGACCGGCCATCCGCGCGACCACGAGCTGATCGTGACCTGGCGGATCGGCGGGGCGACCGGAACCGTGCTGGACACCCACGGCAGCCGCAACCTCGACCTCGACCCGCTCGACCTGCCGGCCGGCACGGTCGTACACGTCGAGGTGCGCGACCCCGTCGGGCCGGACGGCATCGACTGGGTGCGCAACCCGTCGACCGGCAACACGTCCACGAACTCCGGCTACAACGGACCCCGGTTCGTCCAGACTCGTGAGTGGACGGTCGGCGACCCGGGTGTGCCGACGTCGCCGCCGGCGGCCGAGTTCAGCGCCGCGACGTTTGCCAGCCAACCGGTCGCCGGTGACGAGGTCGTGTACGTGGAGACCAACCACCCGGCCGACCGCGTCCTCGACGTGGCCTGGACGCTCAACGGCTCGACGCTGCCGAACCCGCACAACAGCCGCAACCTCGACCTCGGCGGGCTGGGCCTGTCCGTCGGTACCCATCGGCTGGCCGCCACCGTGACCGACCCGGCGGATCCGGGCGGCGTCTCCGACCGGATCGAGTGGACCGTGGACAACGCGCTACCGACCGCGCCCCGGACACTGTCCGCGCCGTTGACGACCCTGCCCGACTCGCTGGAGCATCCGGTGTACTTCGACGGGTGGGACATGCTGCTCCAGCCGCGGGACGACCTCACCGGCTACCCGGCTGAGCGGTACGTGGTCGGCCAGCTCCGGCTCGACGGCGACGGGTGGTTCAACTACTTCGGCTTCCCGGAGCAGCCGATGCCCTCCTCGCCATTCCAGTTCCGTCACTCCGGCACCAGCGTCAAGGCGCTGACCTATGGCAACCTCGGCACCGGTGGGCTGTCCCGGGCGACGTTCGAGCAGACCCTTCCGGACGACCACCCGAGCGGCGGGTTCGTGCCCGGCTTCGGGACGCACGTGGTCGAGCACCGGGCGATCGACCCGGCCGGAAACATCGGCCCGGCCGCGATTTACCGGGCCACCGTCCTGCCCGGCGCGTCCCCCGCGTGTACGGTCACGCTGACCGGCAGCCAGAACAGCGTGACCGCCAGCCAGGGCGTGACCTGCGTGACCAACGCTCAGGTCGCCGGCGCGGTCACGGTACGCGAGGGCGCCTCCCTCGTCGTCCGGAACAGCACGATCAGCGGGACGCTGGTCTCGACCGGCGCCGAGGCGGTACAGATCTTCGGCTCCACCGTCAATGGCGCGATCATGCTCACCCGAACCAGCCGGGACGTGACCCTTGCCGGTAACAGGCTCAACGGTGCCGTCGTCCTGTCCCGCAACACCCAGGTCACCGCGAACGAGCGGTACACCCGGCTGGCCGGTCCGTACGGGCCGGTGCTGGTCGGCAACCAGATCAGCGGGGCCCTGAACTGCACGGGCAACAGCGCCCCGGCCAAGGACTTCGGCGCGCCCAACACGGTGCACGGTGCGAAGGTCGGTGATTGCGCTCAGCTCTGACGAGGAGTGCGCCGTGGCCGCGTCCGGCGACGCGGCCACGGCCGTCAGACGCGCCGCGGGACCTTGCCGGTCATCGTGCAGAACACGCGCATCACCTTGTGGCCCGGGTCGGCGGTGGGCTCGAACATCAGTGGGCAGCCGCCGTCGATGACCGTGACGCCGTGCCCGCGGCCGTAGTCGGTCGCCTCCTCCGACACGCTGCCCGGCCCGAACGCGCGGTGCATCCAGACCTGCCCGATGCCCAGGTCGACGCAGTCGCGCATGGTCTGCGCGGCGAGCTCCGATCGGGTACCGATGACGACCGCGTCGACGCCGCCGGGAATGGACTTCAGATCGGGGTAGCACACGTCGCCCTCGACGCGGTCGGCGTTCGGGTTCACCGCGAACACCTCGTACCCGCGCTCCCGCAGCCGCTGGTACACGATGTTGGAACCGTGTCCCCGCGGATTGCGGGAGACTCCGGTCACCGCGATGCGATGGTGGCCGAGAAACGCCGTCGCCGCATCCTTGATGGCTGGCATCTCCTGCCTCCTCTCAGCACAACATCTTGTGCACCTCCATCGTCGGCCGGGAATGGTCGCGGCGGATGGGCCATCGGACCCGACCGGCCGGGTCGACGGTCGCTGGTCCGCGACCAGGGCCGAAGGTCCCATCTCGACCGGAGGTTCGCCCCTGGGACCCGCCGGCCCGCAGGATGACGATGGTTCACGCAAAGTTGCACGCGCAGCCGAGCCCGGTGGGAGATTGTGAGCATGGCCGACGCGAACAGCAGTTCTGGGCGGGCCTTGTTGGCGTTGGGCGGCCTGCTTCGCCGGGCCGAGGTGTCGCCCGACGGGCGGGCGCTGTACCAGGTGGGCGGCCGGCAGGCCGATGCGTTCTATCGGGACCGATGGTCCTACGACAAGGTGGTCCGCTCCACCCATGGGGTCAACTGCACCGGCTCGTGCTCGTGGAAGGTGTACGTCAAGGACGGCATCATCACGTGGGAGGCGCAGCAGACCGACTATCCCAGCGTGGGGCCGGACCGGCCGGAGTACGAGCCGCGGGGTTGCCCGCGGGGAGCGGCCTTTTCCTGGTACACCTACTCGCCGACGCGGGTGCGCTACCCGTACGCACGTGGGGTGCTGGTGGAGATGTACCGGGAGGCCAGGCGCCGCCTCGGCGACCCGGTCGCGGCGTGGGCCGACATCCAGGCCGACCCGGAGCGGCGCCGGCGGTACCAGCGGGCCCGGGGCAAGGGCGGCCTGATCCGGGTCTCGTGGGACGAGGCGGTGGAGATGGTCGCGGCCGCCCACGTGCACGCCATCGGCGAGTACGGCCCGGACCGGGTGGCCGGATTCTCGCCGATCCCGGCGATGTCGATGGTCTCGCATGCGGTGGGTGCCCGGTTCATCTCGCTCATCGGCGGCAGCATGCTGTCGTTCTACGACTGGTACGCCGACCTGCCGGTGGCCTCGCCGCAGATGTTCGGGGACCAGACCGACGTGCCGGAGTCGGCCGACTGGTGGGACGCGTCGTATCTGATGATGTGGGGCTCCAACGTGCCGGTGACCCGCACGCCCGACGCGCACTGGATGGCCGAGGCTCGCTACCGGGGCCAGAAGGTCGTGGTGGTCAGCCCCGACTACGCCGACAACGTGAAGTTCGCCGACGAATGGTTGCCGGGACAGCCCGGCACCGACGGGGCGCTGGCCATGGCGATGGGCCACGTGATCCTGACGGAGTTCTACGTCCGCCGGGAGACGCCGCGGTTCGTCGACTATGTGCGCCAGTACACCGATCTGCCGTTCCTGGTGACGCTGACCGAGCGCGACGGCGCCTACGTGCCGGGCCGGTTCCTGACCGCCAATGACCTGCGATCCGCCGCCGACCTCGGTGGCGGGGAACGCGAGGACGCCTTCAAGACGGTGGTCTGGGACGAGACCGGCGGGGCGCCGGCCGTGCCGAACGGTTCGCTGGGTTTCCGGTACGCCTCCTCGGGCGTCGGCCGGTGGAACCTGGATCTCGGCGACCTTCAACCGGCGCTCTCGTGTGACGGCGGTAACGCGGTGGAGGTGTTGCTGCCCAGGTTCGATTCCCCCGAGGGGGCGGTGCTCCGGCGCGGCGTGCCGACGCGGATGGTGGCCGGCCGGTTGGTGACCACGGTGTACGACCTGCTGCTGGCCCAGTACGGGGTGGCCCGACCGGGGCTGCCCGGTGACTGGCCGTCGTCCTATGAGGACGTCTCCGAGCCGTACACGCCGGCCTGGCAGGAGGCCATCACCGGCGTCCCGGCCGCCCAGTGTGCCCGGGTGGCCCGGGAGTTCGCCGCCAACGCCGAGCGCTCCGGTGGCCGGTCGATGATCATCATGGGCGCGGGGACGAACCACTGGTTCCACTCCGACACGATCTACCGGGCGATGCTCGCGCTGACCACGCTGACCGGCTGCCAGGGCGTCAACGGCGGCGGCTGGGCGCACTACGTGGGGCAGGAGAAGTGCCGGCCGGTGACCGGCTGGTCGCACCTGGCGTTCGGGCTGGACTGGTCACGGCCGCCGCGGCAGATGGCCGGCACCGCCTACTGGTATCTGCACACCGACCAGTGGCGCTACGACGGCTACGACGCCGGCGCCCTGGCGTCGCCGTTGGGCCGGGGCCTGTTCGCCGGGACGCACACCGCCGACCTGCTGGTGCGCTCGGCCCGCCTGGGCTGGATGCCGACGATGCCGACGTTTGACCGCAACCCGCTCGACGTGGCCGACGACGCGGTGGCCGCCAACCCGGACGACCCGGCGGCGGCGGTGGTGGACGCGCTGCGCGAGGGCCGGCTCGGATTCGCGGCGGCCGACCCGGACGCCCCGGGCAACTGGCCACGCGTGCTGACCGTATGGCGGGCCAACCTGCTCGGATCCTCGGCCAAGGGCAACGAGTACTTCCTGCGTCACCTGCTCGGCACCGACGCGTCCCTGCGGGCCACCGAGACGCCCGAACCGCAGCGCCCCACCGAGGTCGCTTGGCGGGCCGAGGCGCCCGAGGGCAAGCTGGATCTGCTGCTGTCGCTGGACTTCCGGATGACCTCGACCACGCTCTTCTCCGACGTGGTGCTGCCGGCGGCCACCTGGTACGAGAAGCACGACCTGTCCAGCACGGACATGCACCCGTTCGTGCACGCCTTCAACCCGGCCATCGCGCCGCCCTGGCAGACGCGCACCGACTTCGACGCCTTCCAGGCGATCGCCCGGGAGTTCTCGGCGATGGCCGGCCCGCGCCTGGGCGTCCGGCGCGATGTGGTCGCGGTGCCGCTGACCCACGACACGCCCGACGAGCTGGCCACGCCGGGCGGGATTCCGCTGGACTGGGCGGCCGGGGAATGCGAGCCGGTGCCGGGCGTGACCTTGCCCAAGCTCGTGGTGGTGGAGCGGGACTACGGCGCGGTGGCCGACAAGATGGCCGCGCTGGGCCCGCTGCTGGACCGGCTCGGCACCACGACGAAGGGCGTGACCGTGGATGTGACGCCCGAGGTGGAGTTCCTGCGCCGGGTCAACGGCGAGGTGCGCGGCGGCGTCGCCGACGGCCGGCCCGCGCTGTCGCGGGACATCCACGCCTGCGAGGCGATCCTGACGCTGTCGGGCACCACCAACGGCCGGGTCGCGGTGGCCGGGTTCCGGGCCCTGGAACGCCGGACCGGTCAGCGGCTGGCCGACCTGGCCGCCGAGCACGAGGGCAAGCACATCCGCTTCGCCGACACCCAGGCCCGCCCGGTGCCGGTCATCACCAGCCCCGAGTGGTCGGGCAGCGAGCACGGCGGGCGCCGTTACTCCCCGTTCACGCTCAACGTCGAGCGGGCCAAGCCGTGGCACACGCTGACCGGCCGCCAGCACCTGTTCCTCGACCACGACTGGATACACGAGATGGGCGAGGCCCTTCCGATCTACCGCCCGCCGTTGGACATGCACCGGCTGTTCGGCGAGCCCCGGTTGACCTCCACCGGCGAGCTGGGTCTCACCGTGCGGTACCTGACGCCGCATTCGAAGTGGTCGATCCACTCGGAGTACCAGGACAACCTGCTGATGCTGACCCTGTCCCGGGGTGGGCCGACGATCTGGATCAGTGAGGCCGACGCCGCACAGATCGGCGTGCGGGACAACGACTGGGTGGAGGCGGTCAACCGCAACGGCGTCGTGGTGGCCCGGGCCGTGGTCAGCCACAAGATGCCGACCGGCACCGTCTACATGTACCACGCCCAGGAACGCGTGGTCGACGTGCCGCTGGCCGAGACGTCCGGGCGGCGCGGCGGCATCCACAACTCGCTGACCCGCCTGCTCATCAAGCCCAGCCATCTCATCGGCGGGTACGCGCAACTGTGTTTCGCGTTCAACTATCTCGGGCCGACCGGCAACCAGCGCGACGAGGTGACCGTGATCCGCCGCCGTTCACAGGAGGTCGAGTACTGATGCGGGTGATGGCGCAGATGGCCATGGTCATGAACCTGGACAAGTGCATCGGCTGCCACACGTGCTCGGTGACGTGCAAGCAGGCCTGGACCAACCGGTCCGGCGTGGAGTACGTGTGGTTCAACAACGTCGAGTCCCGGCCCGGCCAGGGCTACCCGCGCACCTACGAGGACCAGAACCGCTGGGAGGGCGGCTGGGTGCGGACGAAACGGGGCCGGCTCAAGCCGCGCTCCGGTGGCCGCGTCAAACGGCTGCTGAGCATCTTCGCCAACCCGAAGCTTCCGTCCATACGGGACTACTACGAGCCGTGGACCTACGAGTACGAGCACCTGCTGACCGCGCCGGCCGGCGAGCACACGCCGGTGGCCCGGCCCAAGTCTCTGATCACCGGGCAGGATACGAAGATCTCCTGGTCGGCCAACTGGGACGACTCGCTGGCCGGCGGCCGCGAGCTGGCCGCCGGCGACCCGGTGCTGGCGTCGGTGTCGGCCAGCGTGCGCCAGGAGTACGAGAAGGCGTTCCTGTTCTTCCTGCCGCGCATCTGCGAGCACTGCCTCAACCCGTCGTGCGCGGCCGCCTGCCCGTCCGGGGCCATCTACAAGCGCAGCGAGGACGGCATCGTGCTGGTCGACTCCGACCGCTGCCGGGGTTGGCGGATGTGCGTGACCGGCTGCCCGTACAAGAAGATCTACTTCAACCACCGCACCGGCAAGGCGGAGAAGTGCACGTTCTGCTTCCCGCGCGTCGAGATCGGCATCCCGACCGTGTGCTCCGAGACGTGCGTGGGGCGGCTGCGCTACATCGGCCTCATGCTCTACGACGCCGACCGGGTCGCCTCGGCGGCGGCGGTGGAGTCCGAGACCGACCTGTACGCCGCGCAGCGTTCGGTCTTCCTCGATCCGCACCACCCGGCGGTCCAGGCGGCGGCCCGCCGGTCCGGCATCCCGGAGGACTGGATCGACGCGGCCCGCCGCTCGCCGGTCTGGGACCTGATCATGCGGTACGAGGTCGCGCTGCCGCTGCATCCGGAGTACCGCACGATGCCGATGGTCTGGTACATCCCTCCACTGTCACCGGTCGTGGACGCCCTGCGCGACACCGGAAACGACGGCGAGGACGTGTACAACCTGTTCGGCGCGGTCGAGTCGCTGCGGATCCCGGTGGAGTACCTGGCCGGGCTGTTCACCGCCGGCGACCCGGCCCCGGTCACCGCGGTCCTGCGCCGGCTGGCCGCCATGCGCGCCTACCAGCGGCGCATCAACCTCGGCGACGAGCCGGACGAGTCGATCGCCGCCGCCGTCGGCCTGACCGGCGAGGAGATCGAGCGCATGTACCGGCTGCTGGCCATCGCCAAGTACGAGGACCGGTACGTGATCCCGGCCGCCCATGCCGAAACCGCACACGGCCTGGAGGAACTGGCCACCGAGTGCTCGCTCGACTACGAGGGCGGGCCGGGCATGGGCGGGGCCGGACCGTTCGGCGATGGACCGTTCGGCGAGGCCTCCGGCCATGCCGTGCCGATCGCGGTGGAGAACTTCCACGCCCTGGCCAGCCGCCAGCGGGGCGAACACTTCGCCGACCCCGCCGATCCCACGAAGGCGCGGGTCAACCTGCTCAACTGGGACGGCCAGGGCACCCCCGAGGGCATGTTCCCCCTGCGGGTGGAGGACGGGTCATGAGCCCGCGGGCGGTGGCCGCGATGGCGGCGTCGTTGCTGCTGCGATACCCGGACGGGCCGGCGCTGGCCGCGCTGCCCGCCATCCGGGCCGCCCTGGGCGAGCTGCCCTCGGATCTGGCCGAGCCGTTGGGCCGGGTGGCCGACCACCGGGCCGGCACCGACGCGACCGCGCTGGCCGCCGAGTACGTCGAACTGTTCGACCTGCGCCGGCGCACCTGCCTGTACCTGACCTACTACACCGCCGGTGACACCCGCGCCCGCGGTCAGGCCCTCGTGGCCTTCGCCGCCGTACACCGCGCGGCCGGGTTCCTTGTGGACGGCGGCGAGCTGCCCGACCACCTGCCCACGGTGTTGGAGCTCGCGGCGCGAGCGGATGAGGCTGGTTGGGCGCTGCTGCGCGAGCACCGGGTCGGTCTGGACCTGCTGGCCGCCGCCCTCGCCGCCGTCGGCTCGGTCTACCGGTACGCGGTCGAGGCCGTGCGGTCGATGCTGCCGCCGCCGGGCCCGGCCCAACGCGTCGCGGCGGCCACCCTGGCCCGGTCGGGCCCACCCCGCGAAGAGGTCGGGCTGCAACCGTTCACCGTGGGAGGTCGTCGATGACCACGCTGCTCTGGACGATCCTTCCCTACGCGACGCTGCTGACGTTCGGGTTGGGCACCGTGTGGCGCTACCGGTACGACAAGTTCGGCTGGACCACCCGGTCCTCGCAGCTGTACGAGACCACCGTGCTGCGCTGGGGCTTGCCGATGTTCCACTTCGGAATTCTGCTTGTCCTCATCGGACACGTCGGTGGCCTGCTCGTCCCGAAGGCCTGGACCGAGGCGGCCGGGATCAGCGAGCACGCGTACCACCTGCTGGCCGTGTTCCTGGGCACCGTTGCCGGTGTCTTCACCGTGGTCGGTCTGGCCGTGCTCATCGCCCGCCGGCGGCTGGTCGGCCCGGTCTTCGCGGCCACCACCCGCAACGACAAGGCCATGTACGTCGTGCTGGCCGCCACCATCGGGCTCGGGCTGCTGGCCACCGTGCGGGCCAACGTCCTCGGCGCCGGCTACGACTACCGGGAGACCGTGTCACCCTGGTTCCGGTCGATCTTCCTCCTGCAACCCCGCGACGACCTCATGGCCGAGGTGCCGATCGGCTTCCAGCTGCACATCCTGGCGGCCTTCGCCCTGTTCGCGTTCTGGCCGTTCACCCGGCTCATCCACGCGTTCAGCGCCCCGGTCGGGTATCTCACCCGTCCCTACGTGGTCTACCGCAGCCGCGACCCACGCGGATCGGCCCGCCGGGCCCCGGTCGGGTGGGGAGGCCGGAGATGACCAGCCGGACCGCGTCCCGAACCGCCCCGCCCGCGACACCGGCCGCCGCCGGCGTACCCGGGGCCGCCCTGAACCTGGCCGTGGCCACCGCCGGCTTCCTGGCCAACTTCTGGGCCTGGGCGCTCATCGGCCCGCTGGGTCCGGGCATCAAGGAACGGTTGGGGCTGAGCTTCGCCGCCCAGTCGCTCCTGGTCGCCGTGCCGGTGCTGGTCGGCTCGCTGGGGCGGATCCCGGTGGGCGCGCTCACCGACCGCTTCGGCGCCCGGGTGATGTTCCCCATCGTCAGCGCGGCCACCATCGGGCCCCTGCTCACGCTGGCCTGGGTCCAGACGTCCTACCCGGCCATGGTCGTCGCCGGCTTCTTCCTCGGCATCGGCGGCACGGCCTTCGCCGTCGGCGTGCCCCACGTGTCGGCCTGGTATCCGCCCGCCCGCCGCGGCCTGGCCATCGGCATCTTCGGCGTGGGCATGGGCGGGACCGCGATCAGCAACTTCACCACGGTCAAGCTGGCCGACGCGTACGGGCCGAAGACCCCGTTCCTCATCGTCGCGGCCGTGCTGGCCGTCTACGCGGTCGTCGCCTACGCGCTGCTGCGCGACCCGCCCGGCCGGACCCTGGCCTCCGGCTCGGCCCTGCGGCGCACCGCCGAGGTCGCCCGGCTCACCGTGACCTGGCAGCTGTGCCTGCTCTACGCCGTCGGCTTCGGCGGCTTCGTGGCGTTCAGCGTGTACCTACCCGCGTACCTGCGCACCGCGTACGGGCTCCAGGCCAACGACGCGGCCCTGCGGACCGCCGGGTTCGTGGTGCTGGCCGTCGTCGCCCGCCCGATCGGCGGCTGGCTCTCCGACCGGCACCATCCCGCGCCGGTACTGGTCTGGTGCTTCTCCGGCGTGGCCGGACTCGCGATCGTGCAGGCATTCGGCCCACCGCTGATGCCGCTGGGTACCGTGGCGTTTCTCGGCATGGCCGCGCTGCTGGGCGCGGCCAGCGGCGCCGTGTTCGCCCTGGTCGGCAAGGTCGCGCCGGCCGACAAGGTCGGTGCCGTCACCGGCGTGGTGGGCGCCGCCGGCGGGCTCGGCGGGTTCCTGCCGCCGCTGGTCATGGGCTGGGTGTACGGCGTGGAGCACTCCTACGCGATCGGCCTGATGCTGCTCTCGGATGTCGCCCTGGCCGCGGCCGTCTACACGGCCGTGAAGATGGCCGGCCCAACCCCACGCGGGTAGGCCGCCCGAAGCGGCAACCGGGTCGCCTGACTCTCCACAAAGGGCGGATTGGCCCTCCCGGCGCCCGCTCGGCCGGGCGAACCTGAGGTGGAGATGAGTGCATTCAAAGGAGGAGCCATGAGCCTCAACCGAATCTGCGTCGGCGTTGATGGATCACCCGCCAGCCAGCCGGCGCTCCGATGGGCCGCCGGGGAGGCCGCCGCCCACAACGCCGAACTCCATGTCATTCACGCGTACGAGTGGCGCGTCGCCGGCGATCGGGTCCAGATACCCGAAGGCATCGCCGATCTGGCGACGTCCGAGGCCGAGTCCGTCGTGGAAACCGCCGTCGAGCAGGCCCGCGCCGCCGCGCCGGGCGTGAATGTGCGGGGCGAGGCCGTACTCAACACGGCCGGCGACATGCTCGTCAAGGCCTCTGGTCTGTTCGACCTCACCGTTCTCGGCAGCCGAGGACGCGGCGGATTCTCCAGTCTCCTCCTTGGTTCCGTGAGCCAGCATGTCGCCACCCATGCCGTCGGGCCCGTGGTCGTCGTGCGGGGCCGACCCGACGCCGTCGTTGGCCCGATCGTTGTCGGCGTCGACGGCTCGCCAGCCTCGGAGCACGCGGTCCGGCTCGCGTTCGAGGAGGCGGCGGCGCGGGGGCTGGGCGTGCTCGCCGTGCGGGTCTACGTTCCCCGGTACGCCGGACTGGGCGTGGACATATCCGTTCCGGTGGAGAACCCGGTCGTGCGCCGCGAGGAGGAGTTGTCCGACCTCTTCGACGACATCGCCCCCTGGCGGGAGAAGTACCCCGACGTCTCCGTGCGAACGGTGGCGGTGGACGGACACACCGCCGACGTCCTCATCGGCCTGTCCTCGTCGTCGCAGCTCGTGGTCGTCGGCACCCGGGGACACGGTGGCTTCGCGGGCCTGCTGTTGGGCTCGGTCGGCCTGCAACTGCTGCACCACGCCGACTGCCCCGTCCTCGTCGCCCGGGCCGGCGAGACGTCGTAGCCCACCGCCGTCAGGCTGAATCGGTGCCGACCAGCCACCGAAGGATCAGCACCCCGCCACCGCCGATCACGGCGGCCGGCACCACGACGGCGACGATGCCGGCACCGCCGGCGACGAGCCAGGCCACGACGGCCCCGATCCCGGTGACGATGACCAGCCAGATCACCAGTCGGGTCAGCGACGCGTTGCCTTCGCGCGCCGTGCGGCCCGATCCGTACCGCCGCACCCAATCCTCGGGCACGTGATCGGGTACACCCGCGGTCTCCTTGCGGCCCATGTCATTCCTCTCGTGCGCGATGGGACCGGGCGGATGGGCGGGCGGCCATCCCCCCAATGGGGTGACTCGGCCCCAGGGCCGCCGGATCCCCTTTCGAACCGGTACATCTCCCACTCACGTGGGCGCACCACAGACAGAGGATCGTGCCGCGCGGTCCGGACGGGCAGAGTCCAACGGCCCGCTCTGTCCCGGCGAGCCGGTGACCTTCCTCAGGCGTTCGCTCGGCTCCTCGCGTCCCGTCCGCCGGCGCCGTTCCCGCGGGCGTCGGCCGCCGTCGGAAGACCGGCGCTACGGCGCTAGCATCAAACGGTGCCCGACGACTCCGACCAGACACCCGGTGGCCAGGCGTTCGCCGTCCCGGCCCTGTCGCGGGTACGGCTGGATGAGCTGTTGCAGGAGCTGCTGGACCGCGTCACCGAGGTGATGGCGAGCCGGGAGCGGCTGTCCGCGTTGCTCGAGGCGGTCGTCGGGATCGGCAGCGACCTCGAGTTGAGTGCCACATTGGAGCGCATCGTCGTGGCGGCCTGCCGGCTGGTCGATGCCCGGTACGGCGCGCTCGGCGTCATCGGTCGCGACGGCACGCTGGTGGAGTTCATCACGCACGGCCTCAGCGAGGCCGAGCACCGGCGAATCGGGCACCTGCCTCGGGGCCAGGGTGTGCTGGGGCTGCTCATCAAGGATCCCCGCCCGGTGCGCATGCCCGACATCGGCCGGCACGAGCAGTCGTACGGCTTCCCCAAGCATCATCCGGTGATGCGCAGCTTCCTCGGCGTCCCGGTCCGCATCCGCGACCAGGTCTTCGGCAACCTGTATCTGACCGAGAAGCGGGATTCCCGGGAGTTCACCGAGTCCGACGAGGAGATCGTGGTCGCTCTGGCCGCGGCGGCCGGCGTGGCCATCGAGAACGCCCGCCTGTACAGCGCCGCCGGCGTGCGCCAGCGCTGGCTCGAGGCCACGGCCGAGATCACCAGCCTGCTGGTCGGCGAGGTCCAGCGCACGGCCGCGCTCCAGCTGGTGGCCAGCCGCGCCCGGGACGTGGCCGACGCTCAACTGGTTGCGGTCATGCTGTACGACGAGGACAGCGACCGGGTGACCGTTGAGGTGGTCGCCAGCGTCGCCGGCGACGACGAGGGCCACGCGCCGCGCGGCACGGTGCTGCCGGTGGCCGACACCGCCCTGGGCGACGCGCTGCGCGGAGGTCGGCCCGTCATCGTCGAGGATCTGGGCAAGGTGTCGGGCTGGCCGACGTCCACCGGGGCGGCCGCGCTGGTGCCGCTGGCGGCGTCGGGCGTGGTGCTCGGATTGCTGGCGGTCGCCCACCGACGCGGCGGGCCCAGCATCGACGACTCCGACGTGCGCCTGCTCACGACGTTCGCCGGCCAGGCGGCGCTGGCGCTGGAGCGGGCGCGGGCGCAGGAGGAGCGGGAGATGCTCGTGGTGCTCGAGGACCGCGAACGCATCGCCCGCGACCTCCACGATGTGGTGATCCAGCGCCTGTTCGCCACCGGGCTGCAGCTGCAGTCGACCGCCCGTCTGGCGGTCCGACCCGAGGTGGTCGACCGGATCGGTGCCGCCGTCGACGACCTGGACACCACGATCCGCGACATCCGGTCGGCGATCTTCGAGCTGCGCACCCCGGCGGCGGCAACGCTGCGGGCCGACATCCGCGCCACCGTGGACGCCGCGGCCGCGTCGTTGGGCCTGCGGCCCGTCCTCGTCCTGGATGGACCGCTCGACAGTGCCGTGCCGGACGACGCCCGGCCCGATCTGCTGGCCGCGCTGCGGGAGTCGCTGTCCAACGTGGTCAAGCACGCCCGGGCCGGCGCGGTGGAGGTCCGGGTGACCGCCTCCGGAGAAGCGCTGCACCTGGTCATCACCGATGACGGTGTGGGCGCCGGCGTGGCCGGGTACGACGAGCGGAGCGGGCTGGCCAACATCCGGGAGCGGGCCGCCCGCCATGGCGGCGAGTTCCGCGTCGAGCCGGTCGAGCCGTCGGGTACCCGGGTCGAATGGTCGATACCGCTCCGGGATGGAGATCGGACATGAAGATACGCCTGAAGGTCGTCGAGGGATCGCCACTGTCCACAGAGGATCTGGCCCGCATCGACGGGTACTGGCGGGCGGCGAACTACCTGTCGGTGGGCCAGATCTACCTGATGGGCAATCCGCTGCTGCGCGAGCCCCTGGCCGCCGAGCATGTCAAGCCGCGGCTGTTGGGCCACTGGGGCACCACGCCGGGTCTGAACTTCCTGTACGCCCATCTCAACCGGGTGATCGCCGCCCGCGGCCAGGAAATGATCTTCGTGACGGGTCCGGGGCACGGCGGGCCGGGGTTGGTGGCCAACACGTGGCTGGAGGGCAGCTACACCGACGTGTACCCGAACATCGGCCAGGACGAGGCCGGCATGGCCCGCCTGTTCAAGCAGTTCTCGTTCCCGGGCGGGGTGCCCAGCCATGTGGCGCCGGAGACGCCCGGCTCCATCCACGAGGGCGGCGAGCTGGGGTACTCGCTGGCCCACGCGTTCGGGGCGGCGTTCGACAACCCGGATCTCGTGGTCGCCTGCGTCGTCGGCGACGGCGAGGCGGAGACCGGGCCGCTGGCCACCGCCTGGCACTCCAACAAGTTCCTCGACCCGGTGGGGGACGGGGCGGTGCTGCCGGTGCTGCACCTGAACGGGTACAAGATCGCCAATCCGACGGTGCTGGCCCGGATCGGCGATGAGGAGCTGGCCGCCCTGATGGCCGGGTACGGGTACAAGCCCTACCTGGTCGAGGGGGATGACCCGGCCACGATGCATCAGCGCATGGCCGCGACGTTCGACGAGGTGTTCGACGCGATCGGCGCGATCCAGCGGGCGGCCCGCGAGGGCGGATCGACGGGCCGGCCGCGGTGGCCGATGATCGTGCTGCGGAGTCCGAAGGGCTGGACCGGGCCGAAGCAGGTCGGCGGGCGGCCGGTGGAGGGGACCTGGCGCGCCCATCAGGTGCCGCTGTCGGCGGCCCGCGACGACGCCGAGCATCTGGCCGCGCTGGCCGACTGGATGCGCTCGTACCGGCCGGACGAACTCTTCGACACCTCCGGCGCACCCCGGGCGGAGGTCGTGGACTGGCTGCCGGCCGACGGGCTGCGCATGGGCTCCAACCCGCACGCCAACGGCGGCAAGCATCCGCGGTCGCTCGAACTGCCGGAGTTCCGCTCGTACGGCGTGAAGGCCGGCGAGACGGCCGAGGCGACCCGGGTCCTCGGCGGCTGGCTGCGCGATGTGGTCATCGCCAACGACGCGTACCACAACTTCCGGCTGGTCGGCCCGGACGAGACCGAATCCAACCGGCTCGGTGCCGTGCTGGAGGCCACCGCCAAGGTGTGGCAGGCCACGGTGGAGCCGGTCGACGAGCACCTGGGTCCCCGGGGCCGGGTGATGGAGATCCTGTCCGAGCACACCTGCCAGGGCTGGCTGGAGGGGTACCTGCTCACCGGCCGGCACGGGCTGTTCTCGTGCTACGAGGCGTTCGTCCACATTGTCGACTCGATGGTCAACCAGCACGCCAAGTGGCTCAAGGTGGTCCGGGAGCTGCCCTGGCGCCGGCCCATCCCGTCGCTGACCTACCTGCTCACCTCGCACGTGTGGCGGCAGGACCACAATGGATTCTCCCACCAGGACCCGGGCTTCATCGACCACGTCGTGAACAAGAAGGCCGACGTGATCCGCGTGTATCTGCCGCCCGACGCCAACACGCTGCTGTCGGTGGCCGACCACTGCCTGCGCAGCCGGGACTACATCAACGTCATCGTCGCCGGCAAGCAACCCGCACCGACCTGGCTGGACATCGAGGACGCCGCGCTGCACTGCACCCGGGGCCTGGGCATCTGGGACTGGGCCGGCAACGACGACGGCGATCCCGACGTCGTGCTGGCCTGCGCCGGCGACGTGCCCACCCTGGAGACCCTGGCCGCGGCCGACCTGCTCCGCCGCCACCTGCCCGACCTGCGGGTCCGGGTGGTCAACGTGGTGGACCTGATGCGGTTGCAGCCGCCCAGCGAGCACCCGCACGGCCTGTCGGACCCCGAGTTCGACGCCATCTTCACCACCGATCGGCCGATCATCTTCGCCTACCACGGCTACCCGTGGCTGATCCACCGCCTGACGTACCGACGGCGCGGGCACGACAGCCTGCATGTGCGCGGCTACAAGGAGGAGGGCACCACGACCACGCCGTTCGACATGCTCGTCCGCAACGACATGGACCGGTTCCACCTCGCCATCGACGTCATCGACCGGGTCCCCGGGCTGGCCCGCAAGGCGGCCGTACTCCGCCAACACCTGCACGACAAGCTCACCGAGCACCGCGGGTACGTCCGCCGCACCGGCGAGGACCTGCCCGAGGTGGCCGGCTGGACCTGGCCCGTCTAGTAGTGCTTTGTCACTTTTGTCCAATTGGGTCGTTGGTCCAGTGTGGACATTCTTCGTGTTGAGCTGCTTCGTGCCCAGTTGCTGGATTTCACGACCGATGTGTTCGCGTCGTTGACGCGGGCG
>Ga0307415_100000060_pt1 | contig 45727 bp, 42 predicted proteins | sample DK1Cmetagenome_FD_204524 | JGI IMG/M metagenome (GOLD analysis project Ga0307415, IMG submission 204524) | Maize rhizosphere microbial communities from greenhouse at UC Davis, California, United States - DK15-C-2 | ecosystem: Host-associated > Plants > Roots > Rhizosphere > Soil | place: USA... | reverse complement strand
GCCCGCGATCATGACCGGTGACCTGACCTACGGCCTGCCGTTCGCCGGCCGACACATCGGACCCGGCCCGGAACAGCAGCGCCACATGCTGGAGATACTCGGCTACGGTTCGATCGACGAGCTGATGAACGCCGCCATCCCCGAGGTCATCCGCTGGCAGGGGTCGCTCGAGTTGCCGGCGGCGGGCACGGAGGCCGAGGTCACCGCCGAGCTGCGGCGCATCGCCGAGCGGAACACGGTGGCCACCTCGATGATCGGGCTCGGCTACTACGGCACGTACACGCCCGGGGTCATCCGCCGCAACGTGCTGGAGAACCCGGCCTGGTACACGGCGTACACCCCGTACCAGCCGGAGATCAGCCAGGGGCGGCTCGAGGCGCTGCTGAACTTCCAGACCATGCTCACCGACCTGACCGGCCTGGGCACGGCCAACGCGAGCCTGCTCGATGAGGCGACCGCGGCGGCCGAGGCGATGACGCTGGCCCGCCGGTCCTCGAAGGCCGGCAGCCAGGTCTACGCCGTGGACTCCGACTCGCTGCCGCAGACCGTGGCCGTGCTCAGGACGCGGGCCGAGCCGCTGGGTATCGAGGTGCGCACGTTCGACCCCGACCGTCCGGACGACCTGCCCGAGGAGTTCTTCGGCCTGCACCTGCAGTACCCCGGGGCCTCGGGTGCCGTGCGCGACCACGCGGCTCTCGTCGAGGCGGCGCACGCCCGCGGCGCGCTGGTCACGGTCGCGGCCGATCTGCTCGGGCTGTGCCTGCTGCGGCCGCCGGGCGACATCGGCGCCGACATCGCGGTCGGCAGCGCACAGCGCTTCGGGGTACCGATGGGCTACGGCGGGCCGCACGCGGGCTACCTCGCCGTACGGGACGGCCTGGAGCGCTCGCTGCCCGGCCGCCTGGTCGGCGTGTCCCGCGACGCGGGCGGCGCTGCGGCGTACCGGCTGGCCCTGCAGACCCGCGAGCAGCACATCCGGCGCGAGAAGGCGACCAGCAACATCTGCACCGCCCAGGTCCTGCTGGCCGTCATGGCCAGCATGTACGCGGTGTACCACGGGCCGGACGGGCTGCGTGGCATCGCCACCCGTACCCATCGCATGGCCAACCTGCTCGCCGCCGGCCTGCGCGCGGGCGGCACCACTGTGGAGCACGCGTCGTTCTTCGACACGGTGACCGCCCGCGTGCCCGGCCGGGCGGCCGAGGTCGTGGCGGCGGCGGCGCAGCGCGGGGTCAACCTGCGCCTGGTCGACGCGGACCGGGTCGGCATCGCCTGCGACGAGACGACAACGGCGGCGCACCTGCGCGCGGTCTGGGCCGCGTTCGGGGAGCTTGCGACCCGAACCATGGGGCACGGCGGCGGGCGCTCGACCGGGGACGGGGTACGGGACGAGGGGCTCACCATCGAGCCGGCCCTGCCGCCGTCGTTGCTGCGCACCGGCGGGTACCTGACCCATCCGGTGTTCCACGCGCACCGGTCGGAGACGGCCATGCTGCGCTACCTGCGGTCGCTGGCCGACAAGGACTACGCGCTGGACCGGGGCATGATCCCGCTCGGCTCGTGCACGATGAAGCTCAACGCGACGGCCGAGATGGAGCCGGTGTCCTGGCCGCAGTTCGCCAACATCCACCCGTACGCGCCGGACGAGCAGACCCGCGGGTACGCCGAGCTGATCGGCCAGCTTGAGCGGTGGCTGGTCGAGGTGACCGGGTACGACGCGGTCAGCGTGCAACCCAACGCCGGCTCGCAGGGTGAGCTGGCCGGCCTGCTGGCCATCCGCGCGTACCACCGCGACCGCGGGGAGGCGCACCGCGACGTCTGCCTGATCCCGTCCAGCGCGCACGGCACGAACGCCGCCAGCGCGGTGATGGCCGGTATGCGCGTGGTGGTGGTCGCCTGCGACCGGGACGGCAATGTGGACGTCGTCGACCTGGACCGGCGCATCGAGGCGCACGCCGACTCGCTGGCCGCCATCATGGTGACCTACCCGTCCACGCACGGTGTGTACGAGGCCGGGATCGCCGAGCTGTGCGCCAGGGTGCATGACGCCGGTGGTCAGGTCTATGTGGACGGTGCCAACCTCAACGCGCTGCTCGGCTTCGCCAAGCCCGGCCGGTTCGGCGCCGACGTGTCACACCTGAACCTGCACAAGACGTTCTGCATACCCCACGGCGGTGGCGGGCCGGGCGTGGGTCCGGTCGCGGTACGGGCCCACCTGGCGCCGTATCTGCCCGGCCATCCGCATAACGGCGACGTGCCGGTCGGGCCGGTCTCGGCGGCACCGTACGGGTCGGCCGGCATCCTGCCGATCTCCTGGGCGTACCTGCGGCTGATGGGGCCCGACGGCCTGACCCGGGCGACCGGCGTGGCGGTGCTGTCGGCCAACTACATCGCGGCCCGGCTGCGCGACCACTATCCGGTGCTGTACGCCGGCAACAAGGGGCTCGTGGCCCACGAGTGCATCCTCGACCTGCGCCCCATCACCAAGGCGTGCGGGGTGACCGTCGAGGACGTGGCCAAGCGGCTGATCGACTACGGCTTCCACGGCCCGACGATGTCGTTCCCGGTGCCGGGCACGCTCATGGTGGAGCCCACCGAGTCCGAGGACCTGGTCGAGCTGGACCGCTTCGTCGAAGCGATGATCGAGATCCGGCAGGAGATCGACGCGGTGGCCGCCGGCCGCTGGCCGGCCGACGACAACCCGGTACGCAACGCGCCGCACACCGCCGAGATGGTCACCGCCGACGAGTGGCCGTATGCGTACCCGCGGTCGGTCGCGGCGTACCCGAACGGCGTCGACCCCGCGGTGAAGTACTGGCCTCCGGTGCGGCGGGTGGACAACGCGTACGGCGACCGGAATCTGGTGTGCGCGTGCCCGCCGCCCGAGTCGTACGCCTGAGGTTGGCCTCACGCGGCCTTGGGTCAGATGGCCTCGGGTCAGGCGGCGGCGATCGCCGCGGCGACGTGCGGGGCCGGCCCGCGGTGTGGTGCGACGCACGTACCGTCGGGGAGCAGTTCGCCCGTGTCCTCGAATACGATCACGCCGTTGCAGAGAAGGCTCCAGCCCTGCTCCGGGTGGCAGGAGATGACCCGGGCAGCGTCGTGGTCGAAGGCGTCGGCGGGCGGACATGGGGGCTGGTGGCTACACAAGTTGGTCTCCGACGGAATGGGTGTTGCGGGTCACTATGACCAACCCGGGACGGTACTCCGAGACATGCTCACGTACGAGGGCGTGACGCCCAGATGACTCGACTTTCGACCTTTCGGACGACGCCGATCTACCCGTACGGGGATGTCGTGCACGTTCCATCGGCTACTTACTGTGACCATCTGTGGGAGCGCTCCCGGCTGGAATGGCGGCTGGGCGAACGGGGAGATCCGGCCATATTGGCCGCCGATTTCCTCGCTTCGAACGGCCTGGAACCACTCTCGCCGCGTGGATCGACGTCGGTGACTACCCACAGTCATTCTGTCAAAGGCGACATTTGCGGCGCGGCGATCTTCGTTTCGGCCGCCGCGGGAGCGGTCATGGCCGGCGCGGGGGTGCTCGGCACGGCCAGCCCGGCGCCGGCCGTACCCGATCTGGTGGTGGTCGCGTACGGGCACGGGGCCGGCGGGGAACGGGAGGAGGAGGGACCCGCGGGTACGGGCTGGCGCGTCGGCGACTGGCGGCCGAGCTGGTCGGCGCGGGAGCACGCGGACGCTGTCCGTTCGGTCCGGTCGGCGATCGCCCGGGGGGACGTGTACCAGGTCAACATCGTCGGCCACGCCTGCGCCGCGTACCTGGGCGACCCGCTGCCGGCGCTGCGCCGGGTCGCCGGCCTGCCCGGAGCGCGGTACGCCGGGATCCTGCGCGGTGCCGGCTGGGCCCTGGCCTGCGCGTCGCCGGAGACCCTGGTCCGCGTGCGCGGCGGGACGGTGGAGACGCGGCCCATCAAGGGGACCCGCCCGGCGACGCCGTCCGGACGGCGGGAGCTGTTCGCCTCGGCCAAGGAACGCGCCGAGCACATCATGATCGTCGACCTGTCGCGCAACGATCTCGCGCGGGTCGCCCGCACGGGCAGCGTGACGGTTCCGGAGCTGTTCGCCCTGCGCCGCTGGTGTGATCTCTGGCAGGCCGAGTCCCGCGTCGCGGCCCGCCTGGCCGACGGCGTCGACCTGCCCGACCTGCTGCGCGCCCTCTGTCCGGGCGGCTCGGTCACCGGCGCCCCCAAACTGGCGGCCCTGGCCCAGCTGGCCGCGCTCGAACCGGTCGGGCGGGGTCCGAGCATGGGCGCGCTCGGCTGGGTCGACGGCGCCGGTCTCGACCTCGGCCTGACGATCCGTACCGTGGCCGTCGACGCCGACCGCGTACACGTCTGGGCCGGCGGCGGCATCACCTGGGACTCCGACCCGGACGACGAGGTCGCCGAGGCCGCCCTGAAGGCCGACCCCCTCCGCGCCGCCCTCTCCACCCCCTCCGCCCCGTAGCACCGTGCCACCCCACCAGCCCCCAAGATCCCCACGATCATGGAGTTGGGGACATCAATCCGCGCCGATAATGGACTTAGGTCCATGATCGGCGCGGTGGGTTGCGGACGGGTCGGCGGGCGGCGGGTCAGCCGAAGAGGGCGGTGAGGACGACCTGGCTGATGTCGACCGACCGCGGAGACGAGAACGACGGCGCCCTGGTCGCGCCCGAGATCTGGCGCAGGATCGCGGAGTCGGAGTCGATGCCGAGGCCGACGGTGATCAGCTTGACCGGCTTGCTGCCGCCGCACCGTGAGCGCAGATTGCGTACCAGTTGTTCCAGCGACAGTCCGCCGTCGACGTTGTTGTCGTCGGCGCCGTCGGTGAGCAGCAGCACGATGTTGGCCGCGCCCGCCTGGTAGCGGGCCGCCACCTCCTGGCAGGCGGCCCAGGCGGTGTTGTAGAGGCCGGTGTTGCCGCTCGGTGTGAGGTTGCCGATCGCCCTGTTGACCGCCCCGCGATGGGTGGCGCCGCCGGACTGGCGGCTCAGCGGGGCCATCGGCAGCACCTTGCGGAAGTCGTTGGTGCCCCGCGGCCGGGAGAACTCCCAGACGCCGACCCGGGCCGTGTCGTCGAGCAGGCCCAACGCGTTGAGCGCGGCCGCCTTGGTGAGGTCGAGCCGGGTCTTCCCGGTACCGGGGACCGGGGCATTGGTCGAGCCGGACGTGTCGAAGACGAGCAGGACGTTGGTGGGCCGGGTCACCGCGGTCCAGGAGGCGGCCGCGTGCTGCACGGACTCCGGCAGCAGGATGGCCCGGGGCAGGGCGGTGACCTTCTGCGCCACGCCGTTGGCGGGAACCACATCCGGCCCGGCGACGCGGTTGGCGTCACGCAGTCCGGCGGCCATGAACGCGGCCTTGCCCTCCGGCCCGCGCAGGTAGCGCAGGAACGCCGTGGCCACGGCCTGCCGCTGCGCCTGCCGCCAGCTCGCGTTGAGGACCAGGTACGGGAAGTCGGCCTCGGCGGTGCCGTTCTGGGGGTAGATCGCGACCAGCGGGACGGCCGGCCGGGTGAGGTTGTAGGCGACCACGTCCTGCTCGAGGGCGGGGAACGCCGACACGTAGGTCAGGCCCTTGTCGCGGTCCTCGGCGGCGGCCTTGCGCAGCCCGTCGATGATCTCGGCGGAGCCGGCGGTGGTGAGGGAGACGACCCGCTTCAGGTCGAGCAGCGTGGCCTGCTCCTCCAGGCTCACGTCGCCGCTGTCGTCGGCGTCGAAGATGGCCATCAGGGCGAGCAGCCCGGCGGTCGAGGTCTGCGGGTCGGACAGGGCGACCTTGATCCTTCCCCAGGCCTCGTGGTCGTACGCCTTCCAGCCCTCGGGCTTGCTCAGCCGCTCGACGATCTGCTGCCAGGTCTGCGGCGAGGCGGTCAGGCCGGCCGCGTCGGCCAGCTCCTTCGGCATCGCGATCACGGTCGGGCTGCGGGCCAGGCTCGGCTGCAGTTCCGGTATGAGCCGCTCGGCGTCGGCGTCGACCGAGGCCTTGCGCACCCAGGCCAGCGCCTCGGGCACCCAGGCGTCGGGCGTCGGCCCCTGCGTCTTGGTGTCCCATTCGCCGGACAGGGCGGTGGCGACCTCGGCCGAGTCCTTGGCGCCGATGGACACCTCGGCGCAGACGCCGTCCACCGCGGGGGAGGTCTGGGCCCAGTCGCGGCTGAGCTTTTCCATGATCGGTTCAATGCGTGGGGTGACCACGATGGTCGCTTCGGCCTTGCCGGAACAGCCACCCGACAACAGGTAGGTGACTCCGGCCGTCACGCTCCCGCCGACGAGGACCAGCGCCAGGGCGGTGATGATCCAGGGGGCGAGGGAGAGGCGGCGACGGGCGCCGCCGCGCCGGTGCGACCGGACGTACCCTGTACGGCCGTACGCCATGGGGGGTGCCTCCGAGGGGTTGTGAGGACCCGGCCAGTCTAGGGACTCTTACCCGGCGATCCGCTACCCCCCGTGACGAATAAGGGTGCGTCTATCCGGTCACAAGGAACGCGGGCGGGTCGTGGCGGAGGAACTCGTGGTGCGAGATTTCCCAGCCGTAGGCCCCGGCCCGGCCGAACACCAGCAGATCGCCGACGCGTAAACGGGTCACGGGCTGTCCACGGGTGAGTACGTCACGTGGTGTGCACAGTTCACCCACCGCGTCGACCGGCACGTCCGTGATCTCCGGGCGCTCGTACGCGTGGGGCCACTCGTCCACCGGTACCACCGCGAACGGGTGGCTGTAGTCCCAGGCCGCCGGCAGGCGGAAATGGTGCGTGCCGCCGCGCAGGACGGCGAACCAACGACCATGGGTCCGCTTGAGGTCGACCACCTCGGCCGCGTACCACCCGGCGTCGGCGGCGAGGTAGCGCCCGGGCTCCAGAACCAGGCGGGCACCGGGCGGCAGCCCGGCGGCCGCCTCGGCCAGCCCCCGGGCCAGCACCTCGAGGTCGAACCGCGCCCGGCCGGTGTAGTCGACGCCGAGACCGCCGCCGAGGTTGACCGTGTCCAGCGGCACCCGGTGGCGGGCCGCCGCGTCCACCGCCCAGGTGACCGCGTCGACCGCGAAGGCCGCGTGCGCCTCGGCGTCGAGGTTGTTGGTCACCGCGTGCAGGGCGAAGCCGGTGACCCGCAGGGACGGATGCCCGGCCGCCACCGCGATCGCGTCACCGAGCCCGGCCTCGTCGACACCGAAGGGGGTCGGCTCGCCGGTCATGCGATGTGTGCCCGGCAGGACCGCGGAGGCCCGGTTGACCCGCACCGACACCCGCACCCGTACCCCGGCGGTCTCGGCCGCCACGGCCAGGCGCCGTACCTCCAGGGCGCTTTCCACGTTGACGCTCGCCTCCGCCTCGACCGCGGCCGCCAGCTCCCGGTCGGTCTTGCCCGGGCCGCCGAAGACGATCTGCATCGCGTTGCCGGTGCCGGCGCGGGCGATGCGGGCCAGCGCCAGCTCACCGCCCGAGGCGACCTCGAAGCCGTCGACCTCGACGGCCAGCGCCGCGAGCACGTCCGGGTGCCCGTTGGCCTTCACCGCGTACAGCAGGGTGGTGTCCCGGGGCAATGCGGCCCGTACCGCCGCCGCCGTCGCGGTCAGCGTCGGCCGGTCGTACACATAGGCGCACCGCGGCGGTGGCGTTGCGAGCAACGCGGTCCGGACCCGTTCGGGAATCTCGACCTTCACGCGGCTCGCCTCCGCCCTCGCTCGCGCGTCGGCTCGCGTGCTCACGGGGCTGGTTCGGGCAGCTCCGCGAGGCGCTCGTCGGCCCGAGTCACGCCGCGGGTCCGGCCCACGCGCCGATAGCCCAGCCGGGCCCGCCGCGCCAGGTCACGCGCCGCCCCCGCGTCGGCCGTCGCGCGCGACCGGCCCAGCTCGCAGTCCGCGACGCCGATCACGTCGTCGATGGTGGCGAACATCTCCCCGGCGATCCGGAAGTGCTCGGCGGCCGCGTCGGGCTCGCCGCGGGCCAGGCCGAGATCGCCGAGCGTCTGCAGGCACAACGCCTGACCGCGCACGTGCCTCATCCTCGCGTACATCGGTTCCGCCCGCTGGATGTGGTCGGCCACGCCGTCCAGGTCGCCCCGGGCCAGCGCCACCCGGGCCCGGCCGAGCACGCAGTTGGCCAGACCGAGCGCCGCGCCCGCCCGTTCGTAGCGGCGGGCCGCGTCGGTGTACCGGGATTCGGCCGAGTCGAGGTCGCCGGCGTCGGTCTCGACGTCGGCCAGGCGGCGCAGGCAGTCCGCCAGGCCGAGGTCGTCACCGAGATCGGCGAAGACCCGCATCGCGGCGTCGTAGTGCCGGCGGGCCGCCTCGTCGTCACCCCGGCGCTGGGCCACGTCGCCGAGGCACTTGACGCAGTTCGCCTCGCCGCGGCGGTCGTCCAGGGCGGTGTAGAGCTCGGCCGCCCGTCCGAAGTGGTCCGACGCCGTGTCGAAGTCGTTCAGCTCGTACGCGGTGTCGCCGATGTGCTTGACGCCGTGCGCGAGCCAGCGCCGGTCGCCCGCCCGCTCGAACAGCGACCGCGCCGCGCGAAGGTGCTCCATCGCCTCGGCCAGCCTGGACTGGCGCAGGGCGAGATCGCCGAGGCGGTACCGGCACTCGCCCTCCAGCGCCGGGGACCCGGCGTCGCGGGCCACGACAGCGGCCCGCTCCAGCATGGCCGAGGTGCCGATGCCCGTGTAGCGCGTGAACTCGCCCAGCGCGCAGATCGCCCGCACCGCGTCCAGGCGGTCACCGCCGTCCGGTGCGACACCCGCGGCCTGGCTCGGGTCGCCGCCGGCCAGGCCGCGCTCGAGCATCGCGTCGATGTTGCCGCTCTCGGCCACCAGCCGGGCGGTCGCGGCGGCCCCGGACGCCGTGCCGACCGCGTGCCCCAACCGGCGGGCCAGCCCGAGGTAGTGGGTGACCAGCCGGCGCTGATCGTCGGCGCCGACCGGCCGGGTGCGGGCCACGTACTCCCGGATGGGCCGCAGCGTCCGCAGCCGGCCGTGCTCGTCGTGGGCCAGCCCCACCCGGCGCAGCGTCGCCGCCGCGGCGTGACCGGTGGTGGGCATCAGCTCATCCAGGTCGGTGGTCTCGACGCCGTCGGGCAACGATCCGAGCATCGACAGCAGTCGCAGTGATGCGGCGTTCATCCGGACACTCTTGATGGACAGTTCGAGCGAGCCATTGAGCCGATCGTACCCACCGTCGGCCATCAGGCCGCCGCGTTGGACGGTCCATTGCCGCCACAGGCCGGTCAGGTCGGGTTCGCCCTGCGCGGTGAACGCGAGCAGCTCGATCGCGAGGGGCACGCCGTCCTGCGCCGCGACCAGCTCGCCCAGGTGGGGATCGTCGCGGTACTCGTCGCCGAGGACGGCCACGAAGAGGTCGCGGGCCGTCGCGTGGTCCAGCCGCGGCACGCGAACCTGCTCGCCCCACGGCACGCGGAACGGGGCGGCCGCGCCGCGCAGGGCGCAGATCAGCGCGAGGCCGGGCAGGTCGGCCAGTTCGGCGAGAAGGTCCTCGATGCCTTGCGGGTCGTGCTCCCACGATCCGCTCAGGCCGTCCAGGGCCAGTACGGCCGGCGCCCGGCCCAGCTCGGCCAGGACGCGGCCGCGCAGGTCGGGACCTACCGGTACCGCGAGCGCGACCGCGATGTCGGCCAGCGCCGTCTCCGCGCTGGCACCCCCGCACCGGATGAGGAACCGGCGCGGGCCGTACCGCGCGGCCACGACGGTTTCGTGCAGCGCCGCCCGCACGATCGTGGTCTTGCCGATGCCGGGCGGTCCGAGCACGCAGACCGGCCGAGGTGGCCCGTCACAGACGGCCGCCGCCACCTGGGCGATGTGCGCGTCGCGGCCCAGGCACCGCGGCCGGGGCGGCAGCCTCGGTGCGTCGTGCACCATCGCGGGTGCTGACCCGGTCGCGGGGTCGGTCGCGGTGGCGATCTCGACGGTGGTCGCCGTGCCCAGGGCGTCCCGGGCCAGGTCCACGTTGCGCCAGGCGGGATCGAGGAGGGGGCCGGTCGACGTCGCCACGACCACTCCGGGCCGGCGGCCGGACGGGCACCGGCGTACCAGGGTGTAGAGGTCCAGCCCGTCCCGCGACAGGAACCGCTCCAGGTCGTCGAGCCAGACGACGGCCCGTCGGTACGGGACGGGCGCGTGCAGGATCGCGCCCAGGGCGGCGGCGTCGCGCGGCGCGACGAGCAGGCGTTCCGGGTACACCCGCCGCACCGCCTCGAACAACGACCTTGTCTTGCCGGACCTCGGCGGCCCGGTCGCGATGACGAGACCGCCCGAACGCAACGCCTGGTCCAACCGGCCGTCGGCCTCGCCTTCCGGCCCGGCCTCGCCTTCCGGCCCGGCCTTGCTTTCCGGCCCGGGCCGGACGCCGAACGGGCGCGGGTCGGTGATGGCGCCGACCCGCGGGATGTGGCCGGCCTCGTCGAACAGGCAGTGGCGGACCAGCTCGAACCGGTGCGCGTTCGAGGCCTGAAGTCGGTTGGAGACAATGTCGGAAGCGATCGTCGAGACCAGGCCGACGCCGGCCGTGACGACAACCGCCCACAGTGGCGCCGCGGGAAGCTGGGTGAGTCGTGTCGTGACAAGCGCACCAACGAGCACCACGACGAGCCCGAAGGCGAACAGCAGGCGACCCCGTATGCCCACGTCCACTCCCTCCGGCCCGCGAACAGTCCTACACGACGGTCGCCCCCAGCGCCAGCGGTCGATGTCGGCGGCGGCTGAATGATCCTGGACGCGACGAGCGGGCCATGGGAGGTCTGGCAGCAGGCCGAGCGGTACCTGGGCGGGCGGACCCGTTCGTACAGCACGTTCTCCGCCGACATGGATGTCGACGACGCCTACCACCCGCAGCGCGGCCGGGCGAGTTTCGTGGTGCCCACGTTCCGCGTGCCCGACGATGCCGGCGCCTACCTCAGCAACGGGATCGGCTCGACGCTGCATGCCTTGTACCGGGGCGGCGGGTCGTTCCTGCTGCCCGTGCATCCGCAGACGCTGGCCGCGCTGGACGAGGCGGAGCGTTCCCGGCTGACCCGGTACGGGGCGGGTCCGGCCATCACGGTCGTGCCGAGCGCGAACGTCCGGACCGTGTTCGTCACCGCCGTGGACGGCCGGCCGGTCGAGCCGCACTTCCTCAAGCTGCACTATCCACGGCGGCTGTCCCGGTTCACCCGGCGGCTGCGGCGCCCCATCATCGGGCTGCAGCTGTGGGTGGCCGACGAGCTGTGGCGGATCTCGGCGCCGTTCCTGCCCGAGGTCGGCGGCGCCGTGTTCGGCCACGATCCGCGGCAGGCGTGGGGCTACCTGCTCCGTTCGGCGCCGGCCGATGGCCCGACGTACACGGTGCCGTTCTTCGCCCTCCACGGCGTCGACGTGCGGGCACCGCACGATCCGACGCTGCTCGAGCAACTGATCGTACGAAGTGGAGAGTCGCCGGTCGAGTTCCTGACCGAACGGATAGTGCGGCCGATGGTACGGCTGTGGGTCTCGGCCGCGCTGGAGGCGGGCTGCGCCCTCGAGATGCACGGACAGAACACGCTGTTTCAGTTCTCGGCCGACGCCCGGTCCACCCGGGTCGTGTACCGGGACTGCGCCGTCTACGTCGACCCGGCCCTGCGGAAGGCCCGCGGCCGGCCGGACGACCTGCCACCGACCAATGTGATCGGTCGCGACGTCACCTGGCCGAGCGAGCAGGTCTTCAGCCTGGCCTACGACAGCTTCACCGGCCACCACGCGTTGTCGTACCTGGCCCGGGTGGCCGCCGAACGGCTGGGGGTGGACGAGGGGGAGCTACGTCGGGCCGCCCACGACGAGTTCGTCGGGGTCGGCCTGCTGCCGGATTCGGTCTACTACTACGACGACCGGCTGCACCCCGACGGCGACTTCGTGCTCGTCGACACCGGGGCCGCCCCGACCTGGCGCCCCGTTCGGCCGATCACGACGTCAACGTCATGATCGCGCGGACCGTGGAAGGGCGAGGTGGGCGCAGCTGTAGAGCAGCCAGGCGGTGGTGGCGACCAGGATGACGCGCTCGAGCAGCCCGGTCACGTGGCCGCGTCCGATGCCGAGCATCGCCGCCGCCGCGGCCGCCACGAGCCCGCCCACGACCCAGAACGCGATCCCCGACAGCCGGCGCCATCGCGGGTCGGCGGCGGCGGCGATCGCCACCGCGCCGATCGCCAGGGTGACGCCGGCCACCGCGACCACGCTCGCGCCGGCGTGCACCAGGTCGGCCATGGTCGTCGCCTCGTACGGCGGCAGCGGGCAGCCCTCGCTGCACGGCATCGCGCCCGACACCCCGGAGAAGGCGCCGGACACGACCAGCAACCATCCGGCCGCCGGCACGGTGTTGGCCACGGCGAGGGCCAGCAGGACGAGCCCGACCGCCACGGAAACCATCCCGGCCTGGTACAGCGCCGCCGTCGGCTCGGTGGGGATGCCGGCCTCGCTCACGTACCCGCCGAACCACAGCCGTCGCGTCGCCACCACGGAGACCGCCAGGAGGCCCACGCCCGCGGCGGTGCTCAGGCCGGCCACCGCGGCGACGGGCCGCACGCCCCCACGATCATGAACCACACGCCACCCTAACCGGCGGCTCGTCGGAGTCGGCGGATATGACACAATGGGATGTCAGCGTTTCCCGCCCGGGAGGAGGACCGCCGTGCCCCGTCAGCCGCTCAACGCGACCGCGGCCTCGTTGCTCGGCTTCCTGCACGGCGGGCCCCTGACCGGCTGGGACCTGGTCGCCACGGCCCAGCAGAAGATCGGCTCGTTCTGGTCGATCACGCAGAGCCAGGTGTACCGCGAGTTGTCGACCATGGCCCAGGCCGGCCTCGTCGAGGCGGGCGAGCGCGGCGCCCGGGACCGCCGCCCGTACGGGATCACGGACGCGGGCCGGGAAGCGTTCGCCACCTGGATGGCCGAGCCGCCCGGGCCCGAGCTGATCCGGTTCCCGCTCCTGCTGACGGTGGTGTTCGGCGCGCACGTGCCGCGCGGGACGCTGGCGGCGCACGTCGCCCTGCACCGGGCCATCCACGCCGAGCGGCTCGCGTCGTACGAGGCGAGCCGGGCCGCGGCCGACGCGGCGCCGCCGGGCCACGGCCCCGACGTCTACCGGCTGGCCGCGCTCGACTACGGCCTGCGGTACGAGCGGGCGGCGTTGGCGTGGTTCGACAACCTCCCCGAGGAGATCCGCGGCCCCGCCTGACGGCCTCCCTGACGCCCCCTGCCGCCCCTCATATCGCCAAGATCGCGGCAATATCGACGATATTGGCGTCTGGAACCCTTGTGACGCGTCAACTTTGGCAAAGTCGCCGGGATCTTGGGCTCCCGAAAAACAGGGGGCTGGACAGGCTGACGATCTGTGCGACAATTGTCAGCGTGTCGGAGGCGCGGGTCGAGCGGGTCCTGGACGCGGCGTACCAGTGCTTCACCCGGCACGGCGTCCGCAAGACGACGATGGACGACATCGCCGCGGCGGCCGGCATGTCGCGGCCGGCGGTCTACCAGTACGTGCGCAACAAGGAGGACGCGTTCCGCCGGCTCGCCGCGCGGATCTTCGACCGGGCGCTGGCCGACGCGCGGGCCGCGGCCGACGCCGGCGGCACGCTCACCCAGCGGCTCGACCGCATCCTGGCCGTCAAGCTCGGCGTCACCCAGCGCCTGTACCGGGAAAGTCCACACGCGAGCGAGCTGCTCGGCGAGAACTCGCGGGTCGCCGCCGACCTCGACCGGGCGTTCATGGCGGACATGACCGAACTGCTGACGTCGACGATCACCGATGCGACGGCCCTGGCCGACCTGGCCTTCAGTGAGGACACCGCCCGCGAGGTGGCCGAGCTGGCCCTGGCCCTGACCCGCGGGCTGGAGGCGGATCTGTCCGATCCGGACCGTCCGCGCGAGCGCCTCCGCAACGGCATCGCCCTGCTCGTCGCCGGCCTCGCGGCCGCCGCCACCCCGACCTCCCGCTGACCCTGACCGCCGAGGAGACCCCATGACCGCCGTACTCATCACCGGATGCTCGTCGGGCATCGGCCGGGCCACCGCCCTCCGGCTGGCCCGGCGCCGCGACCTGACGGTGTACGCCACCGCCCGACGGACCGAGACGCTGACCGATCTCGCCGCGGCCGGGTGCCGGGTCCTGGCGCTGGACGTGACCGACGAGAAGTCGATGGCCGCCGCGGTGCAGGCCGTCGAGGCCGAGCACGGCGCGGTGGGCGTGCTGGTCAACAACGCCGGCTACGGCGAGTACGGAACGGTGGAGGAGACGTCGCTGGACCGGGTACGGGATCAGTTCGAGACCAACGTGTTCGGCCTGGCCCGCCTGATCCAGCTGACCCTGCCCGGCATGCGGACCGCCCGGCGCGGTCGGATCATCAACGTCAGCTCCATGGGTGGGCGCTTCGTGTTCCCGATCGGCGCCTACTACCACGCCAGCAAGTTCGCGGTGGAGGCCGTCAGCGACGCGCTGAGATTCGAGGTCGCGCCGTTCGGCATCGCCGTTTCCGTGATCGAGCCTGGCCTCATCCGTACCGGATTCGAGGACGTGGCCCAGCGGACACTGTCCCAATCGGAGGTGCCGACCGGCCCGTACGGCAAGCTCACCGCCGCGGCCCGCGCGGCGACGACGAGGAGCTACCGGTCGCGGATGATGGCGGCGGAGCCGGACGCCGTGGCCCGGGTCATCGAGCGGGCCGTCACGGCCCGACGGCCGCGCACCCGGTACGTCATCACGCCCGTCGCGCGATTCATGATCCATACGCGTCGGCTGCTGGGGGCGCGCGCGTTCGATGCCCTTCTGCGCAGCCAATTCCGGACCGCGTGAGGCCGATTTCCGTACGCCTGAGGCGGTCGGCGGCGCGTCGAGGGGTGGTCTCACACCGGCCGATACGACAATTGCCTTATGGCGGAAGAATGGGGTCATAACCTCCAGAGTGACTCGCGGCTCGTGCTCGACGGGGAGGTCCTGCGCGGAGCCGAACCGGCGCCGGTGTCCGAGCCGGACCCGGTCGACCCCGTACCCGCGGTCACGGTCGGCAGCGTCGGCAAGGCCTGGCGCGCCCTCGTGGCCGCCGTCGGCGAACACCTCGACAACCGCCCGCGGATCTGGGCGCTGGAGGCGGGTGCGGGGGAGCGGACGCTGTTCGACCTGCCCGAGGACGCGTACATCGTCGGCGTCGATCGCGACGGCGAGGCGCTGCACCGCAACGTGCGGCTCGACGAGCGCGTCGTCGCGGACCTGGCCGACTACCGGCCCTGGGCGGCCGGCTTCGACCTCATCACCGCCTGGTACGTGCTGGAGAACCTGGCCGACGCCGCCGCGGTCGTGGACCGCTTCGCCGGCTGGACCGCCCAGGGCGGTCTGGTCGTCATCGGCGTACCCAATCTGCGCAGCCCGCGTGGCCTGTGGTCGCGGCTGCGCGGCCGCTGCCGGCTGCGCCGCGCGCTGACCCCCCATGCGCTGCGCCGCCGGTTCGCCGACAACGGCTTCACGCCGGCCCTGCAGGTGTACTTCGAGGACGCCGGGCAGGCCTCCCGGCGCCGCCGCCTGCGCATCACGCGGGGGCGCTGGAAGGCCGGGCAACTGCTCGTCCGGGTGCTGAGCCTCGGCCTGCTCGACGCCGCCCGCACCGACTACATCGCTGTCTTCCGGCGCGACGACTGACGCCCCTCGGTGTAAGGAGGGGCACCCTCCTGTCAGTTTCGGATATGTAGGGTGCCCCTCCTTACACGGGGGTCAGCGGCTCAGGCGGCGGTAGCGGCGGACGGCGAGGGGCGCGAAGACCCCGACGATGAGCAACGGCCAGACGATGGCCAACTCGACCGCGTGCGCGGCCGGCCACGAGGTGGCCCCCCAGCCCGGATTGCCGAACAGGTCGCGCGTGGCGGCGGCCGTGGCCGACAGCGGGTTCCAGGCGGCGACGGCACCGAGCCAGCCCGGCATCGTCTCCGGGGCGACGAACACATTGGACAGAAACGTGATCGGCCAGACCAGGATCTGCACCGCCTGGACCGCCTCCGGGCCACGCACCACCAGTCCGAGGTAGACGCCCAGCCACAGCAACGCGACCCGGAGCAGCAGCAGGAGCCCGACCGCGGCCAGGGCCGCCGCCACCGAGCCGTGCACCCGCCAGCCGACCACCAGTCCACAGAGGACCAGTATGGCGAGGCCGAGCGCCGAGTTGAGCAGGTCGGCCGAGCTGCGGCCGAGCAGGACGGCCGACGGCGCCATCGGCAGCGACCGGAACCGGTCGGTCACCCCGCGGGCCGCGTCCGTGGCGACGGCGATCATCGTGGCCTCCACGCCAAAGGCCATCGTCATCGCGTACATGCCGGGCACCAGGAACTCGAAGTAGTCACCGCCCGGCACCGCCATGGCCCCGCCGAACAGGTACCCGAACATCAGCACCATCAGGACCGGGAACAGCAGGGTGACGGCCACGGCGCCGGGCTGGCGGGCCCAGTGCTGCAGGCTGCGCCGGGTGAGGGTCCATCCGTCCAGCACGGCCCAGCGGAGCCGGTCGAGAGCCAGGGTCGTCACGCCGCCACCCCCGTCCGGTCGTCGGCGGTCAGCCGCAGGAAGACCTCGTCCAGGGTCGGCCGGCGTACGGCGAGGTCCTCGACGGCCAGACCGGCCTCGCGCAGCGCTTCGACCGCCTCGGTGAGGGCGGCCAGGCGGTCCCGGACCGGGGCACTGACCAGCCGGCGATCGGGGTCGACCTCGGCCGGGCCACCGGCCACCCTCTCGACGACGGCGGCGGCCGGGCCGAGGTCGTCGACGCGGTGCAGCACCACGTCGAGCCGGTCGCCCCCGAGGGTCGCCTTGAGACGGTCGGGGGTGTCGTCGGCGACCACCCGGCCGGCGTCGATGACCGCGATACGGTCGGCGAGCTGGTCGGCCTCCTCGAGGTACTGCGTGGTGAGCAACACGGTCGTGCCGGACGCCACCAGCGCGCGGACCGCTTCCCAGACTTCCGTGCGACCGCGCGGGTCCAGCCCGCTCGTCGGTTCGTCGAGGAACAGCACCGGCGGAGACAGGATCAGGCCGGCGGCGAGGTCGAGCCGGCGCCGCATGCCGCCCGAGTACCGCCCGACGGGCTTGCGGCCGGTGTCGGCCAGGCCGAACCGGCGCAGCAGCTCGTCGGCCCGCTCACCGGCGGCGGCCGCCCGGAGATGGTGCAGGCGGCCGAACATGACGAGGTTCTGCCGGCCGGACAGCACCTCGTCCACCGCGGTCTGCTGGCCGACCAGACCGATGCTCCGCCGTACGTCGTCGGCCCGCTTCACGACGTCGAAGCCGGCCACGGCCGCCCGACCGGCGTCCGGTCGCAGCAGCGTGGCCAGGATGCGTACCGCCGTCGTCTTGCCCGCGCCGTTGGGGCCCAGCAGCCCGTACACCGATCCCGGCGGCACCCCCAGGTCGAAGCCGTCCAGGGCGACCGTCGCGCCGTACCGCTTGCGCAGCCCCTCGGCCCGCACCGCGTACTCCATGGCCCCTCCTTACTCTTTAGGGCGTAAAGTATACGGCGTACGAGATTTGAGCAAGGGAGAATGCGAGCGTGGCCACGGAGTATGGCGGCAGCGGCGACCCGAAGCGCAGCATGGAGCTGCTCTGGGGTACTCGGGAACCCGCCCGCCGGGGACCGCGGCCGCGGTTGACCGTGGACCAGATCGTCCGGACGGCGATCCGGATCGCCGACGCCGAGGGCCTGGCCGCGCTGTCCATGCGCCGGGTCGGCGAGCGGCTGGGCGTCACCGCGATGTCGCTGTACACGTACGTGCCCAGCAAGGCCGAGCTGGTCGACGTGATGCTGGACACGGCCCTCGGGGAGCTCGAACCGCCCGAGGCGGGCGAGGGCTGGCGGGCCCGGCTGGAGCGGGTGGCCCGGCAGAACTGGGCCCTGTTCCAGCGCCATCCGTGGATGCTCCAGGTGTCCATGAGCCGCCCGGTGCTGGGTCCCAACCTCGTCGCCCGGTACGACCACGAGCTGCGCGCGGTCGAGGGAGTTGGCCTCTCCGATGTGGACATGGACCTGGTCGTGACGCTGCTGTCCAACTATGTGCGCGGCGCGGTGCGCACCGCGCTGGAGGCGGCCGAGGCCGAACGGCGGACCGGCCTGAGCGAGGACGAGTGGTGGGCCACCTACGCGCCGCTGCTCGAGCGGGTCTTCGACGCGCGGGCCCATCCCGTCGCGGCCCGGGTCGGCGCGGCGGCCGGCGAGGAGTACCAGGGCGCGATCGCGCCGGACCGGGCGTTCGAGTTCGGCCTGCAGCGCGTCCTCGACGGCATCGGGGCGTACATCGACTTCCGCCGCTCGTCGCCCTAGGCTGGCCGCGTGGTTCGCGCCGAGCCTTCCTCGCTTCCCCGTCGCATCGGCCGGTGGTCCAGCCCGACCACGCTGGTCCTGGCCGGCCTGTGCTTCGTCCTGCCGTTCGTGACGGTGTCCTGCGACACGCCCGGCGGGTTCGGGCGGGCCGGGGTGGGGGCCACCACCACGTACAACGGGGTCGCCCTCGCGGTCGGCGGCACTCCGCGGGTCGCCCCGCCCGATCGCGTGCGGCCGCTGCCGCCCGGCGTCGACGACCGGCTCTGGGTACCCGCCGCCACGATCGTGCTGGTCCTGATCGTGGCCGGCGTCGTGCTGGCCGTCACCATCTCCGACCGGCGAATGCGCCGGGCCAGCCTGGCCGCGCTGGCCGGCGTCGCCGCGACCGCCCTGCTCGTCGGTCAGGCCCTCGCCGTGGCCGAGCTGACGGTGCGCGTGGGGGAGCAGGTCACCCAGCCGCTGCCGGCCGGCAAGAGCGCCCGGGACTACGTGCACACCGGCGTCGGGTTCGTCCTCGCCCTCGCGCTGCTCCTGGTCGTCTCAGTGGTCAACGGCGTGGGCTGGTTCCGCGCCCGACCCCGTCCCGCCCTCGTCGCCGCGGACGCCACGGGGACCGGGCTCGATGGAGAGGACACGGTCCGCCAGCCCTACTCGACATAATGTCGATTATCGAATCACTGCCCACAGCGTGGGTCACGACGGCTCAGCGCTTGCGTGAGGGCTTGCGGGTGCCGATGTGGGGCGCGCCGATGTAGGCGGCGAGGTGTTCGCCGGTGAGGGTGGAGCGGGCGGCGACGAGATCGGCGGGAGGGCCCTCGAAGACGAGGCGGCCGCCGTCGTGGCCGGCGCCCGGGCCGAGGTCGATGATCCAGTCGGCGTGGGCCATGACCCCCTGGTGGTGCTCGATGACGATGACCGACTTACCGGAGTCCACCAGCCGGTCGAGCAGGCCCAGCAGCTGCTCGACGTCGGCCAGGTGCAGGCCGGTGGTCGGCTCGTCGAGGATGTAGACGCCGCCCTTCTCGGCCATCCGGGTGGCCAGCTTGAGCCGTTGCCGCTCGCCACCGGACAGCGTCGTGAGCGGCTGGCCCAGGCTGAGGTACCCGAGCCCGACGTCGGCCAGCCGTTCGAGGATCGCGTGGGCGGCCGGCGTGGCGGCCTCGCCGTCGCCGAAGAACTCCTCGGCCTCGTTCACCGACATCTCGAGCACCTCGCTGATGTTGCGCCCGCCCAGGTGGTACTCCAGCACCGCCGCCTGGAACCGCTTGCCCTCGCAGTCCTCACAGGTCGTGGCGACCCCGGCCATCATCGCCAGGTCGGTGTAGATGACGCCGGCGCCGTTGCAGGTCGGGCAGGCCCCCTCGGAGTTGGCGCTGAACAATGCCGGCTTCACGCCGTTGGCCTTGGCGAACGCCTTGCGGATGGGCTCGAGCAGGCCGGTGTACGTGGCCGGGTTGCTCCGCCGCGAGCCGCGGATCGCGGTCTGGTCGATCGCCACCACCCCGTCGCGGTCGGCCATCGAGCCGTGGATCAGCGAGCTCTTGCCCGACCCGGCCACCCCGGTCACCACCACCAGCACGCCGAGCGGGACGTCGACATCCACGTCGCGCAGGTTGTGGGTGCTGGCGCCGCGGATCTCCAACTTGCCGGTGGCCTTCCGCACCGCCTCCTTGAGGGCGGCCCGGTCGTCGAGATGGCGGCCGGTGAGGGTACCGCTGGCCCGCAGCCCCTCGACGGTGCCCTCGAAGCACACCGAGCCGCCGGCCGTACCGGCGCCGGGGCCGAGGTCGACGACGTGGTCGGCGACCGCGATCGTCTCCGGCTCGTGCTCCACCACGAGTACCGTGTTGCCCTTGTCCCGCAGCCGCAGCAGCAGGTCATTCATCCGCTGGACGTCGTGCGGGTGCAGGCCGGCCGTGGGCTCGTCGAAGACGTAGGTCACGTCGGTCAGCGACGACCCCAGGTGGCGGATCATCTTGGTCCGCTGCGACTCGCCGCCCGACAGCGTGCCGGACGGCCGTTCGAGCGAGAGATAGCCCAGTCCTATCTCGACGAACGAGTCGAGGGTGTGCAGCAACTTCGCCAGCAGCGGCGCCACCGACGGGTCGTTGAGACCGCGTACCCACTCGGCCAGGTCGCTGATCTGCATCGCGCAGGCGTCGGCGATGTTGATCCCCTTGATCTTCGAGGAGCGAGCCTCCGCGGCCAGCCGGGTGCCGCCGCACTCGGGACAGGTGGTGAACGTCACCGCCCGCTCCACGAACGCGCGGATGTGCGGCTGCAGCGAGTCGACGTCCTTGGCCAGGAACGACTTCTGCATCCTCGGGATCAGACCCTCGTACGTCAGGTTGATCCCCTCGACCTTGATCTTGGTTGGCTCCTTGTAGAGCAGGTCGTGCAGTTCCTTCTTGGTGTACTTGCGGATGGGCTTGTCCGGGTCGAAGAAGCCGGAGCCGCGGAAGATGCGGCCGTACCAGCCGTCCATGCTGTAGCCGGGGATCTTCAGCGCGCTCTCGTTGAGCGACAGGTTCTCGTCGTACACCGCGGACAGGTCGAAGTCGGTGACCGAGCCCATGCCCTCGCAGCGCGGACACATGCCGCCGAGAAGGCTGAAGGTCGCCTTCTGGGTCTTGGTCTTGGCCCCGCGCTCGATGGTGATCGCACCGCTGGCCTTCACCGAGGGGATGTTGAAGGAGAACGCGTTGGCCGAGCCGATGTGCGGCTGGCCGAGCCGGCTGAAGAGGATGCGCAGCATCGCGTTGGCGTCGGTGGCGGTGCCGACCGTGGAGCGGGGGTTGGCGCCCATCCGTTCCTGGTCCACGATGATCGCGGTCGTCAGGCCGTCCAGCACGTCCACCTCGGGCCGGGCCAGCGTCGGCATGAAGCCCTGCAGGAACGCGCTGTACGTCTCGTTGATCAGCCGCTGCGACTCCGCGGCGATCGTGTCGAACACCAGCGAGCTCTTGCCCGAGCCGGACACGCCGGTGAACACCGTCAGCCGGCGCTTCGGGATCTCGATGCTGACGTCCTTGAGGTTGTTCTCGCGCGCGCCCTGCACGCGGATCAACTCGTGGCGGTCGGCAACGTGCGGCGCCGATGTCCTGGTGTCCGCCCGTGTGGCCCTGCTCATCCCGTCTCCATCCTTCTGTCCGCTTCTCCCCCGGCGACCCGCTTCTCCCCCGGACCTTCTCCCCCGGCGACGTGGCCAGGCTAGTTGGCGCCGCGTGGCACTCGCTTCTTGAATCCTGATCCGTACCGCCGAGGTGGGCGCACCCGCCCCCTGTCTCGCTGGTCGCCTCCGCCTCGCTCGTTCCTCGCTCGGTCGTCGGCTCCCGGGTGGCGCCGATCACGCCCCGATCCGCGCTCAGGTGAAACGACCGGATGGCCCGGCAACCGTTTCGCAGCCGCCGGACACCTGGCGGCGCACCGCTGGCTGACGACTCTTCTGATGCACGCCAAAACCGCGTCATCGGAGGAATGCACGTATGAGCCCTTCCCTTGTGAATCATGTACGCCGGGCAGCGCTGGCCGGGTTGGCCGTAACCCTCGCGACACTCGCGTGGTCCGGTCCGGCCATCGCGTCGGAAGCTGGCGGCAGCTCCGGCGTCGTTGCCACCGGCGGGGGGAGGCTCAACGTCCGAGCCACGCCTTCGCTGTCCGGCAAGGTCGTCGCGACCAAGAACAACGCGTCCCGCCTGGTGCTCCTGTGCCAGGTGAAGGGTGACAAGGTCAACGGCACCCGCAGCACCACCACCCTGTGGAACAAGGTCAAGGGTGGCGGGTACGTTTCCGACGCCTACGTCAAGCGCAGGGGCAAGCTGCGTGCGTGTGGCAAGGAGACGGCCAAGTCCACCGGCACCACCGCCGGCACCACCGAGTGGCGTCGTCCGGTCACCGCGAAGGTCTGGAGCGGCTTCCACACCAAGTCCCGCCCCAACCACGACGGCGTGGACCTCGGCGCGCCTCGCGGCACCCGGATCCGGGCCGCCGCCGACGGCACCGTGATCGTCGCCATGTGCAACGCGTCGACCAAGAACTGCGACAAGGACGGCTCCTGGAAGGTGCAGGGCTGCGGCTGGTACGTCGACATCCTGCACGCCGGTGGCATCGTCACCCGGTACTGCCACATGATCAGCAAGCCGTACGTGAAGGTCGGCGACAAGGTCACCCGGGCCCAGGTGCTGGGTCGGGTCGGCAGCTCGGGCAACTCCAGCGGCCCGCACCTGCACTTCGAGGTGCACGTACCGCCGAAGGCGGGCGCCGAGGAGCAGCCGGTCGACCCGATCAAGTTCCTCGCCGACAAGGGCATCGACCTCGACGTCGAGTGACCTGACATAACGCGAACCGGTGAAGCCCCAGCGCGAGCTGGGGCTTCACCCGTTTCCGCTCGTTGATCCATCCGAGGAGCCATGACAACCGTCTCGCAGCCGATGGGCAACCCTCGGAGCACCGGGCCGCGCCGAACCTCCTGGTGCACAGCGTTTACCGCGCCATCAGTCGGAGGAAGCACATGAGCTCATCGCTCGCGAGGCAGGTACGCCGGGTCGCCCTGACCGGGTCGGCCGTGTTCCTGACGGCCGTCTCCTGGGCCGGTCCGGCCGCCGCCGCCGGATCCGGTGGGGTCTCCGGTGTCGTCAACACGGGCGGGGGGCGGATCAACATCCGCTCGGGCCCCTCCACGTCCGCCGAGGTCGTCCGTACCCGTCCCAACTCCACCCGGCTGGTCCTGCTGTGCCAGGTGAAGGGGGAGAAGATCCGGGGCCACCGCCGCACCACGGCCATGTGGAACAAGGTCAAGGGTGGCGGGTACGTCTCGGACGCCTACGTCAAGCGCGGCAAGGTGCCGCCGCCGTGCAAGACCAAGGAGTACTCCACCGCGGGCACCGCTCCTTCGGTGAAGCAGATGCACCCGTTCGGCCTCCCGGACGCCCAGAAGTCGTTCGTCCCCTCGGCCGAGCAGATGGACAACGCGAAGATCATCATGGAGACCGGCCGGAAGCTGGGCCTGCCCCCGCGCGCGTGGGTGATCGCCATCGCCACGTCGCTGCAGGAGTCGACGCTGCACAACCACGGGCACCTCGGCAAGCGCAACGACCACGACTCCCTCGGCCTGTTCCAGCAGCGCCCCTCCATGGGCTGGGGCACCGTGAAGCAGGTCACCGACCCGGTGTACGCCTCCACGAAGTTCTACGGAAAGCTGACCCGGATCTCGAACTGGGAGCAGCTGCCGCTCTACAAGGCCGCCCAGCGTGTGCAGGTCTCGGCGTTCCCGAAGGCGTACCGGAAGTGGGAGAAGCAGGCCGGCGCGATCGTCCAGAGCCTCTACGGCAACGGCCCCTACGCCAACATCACCTGATCCCCCTCCACATCCCTCCACGGCCGCTCCACCGCCGTTCCGCGGTCGCTCCGCCAAAACGCGTCGATCATGAACCTAGGTCCATGATCGACGCGTTTTGGCGCCCCTAGCTTCATGATCGACGGCCGCGGAGGACCTCGGCCAGAGCCGCTCAAATCATCCAAGATCTCTGCTGCGGCGCAGCGGACGGGCGGCGGAGGGGTGTCGTTGCTGGAAAGAGGGCTGGTGCGCTGATAGAAGAGTTCAACCGCGCGTACGGAGGAAGGCATCATGGCCGCATCGGGCACAGCCGCCGGACTGTCCAGCACCGACCTTGACCAGATCCGCGAGGGCCTGCGCTCCGGGCGCAGGCCGAAGGTCGTCTTCACCGCGTCGGCCGGACAGATCTCCGGTCAGACCGGCCAGGTGGTCGAGCTCACGGATCCCGACGCCTCCGACGAGTGGGTCGTGGTCCGCTTCGGCGGCGACGAGCTGCCCTTCTCCCCCACCGACCTGGCCGTACCCGTACGGGGATTGTCCCGCCGGCGGGACGAGCCCAAGCCGCCCGAGTTCAAGCTCGGTACGCCGGTGCCCGCCCCCCGGGAGCGGAAGACCCCGGCCGCGTCCGCGACGACCAGGACGACGACGACGGCGACCACGAAACCCGCGAAACCGACGGACCGGGCCGCCCCGAAGGCCGCGAGCAACGGTGCCGCCCCGAAACCGGCGACCGACGCGACCGCGGCGAAGGCGGCCAACCACGCGGCGCCACGGCCGGCGAAGGTCAGGACGCCGGCTCCGCTGACGGTCACGCTGGCGTACGCCGATCGCGAGTGGACGGTGGCGGCCCGCCTCGGCTCCAAGGTGCTGGCCAAGCCGTACGGGATCAAACCGGCCGAGGCGCTGCGCATGGTGTCCCTGCTCGACGTGCCGGGGGTACACGACGCGGTGGAGAGCATCATCGCCACCGAGCGGGTCGAGGCCGAGAACCGGGCCCGGCGGCTGCGCGACGAGCTGGCCGAGATCGAGGCGCGGCTGGCCGAGCTGACCGGCCGCGCCTGAGCCAGATCGGCGCGCCATTTCATGGGGTATCCCGCGCCCAGGACGTAGATCGGACAGGGCAGCCGCCAGGGCGGGCCGGAACGTGGCACGATCGGCCCACCATGGATGAAACGACCGCCGCAACGACGCCGTCGCCGCGGTGGCGGCCGCCGCGGTTCTGGCGCCTCGTACTGGGTCTGGCCCGCGTCGTCCTGCCGCTGGTCTGTCGACTGCGGGTCACCGGCGATGTGCCGGACGAGCACCGCGACGGCCCGCTCATCCTCGCCGGCAACCACATCGGTACGTTCGACCCGGTGATCTTCGCCGCCGCTGCCGCGGGAAGGCACCTCGCGCCGCGCATGATGGCGACCGGCGGGGTATTCCGCGCACCGATCGTCGGGCCGCTGATGCGGGCGGCCGGGCACATCCCGGTCGATCGCGGCCGCCCCACGGTGGCCAACGCGATCCCGGACGCCGTCGAGGCCGTGCGTGCCGGATCCGTCATCTTCATCTATCCGGAGGGGCGCATCGGCCTGGATCCGGGAATGTGGCCGGAGCGGGCGAAGAGCGGGCTGGCCCGGCTGGCGCTGGCCACCCGCGCGCCCGTCGTGCCGGTGGCGACGTGGGGCTCGCACGAGGTCGTCGCGTACCACGGCATGGCCAACATGATCCGGACGGTCATCACGGCGTTCTGGCGGCGGCCCGTCGTGCGGATCCACTTCGGAGCCCCGGTCGACCTGTCCGACCTCCGCGAGGGCGTGACCGGCGACGCCCAGCGGGCCAGCGACCGGGTCATGGACGCGATCACCGCCGACCTGGTCCGGCTGCGCTCCGGGCTGGACGGCGGGCGGGCCGAGCTGCGTCTGCCGCGCTATCGCGACCCGACCCGGCCGATCAGCACGGCCCGCGTCCACCGGCCGCGCCGCGCCGCCGCCTCCACCCGTACCGCGGAAGCCCGTTCCGCCCCGGCCGTCGGCCGGACCGCCGCCGTTAACCGGACCGCCGCCGATTCCCGATGACCAATATTCGATACTGAGCCGTGGCCCACAGGTACCCGTACCTCGACGCACCGCTGCCGCTGGCCTTCGCCCACCGGGGCGGGGCGGCTCTGGGCGACGAGAACTCGATGGACGCGTTCACGCGTGCGATCGAGGCCGGGTACACCTATCTCGAGACCGACGTGCACGCCACCCGCGACGGCGTACCGGTGGTGTTCCACGACCACACGCTCGACCGGCTGCTCGGGCGCTCCGGCCGGGTCGAGGATCTGAGCTGGGCCGACCTGTCCACGATCCGCAGCGAGGGGGACTGGGTGGTGCCCCGACTGGTGGACATCCTCGAGGCGTGGCCGGAGTGCCGCCTCAATGTGGACATGAAGACCGACGCCGCCGTCGACCCGACGATCGAGACGATATGGAAGGCGGGCGCCCGCGACCGGGTACTGCTCGCGTCGTTCAGCGACCGGCGCATCCGGTGGGCCCGCCGGGTCTGCGGGCCGCGGCAGGCGACATCCATGGGGCAGCGCGAGGTGGCCGGCCTGCGGCTGGGCTCCCTGCACGGGCGCGGGCTGGCCGGCTTCGTACCCGGCGTGGCCGCTGTCCAGGTGCCGATGCGATATGCCAGGGTACGGGTGGTGGACGCGCGGTTCGTCCGGCATACTCATCGGCTCGGCATGCAGGTCCACGTCTGGACGATCGACGATCCTGCCGCAATGCACGAGTTACTTGACCTTGGTGTGGATGGCATCATGACCGATCGCATCGAGGTTCTCCGCGATGTGCTGATCGCCCGCGGCCGGTGGCCGAACGGCCGTCCGGCCGGACCGCCCAACGCCGCCTGACCGAAGGGAAGGCCGGCATGACTGTCCCGACCACCGGGTTCGAGGCGCCGCCGGCCGAGGTCGGCCCGAGCACGCGTCGCGAACGAGTCGGCTGGTACTTCTACGACTGGGCCAACTCGGGGTTCGCCACCACCGTCATCGCCGTCTTTCTCGCGCCTTACCTGACCGAGATCGCCAAGGACGCGGCGAACTGCGCCACCGACGCGGCCTGCGGCGTGGCCCGGCTCTACCCGCTCGGCATCCCGGTGTCGCCCCTGTCCTACTACTCGTACACGCTCTCGCTCTCGGTGATCCTGCAGGTCCTGGTGCTGCCGATCACCGGAGCGTTCACCGACCGCAGCCGGCACCGGCGCGTGCTGCTCGCCCTCTTCGCGTACATCGGCGCGGCCGCGACCATCGGCTTCCTCTTCCTGTCCGGAGATCGATACCTGTTCGGCGGAGGGCTCTTCGTCCTGGCGAATGTCGCCTTCGGCGCCAGCATCGTCGTGTACAACTCGTTCCTGCCGCAACTGTCGGGGCCGGACCAGCGCGACTCGGTCTCCAGCATCGGGTGGGCGTTCGGGTACATCGGCGGTGGCCTGCTTCTGGTGATCAACCTCGTCGCCTACACCACCGCGACCGATGAGACGACCGGCCTCATCGTGCGCTGGAGCCTCGCCTCCGCGGGCATCTGGTGGGCGCTGTTCACCACGCTTCCCCTCGCCCTGCTCAGGGATCCCCCGCCGCAGCACGTGGTGCGCGGCGGGTCGGCACTGACCGGCGGCTTCCGTCAGCTCGGGCAGACGCTCAAGGGCCTCAAGGCGTACCCCTTGACCCTGTTCTTCCTCATCGCCTTCCTCGTCTACAACGACGGCATCCAGACGGTGATCGGTGTGGCGGGTCAGTACGCGTCCGACTACCTCAAGCTCGAGGACACGACCCGGATCGTCACCATCCTCATCGTCCAGTTCACCGCGTTCGGTGGCGCTCTGCTGCTCGGTTTCATCGCCAAGAAGGTGGGCGCCTGGAAGACGGTGCTGGCGAGCCTGGTGCTGTGGACGCTCGTCGTCATCGCCGCGTACTTCCTGCCCGTCGGCGAGGCGACGCCGTTCCTGATCCTCGGCGTGGCGCTGGGCATCGTGCTGGGCGGCAGCCAGGCCCTGAGCCGGTCGCTGTTCAGCCAGCTCATCCCCAAGGGCAAGGAGGGCGAGTACTTCGGCTTCTACGAGATCAGCGACAAGGGCACGAGCTGGATGGGGCCACTGGTCTTCGGCCTGTCCCTGCAGATGACCGGCAACTATCAGATCGCGATCGTCTCGATCGTCCTGTTCTTCGTCATCGGCTTCGTCTCGCTGCTGGCCATCCCGATGCGTCGGGCCATCATCGCCGCCGGCAACACTCCACCCCGCATCCTCTAGCGCTGACTCGGCGCCGATCATGGACTTAGGTCCATGATCGGCGCGTTTTGGCGGTCCCAAACTCCATGATCGTGGGGATCTTGGCGCGGACGGCGGACGGCCGTGACGGACACACGCGTGTCGGTGCGCCCCGCCCGTGTCGGTAGGGTCACCCTATTGAACAGAAAGCGTTTGTAGGGGGTCCCTGCATAACATGGCGCGCTACGTGCAACCGATGCCTGACCTGCCCGACGTGTACGCCGACGACCCCGTCCTGCGCTCCTGGCTGGCCCGCCTGCTCGGCGACGACGGCTTCGCGCTCGCCGAGGGCCCGCTCAAGGCGCTGGCCGCCGAGGTGATGGGCCCGCTGCGGGCCGCGCACGCCGATGCCGAGTCGCATCCGCCGGTGCTGCACCGGTACGACGGTTGGGGCCGGCGGGTCGACCGGGTCGAGGTCAGCGCCGGATGGGAGCGCCTGCGGGTGGCGGCGGCGGAGCACGCGGTGGTGGCGCTGCCGTACCTGGCCGAGGCCCGCCAGCGTTGGGGCGCCGGCGCCCGCGTGGTCCAGCATGCCCTGCTGCACCTGTACGGACCCGAGTCGGCCACGTTCACCTGCCCAGTCGCCATGGCCGACGGTGCGGCCGCCCTGCTGTCACGATCCGATGTGGACACGCTGGTGCGGACCGCGTGGCTGCCGCGCCTGGTGTCGACCGACGCGGCGTACGCCGTCACCAGTGGACAGTGGATGACCGAGTCGCAGGGCGGCTCCGACGTCGGGCGGGCCACCACAGCGGCCCGGCCGGCGGCCGACGGCTCGTGGCGCATCGGTGGCGAGAAGTGGTTCTGCTCGGCGATCGACTCGGCGATGGCGGTCGTCCTGGCCCGGCCCGAGGGCGCGCCGGCCGGCAGCCGGAGCCTGGCGCCGTTCCTGGTTCCCCGGTACGCGGTGGACAGTCCGCTGGCCGGGTTGACCGCGTCGGCCCACACCGGCGCGCCGGGGCTGACCGTGCACCGGCTCAAGGACAAGTTGGGTACCCGGGCGGTGCCGACGGGCGAGGTCCGGCTCAACGACGCGTACGCCCTGCCGGTCGGCGACCCGGCCGATGGCGGGCTGGTCCGGATGATGACCCTGGTGCAGCTGACCCGGTTGCACAACGCCGCCGCGGCCGCGGGCGGGATGCGGCGGGGCCTGGCCTACGCTCGGGCCTACGCCGGTGCCCGCAGTGTCGCGGGTGGACGGTTGAACACCAATCCCCTGCACCGCGGCACGCTCGCCTCGCTGGCCGTCGACGCCCAGGCCGCGTTCGCGCTGGCCGCGTGCGCGTTCGAGCTGCTCGGCCGGGCCGAGGCGCACGGCGACGAGGCGGCCGACCGGGAGCTGCGCCTGGTCGCCGCGCTGGCCAAGCTGACCACCGGCAAGCTCGCCGTGGCCTCGGCCAGCGAGTACCTCGAGTGCTTCGGCGGCGCCGGCTACGTCGAGGACACCGGCATCCCGCGCCTGCTCCGCGACGCCCAGGTGTTGCCGATCTGGGAGGGCACCACGAACGTGCTCGCCGTCGACGTGGTGCGAACGCTGGCCAGATCACCCGAGATCGGCGCGGCGTTCGTCGACCGGCTGGCCGCGGCGACCGACCGGGCCTCGGGCATGCTGATCGGCGGCGCGGTCGACGGGCTGCGGGCGGCCCAGTTCGCTCTCCGCGACGCCCTCCCCTCGGTCATGGCCGATCCGACGTCCGAGGGTGTGGTGGCCGGCGCCCGGCAGCTCGCGCTGACGATGGGGTACGCCCTGGCCTGTGCGCTCCTGGTCGAGCACGCGGCGGCCACCGGCGACGAGGCGACGAAGGCGGCCGCCGAGCTGTGGGGCCGCGCCCGGCTCACCGCCGACGAGACCGCCGTCGACGCCCACCGCTGCTACGACCTGCTGTGCGGGTGAGCTGATGGCGATCGAGCGGATCAACCCCGACGGCCTGCACCCGACCCCCGGCTACCACCACGTCACCGTCGTGCCGGCCGGCCGCCTGGCGTTCCTGGCCGGCCAGTGCCCGCTGGACGCCTCGGGGACGATCGTCGCGGCCGGCGACTTCCTCCCGCAGGTCGACCAGGTGGTCGCCAACACGATGCTGGCTCTGGCCGCCGTGTCGGCCGGCCCGGAGCACGTGGTCCGCACGGTGATCTACGTCGTCACCGACGGCAAGGTCGTGCTGAGTTCGGTGTGGAACCGGTTCCTGTCCTCGCCGCTGGCCCCCGCGTTCACGACCGCGAGCACGCTGCTCGGCGTGACCCGGCTCGGGTACGACGGCCAGATGGTCGAACTGGACGTCACCGCCGCCCTCCCCTGACCGCCGACGACCTCCGCGATCATGAGGTTAGGGCCCGACGTCCCCGCCGATCATGGACCTAGGTCCATGATCGGCGCGGTTTTACGACGAGCGGTGCGACGGCGGGTTGAGGACCTGGGCGGCCTTGGCCAGCAGGGTCGCCTCCGAGAAGGGCTTCTCGACGAGCGCGGCTCCCGGGTCCAGCCGGTCCTCGATGCCCAGCCCCGGCTGGGCGTACCCGGACATGTACAGCACCTCGACGCCCGGCTTGATGGCCCGGATCTGCTCGGCCAGCTCCTTGCCCTGCATCTGCGGCATGACGACGTCGGTCACCAGGAGGTGGATCTCCTCCTCGTACCCGCGGGCCAGGTCCACCGCCTGGCGACCGGTGCCGGCGGTGATCACGTGGTAGCCGTTGCGGGCGAAGATCCGTTCGGTGACCGCCCGCAGGGCCTCGTCGTCCTCGACGACCAACACGGTCTCGCCGGCCGGGGTGCGCTCGTCGGCCACGGTGTCCTCGACCGGGGCGGCCGGCCGGTCGGTGACGGGCAGCAGGATGGTGAAGGTCGTGCCGACGCCGGGCTGGGAGTCGATGCGGATGTGGCCCGCGGCCTGCTCGAGTACACCTTGGACCGTGGCCAGGCCGAGACCCGCGGCCCCCTCCCCCTTGGTGGTGAAGAACGGCTCGAAGGCCTGCCGGGCCACCTCGTCGCTCATGCCGATCCCGGTGTCGGTCACCCGCAGCCGCGCGTAGCGCCCCTCGTGCAGGGCGAACGTGGCCGAGTCGATGGTCACGTTGCCGGTGTCGATCGTGAGCGTGCCGCCGTCGGGCATGGCGTCGCGGGCGTTGACGGCCAGGTTGACCAGTACCAGCTCGATCTGCCCGGGATCGGCGAGCACCGGCCACAGGTTCGGGTTGGGCGCGGTGACCAGCTCGACGTCGGCGCCGAGCGTGCGGCGCAGCATCTCCTCGACCGACCCGACGACATGGTTGAGATTGAGTACCTGCGGCTTGACCACCTCGCGCCGGGAGAAGGCGAGCAACTGATGCGTCAGCGCGGTCGCCCGCTCGGCGGCCCGCTGGATCTGCCCGACGTCCTTGCGGATCGTCGCCCACGGCTCGGGACTGGCCGTGGCGGCGAGGCCGTCCAACTCCTCGGCCACGAAGGACGCGTAGTTGAGTACGACGGCCAGCAGGTTGTTGAAGTCGTGGGCGACGCCGCCGGCGAGCTTCTGCAGGTTCTCGAGGCGCTGGCTCTGGTGCAGGTGGGCGTTGAGCCAGTCCCGGTCGGCGTCGGCCTCGGCCGTGGCGGCGGCCACGGTGTGCGGCGCCGGCAGGCCGAGCCCGGAGGGCATCGGGTGCGCGCCGGGCTTGAGGTGGGCCGCCCGCTCCAGCAGGTGGGTCACCGCGGTGGCGCCGACCACCTCACCCGTCACGTCGACCACCGGCGACATGGCCAGCGACACGGCGACCGTGGAACCGTCCCGGCACAGCCGCACCGTCGGGCGCTGCTCCACGTACCCGCCCTCGGCGATCTGGGCGAGGTCGTCCGACTCCACGATCATGCGCTCCGGCGGCATGAGCACCTCGACCGGGCAGCCGACGACCTCTTCCGCGCTGTAGCCGTACAGGCGCGCGGCGGCCGGGTTCCAGCTGGTGATGACGCCGTCGAGCGTCATGCCGATGATCGCTTCTTCGGTCGGGTCGACGGTCGAGGCCAGCTCCGGGACCTCCGTACCTGAACGCCTGGTGCCGGTCGACTCCGTCATGTCGTCCCCCTGGGGTACGCGCGGCTGGGTCGAGCACGATGTTACGACAAGATGGGTCTATAAGGTGGCGAAACCGGCGTACCCTGGACTATTCTTGATCAAATCTGAAAAAGCGGTCGAGATCGCCGGACTCCACCGCCAGCAGGTCCGCGTCCACCGGTTCGAGGAGCGTGGTCTCGACGCCACCGGCGCGGTCGCGGCGCCACGAGCCGACGATCCGACCGTCGACCACCACGGTGGCCGGGATCATCCCGCCGCCACGGAACATGCGCCGCGCGTGCCTCTCGGAAATGATCAACGTCCGGTCCCGCCAGCCGAGCAGGTACTCGTCGAAGGCCGGCAGCAGCGCGACGGGCACCTCGGCCGGCCGGGCGGCGCCGCGCCGGAGACGCCATAGTGGACGGCCGGCGTGCTCGACCTCGGTCAGCTCGTCGGCGATCGCGGCCCAGGCCGACCGGGCCGCGCCGAGGGCCAGGCCGGACCAGGCCGCGAGATCCTCGGGGCCGGCCGGTGCTCGGGTACGCAGGTACCGGCGCGCCAGCTCGGCCGGGTCGGGGGCCGGCCGGGGGACGTGCCCGAGCCAGTCACCGGCGTGCACGTACGTGGGTCGGCTGGACCGGTCGGGTCCGAGCACGACCGCGCCCCGGGCCGCCGCCTGGAACAGCACGTGGACGATGCCCTGGCCCTGGGCCGGCACGCCCAGCCGGGCCAGCCGCTCGCCGACCTCGGCCTTGGTCAGCGGACCCTGACCGGCCAGCGCCCGCTCGCAGACCCGGGCCAGATCCTCCGGCGAGCCCTCGACGCCCTCCTGCCGCAGCCGCCGTACGGAACCGGCGGTCGACACGAATGTGAGCAGCAGCGGCAGGTCGTCGACCGCCATGAGGTGCAGCGTGCCGCGGGGCCCCCACGCCCGTACCACCGAACGGTCCTCCCGCGCGGTGGCCACGTCGGCGGCCGTCAGCCCGCGCGAGCGCACCCGCAGGGCCAGCGGGGCGGCCGCGATGTCCTGGGCCTGGACGGCGAGCAGCCGCCCGACCAGATCGGATACGGCCGGGCGGCGCCCCGGTCGGTGCAGCAACTGCGCGGCGACCCTGGTCCGGCGCACCTCGTCGTCGCTGAGACTGGTGGTCACCTGGTTCAGGCCGAGGTACGCCGGCGGGCGCGCGCGGCCCAGAGCACATAGGACGGATCGCGGTCCAGGCTGTGGCGGTCCCGGTCGTACCGGCGGGTGGTGCGCGGATCGGCGTGGCCCATCGCGTCCTGCACGTCCTCCAGCGGTACCCCCTCGTCGCGGGCCGCGGTCGCGAAGGCGTGCCGCAACGAGTGCGGCGACAGGCTCGCCCAGGCCGGAATGCCGGCGGTCTGGGCGAGGCGGCGCACCAGGCGGAACACCGAATGGCGGTCGATGCGGCCGCCCGAGGCGGTGACGAACAGCGGGCCGCGCAACTCGTCCACCGGTACTCCGGTGGCCGCCGCGCGATGCAGCAGGTACGTCTCGACGGCGGCCGTGCCGGCCGGGGTGAGCGCGCGCCGCCGTTGCACGCCGCCCTTGCCGGTGAACCGGAGGCTGCGGTGGCCCCGCTCGTGACCCATGTCCTCGATGTCGAGCCCGACCACCTCGCCGACCCGCAGACCGAGGTCGGCCAGGATCGCGATGACCGCCCGGTTGCGGGAGCCGGCCGGGCCGGTGTCGGCCTCGACCGCCGCCAGGAGCGCGTCCACCTCCTCGGCGGTCAGGCCGACCGTGGCGGAGTGATCGCGCGACACCCAGGGCCGGTCGGCGCCGGCGACCGGGTTCGCCGCCAGGGCTCCGAGCTTGACCAGGAAGCCGTACCAGCTCGACAGCCCGGACAGCTTACGGGCCACGGTGGACGGGCTGAACACCCGACCGGTCCGACCATCCACCGTGGACTCGAGCTCGCGGGCGTACGCGTTGACGTGGACGAACCCCGCGGTCAGCGGGTCCAGGTCGCGGGCGCGGCACCAGGTCAGCCAGGCGGCCACGTCCCGCCGGTACGCGTCGCGGGTGTGCGGGGAGAGCCGGCGGTTGGCCAGCCAGCCGTCGGTGAAGGCCTCCAGATCGCCGACGTGGGCGGGCACGCCGGCCGGCGTCACGATCTCGACGGCTGCATCCACGACGATCATGGTATCAAGAGCCCGCGCTCCCGGCGGCACCAGAACACGACGTGGCCGCTGCCGTCCTCGGGTACGAACTCCTCGGTCTCCACGACGAGGTCCGCCTCGCCGAGCCACCGCCGGTAGGTGGCCGCGCCGGCATGACTCCACCACATCGGAGCGCCGCCGCCGAGCCAGTTCTCCTCCGTCCCGGTCCACGCCTGGTGGCCGGCCGTGAGCAGCAGGATGCCGCCCGGCGCCAGCCACGACGCGATCCGCGTGATCAGCGACGGCTGTTCCGCCAGCGGTACGTGGATGAGCATGTACAGGCATATGACCGCGTCGAACGAACCGTCCGGAAAGGACACCTGGCGCGGATCGGTCGCGTCGGCCCGGACGAACGTCGCGTCCGGTACGAGGGCGCGGGCCCGCTCGACCTGGACGTCGCTGAGATCCACGCCGGTCACCGCCAGACCGGCCGCGGCCAGATCCCGGGCCACCGGCACGCCGCAGCCGCAACCCAGGTCGAGCACGCGGGCACCCGACGGCATCCGGCGGACGAGCGCCTCGACCCAGGCCCGCCGCGAGAGGTCCTCGTCGTCGTCGCCTCTGTACAGATAGGACACCGCGTCGTACCCGCGCCGCACGACGTCCTTCACCCGATCAGCATATGGCGGCTACCTCCGCCCGACCATGGTCTCCACGATCTGGCTCACCGACGCCCTCAGGTTCCCCGTACCATCCACGATCGCGACGTTGGGCGCGGACGCCGCCCCGCCGACGCTGACGAACTGGACGTCCGGGGAGCGGCCGGCGTTCTGGGCGACGGCGCCGACCGGGGCCGCCCCGACCGCCACCACGACGTCGCAGCTTCCCTGGGTCAGGCCGGCGAGGTAGGCCGCGGCGTTCGCGGGAGTCTGCTCGCCCGACACGGCGACGAACTGGACCCGGGCCAGGGTACGCAGGGACATCTCCTGCATGCCCGCCCAGACCGGCGCGGCGTCCCGTCCGGTGATGCCCTCGCCGTCCGTCAACAGGCACGCGGTCACGTTCCGGTAGCGGCGCTCGCGGGGTGCGTCGGCCGGCTCGGGCCACACGACCCACGTCAACACACCGGCGAGCGCCAGCACCACGGCTCCGGCGACGTACCAACGCGTCCGACCGGCCCGGAGCCACGAAGGCACACGCACGGGTTCCTCCCTTCGCCGACCCCACACCATAGCGACTGCCGGCCGGCCGTGTTGCACCGCGAGCCGATCAGTGCGTCTGGCCGGGGGCGTCCACAATGGATGTCGCCAGCCGCGTGAGCGCGAACTGCACCGAGCCGGCCCGCTCGGTCACATCGCTGGCGGGGTACGTGTAGTCCTTGGTGGCGACGGATCGGTAGCCGATGTACTCGTAGGTGTCCGGATCCACGAGGAGCTGCTCGAACCGCCAACCGTCCTGAACGCGGCCGACCGCGATGGCCGTCCGGCCGTCAATCCGCACGGGCTCGGTGGCCTGGGTCACGCCAGGTACCAGGGCCGCGGCCCGCCACAGCGCCGCCGTCACATCCGGCGGGAGCAGGTTCTGGTCGAGTATCCCGGCGATCCGGCTGAACAGCACGCCGTCCACGTCGACATCGCTCATGTCGGGCCGGGGCATCGCGTGCCCGTCGGCCGGTACCCGCGGATCGGTCGGCGGCGCGGTGATCTGGTCGCGCAGCAACGACAGCAGTACCTCCGGGTCGGTCGGCAGCGCGGCCAGATCCGGATAGCCGTTGTCCTGGTCCCAGCTCTCCACCCGTCCGTGGAACGGGTTGAACTCGGCCATCTTCTTCCCGTCGGCCCGGAGCCAGATCTCGTCGATCACGTCCGGCGCATGTCCCTTGTCCTTGGCGATCGCGCTGGGGTGCAGGTTCCGTCGCTTGATGTAGATCCACTGGTCGGGGCGGGGCGGTGTGTAGGACCGGGACGAGGCGGTGACGGCGGCCAGCTCGAAGGTGCGGGCGACCGGGGCCAGCGCCGGCTGCCCGGTCCGCCCGTCCGTGGCCCGGCCATCGGGGCCACCGAGGCCACCCGAGCCCGGACCACCGAGCCCGACGACGGCGACCGCCACGGCGGCCGCGAGCCCGACGGCCAGGGCAGGCGCGAGGCGGCGTCGGCGGGCCGTCGGCGTGGTCCTGACGTCGGCCTGGATCTGCTGCATGACGAACTCCCGCAGGTGATGGTGCCGGTCGCTCGGCAGATCCCGATCCGGCAGCAACCGGTGGAGCTCATCGGTGTCGCTCATCGGGCGGTCTCCGCAACGATCGGGACCGCGGGATCGCGGTCATCCAGTACCTGTCCGGGGCAGGGCGGCGGTTCCCGGCTTTCGCCCAGGCGGTGGGCCAGCTTCGCGCGGGCCCGGGACAGCCGGGACCGCACCGTGCCGATCGGGATGCCGAGCGCCCGCGCGGCCTCGGCGTAGTCCAGGCCGGACCACACGCACAGCGCGAGCACCTCCCGCTCGGCCGTGCGCAGGCTGGCCAGGGCGGCCATCGTCCGGGCGACCCGCCTCCGGTCGTCGACGCGGGCGGCGACCTCGTCGGCGTGGTCGGGCACCGCGTCGACGGCCGGCAGCCGGGCCAGCGCCGCCTGGTGCCGGCGGGCGGCGCGGCGCACGTTGCGGGCCACGTTGGTCGCCACGCCGAGGACCCAGGGACGCAGCGAGCCGGCCTCCGGGTCGACCTCCACCCGCGCGCGCAGCCGCCACGCCTCCAGGTATGTCAGTGAGACCACGTCTTCGGCCGTGGACCAGTTCCCGGTGAGCCGGTACGCGTGGTTGTAGACGGCCTGGGCATGGTCGTCGAAGAGGACGCGGAACGCCTCCGGATCCCCGGCCCGGATCCGGGCGCGCAAGCTCATCCCCACACTCCGTCTCTGTCCGCGGCCAGGACGCGAGTTCCACCGTAGTTCCCGGCGTGTGCCACCGCGCACGCATATCCAGTCGTTGGCGCGCCAAGCATGCGAGATCGCGATCCTCAGGACAAACGTGCAGTTGGGCTCCACGATTGTCCTCAGGATCGCGATCATCCTTGCGTCAGCGACAGGCCCGGCAGCTTCCGGATGGGCGCGGCCGGGAACGTGGCGCGGCACGCTAGTGGTCGAGCCCGTTAGTTCGTCGGGGGTTATGGCTTGAGCCGGTGGAGAAGTCGGTGTAGGTCGTCGGTGTTGAAGCGCCAGTCGAATGGTTGCGCGGCGTCGTTGTAGCGGTGTTCGAAGGCGTGGATGCGTTCGGCGAGGGTGGTGAGGTCGTCGACGTCGTCGGGGGTGAGCACCTTTCGTTGGACGACGGAGAAGTAGATCTCGATTTGGTTGAGCCAGGACGCGTGGGTGGGCAGGTGGATCATGGCGGTGTTGGGGTAGGCGTCGGTGAGTCGTTTGGCGGCGGTCCAGCCGCGGTGTGAGGATCCGTTGTCCACGATCCAGAACACGCGGCGGGCTGATGCGTAGGGCTCGGTGGTCATGACCTGGTCGACCAGGGCGGTGAAGGGGACGATGCCGGTGGTGGGTTCGCACCGGCCGATGACGTGGGCGCGGTGGACGTCGTAGGCGGCCAGGTAGGCCAGGGTGCCGCCGCGGATGTATTCGTGCTCGATCCGCATGGCTCGTGCGGGGGCGGCGGGGAGGTTGGCGTGGATGCGCCGGCGGGCTTGCATGCCTGGTTTCTCGTCGGCGCTGAGGACGTACTCGTCGGGGCCGAGGGGTTGGCCGTTGAGTAGCCGTTGGTAGAGGTCGAGGGCCCGGGATGCTTTGAGGGCGAAGTCCGGGTCGCGGGGAAAGATCCAGGAACGGTGCTGCCAGGGCTTGATCGCGTCCTTGGACAGCCACCGGCGCACGGTGGACGCGGAGACCGACCCGACCAGGCCCCGATGGACTGCCTCGCGGGCCAGTTCGGGGCAGCTCCACTTCGCCAGCGGTGTCTCGCTCATCGCCGGTAGCTCGCAAGCCAGCGCTTTGATCTCGGCCACCGTGGCGCCCGCGAACTGGCGGGGCCGGCCCGGGCGGGGATGGTCACGCAGGCCGTCCAGGCCGTCCTTACTGAACCGACGTCGCCACTTGCGCACAGTGTCCACGTGTACGCCGAGCATGACCGCGATCTGCGCGTTGGGCGTGTCCAGCGCGGCGGCCAACACGATCCGGGCCCGCAGAACGTCCCGGTGCGGTGCGCACGCCGAGCGGGCCACCCGCTGTAGCACTGTTTCGTCCGACCCGTTCAGCACTACCGCATACGGCGAGCACACCATTTAGACATCCCCATGTATAAGATTCTTAGATAGGGATGATCCTTTCGTGCCCGCCGGGTGCGATGATCGCGACACGCCGGAGTCTGCAGGACAATGAGCGCCATGGCCACGCCGTCGGAGTCGACCAAGTCGTCGTTGCAGCAACGCCTGACCGCTCACGCGACACAGCGTTGGCCGCAGATCCGCCAGGTGCACATCCGCCACCGCGCCGGGTTCGCCTACGTCGACGCCGAACTCGCCGACGGCACGGTGGAGAAACTGATCCGGCTGCGCTACACCGGATCCGCCACCATATGGGGGTTCGCGATCTACCTCTACAGCAAAGACGGCTACGAGGACTCGTTCCTGCCCAACGGACACTCGGCGGGCACACCCGAGCAAGCCCTCGACTGCGCCGCTGGGCTCTACCTCAACGACCCCACAGCCTGGCTACCCCCGACGAACTAACGGGCTCGACCACTAGTCGGGGAACACGACTCCGGAGGTGTCGATGTACGGGGGGCGGTCCAGCTCCACACCCAACGCCTGACACGTCGCGCCCACGACGGCGAGCTTGACGTCGCCGACGCCGGTGTCGACGGTGAAGTAGCGGATCGTCGTGACGGTCACCCGACGGGTCTCGCCGGCCCGACCGCGTCCCGGCCTCCCGGTTCGACCCGCACCGCGACGAACGCGACATGCGGCACACCCCCGACGGTGCGCATCAGCCGGAACGTCGTCTCATCCCCGCTCATCGGGCCCGCAGCGCCTCGATCAGTTCGTCCACAGCGGACAGAGAATGGGCGCTGACGACCGTGTCGCAGTACGGCCAGGCGGCGGCCATGCCGGCGACGAGGGGCTCGTAGTCGGGCGAGGCGGTGCGCGGATTCGCCCACACGATGCGGTAGGCCAGCCGGGACAGGCGGGCCATCTGCTCGGCCAGCAGGGCCGCGTCGCCGGTCTCCCACCCGTCCGAGATGATGAGCAGGACGGCGCCCCGGGCCAGCCCGCGCGACCCGTACCGCTCGATGAACGTCTTGAGGGCCTCCCCGATCCGGGTCCCGCCGGACCAGTCGGGCGCGGCCCGGCCGGCCCGGGCCAGCGCCACCTCGGGCGGCACGCGGGCCAGCACCCGGGTGAGCCGGGTGAGCCGGGTCGCGAACGTGAACACCTCGGTGCGCGGGCCACCGGCCGCGACGGCGCAGTACACGAGCTGCAGCAGGGCCCGGGCGTACGGCTCCATGGATCCGGAGATGTCGCAGAGCACCACGAGCCGCCTTGGCCGTAGGCGCAGCCGGTGCCGGGCGAGCCGGATCGGGTACCCGCCGCTGCGCTGCGCCTGGCGCAACGTCGTGCGCAGGTCGATCCGGCGACCGCGCGGTCCCGGCTCGTACCGGCGGGACCGCCGGGGCGGGGTAGCGAGACGCAGCGCCCGCATGGCCGCGACCAGGCGGGCCAGCTCGTCGGACGAGAGCGACGCGAAGTCCCGGCTGGCCAACCGTTCGGCGGCGGCGGCCAGGGCGGGGTACGGCGACTCGGGGTCGGGCTCGCCGGCCGGCGGGGGCGGGGTGTCGCCGGTCTTGGCCCCGGCCACCGAGGCGGTCGTGCCGGATCGCCGCGGACCGTTGTCGGCCGTCGGGGCGGGCTCAGACCCCGCGCGGAACGGCGGGTCGCTCGGGTGGGGTCTGGCCGGATCGGCGAGGTCGCCGAAAACGAGCTGGAAGACCCGGTCGTACACGGCGATCTCTCCCGGGTCGGCCACGAGTGTGGCCAGGCCGCACCAGTACAGGTCGGTGACCGCCCCGGGCCGGGTCAGGGCCACCGCCGAGGCGAACCGGGCCGACCGCTCCGGGCCCACCGGCAGCCCTTCGGCCCGCAGCCGCGCCCCGAACCGGGCCGCGAGCAGCGCCAGGTCAGCCACTGTCGCCTTCGGACAGTAATGTGGCCAGGCCGGCCTCCCGCGCCTTGGCCAGGTCCTCGTCGTACTTCAGCACCGCGCCGAGGGTGTGCTCGACCGTCGCCACCTCCATTGTGGGCAGGCCGAGCGCCGCCAGCGCCGAGGTCCAGCTGATCGCCTCGGCCACGCCGGGCGGCTTGTACAGCTCCAGCGCGCGCAGCCGCTCGATCGACCGCGCGACGTGGTGGGCGAGCGACTCCGACGACCCCGGCACCCGGCGGCGGATGATCTGCGCCACCCGGTCCGGCGTCGGGTAGCGGATCCAGTGGTACAGGCAGCGGCGCTTGAGCGCATCGTGCAGGTCGCGGGTGCGGTTGGAGGTGAGTACCGCCACCGGGCGGACGGCCGCCGTCCGGGTACCCAGTTCGGGGATCGTCACCGTGCCCTCGGCCAGCAGCTCGAACAGGAACGCCTCGAACTCGTCGTCGGCTCGGTCGACTTCGTCGATGAGCAGGATGGCCGGCCGGGGGCCGGGATGGTCGATGGCGGCCAGCAGCGGGCGCGGCAACAGGTACTCCGGCCCGAACAGGTCCGCCTCGTGCAGCGGCAGGCCCTGGGCCTCGGCCAGCCGGATCGCCAGCAGCTGCCGCGGATAGTTCCACTCGTAGAGCGCCTCGGCCGCGGTCAGCCCCTCGTAGCACTGCAATCGCAGCAGCACGGTGTCCAGACTGGACGCCAGCGCCTTGGCCGCCTCGGTCTTGCCGACGCCGGGCTCGCCCTCCAGAAGCACGGGCTGTCCCATGCGTACGGCGAGAAACAGCGCGGTGGCCAGGCCGTCGTCGGCGAGGTACCCGGTGGACTCCAGGCCCTTACGAAGCTCGGCGACGCTCTCCGTGCTCACTCGCCGACCCCCTGTCGGTAGGGGCCCCCTATCGAACAAGAACTGTCTGGAGGGGCCCCTGCATTACATCACCTCAGTAGGCGTAGGGGCCGAAGCGCATGATGGCGACGAAGGCGGCGAACGCGAACAGGACCGCGTTGACGCCGAGCATTTGGTACTCCTTGCGGCGATAGTGGACGGTCGCCGCGCCAACCATGATGACCGCCAGCCCGGTCGCCGCGACCGGAGTCAGGACGGGCGCGATACCGGTCCACGCCGGCAGGATCAGGCCGAGGGCGCCCAGCACCTCGGCCCCGCCGATGGCCTTGATCTGCCCGTCGGTGAAGTCCTCCACGTAGGCCATCTGCTTGCGCAGCTCCGCCCGCGGCCGCAGGAGCTTACCGAGCCCGCTGAAGGTGAAGGCGATCCCGAGCAGGACCTGGACCACCCAGACGACGACATTCATGACTCTCCTCTCGAAGCGGAGGGCATCCTCCGATGGCCCGGGCAACCGTAGCACAGCCGGAGGCGGGCCTCCACATTCTGCGGTAGAATGCGATCATGTCGGGCGTTCCGGAGGGGCGGCTGCGAGCCGACGCCCAGCGCAATCGGGAGGCGGTGCTGACCGCCGCCCGGCAGGTGTTCGCCGAAGCCGGGCTGGATGCGCCGCTGGAGGAGATCGCCCGCCGCGCCGGCGTCGGCATCGGGACGCTCTATCGGCGCTTCCCCACCCGGCTCGATCTGGTCGACGCGATCCTGACCAGCGCGGTCGAGGCCCACGTCCGGGTGGCCGAGGAGGCGCTGGCCATGGCCGACCCGTGGGAGGGCTTCGTCCACTTTCTCGAGGCAGCCCTGCGGTTGCAGGCGGCCGACCGCGGCATCAACGACATGATGTCGATGCGCCTGCCCAGCGCCGCCGCGGCCGAGTCGGCGAAGCGGCGCTTCTTCGACCTCCAGGCGGAGATCATCGCGCGGGCTCAGCGCGGCGGTCAGCTCCGTTCCGACGTGACCCCCGAGGACCTGGCCCTGCTGGTCTGGGCGACGACCCGCATCGTCGAGGCCACCCACAACGTGGCGGCCGACGCGTGGCGGCGCCATCTGGCCCTGCTCATCGACGGCTTCCGGGCCGAGCGGGCGCGACCTCTCCCCGTACCGCCGATGACCCCACGTCAGGTGTATCGAGCCATGCTCTCCCTGGGTAACCGGTGTACGGGTTCGTCACCACCACGATCACCGGAGGAGCCGTCATGAGCCTGCCACCCGATGTCAAGGCCGCCAACCGCGAACTCATCGAGCGTTTCCGGGCCGAGGGCGGTGCCCCCGAGGGCCGGGCACTGCTCCTGCTGACGACGACCGGGGCACGGTCGGACCGGCCGTACACCACGCCGATGATGCGCATCGACGACGACGACCGGATCCTCGTCGTCGCGTCCAACGCGGGCGCGCCGAAGCATCCGGACTGGTACCACAACCTGGTGGCCCACCCCGAGGTCACCGTCGAGGTCACCGGCGACACGTACCAGGCGAGGGCGGTTCCGTTGCGCGGCGAGGAGCGGGACAAGGTGTTCGCGTCGATCTGCGAGCGCTACCCGTTCTTCGCCGATCACCAGGCCCAGGTCGCCCGCCGGATCCCGGTCGTCGCCCTCGAGCGGTCCTGACGTCCCCCTTTGTTAGGAGGGGCACCCTACAGACGCATTTTGTACAGGAGGGTGCCCCTGCTGACACGCCAGGCAAGGTCAGAGCGTGGCGATGAGCAGGGCCGACCCGAGCAGGGCCAGCTTGTGGAGGGCCTGGTCGGCCGCGTAAATGCCACAGATCGGCGCGGTCGTCTCGGCGAACCGGGGCGAACCCATCGCACGCAGGATCGCCCGCACCGGCCAGCGCCGGTCGAGTAGGCCGTGGGTCACCGCCGAGAACGCGAGCCCGGCGGCGACGCCGCGGACCGTCAGCGGCAGGCCGAGCACCGCCCCGGTCCCGATCACGACAACGGCCGCGGTCGCGTGGTACCCGGCCAGGTGTCCGGTCATCGGCCACCACCAGCCGCGACCGTTGGCCTTCCCGGCCGCCTGCCGGTCGGTCTGCAGCACGTGGTCACCGAGCTGGTGGGCGACGAGGAGTGCGATCAAGGACACCGCGAAGACCACCGATCGGGTCACCGTGGTCGGATCGAGGACATGGGGCATGACCAGCATGCTTGATCGGGTCGCGCCGTCTGTCTGTGTCGAAAGAGACACACCGGCCTCCCTGTTGACCGCTACGACCTGGTTTGATGGGCGCCGTGAGCGACGCCCTGCGACTGCGCGTGGTGATCGAGGCTCCTCCCGACGCCATCGTCAAGGCGGTCACCGAAGCCGACCTGACGACCGAGTGGCTCGCCGAAACGGTCGAAACCACCCCAGAGCGCTACGAATTCTCGGGCCGGCACGTCCCCCGGGGCGACCGTGCCCGCCAGCGACGTCTCGAGCCGGACGGCCAGGCCGTCCGCTTCGCCTGGGATCTCGACGGTCCCGAGCCCTCCGAGGTGGAGCTGACCGTTACGCCCGAGGGCGAACGGGGCAGCCTGGTCGCGCTGGCCCACTCCGGCGTACCGGCCGACTCGCGTACCGCGTTGGAGGCGTTCTGGCATCTCGCGCTGGCCAACCTGGCGGCGCGCGGCGAGGGCTATCCGACCACCCCGCCGCTGGACTTCACCCTGCCGGCGCAGGGCGAGGCCCGCGTCCGCGCGGTGATCGCCGTCCCGCCCGAGGAGGTGTACGCCTGCCTGCTCGACGCGGAACAGGTGGGACGGTGGGCCGGCGCGACCGCCACGATCGAGCCGACGGTGGGCGGGCGCTACGACCTGGGCTGGGAGCGCGGGCCCGTGGCCATCACCGACCTCGTACCCGATCGGGCGCTGGCCGTCTCCTGGCGCCCGCCCGACTCGGTGGTGCGGTGGGACCTGCGCACGTCGCACGGCCACACGTTCCTCACCCTCGTGCACGGCGAGTTCGACGATGACGCGCTGGCCGAGGAACTCCGGCTGCGCTGGGTTCCGCTGCTCGTCGAGTTGAAGCGGATGCTCGAACTCGGCCCGCGCTGGCAGCCGCTGGCCGACCGCTCCTGATGCGTCGGCTCCGGATCAGGCGACCGTGAGCCGGGTCAATCGTCGCGGACGAAGCGGTAGACGCGGGAGTCGCGTTCGGTGAACCCGAGGCGCTGGTAGAGGCGGTTGGCCGCCACCCGGGACGGGCGCGAGGTGAGGTCGACGCTGCGGGCGCCGAACTCCTCGGCCAGCCGCAGCGCCTCCACCGTCAGCGCGGCGCCCACGCCCTGCCCGCGGGCCGACTCGTCCACCACGACATCCTCGATGCGGGCCCGTTCCCCGCTCGGCAGCGGGAACCGGACGAGGGTCAGGGTGCCGACGATCCGGTCGTCGATGCGGGCCACCAGCAAGGTGACGCTCGGATGGTCGACCAGACGCTTGATGATCTCGGGCGTCAGCGGCTCGGCCGTGCTGGACAGCTGCGGCAGCAACCTGGCCAGCGCCCAGGCCACCTCGTCGTCGACGTCGGTGACCCGGTGCACGGATGCGGTCACACAGCCATACTCCCGCATCGCCGGCATGGTTGGGAAAGGTTGCCGGCCGCGCTTGCTGTGGGTCGAAAACTGGCGAGGGCGGCGATGCTCGTGCCGTCGACGACATGCACGCTGTCACGGCACCGTTGTGACGGTGTCGAGCAGGTCGGCGAACACGTCGTGCACCCGTTCGGAGGTCGCGGGAGTACGTCCCCAGAGTTCCCAGTCGCAGGGCGACACTGGATGGCCGAGAATCCTCGATGTCTCACGCAGCACGCGTATCCCACGCAGATGTCCGCGGCGGGGCGCTCGTCCGGGATCGGCGCCGGCTCGATGTTGGCGGCAGCGCGGCTGGACCATCCCGGGGCGCGATGCCGGCGGGGCGTCGGCGATGCTGTGGGCGTGGAGTACGTGTCCAGAGTGCCGCGACCGCCACTGGACGGGCTGATCGACGACCTTTACTACCTGGAGGGTGCGCCGCCGTACGCCCGGCTGACGCTGCCGCCGATGCCCGCGGCGTTGCTCATCGTCAACCTCGGGGCGCCGTTCCGCATCCGCGCCGGCACCGACATCGAGACGGCCGAGTACGCCGACGGCTGCGTGGTCACCATGCCCACCCGCGCGTTGGAGTTCGGCTACCCACTCCGGACCCGGTCCGTCGGCGTGCACGTCAAGCCGTGGGGGCTGGCGCCGTTCCTGCCGATGCCCGCGGCCGAGCTGTGTGACCGGCCGGTGACGGTAGAGCAGGTTTGGGGCCGGCCTGCCATTGCTGAGCTGCGAGACCGGCTGGCCTCGGCGGACGGACCGCACGAGATGCTGACGCTGCTCGAGGAGGAGCTGATGCGACGGCTGTGCGAGACCGCCGGCCTGGGGCTGGTCCGCCATACGAGCAGCGTCATCGCGGCGACCAGCGGGGCGGTGGCGATCGGCGACCTGAGGGTGGCAGCCGGTGTCAGCAGCACTCATCTGGCACAGCGGTTCAAGGAGCTCATCGGCGTCACGCCGAAGCGGCTGGCCCGCACCTACCGCTTCGCCGCCA
>Ga0307415_100000059_pt1 | contig 46229 bp, 41 predicted proteins | sample DK1Cmetagenome_FD_204524 | JGI IMG/M metagenome (GOLD analysis project Ga0307415, IMG submission 204524) | Maize rhizosphere microbial communities from greenhouse at UC Davis, California, United States - DK15-C-2 | ecosystem: Host-associated > Plants > Roots > Rhizosphere > Soil | place: USA... | reverse complement strand
CGAAACTCCAACCGGCCCGGGCCCGGCGGCAGGTCCCGGCGGCCATACTCCACCGCGGGCACTCCGAGGACCTCGCCGGTCCGGCGCAGCCCGGCCCGGGCCCGGACCAGCCGCCCGAACACACCCGTGAGGCCGCCGAGGCCGGCGCCGAGAGCGGCGTACTGGCCGGCGGCGAACAGTTCGCCCGGCGTGATCCGGCCGGCCGACAGCGCGTACCCGCCCGCGGCCAGCACCGCGAGCAGCACGAGGGGCCCGACCACCGCCGCCTGCGCGCCGGACCGGGACAGCACGCGCCAGGCGCGCTCACCCTCGGCCCGCAGCTCAGGCAGGGGCTCGAGCACCCGCCGCACCTCCCGGTCGAGCGTGCCGGCGGCCGCGATGGTGCGTGATCCGGCCAGCGACTCGGCCAGGCGGGCCGCGATGCGACCCTGGACCACGAGGTACGGGCCGATGGCGTCGGCGGTGCGGCGGGTGAAGGCCCGCAGCACGAGGGCGCTGAGCACCAGACCGGCCAGGAACGCGGCGGCGACCCCGAGGTCGATGACGGCCAGCAGCACCAGCCCGCCCACCGGCGGCGCCACCGCCGCGACCGCCGTGGCCAGCCCCGGCCCGGCCCGCGCGGCGTCGGCGGCGTTGCCCGAGATCCGGCCGACGATGTCGCCGGTAGCGAACCGGCCCGCGCCGCGCGGACCGATCGCCAGCACGTGTTCGACGAGGCGCCGGCGCAGCCAGGCCGCGGCGTCGGCGACGCAGCCGGCCACCAGGACGGTGTCGAGCAGATCGGTGGCCAGGCCGAGGGCGATCAGCAGGCCGGCCGTCGCGACCCAGCCGGTGGCGTCGGCGGCTGTGATCCCGTCCCCGGCCGAGACGGCCGCGTCGAGGGCCCGCCCCAACACGGCGGGCAGGGCCAGCGTGACCAGCGTGCCGACGAGCGTGGATGCCCCGATCGCGGGCAGCCACCGGCGCCCGCGCCGCAGCACGGCGGCCATGTCGCTGAACAAAGATTGGTCACTCCTCGCTGAGCGGCCGGCGGATGACCACGGCGCGCGACAGTGGCTAGGCTCGACGCGGGCCGCAGCCCCGGACGACCAACACCCGTCCGGGACTGCGGCTCTCCTACCGCGTCGCGGTGTCAGTGACAGAGGAGCAGCGACACGCCGCTGGTGCCGTCGCAGAGCGTGACACTCGTGCCGCTGGGGCAGCCGCAGCCGCCACCGCCGCCGCTGTTGCAGCCCTGGGGTGCCGGGCTGTCCATCCCCTGGAGATCGAGAAGCGCCATCGTATGACCCTCCCTTCGCTTGGTAGTAGGGCAAACGCCACCCGCGCGGGCGCGCGGGCGTCTATCCGGTGGCGACCACCACCGAGTCCAAGGGCACGCGCCGGCGTCGCGCCGACCCGGGCGGGGGCAGGAGCGGCGCCCGTACCGGTTCGGCGTGCAGCACCGAGCCCAGCGCGAGCAGCACCCCGGCCGTGCCGGTGGCCAGATCCATCGACAGGCGCAGCAGCCCCGTGCCGGGGAAGGCCAGCCCGCCGGAATAGGGCAGGGCATGCCAGGCCAGGGCGCGCACCTGTTCGGCCACGTCGGGGTCGGCGGCCGGCGCGGCGGACCGCGCGGCCAGGCAGAGGATGATGCCGGCCCGGCCGGAGAACAGCCCGGGCAGGATGTACATGGGCGAGCGGGCGGCCAGGTCGATGCCCCGGCCGAGGTCGGCCAGCTCGTCGTCCGGGCGCCGGGCCAGGTACTCGTCGAGCACCAGCCCTATCCCGACACTGCCGGCGTCCAGGTACGGCAGGGTGCGCCAGCCCTCGTTGACCTCGAGCGAGCCGTTGTCGCGTCGCACACAGCGGCGCAGGTCGGCCCGCAGGGCGGCGGCGGCGAGGTCCACATAGGCCGGATCGCCCATGTCGTCGTACGCGCGTAGCAGCAACAGGGCCGCCCCGGCGGCGCCCCGCATGAGCCCGGCGTACGGCCGATCCCCGCCGCTGGTGAGCGATCCGTCGTCGACCAGCCGCTCCGAGACCAGCCGCTCGGAGACCAGCCGTTCGGCGACGAGCTCGGCGGCCCGGCGGCCGGCCCGGCGCAACGCCGGTTCGCCGGTGGTGTCGGCCAGGTGCAACAGGTTGAGCCCGATGCCGGGCAGCCCGCCGGCGAGGTCGAGCCCGAGCGACTCCCATCCCTCGCGCAGGCAGATGTCGAGCACGTCCAGCGTCTCCCGCCGGTGCCCCAGATGGTCCAGCGCGAACGCCACACCGTGCAGCCCGTCGTATAGACCGAGCCGGGTACCCGGCGCCGGTGCGGTGGCCCGGGCGACCAGCCACCGCTCGAACCGTTCGTGGCGGCCGGCCCCGGTCACGTCCAGCGCGTACAGCACGCCGGCGGCGCCGTGGGCCAGGCCCAGGCCGCCGACCGAGAACTGTTCCACGTCACCGGGAAACAGCCGGTCGTCGCGGTCGGGCGTGGCGCTGGCCACGATGGCCCGGGCCAGGTCGTCGCGCAGCCGCGGCCAGTCCCGGCGGTCGGCTTCGATGCGCGGCGCGGAGGTCGAAGGGGTGCCCGGCGGCACGATCACGTCCACCGCGCGGGCCAGGAACGAGGTCGGCACCGGGAAGCGGTCGGCGATGATCCGGGCGTACTCGCGCGCCTTGGGCCGGTGCAGCCAGATGAGGTTGGTCATCGGCAGGAACAGGGCCAGGCGCAGGCTGGCCAGCGCGTACGCGTCGATGGCCAGGCCCCGGGCGTCGCGGGGCGCGGCGAAGCCCTGGTTGCCCAGCCCGGGCCGGGTGGCGCTGTCCACATCGGAGGCCACCTCGAAGTCCAGCAGGGCGACCGTGCCGTCCTCCCGGAGCACGATGTTGAACAGGTGCAGGTCGCCGTAGACCACGCCGCGCGCGTGGATGCCGGCGATCGTCGCCTCGACCCCGGCGAAGACCCGCAGCGCCCAGTCGGTGTACGCCGCGAACGCCTCCGGACCCGCCTGCGGGTCGACGAGCGGGTACCGCGCCGCGATGGCGGACGACAGGGTGACGCCCTCCACGAACTCCATCGCCAGGAACCGGTGCTCGCCCAGCCCGAAGGCCTCGTACACCCGGGGCACGCCGGGAACGCCGGCCAGGCGCCCCAGCATGTCGTGCTCCCGCTCCAGCCGGCGCACCGCGTCGTGGCCCCACGCGTCCAGCCCGGCGTGCGGCCGGGCCTCCTTGAGCACCACCGCTTCGCCGGTGCGCCGGTCGGTGGCCAGGTAGACGCCGCCACCGTTGGAGAAGTGCAGCACCCGTTCGATCGCGTACGGCAGGTCGGTCACGGTCACGGCGTTGCGCGCGGCCAGGTGGGGGGCGAGGAAGTCCGGCAGGCCCACCCACGGCGGAACCGTGAACACCGGCCCCCGGCGATCGGGGACCAGCCGGCCGTCGGCGTCGGCGATCACCGGCACCGGCGTCCCGTGCTCGTCGCTGCCGTACCGGTTGACGAACGCGCCGTAGCGCACGTACAGCGGCCCCGACCCCCACCGCAGGTCGGAGAGGATGTACGGACCGGGCTCGCCGTCGAGCACCGCGCCCAGCTCGGTGAGTATCGCCTCGCACGCCCGCTCGTCGGCCGGATAGATCGTGACGAGCTTGCCCGACATCCCCCGCGGTGCGTACTTGGACATCCGGGCGGTGAGCGCCGTGCGGGAGCGGAGGAACTTGAACGGGATGCCGCGCGGCACGCAGTGGTCCCACACGGCGTCGAGCACCCGGTCGGCGCCGTCCAGGGTGGCCGATGCGTGGATCTTCCAACCCTGCCCGGGCAGTCGGATCCCGGCCGGATGGAACGTGAACCAGTCGTCCTGCTCGGCCCGGCGCCAACCCTCGGGCAGCGCGCGGTCGGCGGTGGCGAACGGCGGCCCCGCGGTCCGGTCCGAGTGCATCGCGTCGTAGAACGACGGGTCGGCCATCGCGAACGCCTCGTACCGGTCGTCCATGCCACCCCTCACAGTCTCAGCCGGTTGGATTGCGATAGATTGCCCGGTTCCAGGGCGCGAGGGGGGCCGCCGCGCCGTCGGCGCCTCGTCCGAATTGGTCAGATAAATGACTGAAAGTACGATAAGAAGAAATTGACGGGATCGGCGAGGGCTGCTAACCGCGGTCAGCCCTTGACGGCACCCATCGTGAAGCCGGTGACGAACCGGTCGAGGAAGAGGTTGAACAGCGCCGCGATGGGCAGCGCGACCAGCACGGTGGCCGCCTGCAGCGACTGCCAGAAGAAGACGTCGCCGCGGATCAGCTCGGTCGGCACGCCGGTGCTGACCACCTTCTCACCGGTCGGCGAGACGAACGCCAGGGCGTAGATGGACTCGCTGGCGGTGAGCGTGAACGCGAACACGATCACGGCGACGATGCCCGGACCGACCAGCGGCGCCACCGCGCGCCAGAACGCGCCCACCCGGCTGTACCCGTCGACCATCGCCTGTTCCTCGATGTCGCGCGGGATCGCCTTGAGGAACCCGATCAGCAGCCACACCGAGACCGGGATCGTGATCGTCGGGTACACCAGCACCAGCGACCAGGTGGAGTCCTGCAGCCCGATCAGCACCACCATCCGGGACAGGGACAGGAACAACAGGCTCGGCGGCACCAGGTACACGAGGAAGATGGCCACCCCGAACCAGGACGCCCACGGCCGGTCCAGGCGGGCCAACGCGTACGCCGCCGGCAGCGCCAGCAGCAGCGTGATGGCCACGACGATCAGCCCGACCCAGAGCGTGTTCCACACGAACGCGCCGAACGCGGTGCGGTCGAACAGGTAGAGCAGATGGTCCGGCGTCGCCGGCCGGTTGTACAGGAACGGGTTGTTCCGCGGGTTGTACAGGTCACGGTTCTGCTTGAACGTGGTGATCAGGCTCCACAGGAACGGCATCGCGCACAGGAACGCGGCGAGCACCGCCGCCGCGTACACCCCGATCCGCCCGCCCACGCGGCGCCGGGCGTAACGACGCCGCAGCGCCTCGGTCCGGCTCGCCATCAGAACTCCATCCGGCGCACCGAGCGCAGGATCGCGATCGCGGCCGCCAGCAGCAGCGGGAACAGGAACAGCGCGATCGCCGCGCCCTGGCCGACGTCGCCGCCGTCGATGCCGCGCAGGAAGGCCCAACTCGTCAGCACCTGGGTCGCGTTGTTCGGACCGCCGTTGGTGAGCACGTCGACCACGGCCATGTCGGTGAACGTGAAGATCGCACCGAACAGGGCGGACACCGCGATCACCGGCAGCGTCATCGGGATCGTCACCTCGAACATGCGCCGCCAGAAGCCCGCGCCGTCGACCCGGGCCGCCTCGTCCAGGTCCTTGGGGATGGCGACCAGGCCGGCCGTAATGATCACGGCGGCCAGCGGGGTGAGCCGCCACACGTGCACCGCGATCACCGAACCCATGGCGAGCCCCGGCTCGCCCAGCCAGTACATGTTCTGCTCCGGCCCCAGGAAGCCGAGCTGGCGCAGCACCCAGTCGATCGGCGAGTAGATCGAGTCGAGCAGCCACAACCACGACACCGCGGCCAGGGTCGCCGGGGTGGTCCACGGCAGCAGCACCAGGAACCGCACCACCCACTTGCCGCGGAAGTCGGCGACGAGGATGTTGGCCAGCACCTTGCCCAGCACCACGATCAGCACCATCGACACGCCGGTGAACAGCAGCGTGTTGCCCAGCGACCGCCAGAACACCGGGTCGTCGAAGATGGCCCGGAAGTTGTCCAGCCCCACGTAGTCGTACGAGGCGTCGCCGGCCGTCACGTCCGAGAGGGCGAAGCCGATCGCCAGGAAGAACGGGACCGCCACCAGCGCCAGGATGTAGACCACCGACGGCAACAGGAAGATCCAGGCGAGCGCGCCGTCGCGGTCGGCCAGGCTCCGCCGGGTCGACCGGGTCGTACGGCCGGCGGCCGTGGCGGCCGGGTCGGTCGCCGCCGGCGGAGCCTCGCGGATGGCCACGGCTACCCCGCCTCCCCGTCGCGGCTGGACCCGGTGGCCGCGTCGCGGCTGGACCCGTTGGCCGCGTCGCGGCGGAGCCCGGTGGCCGCGTCGAAGTAGCGCAGCCGCGACCGGGCCACGGCGAACGGATGGCCGGTGCCGGCGGTGATCGGCGTGTCGACGGTGGCCGGCAGCCGGGCCACCACCCGCGTCGCCTCGCCGATGCCGGTCACCGTCCCGTACACGTGCCGGTCGCCGGACAGGTACTCGATCCGGTCCACGGACAGGCTCAGCTCGGTCCGGTCATCGGCGTTAAGGGCTCCGGTCGGCAACAGGTGCTCGGGCCGGAAGCCGACCAGCGTGCCGTCGCGGCGCACCAGGTTCATCGGCGGCGACCCGATGAACGTGGCCACGAACGTGTCGGCCGGGTCGTCGTACACCTCCACCGGCGGCCCGACCTGGCGCACCGTGCCCTCGCTCATCACGGCGATGCGGTCGCCCAGGCCCATCGCCTCGACCTGGTCGTGCGTGACGTAGACGGTGGTGGTGCCGACCTCGCCCTGGAACCGCTTCAGCTCGTCCCGGGCGCTGGCCCGCAACTTGGCGTCCAGATTGGACAGCGGCTCGTCGAGCAGGAAGGCCTGCGGCTGGCGCACCAGGGCGCGGGCCAGCGCCACCCGCTGGCGCTCGCCGCCGGAAAGCTGGCGCGGCCGGCGCTGCAGCAGGTGGGCGATGCCGAGCAGCTCGGCCGCCCACAGCGCCCGCTGGTTTCGCTCCTCGGCCGGCATGCCCGCGGCCCGCAACGGGAACACGATGTTGCCCTGCACGGTCTTGTGCGGGTACAGCGCGTAGCTCTGGAACACCATCGCGACGCGGCGCGCCCGCGGTGGCAGGCCGGTGACCACCTCGCCGTCGATGAGCACGTCGCCCTCGGTCGGCTGCTCCAGGCCGGCGATGGTCCGCAGCAGCGTGGTCTTGCCGCAGCCGGACGGACCGAGCAGCACCAGGTACTCACCCTCGGTCGTGGCCAGGCTGACGCCGTCGATGGCGCGTACCGCGGTGCCGCCCGCCCGTCGCCAGCGCCGCCGACCCAGCCGCGAGTCGAACTCCTTGACCAGGTTCCGAACCTCCACGACCGCCAAGGCGCCTCCCTACGCTCCGCCGCCGCCGACCAGCCCCGCCCGGCGCCACTTGTCGTAGATGGCCTTGACCTGGGTCTCGGCGTCGGCCACCGCCTGCTTCGGCGTGGCCTGGCCGCGGGCGGCGGTGGCGAACATGTTCGGGATGATGAACCGGGCCAGCACCTCCCCGACGGCCGTGTTGGCCGGGCCCGGGTGACCCATGTTGGTGCTCCAGGTCGTCGCCTCCTTCAGAAAGGCGAGCTTGTCGGCCGGCTGGCCGCGGAACGGGTCGTTGCCCAGCCACTGTTCCAGCTTGGGTGTCAGGGACGACCAGGCGCAGAAGTCGTACAGCTTGGAGTGGTACGTGGCCGAGGCGAAGTTCGCCGTGTAGTGCAGCATGAACTCCTTGGCCGCGTCCGGGTTCTTCGCGTGCTTCGGGACGATGTAGTTGTACATCACGTGCTGGGCGGCGATCCCGTCCGCCGGACCGCGCAACGGCCGCACGAAGTACGTGTCGTCGGCCACCTGCGGGTTGGTGCCCTGGGCCGTGCGCCAGGCCGAGATGGAGTTGACGATGTAGGACAGCTTGCCGGCGACCAGGCCCTGGTTGTTCGACGCCGCGGTCCAGGAGAACACCTCGTTGGTCATGGTGTCCTTGAACAACCGGGCCATGAACTCCACGGCGGCCACGGTGGCGTCCGAGTTGAGCACCACGCGCTCGTTCTCGTCCTGCTCGGACGCGCCGTAGGACCACATCAGCGCCCGGCCCACCATGTTGGAGTCGATCTCCTGGGACATGCCCAGGCCCATCTGGACGTTCCTCGATTTCTTGATCTCGGCTCCGCCGCGCAGCAGCTCGTCCCAGGTGGTCGGGCCGTTGGGCAGGCCCACCGGCGACCACAGCGACTTGCGGTAGTTGCCGGGGTCGGGCACCCAGCCGGGCGCGTACGCGTAGAACTTGCCCGTCGTCGGGTTGAAGCTGGACTTGCGGCACAGTTCCAACTGGGTACCCCAGCGGCGGTTGGCCTCCTCGACCAGGTCCTTCAGGTCGATCACGCTGGGCTCGTACTGGGACAGGGTCGCGATGTACTGGATGATGTCGTGACCCTGGCCGGCCTGGATCTCCGCGCCGATGCGGGTCGGGATCTGGGCCTGGTCGATGTGGTCGACGGTGACGTTCACCCCGACCTTCTGGCCCCAGCTCTTGGCGAACTGGTCGAACCACGCGTCGTGGCTCGGGACGAAGTGGCTCCACAGCAGGAGCTTCAGGTCGCCGGAGAGCTTCCGGGACGGTTCGTTGAAGGTCTCGGCGGGGGCCTGGTTCGGGTCGCCGCCGGGTCCGGCGGGTCCGGAGTCCTCCTCCCGGGCGCACCCGATGAGCGTGGCCCCCAGGGCCAGCGCGCCCGCTGTGCGCAGGACGTCGCGGCGCGTCCGGTTTACCGACAAGAGCCGACGCGAGCCATCGAGCGGCGCCGACGCAACAATGTTTCGCAGGACCGGTTGGTCAGGCATGATTCACTCCTCGATCCACCTATTGGCACCGTAACGCCCCATCGGCAGCGAAGCATCCGAAAGAACCACCGCCACGCCGCAAACCGGACGTACCGAATTCCACCGGGGGCCCCGGGCCCCTACCGATGATCAGGAGTCGCGCCCATGCCGAGCAGACTGATCGTCCTGCTGCCACTGGTCCTCGTCCCCCTCGCGTCCGTCGGCTGCACCGCGCCGCCCGGCCCACCGGCGGCGCCCGACCCGAGCGGCGCGTCCGCTGCGCCGGTTCCTCCGGCCCCTCCGGCCGCGACGCCGGACGACCCGAGACGGTTGACCACGGACGGGATCGGGCCCTACCGCGTCGGCGGTCGGGTCGACGCGATGCCGGAGAACCTCTTCGACTGGTCGTCCACGTTCGACGCCGCCACGTGCCCGGGCGTCTACAGCCGGGGCTCGGCCGGCCCGTACGGCGGAGAGCTCATCGTCGTGGTGCGCGACGGCGTGCTGGTCGAGGTCTTCACGGCCAGCGGACGGGCCCCGGCCATCCACACCGCCGAGGGTGACAAGATCGGCGACGCCTGGACGGACGTCGAGGCCCGCCACGGCCCGGGCACCCCGGCACCGGGGGCCTGGCACACCAACGGGGCGGGCGAGCGGGCGTTCATCGTGCCGTACGGCGACCGCGTCATCCTGTTCTCGGTCAACCCGGTCCGCCCCGACGGGATCGGCGGGATCTCCGCGGGCCGGGCCGACCACACCCAGCGCGTCTTCCTCGCCGGTACCGACTGCTAGCGCCAGGCCAGGACGAGGTCGCGCTGCCGGGCCGCGTGCGCGGCCAGCTTCTCCCATGGCAACGCCATCGTGTTCCACTGACCACTGATCACTGCGACCGGCGGGCGGCCACGAACCACTGGCCGGACAGCGCGACCCGTCCGCCGATCTCCTCCGCCAACTGGTCCGCGGCCAGGTACCGCTTGTAGACGCGATGCCGCGAGCCGTCGTTGAGCACGCGAACCTGGCACTGCTCGGCCTCGATGCCGGGCCGCAGCGCCGAGTCGACCACCACCAGCTCACCGGCCACCCGCCTCGCCTCGGCCAGGAACGCGGCCCGCTCGTCCGGCGGCAGGTGGCCGTAGAAGTGGCCGGTCAGTACCCGGTCGAACGCACCGTCGCGGACGGGCAGGGCCAGGGCGTCGGCTGCCAGCACCGGGCCGCCGACGCGGCCGCGCGTCACGCCGAGCATGGCCGCGCTGCGGTCGAGCCCGAGCACGAGGCCGCGCACGTGGCGGGTGAGGAAGCCGGTGCCGCAGGCCACGTCGAGCGTCCGGGCCGGGGCCAGCGCGCGTACGAAGGCGATCAGGCGGTCCAGCTCGGCGGCCCACCCGGGCCGGTCGCGGTCGGCGAAGCGGCCACGCCCCTCGTACCACTCGTCGTACTCGTCGGCCCGCCGCTCGTAGTAGCGGGCCGTGGCCGCGTCCCGGGCGAAGGCCGGCGTCGGTGTCACGCCATCATCTTCGCACCGCCGCCGACCTTCTTCACCCGGGCCGGCCGCGGGCGGCCAGGGTGGCCACGGCTCGCTCCTCAGTGGACATCGCCGCCTCCACCAGGTCGGCCATCTCGGCCAGCAGCGCCGGATCCGGACCGGGCGCGCCGATCGCCGCGATCCTCGCGGTCAGCTCCCGGATCTGGTCGGCGCCCGCGCGTCCCTGGCTCATCGCGACGGCCATGCGCCGGCGGGCCAGCTCGGCCACCTCGGGGTCGGCGTCGGCCGTCTCCGCGGCCAGGTCGGCCAGCCGCGACCAGGCCCGCCCCGATTCCCGGAACTCTCCCGCCGCGTCGGCCAGGCCGGCGTCGCCCAGCACGCCGGCCGCCTCGTCGAGAAAGTCCGCGTAGATCGGGCGGGTGGCGCCCGGAGCGGTGTACTCCAACTCCAGGCACTCGTGCAGCCGGTGCAACGCCCACGCGAACGCGCCGGGCTCGGCGAAGCGGCGCACGCAGCCGGACCGGGTCCGCGTGTCGCGCAACTGCGCGGCGAACCGGGCCATGCCGGAGAGGCCGAAGTTGGCGTCGAAGTTGTTGCCGAGCACCGGGCCGGTCATGTGGGCCACCGTCGTGGCCAGGGCGGACCGGATCGCGGCCGGCAGGTCCGTGTCGCCGGGCCGGCCCAGGACGACGCGGTGGTGGCGGCCCTTCTTGTACCGGGTCCAGGCCGCCGCGAAGTCGTCGGCGCCGATCGGATGCGGGGTCGCCCCGATGTCGTCGACGTAGAGGGTGTCGCCGTCCGAGCCGGCCACCACGACCGGGTACGGGTCCGTCGGTAGGGCCGGCGCGCCGGCATGCCAGGGCAGGGCCGTCCGGTCCACGACGCACCACACCGCCTCGCCGCGCCCGAGGCCGGCGCGCAGCGCCTCCACGGCCGGCGCCGGTTTGCCGCTGTGTTCCTCGGTCGCCGCGACGCCGAGCCGGTCCAGCACCGCCGGCAGCCACGGGTCGGGGTGGTGCTGGGCCACGATCGTGATCAGCGGGGGCAGTCCCTGGTACTCGAAAATGGCGTAGAGGAACCCGATCCCGCCGCCGAGGCCGCACACCATCGCCTCGGTGTAGGGCCGGCCGGTGTGCGGGGCCAGGTGGCCGGCCTGGGTCAGCAGGTGCGAGACGAGCGAGCTGATCCGGTGCCGGTCCGCGCCGAACGCCTCGTACCGCGGCACCAGTCCCTCCGGCCGGCGGCCCGGCCGGGCTAGGCCGACCACGTGCCGTCGCGCGGTGCTGTAGGTCTCGCCGGTGCGCGCCATGCGGGCCCGGACCCGCTGCTTGAGTTGCCGATGCTGCGTCATCGCGTGTCCCTTCCCGGGACGGCGAGAACCTCCCGCCCACGCCTCGAGGTCCGCCGGTCCCACGGGTACGGAAGGACAACGCACGGTGCCGACCTCTGCTGCCGACCGCGATGGCATGCTGGCCACCTTCGCTCCCGCGGTGCCGGCGGGCGTGGGCCACCGGTCTGGGAGTACGGCGCGCGGACGTCGCCGCCGAGAGTGTACTCCGTGATCGTGAAAGCCAGGTGCACGCCCGCGTACACCGATCATTCGCGATCACGCGGTGCAGTCCGGTCCGCACCGCCGTGGTCGGCCTCGCCATCCGTTGTTGCCCAGCACATCCGCGACCTCTCGAGCCACCTGGCAGGGGCGCCCGACGACGTCTTCGACGCCGTAGCGCAGCACATCCCACTGCTTGGCCACGGCGGCGTTGTCGCGGCGCTTGTCGCGCGAGGTGGCCTCCGCCGGATGGGAGGCCGGCCCGTCCAGCTCGACGAGCGTGCCGTAGGCCTCGTAGCGCACGTCGTCATACCAGCGACCGCCGCGCCGGCGCCGCGCCATCTGCCGCAGGGCAACCGGCAGGCCGTGTGCTCGTTCGACGCGGCGCAGGTATTCCAGCTCGAGCGTGGAGTGGCAACCCGAGTCGACGTCGCCGAGAGCGGCCGCCAGCTCCGCGCGCCACCGCACCTTCTTGCGGGCGCCGAAAGCGACCCGCAGGCGGTCCGGGGTGGTCAGGCGGCGGGCACAGGCCCGCGCGACCCAGGAAAGCGCCTGGTCCACGCCGCGGGCGGTCTGGGTCAGGTCGACCACCGTCTCTTCGATGCGGGTCTGCGGGGGTTGGCGGGTCGGATGCATCGAGGCCTGGGCCCGCACCGAGAGATGGCGTCGCAGACCCGGTCCCCACCGGCCTCGCCGCGTCGCCGGGATCGTCACGTGGACCACATCGGCCGGCTTGTCGATCAGGCCGGCCAGTTCGGCGGCGGTCTCGTGACTGAGCATCGCGCCCGGCCCCGCCCGCAGGACGGCCGCCCACAGCTGGGCGGACCGCGGCACGGGTCCGCTGAATGTCACGTACACACCGGGATAGAGGCGGCGCCACTTGCCCGCCTGGAGCCGCCGCCGGATCGCGCCCAGGGTCACCCCGGACGCCACCGCCTGGTCCCGCGTGATGACCCCGTGCTGCCGCCGCGTGTGTTCCTCCCACACGCCGGCCAGCGTGGCGCAACGGGCGTTCGCGTGTCACGACCCCCGCAAAACCTGTGGATAACGCTGATCACGAATGCTGGGTGTACTCCTGTGTACACCCAGCATTCGTGATCACGGCTAGACGTCGTGGTGTCGGGCGAGGTGGAGGGCGAGTGCCGTCTGCCAGGTGAAGGTGAGGGTGATGGCGACGGCCAGCCGCCAACTGACGCCGGCCTGGGTGGGCCAGGCGACGACCGCGAGGGCCACCAGACCCGTCGCCAGGGAGTAGGCCGCCCACGCCCGCGAGCGCGAGCGGGCGAACCGCACGGCGAACACGACGCAGGCGACGATGATGGCGTTGAACGCCACGACCGGGGCGACGTTGTGCACCATGGCGTGCCAGCTGAACTCCGTCGGGATGCCCTCCGGCGCGCCGGGCGGGAAGCCCAGGCCGGGGTCGGCCACGAAGACGCCTCCGACCACCAGGCCCGCTCCGTACAGACCGACCAGCACAGGGCCGACGAGGCCGTGGCGGATCCGGCGCAGGCCGACCGCGAGACCGATCGACAGCGCGCCCGCCACGATGAAGTTGGCGATCTGGATCCATCCATGGTCGCCGACGCTGAGCAGGCTGATCGGGTGGCGACCGAGGTCGAACCCGTCCCGGGTCAGCACCTGGACCAGCGCCACGCCGAGGAACAGCGGTCCGGCCACGGCACCCCCGGCCAGCAACCGCCGGGTCGCGGTGGTGTCGCGGGCCGGGACAACGGGCCGCTCCAGGACGGCGCTCATGACCGGCTGCCCATGCTGTCCGGACCGTAGAGGGGCGAGCCGGTCTCCAGCAGCGTCTTGAGGTCGCTGAGCACCTCGGCCCAGCCGCCACCGGCGTTGGGGACCCGGCCGCCGACCATCGCCGCGGTGTTGGGCGCTCCGGTCAGCTCGTGGGTCACCGTGAGGCTGGCGACGCCATCCTTCAATTCCTCGATCTCGTAGGTGAGGCGGGTGGCCGGCTCGGTGTCCCAGCCGGCCCGCCACGTCTGCACCAGCCGGTGCGGCGGGTCGCACTCGACGACCTCACCGTCCAGCACGACCTCGGGCATGCCCGCGGCCTGGAACTCGGGGCTGGCGATCGACCGGAAGGCTCCGCCCGGGCGCAGGTCGAACTCGACCCGGCCCCCGTATCCGTACCTCTCCGTCCACTCCGGCTTGGTGATGGCGTCCCAGATCGCCTCGGGCTTCGCCTTGATGTACACGCGGTAGACCTGAACGGTCTCGGCGGTTGTCGTCATTGTTCCTTCTCCAGTTCGGCCTTGAGGTCCACCAGCGCCTCGGCGCGGCGTTGCCTGTACTTGTCCATCCAGCGGTCGTAGATGAGCTGGATCGGCACCGGGTTGAGGAAGTGCAACTTCTCCCGGCCCGACCGACGGGTCACGACCAGCCCCGCGTCCTCGAGTACCCGCAGGTGTTTCATCACCCCGAACCGCGTCATCTCCAGTTCGGACTCCAGCTCCGTGAGCGTGCGGCCGTCACGCGCGAAGAGCAGGTCGAGCAGGAACCGTCGGGTCGGGTCGGCGAGCGCCTTGAACACCAGGTCGTCGTCGCTCACGCCCCGAGAATATGTGACCAGATGGTCACATGTCAAGCCGCCCGTGGCCAGCGGAAATTAGGGCCGATCGTTACGACGGCGCCGCCGAATGATCCCTTGACCGGCGAGTTGATCGGACTTAGCCTCACCTCACCCACGGGGGCCCGCAACGGTCTTGGGGTGATCAGAATGGCCGGACAGAGTGCTGGTGGCGTCACCTATCGCGAGGCGGAAGGCGGCTACTTCGCCAAGCGCGCCCTGAGGCGCCATGCCGGGGTGTGGTCCCTGTGGGCCCTCGGGGTCGGCGCCGTCATCTCCGGGGAGTTCTCCGGATGGAACTTCGGGCTCGGGGCCGGCGGCTTCGGCGGCCTGCTGGTGGCCACGATCATCATCGCGGTCATGTACTTCGGCCTGTGTTTCAGCATCGCCGAGATGTCCCCGGCCCAGCCGCACACCGGCGGGGCCTACTCGTTCGCCCGGTCGGCGATGGGTCCCTGGGGCGGCTTCATCACCGGCGTGGCCGAGAGCATCGAGTACATCGTCACCCCGGCGGTGATCGTCACGTTCATCGGGTCCTATATGGACCAGATCTCCGATGACCTGTTCGGGTTCACGCTCCCGCCGCCGGTCTGGTGGCTCATCTTCTACGCCCTGTTCCTGTTGCTCAACCTCGTCGGCATCGAGATGGCCATGCGGGTCACGGTCGCGGTCTGCCTGGCCGCCCTGGCCATCCTGGTCGTGTTCTCGGTGGCGGCACTGACCAAACTGGACTTCGTGGCCAACGCGACCAACATCCCGCCGGAACCGGGTGGCACGACGTGGTTCCCGTTCGGAACGTGGGAGGGCATATTCCTCGCCCTACCGTTCGCCATCTGGTTCTACCTCGCCATCGAGGAGCTGCCGTTGGCGGCCGAGGAGTCCCACGACCCGAAGCGCGACATCCCGCGGGGCACCATCTACGGGTTGCTCACTCTCATCGTGGCCTCGGTCCTGGTGCTGTTCCTCAACACCGGCATCGCCCCCGGTGCCAACGGCCTGCAGGCCTCGGGCGAACCGCTCCTGGACGGCCTGCGCACCATCTTCGGCAGCGGGACGTCGGCGTCACTGCTCGGCCTGGTCGCCGTGGTCGGCCTGGTGGCGAGCTTCCACACCATCATCTTCGCCTACGGCCGGAACGTGTACTCGCTCTCGCGGGCCGGCTACTACCCGCACTGGCTGTCGGTCACGCACGGCCGAGCCAGGACCCCGCACGCCGCCCTGCTGGTCGGCGGCGTTCTGGGGTTCGGCCTGGCCTACCTGCTCTACGAGGCCGGCCGACGGGACCTGCTCGGCGGCAACCTGAGCGCCGCCCTGCTGTCCATGGCGGTGTTCGGCGCGGTCATCTCGTACTTCATGCAGATGGTGTCGTTCATCATGCTGCGCCGGAAGTTCCCCAACATCGAGCGGCCGTACCGCAGCCCGCTCGGCGTGCCGGGAGCCGCCGTCGCCGCGGTCATCTCGCTGGTCGCCCTGGCCGCGCTGTTCGTGCGCGACGACTACCGGCCCGGCGTCATCGGCGTGGCCATCTGGTTCGTACTGTCCATCCTGTACTTCGCCCTCGTGGGGCGGCACAAGCTCATCCTCTCGCCGGAGGAGGAGTTCGCGCTGACCCGGGGCGAGCATGGACATCCCGAGCGGGATGGGTACGGCCAGACCCACGTGGCGGACGTGACGGGGAGCCGAACCTAGCCTCGTCCGGATCGTCGGCGCCGCGGCCCGCCGGGGCGCCGACGGGCCGCGGCGGGCCCCGCTTCACCCGCTCCCGTCGCCGCACTCGTCAGTCCAGACGACGCCGGCCCCCGGCCCGGCGGGTGCGGCGGCGCAGGGCGGTACGGGCGACCGGCCCGAGGTCCTCCACGACATCCAGCAGGACGGCCAGCCGCGCCAGTGCCTCCAGCGCGGCGTCCGCGCCGTCCGGGTCGACCCCCTCGTACAGCTCCAACCCGATGAACGCGGCCGACACCGCGTGGGCCAGTCCCGCCGCGTCGGCCACCTCGGCCACCGGCGAGTCGTCGACGAGCCGGTGTAGCACCGCCTCGATCTCGTCCGACCACAGCCGCAGCGCGGCCCGGACGGGGGCGGCCAGCCGGGGCTCGGTCTGGGCGCCCGCGAGCAACTGGGCCAGGACGGCCACGTTGCCCAACCGGGATTCCTCGGCGTGCAGCTCGCGGCCGAGGTCGAGCAGCTCGCGCAGCGAGCCGACCGCGGCCAGGCGCTCCCGGTAGGCCGCGACCCGGTCGAGCGTCGCCGCCTCGCAGGCCGCGGCGAGCAGATCGTCGACCGTACCGAAGTGGTAGAACACCAGCGCCTGGTTCACGCCCGCGGTCGCCGCCACGGTCCGCGCCGACACGCCGGCGATGCCGTGCACCCGGATGGCCTCGAGGGCGCCGTCGATCAGCCGCTGCTTGGTACTCACACCACGGCATTCTCCCTGAGCGGTCGCTCAAGAACCTAGCCGGCGTCGCAGGTCACGGCGGGCGGCGTATGCGGGCCGGTCGGACCGCCGACGAATCCGAACATCGCCGTATCGTTCGGGGTCGGGGCCAGCGTGCCGTTCCAGGCCGCGTTACCGACGCTCACGTCGGGTGCGTTGGTCAGCAGCGTGCCGTTCCAGAGCTGGTTGACCCGCGGGCCGACCGGATAGGTCCATCGAACCGTCCAGCCGTTCAGGGTCGTCTGGCCCGTGTTGCGTACCGTCACCTCGGCCACGAACCCGCTCGTCCAGGCCGTGACGATCCGGTACGACGCGGCGCAGGCGGTCAGCGGGAGCGTCGCCACGTTGATCTGGGGCGAGACCACGGAGGTGCCACCGGCCGCGTCGTGCGCGTGCACCCCGACCCGGTACGTCACGCCGGAGCTGAGGGTCGTGAACGTGAACGTCGTCGCGGCGGTGCTGCCGGTGAACACGACGTCGCCGCCGGGGCTGGCCACGACGGTGTACCGGACGACGCCGACGTTGTCGGTCGCGGCCGGCCACGTCACCGTGAATCCGGTCGTGGTCACAGTGGACACCACCGGCTGGCCGGGCGGGGACGGCGGCTCGGTGTCGGCCGCCGGTGTCGTCGTGACAGCGGCGGCCAGGCAGACGAGGGCGGACAGGAAGCGAGCAGGCATGCGGTGACGCTAGAACGATCAGACATGTGAGTTAATCGATGATTACGTTTTCCGGCCCGCCACATTGTGATGGTCACCGGGGCCGGGGGCAGCGCCGCTCGGCTGACACGTCACCGGACCCCGCCTGAGACGCAGATCGCATTCGCGGACGCGAAACACCGGGAGGAATGTCGGTGCCGTCGGGCAGAATCGGCGGTGGAGGTACCGGCCGGCATGAACCTTAGCCCTTACAGACTCGTTCTCGCCCAGCCCCGCATGCGGGCGGTGACGCTGCTCGCCTTCCTCTCCCGAATCCCCGCCACGGCCGCCGGCCTGACCCTCACGCTGCATGTGCTCACCACGCACAAGCTCGGGTACGCCGAGGCCGGGCTGGCCGGCGCGTTCGGCATGGTCGGCATCGGGGTGGGGTCGCCGCTGGCCGGACGGTTCGTGGACCGGCTGGGCGCCCGCCCCGTGGTCGCGGTCACCACGGCGGCCCAGTGCGTGTACTGGGCGGTCGCGCCGACCCTCGGCTACCGTTGGCTGCTCGTCACCGCGTTCGTGTCCGGGGTGTTGTGCATCCCGGTGTTCGGGTTGATACGCCAGTACATGGCCGCACTGGTCCCGGCCGAGCAGCGGCGCACCGCGTTCGCCGTGGACTCGATGGCGGTCGAGCTGTCGTACATGCTGGGTCCGGCCCTCGCGGTGGCCGGCGTCACCGCCTTCGGCAGCACCCGCACCATGTACCTCGTCGGCGCCGGCCTGGTGGCGGCCGGAGTCTCGATGATCGTGATGAACCCGCCGGTCCAGTCCGAGGAGGAGGCCCGGACGGCCACCAGGGTGCCGCGCCGGGCGTGGCTCAACCGCGGCCTGGTGGCGGTCCTGGCCGCGACGGCGACGGCGACGTTCGTCCTGTCGGCGACCGAGCTGTCGGTCGTCGCGTCACTCACCAACGCCCACGCGACCGCCTGGACCGGGCTCGTGATCGCCCTGTGGTGCGTGTACTCGCTCATCGGCGGCTTCGTGTACGGCGGCCTGCGCCGCCCGGTCGCGCCGCTGCTGCTGGTCGGCGGCCTCGGCGTGATGACCGTGCCGGTCGCCCTGTTCGACGGCTGGTGGTGGCTGCTGCCGATCGCCCTCATTCCGGGCGGCCTGCTGACCGCCCCGTCGCTGGCGGCCACAGTGGACAGTTTGAGCTCGTGCGTGCCGGCCAGCGCGCGCGGTGAGGCGATGGGCCTGCACGGCACGGCCCTCACGATCGGGATCGCGGCCGGGTCCCCCGTCGCCGGCGCGGTCATCGACGCGCACGGCCCGACCTGGGGGTACGCGATGGCCGGCGGCGTCGGCGTGCTGCTCGTCCTGGCGGCGGCCCCGTTCTGGCCCCGGCACGCCCCGACCCGCTCCGCCACCCCCACCGCCACCGCCACCCCCGTGCCGCCGATCATGAAGGTAACGTCATGATCCAGGGCTCGGGCGACGCCAACTCCAATGATCGTCGCGATCTGACAGCGCCGCGGAGTCGGGTCAGCTGACCGGGCGGGGCGGCAGGCCGATGGCGGCGGCCATCTCGGCCAGGGCGGCGATGTGCCGGTCGACGCCGACGGCGCCGGCGCCCGCTCCCCCGATGCCCATCGTGTTGACGCAGACGTGCGTGGCGCCGGCCGATCGCCACGCGGCCACCCGCTCGGCCGCGACATCGACGCCGCGGGACAGGCTGGCGCGACCCTCCATACCGAGAGTGGACGGGTCACGGCCGGCCGACTCGGCGCCCTCGCGGACGAACGCCACGGCCTCGTCCAACCGGGGGCCGGGCGACATCTGCGGGAACCAGCCGTCGGCCAGCCGGCCGGCCCGCCGCCAGGCGGGCGGCGAGTCGGCACCGAACCAGATCGGGATCGGCCGCTGTACCGGCATCGGCGCCAGCCCGGCGGCGGTGACGGTCTCGTACCGCCCGCGGAACGTGACGACCGGTTCGGTCCACAGCCGGCGGAGCAGCTCGACCTGCTCGGAGACCCGGCGGCCCCGGTCGGTGAAATCCTTGGCCAACGCCTCGTACTCGACCCGGTTCCAGCCGATGCCGACGCCAAGGCGGAACCGGCCCTCGGTAAGCAGGTCGACCTCGGCCGCCTGCTTGGCCACCAGGGCGGTCTGGCGCTGCGGCAGGATGATCACACCCGTGACCAGCTCCAGCGACGTCAGCGCGGCCAGGTACCCGTACAGCACGAAGGGCTCGTGGAAAGTGGAGTCCACCGTGTACGGACCGCGGAAGCCGGGGTGGCCCTTCGGGTCGGCGCCCAGCACGTGGTCGTAGGCCAGGATGTGGGCGTAGCCCAGCTCCTCGGCGGCCGCCACGTAGGCCCGGATGACCGCCGGGTCCGCTCCGATCTCCGTCTGGGGAAACACCACGCCGATCCGCACGCGCACACCGTAACGCATCCAAGATCGCGACGATCATGGAGTTGGCGTCACCAGAACGCGCCGATCATGACGTTAACTTCATGATCGGCGCGTTCTGTGGGGTGAGAATCGTCAGGGTTTGCCGTCGGCGGCGTCCCGGAGGGCCTGGATGTCGATCTTCGTCATCCCCCGCAGCGCCTGCCCGACGCGCCCGGCCCGCTCCGGATCGGGGTCGCCCATCAGCCGGGGCAGCTCGGTCGGGACAACCTGCCAGGACAGGCCGAACCGGTCCTTGAGCCAGCCGCAGGGACCCTCTTCGCCGCCGTCGGTGAGCTTCGACCAGTACTCGTCCACCTGCTCCTGGCCCTCGCAGCTGATGAGGAACGAGAAGTTGTCGGTGAACGGATGGTCCGGGCCGCCGTTGAGCGCCAGCACCCGCTGGCCCTCCAGTTCGAAGCCGACCACGAAGGCCTTGCCGTCCGGGCCCCGGTTCACATCGGTGACCCGGCTGTCGGGAAACACGGACGCGTAGTAGTTGGCGGCCTCCTCGGCCTGGTTGTCGTACCACAGGAACGGTGTGATCTCCGGCATGGTCGGTCTCCTTCAGTCGTGTCGTGTCCAGCCGAGGTGGCTATCAGGGCGTCGAGCGGGCCGACGGCGGATCGACACGGCCCCTCAAGATTTTCTCGGGTTCGGCGCCGTGATGGGCCGAACACGCCCGGTATGCTGCCGGCGCATGGGCCTCGCCCTGCGGTACAACCTGTTCCACGGCGTGGACGCGAAGGCCGTCTACGGGGCACTCGCGGGGTACTGGGCGTCGCTCCGGCACGGGCTGGCGGAGCGGACGCCGCGGACGCCACCGTTGCGGGCGACCGACGAGTACGTGCTGCACGCCGAGCGTGCCGGCTGGACGCTGCTGAGTTGGGACGGCGGCTGGGAGTGGACCCGGCGACGGGAGGCTCAGCTGCACGTCTCCCGGGCCCTCGGCTGCGTCGGCCTCCTCGTATTTGTCTACGATGGACAGTGCTGGGGGTACGAGCTGTTCGACCGGGGCGCGGTCATGGACGTGACCGCTCTGCCCGACCGCGCGCTGGAGGCCGGCGAGGTCGAGGCCGTGCTGCGCCGGCGGGCCCGGCCGCACGGACACGGGGCATTGGACCTCCTGCGGCTGCTGGGCGTCGATCTCGAGGTGGCCGAGGCCGACGAGCCGTGGTGGTACGTGGTCCCCGCGGCAGCGCGGTGGCGGGCGTTCGCCGTCGTCATGCGCTGAGGAAGCCGAATGCTGAGGAGGCCGAAATCTGGGTACCTCCCGGTCGTCCAGGGACGCGGAGAGGTGGAACATGTCGGACGATCGATCAGCGGGCGGGGCGATCCGGGTGGCGATGGTGGCTCCCCCGTGGTTCGGCGTGCCGCCCGAGGCGTACGGGGGTATCGAGGCGGTGGTGGCCGACCTGGTGGACGGGCTGGTGGCCCGCGGGCACCAGGTGACGCTGATCGGCGCCGGCCCGGACGGCACCGCGGCGGCGTTCGTCCGCACGTACGCCGAGCCGCCGTCGGAGCGGCTGGGTGGCGACCCGCTGCCCGAGGTGATCCAGGCGGCGGCCGCGGCCCGGGTCATCGAGGACCTCGACGTGGACGTGGTGCACGACCACACGCTGGCCGGGCCGCTGGCGGCGGCCGGGCGGCGGCAGCCGACGGTCGCCACCATGCACGGACCGGTCGACGGCGAGCTCGGCGTGTACTTCCGTCAGCTCGGCGACTCGGTGGCGCTGGTGGCGATCTCCGAGGCGCAGCGCCGGACGGCGCCCGACCTCAATTGGGTCGCCACCGTGCCCAACGGCATCGACGTGGGCACCTATCCGTACCGGGAGAGCAAGGAGGACTGGGTGCTGTTCATCGGCCGCTGCTCGCCGGACAAGGGCGCGCACCTGGCCATCGACGCCGCCCGGGCCGCCGGGCGGAGCATCATCGTGGCCGGCAAGGCGAACGAGCCCGTGGAGGAGGAGTACTTCGAGCGCGAGATACGCCCGCGCCTGGGCGACGACGCGACGTTCGTCGGCGAGACCGACGCGGACGAGAAGCGGGACCTGTTCGCCCGGGCGGCCTGCCTGCTGTTCCCGATCCAGTGGGAGGAGCCGTTCGGCCTCGTCATGGTGGAGGCGATGGCCTGCGGCACTCCGGTCGTCGCGCTGGCCGCGGGTTCGGTGCCCGAGGTGGTGGTCGACGGCCGCACCGGCTTCATATGCTCCTCGCCCGACGAGTTGCCCGCGGCCATCGACCGGGCCCGCCGGATCCGGCCGGCCGACTGCCGCGAGCACGTGAGGCGATTATTCGATGTCGCCACGATGGTCGACGGCTACGAGCGCGTCTACCGGGAGTTGAGCGCATGATCGATGAAGCGAATCGCCGTGGCTGCGCGGCGACGCACGGTGCCGGCGCGCTACGCTTTCGCAGGCAACGATCAGGGGAGGCCTGTGGACCGCACCTTCCAGGTCGACCTTCGGGGCATCGTCGACCTGCTCAGCCACCATCTCTACAGCAGCCCTCGCGTGTACGTGCGGGAGCTGTTGCAGAACGCCGTCGACGCGATCACGGCGCGGCGGGCGCTGGACGGGGAAGCCACGACCCCGGCATCGATCGGCATCGAGACCTCGCCCGGCCGTCTGGTCATCACCGACACCGGCATCGGCCTGACCGAAGCGCAGGTGCACGAGCTGCTGGCCACCATCGGGCGCAGCTCCAAGCGGGATGAGATCGGGTTCGCCCGCACCGAATTCCTCGGCCAGTTCGGCATCGGCCTGCTGTCGGCGTTCCTGGTGGCCGATGAGGTGCGGGTCGTCACCCGCCCGGCCGAGGGCGGGAACACCACCGTGTGGACCGGGTACTCCGATGGTCGCTACCGCGTCGAGCCGGCCGAGGCGCAGCGCTCCGAGCCGGGTACCACGGTCGTGCTCACCGCGCGCCACGGCGCCGAGCAGTGGTTCGCGTCCACCACGGTCGCCGAGCTGGCCCGCCTGTACGGCTCGATGCTGCCGTACCAGGTGACCGTCGACGACGTCGTGGTGACCGAGCCGGCCGCGCCGTGGGAGGTCGCCGACCCGGCGCAGCGCCGCGCGGCCGCGGTGGCCTACGCGCAGGACGTGTTCGAGTTCACCCCGTTCGACGTGGTGGATCTGCGGATGCCGGAGGCCGGCCTGCACGGCATCGCCTACGTGCTGCCCTATCCGGCCAACCCGGCCAAGCGGGCCACGCATCGGGTGTACCTCAAGCGGATGCTGCTGGCCGAGCACGCGGACGCGCTGCTGCCCGACTGGGCGTTCTTCGTCCGCTGTGTGGTCGACACGACCGAGCTGCGGCCCACCGCGAGCCGCGAGGCCCTCTACGACAACGATCTGCTGGAGTCCACCCGGGAGGCGCTGGGCGCGCAACTGCGCGGTTGGCTGGTCCGCCTGGGCACCACCACCCCGTACCGGCTGGCCGACTTCCTGTCGATCCATCACCTGGGCGTGAAGGCGCTGGCGTTGCACGACGACGAGCTGCTGCGCCTGGTCGATCGCTGGCTGCCGATGGAGACCAACGTCGGCCGGATGACGCTGGCCGAGTACCGCGAGCGCTACGGCGGGGTCCGCTACGTCGCCTCGGCCGAGGAGTTCCGCCAGCTGGCCGCCGTGGCGGCGGCCCAGGACGTCGCGATCGTCAACGGCGGGTACACGTACACCAGCGAGATCATCGAACGGCTGCCCGATCTGGACAGCGCCATCGAGGTGTCGCGCCTGGACCCGACCGAGCTGGCCACCCACTTCGACACGCTCGACCCCGACGACGAGTTGGCGCTGCGTCCGTTCCTCGCCGCGGCCCAGCGGGCGCTGGACCCGGTGGGGTGCGAGGTGACGATCCGCGTCTTCGACCCGCCGTCGCTGCCGGCCATGTACCTGGTCGACCGGACCGCCGCGTTCGCCGCCGAGCTGCGGGCGACGCGGGAACGGGCCGATGCCCTGTGGTCGCAGGTGCTCGACGCGCTGGACCGTCCGGTCGACACCCGCCCGCAGCTGGTGCTCAACCACCGCAGCCCGCTCGTGCGCCGCATGACCGCGTTGCGCGGTGACGCGGTGACGCTGGCCGTCGAGGCGCTCTACGGTCAGGCGCTGCTGCTGGGCTACCACCCGATCCGGCCGGCCGACGCGGCCCTGCTGAACCGGTCGTTCCTCGGCCTGCTCGACATGGCCGTGCCGGGCGGTGGGCAGTGACCTCGGAGCGGGCCGAGGAACTGCTCGAGGACGCGCGGGACATGCCGTACGGCGCGGCCAAGACCCTGCTCGTGGAGGAGGCGGTACGCACCGCCGACGCGGCCGGCGACGTCGAGCTGGCCTTCGAGGCGCGCATGGAGCTGGTCGAGGCGTACCAGTTCGGCGCCGAGCCGGGCAAGTCGTTCGTGCCGTTCTCGTGGTGCGTGGCCGCCTACGACGCCGAGCCCGATCGCCACGCCGAGCACCTGCACTCCCTGCTGTGGGACTTCAAGTGGATGGTCGGCAATCTCACCGACTTTCCCGAGATCCCGCTGATGCGTACGTACGCCGTGCTGGACGACATGGAGCGCCGCTGGCGCGAGGGCGGGCACAGCCTGCACGCGGTGCACCGGTACCGGGAGCTGGTGGCCGCGCACGTCGGCGACGTCGCCACGGAGCTGGAGCAGTTCCGCCTGTGGTGCGCGGCGCCGCGCGACAGCCTGTCCAACTGCATCGGCTGCGACCCCACCGGGAAGATCGAGCACCTCACCCGGCACCAGCGCCACGGGGAGGCGGTGGACCTGGCGGCACCGGTCCTGCAGGGCCGCATGACCTGCCGGGAACAGCCCCGCCAGATCCTCACCGCGCTGCTGCGGCCTTATGTCCACACCGGACAGTACGCCGAGGCGGCCGACGCGCACCGCCGGGCCTACCGGTCGCTGCGCGACGACCGGGGTGAGCTGGAGCCGATCGCCAACCACGTCGAGTTCTGCGCCCTGACCGGTAACGAGGTCCGCGCCCTGGAGCTGGTCGAGCGGCACCTGAGCTGGATCGACGACGCGCCCTCGCCCCACGCCGAGATGTCCTTCGCCACCGCGGCCGCGCTGGCCCTGCGCCGGATGGCGCCGGACCTGACCGTGCGGCGGCGCGGCCGGGCCGACGCGACGGCCGGGCCGTTGGCCGACGAGCTGGCCGAGCGGGCGGCCGCCATCGCGGCCCGGTTCGACGACCGCAACGGCACCCGGAAGCAGAGCGAGCTGGTGGCCCAATCGCTGGCGCAGGCTCCGTGGGCCGAGTACCTGCCGTTGTCGGAGACGGCCCGGCGGGTGGCGGCCCGGGCGGCCCTGCGCACGGCCGAGACGTGGGCGGCCAAGCCGGCGCCGGCGGTGGTGGACCCGTCGCTGACCGGTGACGAACTGCTGGACGAGGCCGAGCGGTGGTGGATCGCCGACGAACGGGAACGGGCGCGGGACGCCTGGGCCGCGTTCGCCGAGCGGGTACCCGAGGCGGAGCGCTCGCCCTTGCAGCGGGCGCGCCTCGTCGAGGCCCAGGGACTGTTGCTGGTCGACGCCGATTCGCCGGCGACCCTGGACGCCTGGCGGGAGGCGCTGGGCGCCTATGCCGTGCTGGGTGACGAGGTCCGGGTGCTGCGGGTGCGGGCCCGCATCGGGCTGCTGCTGTGCCAGCTCGATGAGGTGGCCGAGGGCGTGGCCACCGGCGAGGAGCCGCTGCGGGCCCTGGTCGCGGCGGACGACCGGGGCGGTCGCACCTCGTGGCGCGTCATGCTCGCCATGATGCTGGGCGCCTCCGGGCGAGAGACCGAGGCCGAGCGGGAGCTGCGTCGGGTCCTCACCGCCAAGGACGAACCACAACGCCAGCGGGTCCACGCCGCCTACGCCCTGGCCGACCTGTTGGCCCGCCGCGACGAGATCGACGGCGCGGTCGAGCTGTTGACCCATGTCGTCGACCACGCCGACGAACGGCTGGCCGCCGACGCCCGGCTACGCCGGGGCCGCCTGCTGGCGCCGACGGAGCGGGCCGAGGACGCGATCGCCGACCTGGTCGAGTCGGTGGCCGAGTTCACCGCCCGGTCGGCCACCGAGGTCGCCGCGGTCGCCCGGGTGGACCTGGCCATCGCGTACCTGAACACCGGCCGCCTGGCCGAGGCGGCCGAGGTCGCCGAGGAGGCGATCGCCGCGCTGCCCGGTTCGGCGGTCGCCGACCTGTTGCCGCGGGCCCGCCACGTGCTGGCGACCGTGTACCGCGAGCTGGGCGAGCTGGGCCAGGCCCTCGATCTGATCCGGTCCAACCTGGCCGAGGTGCCGGCCGACGCCCACCTCGACCAGGCCGGCCTGCGCGAGGACGAGGGCGATCTGCTGGACAAGCTGGACCGCGACGCCGAGGCGGTCGGCGTGTACGAGGCGGCCGCCGCCGGGTTCGGCATGGCCGACGCGCCGGTCGACCGGGTACGGGCGCTGCGCAAGGCGGCCCGAGCCGCCCGGTTCGCCGAGCGCCCGGCCGACGCGGCCCGCCTGCTCGCCGCGGCCGAGGCCGGCCTGCTGCCGCTGCCATCGGCCGAGCCCGAGGTGGCGTTCCACACGGCCGGCATCGAGTACGACCGCGCCGTGCTGGCCCAGGACTCCGGCCGGACCGACGAGGCGGTGCGGCTGCTCGACCGGGCGGTCGAGGGGTACGAGGCGATCGGCGCCGAGGACAACGCCGCCGACGCCCGGCTGACCCTGGCCACCCTGCTGGCCCCGGCCCAGGCCGAGCCCGCGCTGCGGCGCGTCTTCGAGGCCGCCGAGCCCGGCTCCGGCCTGTGGTACCGGGCCGGCTACTCCCTCGCCGACGTGCTCAAGCAGCTGAACCGGACGGCCGAGTCGACCGCGCTCGAGAACACCCTCGACTCCTCCTGACCCCCCGCGTTGATCCCCTCGCGTCCCCCTTTTTCGCGCCGATCATGGACTTAGGTCCATGATCGGCGCGTTTTGGCGTCCCCAACCTCATGATCGCGGACTTCGTGAGGGATGATCCGGACGGGGAGGTCGAGGTGGGGACGAGCGAGCGGATCGTCGGGGTCAACGGGGTCGACCTGTGCGTGGAGACGTTCGGCGACCCGGAGCACCCGGCGATCCTGCTGATCTCAGGAGCGGCCGCGTCGATGGATTGGTGGCCCGACGAGTTCTGCGCGCGGCTGGCCGCCGGGCTGCGCCACGTCATCCGGTACGACCATCGCGACACCGGCCGCTCGGTGACCTACCCACCGGGCTCACCGGGGTACGACTCGGACGCGCTGACCACCGACGCCCAGGGCCTGCTGGACGCGCTGGGCGTCGGCCGCGCCCACCTCGTGGGAATCTCCATGGGCGGCGGCATCGGGCAGGAGCTGGCCATCGAGCACGGCGACCGGGTGGCGACGCTCACGCTGATCGCGACGAGCCCGATCTCCGACCGGGCGGGCCTGCCGCCGATGTCGCCCGACCTGCGGGCGTACTTCGATACGGTGACCCCGCCCGACTGGTCCGACCGGACGGCGGCGATCGACCACCTGGTCGAGTTCGAGCGGGTACTGGCGGGCCCGGACTTCGACGAGGCCGCGACCCGCGAGGTCGCCGCGCGCGTGTTCGACCGCAGCATCGACCCGGCCGCCGGGGTGGTCAACCACATGATCCTTGCCGGCGGTGACCGGACCTGGCGCCTGTCCGACATCCGAGCCCCCACCCTCGTCATCCACGGCGCGGTCGACCCGCTCTTCCCGCTCGCCCACGGGCGGGCCCTGGCCGAGGACATCCCCGACGCGCGCCTGCTGGAGCTGCCCGGCGTCGGACACGAGGTGCCGCCACCGTCCACATGGGACGTCGTGGTCCCGGCCCTGCTGCGCCACACGTCCGGCGGCTGGGAGGAGCAGGCCGGCCGCCTGGTCCGCCTCCTCGGCCCAGCGGGCGAGCCGGGCGCCTGGTTCGACCGGCTCTACGCGGCGGCCCGGGCCGGGGAGGTGGACATGCCGTGGGACCGGACCGGGCCGCAACCGCTGCTGGCCGATTGGGCGAAGCGGTCGCCGCCGACCGGCGACCGTGCCCTCGTCGTGGGCTGCGGCCTCGGCGGGGACGCCGAGTTCGTCGCCTCGCTGGGCCCGCGCATGGTGGCGTTCGACGTGTCCGACACCGCCATCGCGATCGCGCGCCACCGGTTCCCCGACTCCACCGTGGACTACCGGGTGGCCGACGTGCTCGACCCGCCCGCCGAGTGGTCGCGCGCGTTCGACCTGGTCGTGGAGATCCACACGGTGCAGGCGCTGCCCCGCGACGTCCGGGCCCGGGCGATCGGCAACGTGGCCGATCTGGTGGCGCCCGGCGGCACGCTGCTGGTCATCGCGTTCTCGGGCGACGCCGACCGGCCGGGGCCGCCGTGGCCGCTGACGCGGGCCGAGGTGGACGGCTTCGCCGTCGGCGGCCTGCACCCGGTCAGGATCGAGGAGAACATCGACGGCACTCCCCGCTGGCGGGCCGAGTTCCGCCGCCCCTGACCGGCCGCGCTCCCGGGGGCGCTCGGCGCGGGTCGGGCAATCGGGGCGAACCCCCATAAACTCCGACGGGCGGGAAGTCAAGGGCCGGTCGGGTGCAATTCGCTCGCCGCGGCGGCGCGGTCGCATCGTCGGTTCACACCTCACGGCGGGCCGGTCGGCGCGGGCAGACTGGCAGGCTCGTACCGCCGTCTCCTGGGGATGCCATGCTGCTGCGCCGCGCGTCCGTGGCCGTCGTGATGCTCGCGAGTCTTGGCGTGGTCGCCCAGCCGGCCCACGCCGGCGACGCCACCTCCGACCCCACGCCCGAACCCGCGACCGAACTGACCAGGCCCGCGCGGGCCGACGCCGCGACCGGCCCCGAGTACGACCCCGGGGCCGTCCTGGTGCGGTTCAAGGCGGCCGCATCGGCCAGCTCGCGGGAGCGGGCGCTGAGCCGGCGCGGGGCCCGGGCCACCGGCGCCGCGGCCGGCGGCTTCGTCCGGGCGACCGGCACCGACGCGGTCGGGCTGCTGGCCCGGCTGCGCCAGGACCCGGCCGTGGAGTCGGTGACGCTGGACTATCGGCGCCGGCTGACCGCCACCCCGAACGACCCGCGGTTCGCCGCGTCCCAGGCGTACCTGAAACTGGTGCGGCTGGACCGGGCATGGGATCTCGGCAAGGGCGCGACCACCGAGGTCATCGCCGTCGTGGACACCGGCGTGCTGACCACGCATCCGGACCTCACCGGCCGGACCGTGGCCGGCTACAACGCGGTCGCTCCCGGCACGGCGCCCACCGACACCAACGGCCACGGCACCATGGTCGCCGGCATCGCCGCCGCCAACACCAACAACACCACCGGCATCGCCGGGGTGGCCTGGACCGGCCGGATCATGCCGGTCAAGGTCTTCGGGCCCGATGGCACCGCGCTCGACTCCGACGTGGCCGAGGGCATCGTCTGGGCGGCCGACCACCGCGCGCGCATCATCAACCTCTCCCTCGGCGGGCCGGCCGAGAGCGAGGTGCTGCACGAGGCGGTGCGCTACGCCGTCGGCAAGGGGGCGGTCGTGGTGGCCGCCGCCGGCAACACCGGCGACAGCACCCCGATGTACCCGGCCGCCTACCCCGAGGTGCTCACCGTCGGCGCCACCGACCACGCGGGCACGCTGACCGACTTCAGCTCCTGGGGTACGTGGGTGGACGTGGCCGCACCGGGCATGAAGATCACGTCGACCTACCTGGGCAACGCCTACGCGGTCGGCAGCGGCACCTCCTACGCCGCGCCGATCGTCTCCGGCATCGCCGCCATCGTCCGGGCGAAATATCCAACGTGGACACCGGCCGAGGTGATCGCCCGCCTCACCTCGCGGACGCGCGACGCCGGCCCGCGGGGCATCGATCCCTACTACGGCCACGGCATCGTCGACGCCTACCGCGTGCTGGGTGGCGCCTGGGCGGCGGACTTCGCGATGCGCGCGCCGGGGGCCGGCGAGCCCAACGACGTGCCGGCGCGGGCCACCGTGCTCGGCGCCGCGGCGACCGGGTCGATCGCCACCGAGGGCGACGTGGACTGGTACCGCCACGACTCGGCGACGGCCGGGACCATCACAGTCACGGTGACGCCATCGCCGTACGAGGTCAATCGGGGCCAGAACTTCGACCCGGTGCTCGAGGTGTACGACAGCGGGCTGCGCCTGCTCGGCCGGGTCGACACGCCGGTTCTCGGCGCGGCCGAGGAGGTGACCGTCGGCATCGTGCCCGGCCGCCAGTACATCGCCGTCCGCAACTACAACGGGGCGCTCGACTCCCGCGCGTACGCCGTCGCCGTCGGCTCGACCGAGGCCGCGCTGTTCCACCCGGCCCAGGCCACCGGCGTCGGCTCGGCGCCGGCCGGCGCGGCCATCGGCGACGTGACCGGCGACGGCCTGGACGACGTCGTGCTCACCACGACGTACGCCAACGATGACGCCGCCGACCACAAGGTCTTCGTCTTCGCTCAGAACTTCGACGGCACGCTGGCCGATCCGGTCGGCTATGCCCCCACCCAGCCATCGCTGTCGGGCTCCCTGGCCGTGCTGGACGCCGACGGCGACTCGTACCTGGATGTGGCGGTGGCCGGCCCGGCCGGCGTCGAGATCCTCCGCCAGGACGGTGGAGTCCTGGTCAACGGCCCGACCATCAGCGCCACGGCCACCACGCAGATCGTCGCGGCCGACATGGACGCGGACGGGGACTCCGATCTGGTCGCCGCCGGTGCGGCCGGCGTAGCGATGCTGACGCGCGGGGACGACGGCTCGTTCACCGCCTCGACCGTCTGGGCCGACACCACCGGCGAGGTCGAGACGGGCGACGTGGACGGCGACACGAGGCCCGACGTGGTCGGCTTCTCGGGTGGCCTGGTACGCGTCTACCACCGCACCGACACCGGCTTCACCCGTACCGAGCACGACACCGCCCGGGCCGCCGGCACGACCATCGCCGGCATCGAGGTGGCCGACGTCAGCGGCGACGGCCGCGATGACGTGGTCGCGACCATCGGCGCCGCCGCACCCGACGCCCGGGTGAACGTGTTCCACCAGACCGGCACCGGGACGCTGGCCGCGCCCGTCGCGTACGCCACCCACGGCACGCCGGGCCCGGTGGAGGCGGGCGACGTCGACGGCGACGGCCGGCTCGACGTGGCGACCGTGCACGCCGACGGCGCCGCGAGCGTGCTGTTCCAAACCTCCGACGGCACCCTGGGCGCCCCCGTGGTGTCCAGCCTGCCCACGGCGTCGGCCCACCACGCTCAGGGCCTGGCGCTGTCCGATATGGACATGGACACCCGCACCGACATGGTCATCGCCGACCCGGCCAGCGGTCTGGTGCTGCTGCGCCAGGCGACCGGACCGTCCGTGGCCGGCGAGGCGGCCATGGTGCGCGACGTGTCGCCGGCCGACTTCGCCACCGGCGTGGCGCGGGCCACCGCCCCGCGGGTGACGTTCCAACTGCCGCTCGACCCGGATTCGGTCACGACCGGCACGGTTCGGCTCGTGCACGGGCGCAGCGGGGCGACCGTGGCGACGGCGCTGGCGTACGACCCGGCGACGCGGACGGTGACGCTCACCGCGGCGGCCCCACTGCAGGACAACACGCCGTACCGGATCGTCGTGGCCGGCCTGCGGGACGAGTCGGGCACCGATCTCACCGAGGGCTTCACCACGACGTTCCGGACGGTGGACCAGGCACCGCCGGCCCTGGCCGGCCTGTGGGTGGGCGGCGGTATCGCCACCGCGAACGTGACCTGGCCGGCCCCGCCCATCACCGATCTGGACCAGGTCGTGGTCCGGATGGCGGCCGGAACCACCGCGCCCGCCTCGCCGACGGCCGGCACGGCCGTCTACACCGGCATCGGGACGGCGGTGTTCGTGACCGGGCTGACCGCCGGCACCACGTACACGTTCGCGGCCTGGGTGCGCGACCGCACCGGCGCGCTCAGCCCGGCCCGCACCCGGACCGTGGTCGGCACCGGTCTCACCGGCTCGGTCAGCGCCACGTCCGCCACCTTGGGCAAGGCCGTGACGGTGACGGGGCTGCTGCGCAAGGGCGGCACGACCACCGCGATCGCCGGCGAGCCGCTCCGCCTGGACTACCGGCGCAAGGGCACCACCACGTGGGTGGCGCTGACCACGCTGACCACCAACGCGTCCGGACGGGTCACGTTCGCCCACAAACCGGCGTGGACCGTCGAGTACCGCTGGCGCTACCGCGGCTCGACCACCTACCTCGGCGTGGGCGGCAAGACCCTCACGGTGACCGTCCGATAGGCCCGGTGCCGTGTAAGGAGGGGCACCCTACAGTACAAAAAGCGTCTGTAGGGTGCCCCTGCTTACCGCGTCACTGGTACGAGACGAAGACCGGTGAGGGGCGTACCGCCATGGTCGCGGCCGGGGTGAACGTCGGCCGGTCCTCGTCGTAGAAGTTCTTCCAGCCCCACGCGATGTTGGCCGGCTCGCCGCGGTGCAACGCCCGCCAGGTGGCGTACTTCTGGCTCGCCGTGCCGAACCCGTCGGCGTGGATGACGATCCGCAGCTCGTCGTGGCTGGTGTCCAGAGTGGACCTACTGGTGATCATGTCGAGCCGGAACTGGTGCAGCATCAGGACCTTCTGCGGCAGCTTGTTGGTCCGGGTCAGCTCGGCCAGCCAGGCGGCGGTCCGGTTGATCTCGGCGGCGTCGACCGATCCGATCTGGACCATGTGCCGCTCGTTGGGGCCCAGGCGCCACTCCGGATCGAGGGCCAGGCCGACGTGCGGCGCCCGGAGCAGTTCGGCGTACCGCTTGGCCTGGGTCAGGAAGTCCGTACGCCCGGGTTGCAGGTCGAGCATCACGTACATGCCGGCCCGGCGAGCCGCGTCGACCCACGGCCGCAGCTTGGCCACCGGCGACTCCGTCGAGTAGTCGCCGTCGGGACCGGCCGACGCGGCCGCCACCGTCGTGATGATCTCGAACGCCGGGATGACCGGCTCGCCGACCAGCGACCGGTAGGCGCGGGCCACCTTACGCGCGCGGGCGATGGCCGCGGTCAGCGACTGCTCGCCCAGCGAGCCGAGCACCGACGACCCCGGATGGCCGTACAGCGCGATCATGCGCCGGCCCGGGAAGACCACCTGTCCCCCGCCGGGCAGGAGCACGCCGGTCGCCGCGGTGTCGACCCGGCGCCGCAGCCGCTCCGCCGGCCCGAACGGGCCGCCCAGCGCGAGCACCCGCTCGGTGGCCTGGCCGGCCAGCGACGCGATCACCTTGCCGTCGACGCGGGGGTCGGGGTTGGCCATGACCACCACGCGGGCACCGGCGGCCCGGGCCGTGGCCGTCGCGGCCCGGTCAGCGGGCCGGTTCAGGGCCAGTACCAGCAGGTCGGTGAGCGGTTCGGCCGGCGAGACGTCGAGCGTCGCGTCGCCGTCCGGACCCGCCGTGGGGTTCGGACCGGTGGTCCGGGCAGCACCGGTGGCGCTCGGCGCGACCGACCGGCGCCCGGCCCGGACCGGTCCGGTGGGCGGCGCCGGGATGACGGTGGCCCCGACGCCGTTGCGGGCCCAGGCCGCCGCGGCGACACCCACGGTGACCACGGTCCGGGGCGCGAGCCGTTTCAGCTCGGCCCGGACGGCGTCGCCGGCCTTGGCGTCCCGCGGGGCCGGTAGCAGCGGCACCCCGAGCTCGACGGCGACCGCCTCGCCCCGGGCGGCGGCGACGTTGTCGCCCTCGCCGGCCAGCACCACCACGGGCGCGTGGCGGAACAGGGCCCGGCTGGTCGCGACGGCCAGTGCCGCCGTCCCGGTGCCGGCGACCACGGTGGTGGCGCCGGCCGGCATCGCGGTCCGCGCGGACGACCCGGCCGGGGCCGGCGGGGCGCTGGTCGTGGCGGGCGGCGGTGGCGGGGTGGCCGGCCCGGGACGTTCGGCCGTGCACCCCGTGCCGCCCACGACCAGCGCCGCGGCCAGCAGCGTCAGGCGGGCGAGGGTCGATCGAGGCATGGCGTCCCCTGGGGGTCGGGCAGTCGTGCCAGTCAGGGCCGCACAGTATCAGCCCGGCCCGTGACGGTCCTCACGGAAACGCGTCGACGCGGTACGTTGGCCTGGTTATGAAGGCGATCGAGGTACGGGAGTACGGCGGTCCCGAGAGGCTGGCGGCGGCCGAGGTGCCGGTGCCGGAGCCCGGGCCCGGTCAGGTACGGGTCGCGTTGGCGGCCACGGGGATCAACTTCGTCGAGGTGTACCACCGGGAGGGCCGCACCGGTCGGCCGCTGCCGTTCATCCCCGGCGGCGAGGGTGCCGGCACGGTCACGGCGGTGGGGACCGGCGTCGACGGGGTACGCGTGGGCGACCGCGTCGCCTCGGTCGACCTGGCCGGGTCGTACGCCGTCGAGGCGCTCGTCGCGGCCGACCGGGTGGTCACCGTGCCGGACGGTATCGACACCGAGGTCGCCGCGGCCGCCCTGCTGCAGGGGTTGACCGCGCACTACCTGCTCCACGACAGCTACGCCGTGCGGCCGGGCGACACCGTGCTGGTGCACGCGGCCGCCGGTGGCATGGGGCTGCTGCTGACCCAGCTGGCCACACGGATCGGCGCCACGGTGATCGGCACAGTGTCCACATCGGACAAAGAACGCCTGGCCCGCGAGGCCGGGGCGGCCGAGGTGATCCGCTACACGGAGCGCGACATCGTCGACGAGGTCCGCCGGATCACCGGCGGGGCCGGGGTGGCCGCGGTCTACGACGGCGTCGGCCGGGACACCTTCGACGCCAGCCTGAACTGCCTGCGGACCCGGGGCACGCTGGTGCTCTACGGCGCGGCCAGCGGTCCGGTGCCGCCGTTCGACCCGCAGCGGCTCGAGCCGGCGGGTTCGGTGTTCCTGACCCGGCCGACGTTGCGCCACCACATCGTCGAGCGGTCCGAGCTGGACCGGCGCGCCGCCGACCTGTTCGGCTGGATCGCCGCCGGCGAGCTGGCCGTGCGCGTGCACGAGCGCTACCCGCTCGCCGAGGCCCGGCGCGCCCACGAGGATCTCCAGTCCCGACGCACCACCGGCAAGCTGCTGCTCGTGCCGTAGTCGGCCCGGCGTGCGCACGCCGCGAACCCACCCTCGGCCGGCTGCTCGAGCGGCGCCGGAGCCGCGGCGGGCATACGGTGAGCGGGTGATCCGCCGCCGGACGGTCCACGACCTGCTCACGTCGGCCCGCGCCCGCTACGCCCGCCTCACCCCGCGCCAGGCGTACGAGGCCGCCGGCCGGGGCGCGCTGCTCGTGGACGTCCGCGACGGGGACCAGCGACGGCGACACGGCACGGTTCCGGGTGCGCTGGCCATCGACCGCACGGTCCTGGAGTGGCGGGTCGACCCGGCCTCCGGCGCCAGCCATCCGGCCATCGGGTCGCTGGCGACCTGGCTCGTGCTGTTCTGCCAGGAGGGCTACTCGTCCAGCCTGGCCGTGGCGTCGCTGCTCGACCTGGGCGCCACCAACGTCAGCGACATCATCGGCGGTTTCGAGGCCTGGCGGGCGGCCGACCTGCCGGTACGCCCGCCGCCGTGACGCGGATCAGGCCCGCGCCGTGGAGGTCCGGTTCCAGATGTCGGCGCACTCGGCGCAGACGGCCTCGGGTATCACGCCGAGGCGCATCAGCCCGTTGAAGATCTTGCATCCGACGCAGTAGGCGAACACCGACTCCAGGGTGGCGGCGACGATCACGCCACCGAGCACGACATACGCGGCGGCCCGCTGGTCGAACCCCAGCGCGAGCACGGCCGCGGTCACGGTGAGCGCGGCGCCCAGGCCCTGGGCGAAACGCTTGGGCGGACCCGGCACGAGCCTGCGCCGCACCGGGAGGCGCGGCGTGATCACGCGGGTGACCAGCTGGCCCAACGGGCTCAGCGTGGGCCCGGTGAGCACGCGGGCCACGAACCCGTACGCGATGACGGCGGTCAGCCAGGGCAGGTCCAGGAGGATCGTCGCCGCAGACATGATCAGAACTCCACCGGCGACGAGGCGCGCCGACACCTCGTTGACCGGATTGGGGAAGCTGAACAACGACCGGAGCATTGTCATTCCTTGCCTATCGGGATAGCAGGAGATTCCTCTCCTGGTCGCCACCGGCCATTGTGGCTACCCTGAGGGAAAGCGAAGGCGGGGCCAGCGATGACGATCGTCGAACCCACCCCGACGGTAGCCGACGCCGAGTGGGTGGACCAGTGGCGGCGATGGCGGGCCGACCGCGAGCGGGACCTGCGCGATCCGCACGGCTGGCTGAGCCTGACCGGGCTGCACTGGCTCGGTTCCGAACCGGTGGCCATCGACGGGCTGCCCGGCCGGTGGAGCGCGGGGCCGTCGGGGGTCACGGTGCGGGCCGCCGGGGCCGACGGTCTGCGGCTGCACGGTGAGCCGATCGACGGCACGATCCGGGTGGAGCCGGTCGATGGGGCGCCCGGTCCACGCGTGACCGCCGGCGACGTGCGGATCGAGCTGATCCGCCGCGGTGGCCGGTTCGCCCTTCGCGTGCGGGATCCCCGTTCGGCCACCCTGGCCCGGTTCACGGGCGTACCGACGTTTCCCCCGGACGACGGCTGGGTCCTGAGTGGACGTTTCCGGCCGTACGACGGACCACGTCCGGTGACGGTCGGGTCGGTGGTGGACGGGCTCACGCACACGCTGGCCGCCCGCGGCATCGTGCGTTCGGCGTGGAACGGCGCCGAGTTCGCGCTGACCGCGTTCGGCTCCGGCGACGAGCTGCGGCTGACGTTCCGCGACGCGACCAGTGGCGTGACCACGTACGCCGCGGCCCGCAGCCTGATCGTGCCGGCGCCCGGTCCCGACGGCCGGGTCGTGCTCGACTTCAACCGGGCGGTGAACCTGCCGTGCGCGTTCACCGGGTACGCCACCTGTCCGCTGCCACCGGCCGAGAACGTCCTACCCTTCGCCGTCGAGGCCGGGGAGAAGGCGCCCCACTGAGGGCGGATAATGTCCGTGTGCGCCTGTCCGCCCGGGTCGACTACGCCCTCCGCGCCGTCGTGGAGCTGGCGTCGGCGCCGGGTACGGCCGCCCGGCCGGTGACATCCGAGCGCCTGGCGACGGCGCAGGCGATCCCGCCCAAGTTCCTCGAGAGCATCCTCCTGCAGTTGCGCCGGGCCGGCATCGTCGGCTCGCAGCGGGGCCCGGAGGGCGGCTACTGGCTCGTCAAACCGGCCGACGAGGTCTGTCTGGCCGACGTCATCCGCGCCATCGACGGGCCACTGGCCAACATCCGCGGCCAGCGGCCGGAGGACCTGGGGTACCACGGGGCGGCGGCGGCCCTGCAGGAGGTCTGGATCGCGCTGCGGGCCAGCGAACGCCAGATCCTCGAGCTCGTCACGATCGCCGATGTCGTCAGCGGCAAGCTGCCCAAGCGGGTACAGCGGCTCGTCGCCGATCCGCGGGCCTGGGTGTAGGGACGCCTTCCCCCGCCCACCATCCACGATGTGGACCACCACCTTGACGGACCGCGCCCGGCCGCCCTACCGTCAGGCCATATATCCGATCTGATTAGTAGGGAAAGTAGGGAAGGCGATGAACCTTCGGAGGGCGCGCGGGCTGGCGGCCGTGGCGGTCGCGCTGGTGGCGGCGGCCGGGCTGGCGGCCTGCGCCGACGACGGCGGTTCGGGGGCCGGGGCCACCACACTGCGGCTCGGGTACTTTCCCAACATCACCCATGCCCCCGCACTGATCGGGGTACACGACAAGATCTATGAGAAGCATCTCGGCGGGGTGAGGCTGGAGACCACGACGTTCAACGCCGGTCCCGCCGCCATCGAGGCGATGCTGGCCGACGCCATCGACGCCACGTACATCGGTCCCAACCCCGCCATCAACGGCTGGGCCCAGTCGCGGGGCGATCTGCTGCGCATCATCGCCGGCGCGACATCGGGCGGGGCGGGCCTGGTCGTCAAGCCGAGCATCACCTCGCCGCACGACCTGAGGGGCAAGAAGATAGCCACTCCGCAGCTGGGCAACACGCAGGACGTGGCGCTGCGGCACTGGCTCACGGGCCTGGGGTTCGCCACCGACCGGGCCGGCGGCGGCGATGTCCACGTGGTACCGACGCCCAACGCCGAGATCATCACCGGGTTCGCCGACAACGCGCTCGACGGGGCCTGGGTGCCCGAGCCGCACCTGAGCCGGCTGATCCTGGAGCAGGGCGCCAAGCTGCTCCTGGACGAGAAGACGCTGTGGCCGGGCGGCGCGTTCGTCACCACGCACCTGATCGTGAGCAGGAAGTTCCTCGACCGCAATCCCGGCGTGGTGACCAGTCTCCTCAAGGGACACCTCGAGGCGGTCGAACTGGCCGCCTCCGGTACGGCCGCGGCCCGGAGGTCGGCCAACGACCAGCTGGCCGCGCTCACCGGCAAGGGGCTGAAGGACAACGTGGTGGACGCCTCCTTCGCCAACCTCACGTTCACCGTCGACCCGGTCGCCGCGTCGCTGGACGCCTGCGCGAAGCACGCCGAGGAGGTCGGCCTGCTCAAACCGGTGGAGCTGGCGGGCATCTACGTGCTCGACCCGCTCAACGCCGTGCTGCGCGGTGCGGGCAAACCCGAGGTGAGCGCGGGGATCCTGGCGCCATGACGTTGACGCATCGGGAGACCGTCGGGACGGACGCCGCCGCGCCGACGGAGGTGGCCGTCCGGCTCGACGGCGTGTCCAAGGTGTACGGACGCGGCCGGTCCGCGCTGGTGGCACTGGACGGCGTGTCGCTGACCGCCCACCGCGGCCAGTTCGTGTCCATCCTCGGCGCGTCCGGCTGTGGCAAGAGCACGCTGCTCTCGCTCATCGCCGGCCTCGACCCGATCACCGCCGGTCGGGTGGACACGAGCGGTCATCGGGTGGCCCTGATGTTCCAGGAGCCCGCGCTGTTTCCCTGGCTGACGGTGACCGGCAACGTCGAGATCGCGCTGAGGATGCGCGGCGTGCCGCGCCGACGCCGCCGGCCCGAGGCGGCCCAGCTGCTGGAGGCCGTACGGCTGGGGGGGTTCGAGCAGAGGCGCCCGCACGAGCTGTCCGGCGGCATGCGCCAACGCGTCGCCCTGGCCCGCGCGCTGGCCCAGGACGCCGACGTCCTGCTCATGGACGAGCCGTTCGGGGCCCTGGACGCCATGACCCGCGACCTGCTCCACGACGAGCTGGAGCGGATCTGGCGCGAGCGGTTGCTGACCGTGCTGTTCGTCACCCACAACGTGCGGGAGGCGGTGCGGCTGGGCGACCGGGTGATCCTGATGTCGAGCCGGCCCGGGCGCATCCAGCAGGAGTTCCCGGTGCGCCATCCCCGACCGCGCCGCATCGACTCCTCCGAGGTGGCCGAGCTGGCCGCCACCATCACCGACACCTTGCGGGCGGAGGTGGCCCGCCATGGCCACTGACACCTCGGCCCGCGTCAGGGGCCTCGACGCGCTGGAGCTCGCCGCCCAGGCCCCGCCGGAGAGCACGGCCCGGCGGCTGGCCACGAAGGTGTGGCGGTCGCTGTGGCCCAAGGCGCTGGCCGCCGTCATCGTGCTCGCCCTGTGGCACCTGGTCGTCCTCAGTGGATGGAAGTCGGAGTACGTCCTGCCCGGGCCCGGACCGGTCTTCGAGGCGCTGGGTCACGAGGTGTCCACCGCGGCGTTCTGGAACTCCATCCTCATCACCATGCGCCGCGCGGTCGTCGGCTTCTCCTTCGCGATCGTGATCGGAACGGCGGTCGGGGCGGCCGTGGCCGCGAACCGGGCGTTGCGGGCGGCGATCGGGTCGCTCATCACGGGCCTGCAGACCATGCCGTCGGTCGTGTGGTTCCCCTTCGCCATCCTGCTGTTCAAGATCAGCGAAGGCGCCATCATGTTCGTGGTCATTCTCGGCGCGGCCCCGTCGATCGCCAACGGGCTCATCAACGGCATCGACTACGTGCCTCCCACCTGGAAGCGCGTCGGGGCGGTCCTCGGGATGCGGGGCCGGTCGCTGTACCGGCACCTGATCCTGCCCGCCTCGCTGCCCTCCTTCGTGGCCGGGACCAAGCAGGGCTGGTCGTTCGCCTGGCGCAGCCTCATGGCCGGCGAGCTGCTGGTCATCGTCGTCGGTCAGCTCTCCCTCGGTGCGCGGCTGCAGGGAGCGCGCGACCTCAACGACGCACCGGGGCTGCTCGCGTTCATCGTCGTCATCCTGCTGATCGGCATCCTGGTCGACATCGCGTTCAGCGCCGCCGACAACGCCCTACGGCGACGGTGGGGCCTCAGCCAGGCCTGAGGGGACACCATCGTCGGGAACTCACGACCGGTGCGCGACGACCAACCGTCGTAGTCCGCGCCTTGGCTGGCTCGGCGGCGTCCGGCGCCGCGCAGCGACCCGGCCAAGGCGGCGCCCGTACAGCGGAGGGAAGTCACCTGTGGGCCTACGGCGATCGCGCTCGATCGCGGCCGGAGTGCTGCTGGGCATCGGCGCCTGCGTGCTCGTCGCGGCCCCGGCTTACGCGCACACCGAGGTGGAGATCGAGCCGGCCCGCGCCGGAGCCGCCAACGCGCGGGTCACGATCACCGCGGAGGCCGAGTCCAACGACGCGGGCATCCGCGCCGTACAGGTGTTCCTGCCGGACGGGATCGCGCCCGCCGACGTGACCCTGCTGTCCGCGCCCAGCGGCTGGAAGCTGACGACCGGCGCGGACAACTACACGGTGGCCGGCCGGGCGTTGCCGGTCGGCACCGACGCCCGCCATCGCATCCGGGTCCGACGACTGCCGACCGACCCGGTCATCTACTTCAAGGTTCTGGTGACGTACTCCGACGGCCAGGTCGACCGGTGGATCGAGCTGCCGAGCGGGGCCAACCCCGACCCGGACAACCCGGCCCCGTCGGTCAAGCTCGCCGGCGGCGTCGGCCGCACGCCTACCCCGCCCCCCACGACGGCGCCGGCCCCCACGACCGCGGCGGCGCCACCGACCGCGGCCGCGGTGAGCCCGAGCCCGGCCAGCGCGGACGCCTCCGGCGGCGGCAACGGGCTGCTCATCGGCCTCATCGTGGCCGCCCTGGCCGTGGCCGCGGCCACCGGGTTCATCCTGCTGCGGCGGCGCCGCCCGACCTGAGCGGGCACCTGACCCCTCGGGGCGGCCCGATATCTTGTGCGGCATGATATCGTGGCCGGCGTGACACCCATGACGCAGCCCGCGTTCTTCGTTCTCACGGCCCTGGCCGGCGGTCCCCGCCACGGCTACGGCATCGTGGGCGAGGTGGCCGACCTGTCCGGCGGCCGGGTCCAGCTCAAGATAGGCACGCTGTACGGGGTCCTGGACCGGCTCGTCTCCGACGGCCTGGTCGAGCCGGACCGGGAGGAGATCCGGCAGGGGCGCCTGCGCCGGTACTACCGGTTGACCGAACGGGGCGGCGCGGAGCTGGCGGCCGACGCCGAGCGCCAGGCCGCCGCCGCGCGGACCGCGGTGGAACGCCTGCGCGGCTGGCGGCCGACGCGGGCCGGCAGAGCCCCGTCGGCCGGCTCCGCGGGCGTCGCCGGCACCCGAAGGCGGTCCCCGCGGGCCGTGGCCGACGGGGGTGCGGTGTGAACACGCTCGAGCGACGTTACCGGCGGGTGCTCCGCCTGCTTCCGGCGCCGTACCGCGCGCGCTGGGAGGAGGAGATGGTCGAGGCGTTCCTGGCCAGCGTCGAGACCGACGACCCCGAGCGGGCCGAGTACGTGGCCGAGTTCGGCCGGCCCCGCCTCGCCGAGGTGGCCAGCGTGGTCCTGCTCTCCGTCCGGTTGCGCCTCGGCCTGGCCGGCACTCCGACGCCGCGCTCATTGATCTGGGGCGGTGCGTTCCGGATCGTGGCGCTGTGCTGGCTGCTGACCGGGGCGGCGATGGCGACCGCGTTCACGGCCGAACGCGTGCGGGCCCTGGGCCGGCCGTTGTATGACGATTTGGCCGTGGAGCCACCGGTGTTTGTGACGCTGTCCGCGTGGGACCTCGCAAGCATGCTCTGGGTGGTCGCCTTCGCGGCGGCTCTGTTCGGACGGCTTCGCGTCGCCCGGGGCCTGGCCGTGCTGCTGGTCCTGAGTACGGCGTTGACCAGGATCGTGGAGAACCTGGCCGGCGCGCCGGAGTTCTGGTGGTACGGCGGGCCGTCCATCGTGGTCGAGGTGTGCCTGCTGGCCACGCTCTGGACCCTGAACCCGACGGTCCGACCCTGGTGGGGGCCGTGGATCCTCGCCTGGCTCGGTGGCGTCGCCCTCATGCTGGCCTACCTGGCGGCCCCCACCACCGCACTCGCCTGGGGGATCGTGGACTCGGCCGGCCTGTACACGATCGTGCTCGTGCCGGCCGCGATGGTCCAGCTCGCCCGCCCTCGCCGGGACCCCGCCTGGTCGCTGGCCCTGGCCGTCATGATCGGGATAACGCTCATTCGTGTGCTGGGCGCCCTGCCGGGGGTGCTCAACATCCCCCCGGAGTTCGTGATGGCGCCGCTGGTCGCCGCGGTCGTGGAGGTCGCGGCCCTCGTCCTCGCGGGCGCATTGATGGTCGTCGTGAGCGTCCGGGCCCTGGCCCGCCTGGAACCGGACCCCCACCGGACGATCGCCGGCTGATCGAGTACCCAGATCATTCCTCCGGGGCTTCACGACCAACCCGAGCTTGGATACCGTCCTCGACGTGGATGACCGTGACGAGAGGCCCTCCCGGCCGAGACGACTGCGCAAGCGGTACCTGGCCCGGTACTTCTTCCGCCCCCAGCGGCCGGTGAGCTGGCTCAACCCGCTGCAGCTGGCCGGCACCGGCGTTCAGGTGTTCCTCGCCGAACGGCTCGGTGCGTACCTGGACAAACGTGAGCTGCAGGGCCTGTTCCCGCAGCCGCTCTTCGACCACTCGTCGGCCGGCGGTGGTGGTGGCCTGTGGTTCGACTTCGTGGCCGACACCGGCGACGGGTTCAACGCCACGTACGCGGTGGCCCGGCTGATGGCCCGGGAGAGCCTGCCGGTGAAGGGCAATCCGTTGCTGCCGCGGGGCGAGTTCATCGTCATGGGCGGCGACCAGGTGTACCCGACGCCGAGCTCGGTCGCGTACGAGAACCGGCTGCGCGGGCCGTGGCGGGCGGCGCTGCCGGAGCCGGGGCCGGTCGGGTCCACCGAGCCGGATCCGTCCTGGCCGCGGCTGTACGCGTTGCCGGGCAACCACGACTGGTACGACGGGCTGACCGCGTTCTTCCGCGTCTTCGCCGGCGCCGAGTCGCGTCTCGGCCGCTGGATCAGCGGGCAGCAGCGCAGCTACTTCGCCATCAGGCTGCCCGGCGACTGGTGGCTGTTCGCCATCGACGCCCAGCGCGGCGCCCATCTGGACGACCCGCAACTGACCTACTTCCACACCCTGATCCGCGAGCACGTGGCCGATGGTGACAAGATCATCATGTGCGTACCCGAGCCGGGCTGGGTGCAGAGCAAGACGTCCGACGACGCGTACGACTCCATCGACTACTTCCTGGGTCGGGTCGTCTCCGAGGGCGGCCAGCGGGTGTGGCTGGCCCGCAACGGCGGCGGCGAGCCGAAGTCCGTCACCGTGCCGTTGATGATCTCCGGCGACTGGCACCACTACTCGCGGTACGAGTCGGTCGACCGCGAGGGCGGAACCCGGCAGCTCATCACGGCCGGCGGTGGCGGCGCCTACCTGTACGGCACACATCGCCTGCCGCTGAGCGGCACCGTGCCGCCCCAGATGATGCAGCAACCCAAGACGCCCTCGGCGACCTACCGGCTGAAGAAACGATTCCCGGGGTTCCTCACCTCGGTCTGGCTCGGGATCGGGGCGCTGTGGCGGGTACCCCTGCGCAACGGCGCCTTCGTCGCGCTGCTCGGCGTGCTTCAGGCGACCCTGTTCTACGCCCTGGTCGGACGCTCGGTGAGCTTCACCGTCACCCCGTCGGTCCTTCTCATAGTCCTGGCCTTCGTCGGGCTGTGCGGCTTCTTCTCGGCCGGCCTGTCGGCCGAGAAGCGCTGGATACGCATCCTGCTGCTCACCGCCATCCACGCGGCCGCCCAGATATCCATCGGCGTGTTCGGTGTGAGGTATTGGTTCGACCTGCTCAACCAGGGACTGGACCGCGTCAGGGCCTCGACGCTGGCGCCATGGGCCCAGGACGCGCTGGTCTGGCTGCTCACCCCGAGCCGGGATCTCGCGCCGCATCTGCTCCTGTACGCCGTCGTCGCCGGGATCGTCTCGGCCGTGGTGGTCGCGGTGTACCTCTTCGTGGCCAGCCTGGTCAACGTGAACTTCAACGAGCTGTTCGCCGGCCAGCGCATCGAGGGCTACAAGAACTTCCTGCGCCTGCACATCGACAAGGCCGGAACCCTGACCGTGTACGCGATCGGGCTGCGCCGGGTACGCCGGCTCGGTCCGGGCTGGTTCCGGTGGCAGTGGCGCATCCGGAGGAAGGCCGGCCTGGCCGACGGTTGGTTCGAGCCCCGCGGCCGGGCCCACCGGCCCCACCTCATCGAGAAGGTCGTCATCCCGGCGACGGCCGGCGCCAAGCCGACCGACGGGACCCCCGAGGTCGGCGCGGCGATCGCCCGGGCCGGATAGGACCGCTCACACCGTCACGACGGCCTTGCCGCGAACCCGCCCGGCCCGCAGGTGCTCCACGGCCTCGGGAGCCTCGCCGAGCAGGTAGGTGCGGTCGACCACGGGCCGGAGCCGACCGGACTCGATGAGGTCGGTCAGCGTCGACAGGTCGGTCGGGCGCAGAAAGGTAACCGGCGCTCGCAGGCGCTGGCGCAGGAACGGCGACAGCAGCAGCATCCGCAGGCCGCGGTCCAGGCCGCCGAACCAGCGCCCGCCGTCCTCGCCGCCGAGGACCACGAGGGTCCCGCGGGGCGCCAGGGCCCGCCGCAGGCGCGACAGTGGACGGTTGCCGGCGATGTCGACGATGTCGACGATGACGTCCCACCGTCGGCCCGACGCGGTGAAGTCCTCGCGGGTGTAGTCGATGACGTCGTCGGCCCCGATCGAGGCGACCAGATCGACCTTGGTCGGGCCGCAGACCCCGGTCACGGTGGCGCCGAACGCCTTGGCCATCTGCACCGCGTACGTGCCCACGCCACCGCCGGCGCCGATCACCAGCACGCTGTGGCCGGGCCGGACCCGTCCGATGTCGCGGATCCCCCGCAGGGCGGTGACGGCCGAGACCGGCACGGCGGCCGCCTGCTCGAAGGTGAGGCTCGGCGGCTTGGGCGCCAGCCGGTCCGGCCGGGCCAGGGCGTACTCGGCGAACGATCCGTCACACACGCCGAACACCTCGTCGCCCGGACGCAGGCCGGTCACCTTGGCGCCGACCGCCTCCACCACGCCGGCGACGTCCATGCCCCGGATCCGTGACCGGGGTCCGCGCAGCCCCGTGCCTACGCGGACCAGGTAGGGCAGGCCCGTGACGAGATGCCAGACCCCCATGTCGACGCCGGCCGCGCATACCCGCAGCAGGACGCGGTCATTCCGCATCACCGGCCGGTCGACGTCCCGCAGGCCCAGCACCTGCCCGGGCGCCCCGTACGCGTCGTGGGCCACCGCTCTCATCGTGGCCCTCATTCCACGGTCTTCAGGATCTGCTCGATCGCCACGGTCCGCGAGCGCAGCTCCGACACGTCGGCGGCCACGCGCTGCTGGGCGTCGAGGGTGTTCTCGGCCAGTTGCTCGTACCGCTTGACGAGCTGCCGCAGGTCCTCGTCCTGCTGGGCCGCGATCCGGTTCTTGCGGAACTCGAGCACGGTCGCCGCCGTTCCGCCGAGTAGAAAGAGGCCGAACAGCATGGACCCGAGTATGAAGATTGTTTCGGGCCAGGTATCCATCAGGACCGCTCCTTGGGTGCGGGACCCTTGGCCGGGTCCACTGTGGTCAGAGTGCTGGCCGCCTCGGCCAGCGTCGACGGGTTCAGGCGCACATCGAAGTCGGCGACCTCGAAGTACTTCATGGCCTTTCCGTCCTCGGATAGCTCCAGGCTGCCCGCGATCAGGCCGGCCGCCTCGAGCTTCTGCAGGTGCATGTGGAGCAGCGGCCGGCTTATCCCGATCTCCCGGGCCAGATGGCTGACGTAGTCACGACCCCGGGCCAGCCTCGCCATGATGAGCACCCGCAACGGATTGGCCAGGGCCGCGAGCATCTCGACCAGCTGGTCACCCGTCGGCGCCATCATGGATCCCCTTCACATGTCAGAACTTCCTTACACATGAAAGCTAACACGGCACCGCAACCTTCGGCAAGTCCCTCGCGGCCCCGGGATAGGACGGGCGGCTGGCCGTAGCCAGGAGGCGGGACTGTCCGCATTGGACGCCTCCGGGCGGCGGCGACACGCCGGGCGAGGTTCGTACATTTGTCGGACCGGGTTGGTAGGGTCTTGGTGTGCAGGTCAGCCCGTCCGTGCAGTGCTCGCGGCCCTCGTCGCCCGACGTGGTGGCCGGATTGGAGTCGTTGCCGGCGGGTCCGGTGTTGGCGGCGGCGTTGGCCGACATCGATGCGGCCGGGTTGGACGGGTTCGACTCGGTGCTGGTGCTCAAGGCGTG
>Ga0307415_100000058_pt1 | contig 46761 bp, 37 predicted proteins | sample DK1Cmetagenome_FD_204524 | JGI IMG/M metagenome (GOLD analysis project Ga0307415, IMG submission 204524) | Maize rhizosphere microbial communities from greenhouse at UC Davis, California, United States - DK15-C-2 | ecosystem: Host-associated > Plants > Roots > Rhizosphere > Soil | place: USA... | reverse complement strand
GGATCCGGCGCGTCCTCGCCCACGACACCCGCGAACCTCACGACCTCCAGTCTGCGCCGCACCGTCGGCCTCCGGGTAGAGGCGGCGCGTCACCGGTCGACGTCGGCGAGGACGGCGTCGAGCGGGCGCGGCACCCGGTCGAGACCGACCGCCTCGACCAGAAGTCGCGCGTACCGGCTCTTGCGTCGGGAGCCGCTGCCGAGGAACCGTCGCATCTGCGCGTCGACCGGCCGGCCACGCCAGGCGACCTGGCTCTGCAGGGTCCGGAACGATCCGAGGTCCCCGTGGGCGTCGAAGAGCGCTTCCACGTTCGGGACACCGACGGCGCGGATCATCTCCTCCTCCAGGTCGGCGACGCAGACGTGGAAGCCCAAGCGTTCCATCTCGGCCCGGGTCCGCGGCTCGCCGAGACCGGCGTCGGCGAGCCCTCGCCGGAAGATGTTCTCCTCGGCGACGTCGCACAGGCCGGCCAGCTTCAGATCCGCACCGGCGGGTCCGAACTGGGTCAGGTAGTGCCGGACCGCGTGGGCACCGCCGACCGGAAGGACCACGACGCGCTCCGCGGCGAGGTCCCGTCCGCGGCGAACGGCCAGGGTCTCCAGAGCGATCTGGTCGCTGATGCCCTCGACCAGCACCACGGCCGATGCCTCGCCGACCTTCGCCAGCGCCCGCGCCGTCGCCTGCGGCCCGGCCGTCGGCCCGCTCACATAGCCGTGCTCATCGAGCAGCCTTCTGGCCCGCTCGCGGCGCGTCGCGCTGTCCATCCGTACCATCCAACGGCCATCCACATCGGGCGGCCACCGATTATCGAACCTTCATCCGGCGACCTGCAGGATCCACGCCAGCACCGGGGTACCGAACAACCAGAGCAGGTAGAGCCCGGCCGGCCGGCGGGGCGGATCGAGGTGAGGCAGGTCGTCGTCCCGGCCCGGCCCGACCGGGTCGCGGTCGCGGGCCAGGGCGGCGCCGCGCGCATGTCGCAGCGCATGGGCCAGTTCCTCCGGGCCGCGATCGCGCCGGCCGAGCAGTCCGAACACGGGGCCGGCGCCGATGATGAGGCTCCGGTCTCCCGTGTGGATGGTGACGCTGTTGCCGTCGTGCTCGATCTCGCGGACCGTGCGCCAGTCGACGCGGCGGGTGCCGACGGCGCCGAGCGCGGCGATGCCGCGGTCGTTCCACAGGACCCGGCCCCGCATGAACAACCACCACGACAGCCCACACGAGCCGGCCAACCCCGCACCGGCGAGGAGCAGCGCCAGGCCGTAGGACAGATCCGGCAGGAACTGACCGGGGGCCACCAGGACCAGCGAGAGGGCCGCGGCCACGACGTAGCCGACGCTCGGGCTGCGTACATGCGCCCGCACCTCGCCGGCCATCGGCCGCCGGTCGGCGGGCCGCAGCGCCGCCAGCTCCTCCGCGCGCAGCGGCAGATCCGCCAGGCGCGGCGGCTCCGGGCCGTCCTCGCCCGCGCCGACGGAGTAGCCGTACGGCGGGGCGGCGACCGGCTTCGTCGACAGCGGTCGCAGTGGCGCCACCGGCCGGCCATCGACCACGACCACGCACCAGTGGCCCGGCGCCGGCGTCCCGTACAGCGACGCCGGGTGCAGGCCCGGCTCCAGGTCGGCACCGGTCAGGCGCAACCGGCTCAGGTCCTCGTCCGTGTACACGACGGGCATCGTCGCGATCTCGAGGACGGCCGGCTCGCCCGGACGGGCGTCGCCGGCATACACGGCGACCGCGCCCAGGCCCGGCAGCGCCCAGACCTCCGTGACCGGCTGCGGCTCGGTGAGCCACCGCCGCTGTCCGTGTCCCTGCGCGACACCCCGGGCGCGCAGCGTCAAGGCGACGGCGGCCAGGAAGACGCCCAGGAAGCTCCACCCGGTGGCGTCGTACGGTTCGCTGACCGGCTGGCGCAGGCCCCGGTCGTCGACGTACAGCTCCATCGGCTCGCCCACCGGGTAGTTGGCCGCCTCCAGCACACCGATCCGGGTCGTCCCGGTGGGTAGGCGTACCTGAACCGTGAACTCGTCGGGGTGGGCGGACACCTCGGCGACCACCCGCGACGCGACGCGCTGACGGGCGTCGGCCTGCCGCTGCGCGTGCCAGCCCCACGTCAGGCCGGCCGCGGCCGCGACCGCCAGGACCCATCCCATCCCCCGCCACAGCCGGCCCGGCGTGGGCCATGTCACCGCCGGGGGTCGCTCCCGCCGCACGCCCGCCAACCACTGCCAGGCCCGATCGGTGGGCGGCCGGTCGGAATCCACACGGGACAGCAGGGCGCACAGACCCACGAAGCCGACGTCCACGACATAGAGCCAGACCGGCGAGACGATCGCGGGTCGTAGCAGGCGCTCCGAGGAGACCAGACACGCGACGAACCCGCTGGCGAACCAGATCGCCAGTCCCGGGAGGACGAAGCCGGACACGGCTGCCGCGAACAGGAGCGCGATCGCGACCGAGCCCAACAGATCGGGCTGGCACGGATCCCGCGGCGTGCACACCGCCGGCCCCGCGGCCCAGACGTGGAGCCCGGTCAGGACGGCGGCGGCGACCGGGAGCGCCCACGCCAGCGCGCGCCGCTGCCACCGCGGCCGGGCCAGCAGCCGCAGGTCACGCGCGTCCCGGGTGAGCAGCGGTGCGGCCACGCGGTCATCATGCAGGCCGGCCCAGCGTGGATCAACCAACATCGGCCGGCGCTGGCCTTCATACCGACTGGACGGTCACCTGAAGGGGTCGACCCAGCGTGGTGGCGAGCCGGGCGGTCTCGTCGGTCAGGGCCTTCCTGTCGGGTGGCCGTGATTCGGAGAACCAGGCCACGACGACCTGGCCATCGGCCAGCGACCAGGTGCCGGACACGACGCCACCGGCGATCGCGATGTTCGCCCCCCGGGTGACCGGTGCCCGCCGGGCCGGCGGGACGACGTGGGCGTCGGCCGTGCCCGGACCGAGGACCCACTGGTCGTATGCCGGCAGGAGTCGCACGGCGGTCGAGGCCGGCGTCGCGACCAGCTCGTCGAGATCCTCCCGCAGGATGTGGGCCGGCTGCCCGTCGATGTCGACGGTCGCGAGACGGTCGCCGAGGCCGTTGATCCAGGCCTGGATCCGCTTGCGGCCCGCGCCCAAGCCCTCGCCGAGCCAGTAGCGGACGCGGTCCGCCGCCGCCGGCCCGTAGGCCCGGAAGTAGGCCTCGACCGCCCGCGGTCCGGCCTCGTCGAGATCGGGCACGCCCGCCCAGCGCGGATTGCCGTCCAGGCGTTGGAAGGTCGCCCGTCCGTCCCGCGGCGGACCGAAGCTCATGTCGCCCTGCCACGCCAGCGGCTTCAGCAACGTCCAGGACTTGTCGGCGAACGCGAAGCCCAGGTGCCGGTACCTGGCCTTGCGGGTGACCGCCGCCCCGAGTTCGTCGCGGGTCATCGGCCCGGCGGCCAGCGCCTCCCGGACGGTCGCCCGGAAGTGTGGCCAATCGGCCGGCGCCAGACCGTAGTGGCTCTGCCAGCTCGGCAGCTCCCACATCCGGCTGGCCGCCCGCAGGGCGAGGTAGGGGCCGCCGTCCTCGGGCGTCATGAAATGGGTGGCGCCGCGAAAGGCGAACGTCTTGATGATCCGGCCCTCGGCCAGGGCCCGAGCCACCTCGCCGGCCCGCGACCGTTGACGCCGGGACCGCACGGCCAGCTCGGCCCCGGCGTCGGGCTGGGCCGGGACCGCGCCCAGCCGGCCGACCACGCCGGCCACCGATTCGGTGCCGACCGGATCGAGCAGGTGCCGCCGCATCCGCCAGGCCAGCGCCCGCGACCAGCTCAGTGACATCAGGGCAGGCTATCCCGCCGGCGCGACAGGTCGGGATCCATGTCCCGACCGTACGCCGGCGGTGTCCTGGCGTACTGTCCGAGCCATGCGCGACATCGACACGGGGGAGGTACGGGTGCGCGACGCGGACGGCGAGCGCTCGGTCAGGCATGCCATGGGGTACTGGGTCCTCGTCGAACTGCGGGTGATCGCCGCCTGGGCCACGACCGGCCGGTCGGCCGCGCTCTACGTCGAGGCCGACGCCCGGCGCCTGCTCGGCTGAGCGGCCAAACGTGCGGGTGTGCGCCTCAGGACCCGGGTGGTGCGGTGCTCTCGCGAACCGTCAGCGTCGTCGCCAGCTCCAGTCCCATCTGCGGGGGCTCCACCCCGCGTCCCAGGGTGAGGGCCAGCTCGGTCGCGGCCGCGGCCATCTCGGTCAGCGGCTGCCGGACGGTGGTCAGCGCCGGGTCGAGCAGGGCGGCGATCGGCAGGTCGTCGAACCCGACCACGCTCAGGTCGGCGGGAATCCGCAGCCCGAGCGCCCGCGCGGCCCGGTAGACGCCGAGTGCCTGCAGGTCGTTGCCGGCGAAGATGGCCGTCGGGCGGTGCGGACGGCTCAGTAGGTCGAGCGCGGCCGCGTGGCCGCCCTCCTGGGTGAAGGATTCCTGCACGACCAGACCGGGATCCACCGCCAGCCCGGCGGCCGCCGTGGCCGAGCGAAAGCCGTCCAGCCGGGCCTGGCAGCACAGGGCCGTCTCCGGGCCACCGATCACCGCGATGCGGCGGTGCCCCAGCTCGATCAGGTGGCGCGCGGCCGACCGGCCACCGGCCCAGTTGGTCGCTCCGACGAAGGGCACGTCGGCCGGCAGCTCGACGGTGGGATCGAACACCACGAACGGGATGCCCCGGGCCCGCAGCTGGCCGCGCTGCTCGTCCGACAACTGGGCCACCGTCACGACGCAGGCCGGACGCCGCGCGACGGCGTCGTCGATCCAGTACCGGATCGTGTTGCGCTGCGGGCCGAACTCGGTCAGGACGACACCCACGCGGTGGGCGCGGGCCACCCGCTCGACACCACGGATGATCGCGACGCCCCACATGTCCGCGAGCTCGTCGAAGACGACCTCCATCACCCGGCTGCGGTTGATCGGAGCCGGCTTCCGGTACCCGTACCGCGTGATGAGCGCTTCGACCCGGGCGCGGGTGTCCGCCGCCACGCCGGCCCTGCCGTTGATGACCTTCGATACCGTCGGGATGGACACCCCGGCCGACTCCGCGATGTAGGAGATCGTCACGGGCAGGGCCGGGTCGACGCGCTCACCGGAGGTCAATCCCGCTCCCTCCATCGGCCGGTATCGGTGGCAGCGAATGTACCACTGGTCGGCGCGTCGCCCTGAAACTTTCCAGACATTGCCCCCCCGGAGCGCCGGCCGGCCCGGCCGGATGGATGGGTGACCTCGGATCCACGCGCCATCGGCGAACCAGCAGGGGCCGGCCGGACCATCGCCATTGACGGAGGTCGAAGGAACCCGTACCGTCCCGCTGAACCGGAAACTATCCAGCGTCAATGTCTGGAAAGTTGCCGGGCATTCCGGTCGAGCTGGACAGAAGGAGGGCCTCATGGACGTACGGCGAAGCCGCCTGCGGGTCGGCATGGTGGCCAGTGCCGTGGCCGCGCTTCTGGTGGCCGGGATGGCGGTGGCGGCCAACGTGAGCGCGGCCGCGGGCTGCCGCGTGGCGTACGCGGTCACCGCCCAGTGGCCCGGCGGCTTCACGGCCAACGTGGACGTGACCAACCTCGGCGACCCGATCAACGGCTGGCGTCTGGAGTGGACGTTCCCGTCCGGGCAGCAGGTCACCCAGGCCTGGAACGCGACGATCACGGCGTCGGGCGCCCAGGTCACCGCGGTGAACGCGAGCTACAACCCGACCATCGCGACCAACGGGACCGTCAACTTCGGCTTCAACGGCTCCTGGTCGGGCACCAACACCGCACCGAACGCGTTCACGCTCAACGGTGTCGCCTGCACGGGTAACGTGGGCGGCTCGACGACGCCGACCACCACCCGGCCGACCACCATCTCTCCGACCCGCACGGTGCCGCCCACGACCGGGCCGCCGACGACCACGGTGCCGCCCGGCAACGCGATGGCGACCGTGGCCGCCATGCAGCCCGGCTGGAACCTGGGCAACACGCTGGACGCCATTCCCGACGAGACCGCCTGGGGCAACCCGCTCACGACGCAGGCTCTGCTGCGCCACGTGCGGTCCCAGGGGTACCGGAGCATCCGGCTCCCCGTGACGTGGAGCAACCACCACGGCCCGGCGCCGACCTACACGATCGACCCGGCCTGGCTGAGCCGGGTCCGCCAGATCGTCGACTGGTCGCTGGCCGAGGACCTCTACGTGCTGCTCAACCTTCACCACGACTCCTGGCAGTGGATCAACACATTCCCCACCGACCGCGCGGGAGTGCTGGCCAGGTACCAGGCACTGTGGACACAGATCGCCACGACCTTCCGCAACCACTCGCCACGGCTGCTGTTGGAGAGCATCAACGAGCCGCAGTTCGCCGGAACCTCCGGCGACGACCAGAGCTACCAGCTGCTGCACGAGCTCAACGTGGAGTTCCACCGCGTCGTCCGCGCCTCCGGCGGCGGCAACTCGACCCGGGTGCTGGTGCTGCCCACCCTGTTCACCAACGCCGACCAGGGCCGGCTGGACGCGTTGACGGCCACGCTCAACCAGCTGCGTGACCCCAACCTCGCCGCGACCGTCCACTTCTACGGGTTCTGGCCGTTCAGCGTGAACATCGCCGGCTTCACCCGCTACAACGCCGAAGTGGAGGCCGACCTCGTGGGCACGTTCGACCGGGTGAACAACGCGTTCGTGGCCCGCGGCATCCCCGTGATCATGGGCGAGTGGGCCCTGCTCAACTACGACCACAACCGGCCCGGCGTCATCGAACGGGGCGAGTTCCTGAAGTTCCTCGAGGCCGTCGGCTACCACGCCCGCACCCGAAGAGTCACGACCATGATCTGGGACGCCGGTCAGTTCCTGAACCGCACCGAGCTGCGCTGGCGCGACCAGGGGCTGTACGAGATGATCCGGGCAAGCTGGACCACCCGCTCCGGCACGGCCTCATCCGACCAGGTGTACGTGCCGCGCGGTGGCGCGATCACCGGTAAGTCGTTGACGCTCAACCTCAACGGCACCTCGTTCCAGGGCCTACGACAGGGCGGCACCACCCTCGCCAACGGCACCGACTACACCGTGTCCGGTACGACGCTGACGCTCACGCCGGCGGCCCTGACCCGGCTGGTCGGGAGCCGGGCCTACGGCGTCAACGCCACCATCGAGGCGCGTTTCTCCACGGGCGTGCCGTGGCCGATCAGCATCGCCACCTTCGACGCGCCGACGCAGGCGGCCGCCAGCGGGACCACGAGCTCGTTCGCCATCCCGACCCAGTTCCGGGGCGACCAGCTCGCCACGATGGAGGCCCGGTACGCCGACGGCACCCCGGCCGGGCCGGCCAACTGGACCACGTTCAAGGAGTTCTGGCAGCACTTCCAGCCCGACTACACCGCGAACACCATCATCCTCAAGCCGGAGTTCTTCAACGAGGTCAACGACGGCCGCGTCACGCTGACCTTCCACTTCTGGAGCGGCACGCAGATCACGTACATCATCACCAGGTCCGGCACCACGGTGACCGGCAACACCACCTGACGGGAGCGGGAGAACCGATGACATCGCGCCGAGGATTCATCGGCCTGGTTGGGCTGGGTACGGCGAGGGCCGGTCAAGACCGACCTCGGCTTCAAGGAGATCGCCAACCAGTACTTCTTCATCAGCGGCCGCCGGCCGGTCAAGCAACCCACGCCGGACGTGTCGTGGTACCACCCGGAGTACATGCGGTACTTCAACGCCATGGCCCCGCACGTGGAGTCCAATCCGTGGATCGGCATCAAGCTGGAGATGCCCGCCGATTTCAAGGCCAACCAGGTGCCGTTCGAGGACAAGTTCACCGACGTGCTGCGCGGCCGGCGGCCCATGTCCGATGTAGACGCGCTGGTCCGCGAGTGGCGGCAGCGGGGCGGCGACGAGGCGCGGGCCCTGCTGGCCAAGGCGCTGCAGGACGCCGGCCGGTAGCCGGATACTCGACGGCATGGATGGTTGGATCGGCGGCGGGTTCACCAACCCCGTCATCGCCGGCATGCACCCGGACCCGAGCGTGTGCCGGGTCGGTGACGACTACTTTATGGCCTGCTCCAGCTTCGAGTACTTCCCGGGTGTGCCGATCTTCCACAGCCGGGACCTGGTGCACTGGGAGCAGGTCGCCAACGCGCTGGACCGGGAGACCCAGCTGCGCCTGCCGGCGGCGACACCATCGTCGGGCGGCGTCTACGCGCCGACCCTGCGCCACCACGACGACCGCTTCTGGCTGATCACCAGCATCATCGCCCCGGGTGGCGGCACGATGCTGTTCCACACCAAGGATCCGGCCGGTGGATGGTCCGATCCCGTCACGATCCCGGAGATCACCGGCATCGACCCGGACCTGGCCTGGGATGAGAAGGGACGGTGCTGGTGCACCTTCGCCGGGATCGCCCAGGTGCGCATCGATCCGGCCACCGGCCGGTGCTACGGGCGGCCGCGGCGGCTGTGGTCCGGCACGCCGGGCGCCAAGGCGCCGGAGGCACCGCACCTGTACCGGATCGGCGAGGTCTGGTACCTCCTGATCGCCGAGGGTGGGACCGAACGCGGGCACGCCGTCTCGGTCGCCCGGGGGCCGGCGCCGGACGGTCCGTTCGAGCCGTGTCCGGCCAATCCCATCCTGAGCCACCGCGGCACCGACCGGCCCATCCAGAACACCGGCCACGCCGACCTGGTCGAGGCGGTCGACGGGTCGTGGTGGATGGTGTTCCTCGCGGTTCGGCCCGGTGGCGGCACTCCCGGCTGGCACGGGCTGGGCCGGGAGACCTGCCTGGCCCCGGTGACCTGGGTCGACGGCTGGCCGGTGGTCGGCGAGGTCACTCCCGTCATGGCGGCGCCGCCGTGGCGGCCGTACCCGGTGGCCGGGCCGCCGGTGCGGGACGACTTCGACTCCGACGACCTCCGTCCGAACTGGATCTCGATCCGGTCCCGACCGGCCGCCTACGCCTCGACCAGGGACCGGCCCGGCTGGCTCAGCCTCCGGGCGCGCGGCGACTCGATGGACGCCACCGACGTCACGTTCGTCGGTCGCCGCCAGCAACATCCCTCGTGCCGGGCCCGGGCCCTGGTCGACCCGGCCGGCGGCCGCGGCGGGCTCGCGGTACGGATCGACGAGCAGCACCACTACGGGATCGAGGCGGGCGGGGGCGAGGTACGGGTCGTGGCCCGGATCGGCTCGGTGCGGGCGAGCCTGGCCACCCGGCCGGCGGCCGGCCCGGTCCGGCTGCGGATCGACGTGCTCGCCTCCCCGCTGGACGACCCCCATCCGCGCCGGGAGCCCGACGTCGTGCGCCTGGGCATCGAGAGGGCGGACGCCACCTTCGACGTACTGTCCGAACTCGACGGCCGGTACCTGTCGACCGAGGTGGCCGGCGGCTTCACCGGTCGGGTGATCGGAATGTACGCCGCCGGCGGCACCGTCGGATTCGACTGGTTCGACTACGAGCCGGTCGAGCCACCGTCACCGGCCTGAGCCCCGGTGGCCGCCGTAGGCTGGCCGGATGGACGAACCGGGCGCGCGGGAGCTGCGCAAGGAGTTCCTGCTCGATCCGAGGGTGACGTTCCTCAACCACGGCTCGTTCGGAGCGTGCCCGGAGCCGGTCATGCGGACGTTCCAGTCCTGGCAGCGCGAGCTCGAGCGGGAGCCGGTGGAGTTCCTGGCCCGCCGGTCGGGCGACCTGATGCGGGAGTCGAGGCAGGCGCTGGCCCGGTACGTCGGATGCACCACCGACGAGATCGTGCTCGTGCCGAACGCCACGCACGCCATGAACATGGTCGCCCGGTCGCTGCCGCTGGCCGAGGGCGATCGGGTCGTCATCACCGACCACGAGTACGGCGCGATGGACCGGTTGTGGGCACTGGTCTGCCAGCGAAGCGGTGCCACCCTCGTGCGCTGCCGGCTGCCGGTGCCGGTGCGCGGCCCGGACGAGGTCCTGGCCGCGTTCGCCGGCGTCCTCGACGACACGGTGCGCGTGGTCGCGCTCAGTCACATCACCTCACCGACCGGCATCGTGCTCCCCGTCGACGACGTCTGCCGGCTCGCCCACGAGGTCGGCGCGACGACCGTGATCGACGGCGCGCACGGTCCCGGGCAGATCGATCTCGCCCTCACGGCCCTCGGCGCCGACTTCTACATCGGAAACTGTCACAAGTGGCTCTGCTCGCCGAAGGTCGCCGGCTTCCTCTACGCCCGCGGCGGCGTCGACATCCGAGTCGATCCGCTCGTGGTCAGCTGGGGCTGGGACGAGAGCCGGCTGGCCGAGCGGGCCCATTGGCCGGGCACTCACGACTTCTCCGCGATGCTCAGCGTCCCCGCGGCGGTCCGGTTCCAGGACGAGCGGAACTGGCCGGCGGTACGGGCGAGATGCGCGTCGGATGCCGGGTATGTGCACGAGCACCTGCTGGCCCTGCCCGGTGTCGCGCCGGTCTCCAGCACACCGATGTTCCGTCAGATGGTCAGCGTGCTGCTGCCGCCCAGCACCGACGCCCGGGTCCAGGAGAGGCTCTTCGCCGAGCACGCGATCGAGGTTCCCGTCAACCTGTGGCGGGGCGGACGCGTTCTGCGTGTCTCGGTGGCGGCGTACAACGACCGGGACGATCTCGAGCGTCTCGTCGCCGCCCTGCCGCCCCTGCTCGGACGCTAGCGGGGCCGGCCGAACGCGTCAGGCATACGGCCCGCCCGGGTTTGGACGGCGATCGACGGGGTAGGGGCCGGTCCACGAGAGGGGTCAGACATGACGGAGCCCCGGGTCCCAGCCCGGCCCGCGATCGACTGTGATCCGGACGCCGACGTACCGGCACCGCCGCTGACGCTGCACGTGTCGCGGGCCGCCACATTGGACGTCGTGCTCCAGGGAGAGATCGACTTCGGAAACGCGCCCGCCATCCTCGAGGAGACCTCGGCGGCCATCCGGCGGCGGCGCCCGGCGGTCGTGCGGGTGGATCTCGCCGGGATAACGTACTTCGACTCCACGGCCGTACGAATGCTGGTCCGGATAGCCAGCGTCGCCGAAGAGGTGGCCGCGACCATCCGGATGGAGAATGCCAGCCCCGCGGTTCGTCGAGTGCTCGAGGTCACCGGGCTGTGGCAGCACTTCGGGTTGTCCGAGCCGTGAGTGACGCCACCCTGGATTGGTACGGAGTACTCGCGGATCTGCTCCGGCGGGTGAAGCTGACCCAGCCTGACCAACTGGCCGAAGAGATCAACCTGGCGACCAGGCCGGTCGGGCTCGAGGTGACCGTCTATCTCGTCGACCATGAGCAGCGACGTCTGTGGCCGCTGCCGGAGCGCGGCAAGGCCACCCCGGACCCGCTCGCGTTGCACGGCACCCTGGCCGGCCGGGCGTTCTCCCTCATCGCCAGCCAGCCGTCCGAGCTGGGCGGCAGCGCGTTCCGACTGTGGGTGCCCGTCATCGACGGCGCCGAGCGACTGGGCGTCGCCGACATGACCGTCCCCTCGTGGCCCGGGGACCTCGGCCACCTACAAAGTGCCTGCGAGACGCTGGCCGGACTGATCGGGCATCTCATCATGGTGAAGATGCCCTACGGCGACGCGTTGCACCGGGTCCGCCGTACCCGTCCGATGACGACGGCCTCGGAACTGCTGATGCAGATGTTGCCACCGTTGACATTCACCTGCGGCCGGATGGCGGTCAGCGGGATCCTGGAGCCGTGCTACGACGTGGGCGGTGACGCGTTCGACTACGCTGTCGACGACGCCACGGCCCGGATCATGATCCTCGATGCCATGGGACGGGGCCTGCCGGCCAGCCTGACCTGCGTGACGGCGTTGGCCTCGCTGCGGGCGGCCCGGCGCGGCGGCCAGGATCTGCCGGCGATGGCCAGTGCCGCCGATACCGCGTTGACCGAGCAGTTCACCGATGTCAGGTTCGTGACAGGTGTATTCGCGGACCTGGACATGGACACCGGGAGGTTGCGCTACCTGAACGCGGGCCATCCCCGACCGTTGCTGCTGCGACACGGCAAGGCGGTGCGGCAGTTGATGGGTGGGCGCCGGATGCCTCTCGGGCTCGGGCTCGGCCGAGGTGAGGCCCACGCGGCCGAGGAGGGCCTCGAACCGGGCGACCGGGTCCTGCTGTACACCGACGGCGTGGTCGAAGCGCAGGATTCCGACGGTGTCCTCTTCGGACTCGACCGCCTGGTCGACCTGGCCGAACGGGGCGCCGCGGCCGGCCTGCCCGCTCCCGAAACTCTACGCCGGCTGACGCACACGGTGTTGGCGCACCAGCACGGGCCGCCGCGGGACGACGCGACGCTCGTGCTGCTCGAATGGTCCGCGGAGGCCGCCGAGCGGACGCAGCCCTGATGCCCGCCCGGCTCGCTACGCCGGCGGATCCTCATCGGCCAGGCCAAACGGCTCCAGCAGCCCGGTGATGCGCAGCACCGGTCGAACGAGGTCCGGCACCTGGGTCACCCGATAGTCCGCGCCGGCCGCGCGCGACGCGTTCATGGCGTTGACCAGGGTTCCCAGGCCGGACGTATCGATGAACGTCACCCGAGAAAGATCCACCGTCACCGTGCGCGGAGCGTACCGTTCGATCGCGCCACGGATCTCGGCGAGGATCGCCTCAGCGTGGTCGGCGTCGATCTCACCGTGAAGCGCCACACGACACACCTCATCGGCTTCCGTACTCACCGACACCCGACGCACCACGGGCCTCCCGCATCCGGCCCCCCACATCCGGGCCGGTACCCACCGTCGGGGCGGCCGTAACGCAACCGTGGTGGGCGTCGTCCCGCCTGAGCGCGGGATCCGGCTTAAGATTCCTGCGTGATCGGCCAGAACGGGACGCAGCGCGATGAGCGCCTGCACCGGATCTTGGCCGTCACCGATGCCGCCCTGTCGTACCTCGACACGGAGGCCCTCCTGAGCGAGCTGCTCGAGCGCGTGCGTGGCCTCCTCGGCGCGGACACGGCGGCCTTCCTGCTCCTCGACGCCGAGACGCAGCAGCTGACGACCGTCGCCGCCATCGGACTGGAGGATGAAGTCACCCAGGGAATCCGCGTCGAGCTGGGTTCCGGCTTCGCCGGCCGGGTGGCGGCCGCGAAAGCGCCGATGATCATCGACCACGTCGATGAATCCAACGTCGCCAGCCCCGTCCTCAGCGCCAAGGGCCTGACGACGCTGGTCGGCGTACCCATGCTCGCCGGCGGTGACGTAATGGGCGTACTCCACGTCGGCACTTACGCACCACGCGACTTCACCGAGCAGGATGTCGCCCTGTTGCAACTCGTCGCGGATCGTGCCGGTCTGGCCAGTCAGGCCAGCCAGGGCGTGGCCGACCGCGCCGCCACCCTGGCCCTGCAGCGCAGCCTGCTGCCCGGCCGCCTGCCCAGCCCACCCGGGATCGACCTGGCCGCCCGATACCTGCCCGGCCACCACCTCGGGATCGGCGGTGACTGGTACGACGTGTTCACCCTCCCATCCGGCCACCTCGGCGTGGTCGTGGGTGACGTCACGGGCCACGGGCTGCGGGCCGCCGTGGTCATGGGCCGACTCCGCAGCGCCCTGCGCTCCTATGCTCTGGAGCACGACGACCCGGCCGAGGTTCTCGGCCGGCTGGATCGTAAGATCACCCACTTCGAGACCGGCAACCTGGCAACCGTGCTCTACGCGCTGCTCGAACCCGACCGAGGCAGGTTGCGACTCACATCGGCCGGCCACCCACCCCCCGTACTGGCCACCCCGGACGGCGCGCCAAGGCCACTGTTCCTGCCCGCCGACGCCCCGGTCGGCGCCGGATGGCACCTACCCCGCCACAGCACCACCATCGACCTTCCAGAGAAATCCACCATGGTCCTCTACACCGACGGGCTGGTCGAACGACGCGGCGAAGTCATCGATCAGGGCATACGCCGGCTGTGCCAGGCCATAGATCCCTCGCCGGCCGAGTCCGTATGCAGGACGATCATGGCCAGCATGGACGTCGCCGCGGCCCAGGACGACATCGCGCTACTGGCCATCCATCGTGAACGCTGATCAGGTCGGCCGGGTCCGTGCCCCGCGCGTCAGGGGAATTCGGCGATGAAGCTGGGCCGGCCCGTGTTGGAGTTGTCGACCGGAGCACCGGTGTCGTTGACGACATGATCGATGGTCCCGGCGCTGAGGTTGACCGTCATCACATGGTGCAGCCGCACACCGGGCGTCACCGGTACCTCGAAGCCGCGCGTGGCGTGGATCGTCGGGTCCACATTGGTGAAGATGTAGGACCCGCCGCCCCACAGTTCGTGGGTGCGAACCCCGGCGGCGACCTTGTAGGCCGCCCAGCCGAGGACGTCGCCGTGCCGCCAGGCGTCCTGGTTGGGCGGATCGTACGGCAGTTCGTTCTGGAAGAACACGGTACGCCCGTTACGGCCGTTCCAGATGACGTTGTACTGGTGATAGTGCTCGACGAACAGGCCGGTGGCGACCACATCGTCGCCGTTGACGATCACGCCGTTGCGCGTCGTGTTCACCGTCCAGCCGACCGAGCCGGGCACGCCGTGGTCGGCCCGCCACGCCCAGACATGGTCGATGAGCACGTTGTCGCTGTTGACCTCCAGCGACACGTCGGCCCGTCCGACGTGCGGTCCACCGATGCGGAAGTAGACATCGTTGAGCGTGATCGGGTTGTCGGGGTCGCCGTGGCCGTGGCCGTGGCCGTGGCGTGAGCCGACGCGCACCAGGACCGGCGACGTCACCTCGCCGGCGTCCACGGTGACGCCGGCCACGATGATCCCGGGCCGGTCCTCGATGACCAACGGCACGGCCCCGCGTCGGGCGGTGAGCGTCGCGTGGCCGAGCCCGAGCACGACCGTGTCGGCCCGCCGGACCACGATGCTGCGGTCGATGTCGTACACCCCGGGCGTCAGCAGCAGGTGACGGCCGCGGGCCAACTGTTGGTTGATCTCGCTGACCGAGTCGCCCGGCCGGGCGATGAAAAACTCACCGATGCCGATGGTCCGGCCCGGCGTGAGCCCGCCGGTCCAGGTCGGCCCGACCGTGTCCCTCCCGGCCCGCGGCACCCGGACGTTGTAGCGCCCCCGGTCGTCGATGAACAGGTACGGCTTCTCCCGGCTCAGCGGCGTGGTCGGCAGCGTCGTGTATGGAGGGTCGGGGAACGTCGCGTCGGACGGCGCGCCCACCACGCCGGCGAAGACGGCGTTCCACACGCCGTTGGTCCATTCCCCGATCTCGCTGTTGCGGGTCAGCCACTGCTGCTGGGAGCCGTTGAGGACGGTTCCGGTCCGGGAGTCGGCCAGGTAGCCACCGCTGGCGTACTGCGGTCCGGCCGTGCAGTAGTCCATGAGGGACAGCGTCGCGCCGGTGACGTTGACCCGCCGGATGGACGCGGCCTGGGAGACGGCGTAGAAGTTCGCCGACGCCCGGCAGCCGTCCTGGCCGGCGGTGTTGACGTCGATGGACAGGTTGCCCAGCGTCCGCCAGAAATTCACCAGGGCCAGGCAGTTGCTCGTGCCGTCGTTCTCCAGGCACCGGTTGTACACCTCGATCTTGCCGTCGACCACGACGTCGGTCGGCGACGGGCCGAGGCCGGCCACCTCCGTGTAGTAGCCGACCTTCATCTGCAGCGGCTGGGTCGGGCTGCCGTACACACCCGGCTTGAACAGCAGGGCGTACCGGTTGGTGCCCATCTCGCTGTCGACCTGCTGGGCTCCAATGGCGTCGACCCGGGCCTGGATCTCGCTGACCGGCATGGCCGGGTCGAAGACGATGACGTTCGGGCCGAGGTCGGGCCGCGGCGGTCCGGCCGTGGCGCTGGCGGCGACACCGCCGAGCATCACGAGCGTGGCCGCGACGGTCAACGCCGCCCTTCCTGACTGCGATGTCATACCGATGGTCCTCTCACGGGTAGCTGACGAGGTACACGGTCTGCGTCGTCGAGTTGGCCGGCCCGCCGGTGTTGTTGATGACGCGGTTGATGGTTCCCTGCCCGCCGAGCGACACGATCACCATGTTGTGGAAGAGCACGGCCGACCGGGTCGGCACCTCGAAGGCGCGCTCCCCCACGATGGAGGAGTCCGATGTGAACACGCAGTAGCTGCCCAGACCCCAGGCCTCGTGCGTGGTCACCGCGTCGGCCACCTTATAGGCGGCGTAGCCGCGGGTCGTTCCGTTCATCCAGGCCGCCTGGTTGGGCGGGTCGTAGGGCATCTCGTTCTGGTAGAAGTACGTGCGGCCGCCGTTGCCGTTCCAGATCGTCTGGTAGCGCTGGTAGTGCTCGACGAACAGGCCGTACATCGTGACGTTGTTGCCGTTGACCACCAGCCCGGTGTCGGCCGTGTTGACGGTCCAGCCGACGCCGGTGCCGTGGTCGGCCCGCCACAGCCACATGTGGTCGCCGATGACGTTGTGGCTGTTGACCACCAGGCTCGTGGTGGCCCGGCCCACGCCGGCCCCGCCGACGCGGAAGTACACGTCATGCAGCGAGATCGGGTTGGCCGAGTTGTTGGCGGCGGCGCCGGTCGGCCCGATCTCGGCGAGCACCGGCGAGTTCGTGGAGCCGGCGTCGAAGAGCACGCCGGCCACCTTGACCCCGGCGACGTCGGCGACCCGCATCGCGACGATGCCGTTGTCCGGGATCAGCGTGGCCAGGCCCAATCCGAGGACGACCGCGTCCGGCCGGTTCACCTGCAGCGTCTGGTTGAGGTGGTACACGCCCGGGGTGATGAGCAGATTGCGGCCCTGGGCCAGCGCCGCGTTCATCGTGGCCGCCGTCGTGCCCGGCCGGACGAGGTAGAACTGGCTCAGCGAGATGGAGGTTCCGGCCGGCGCGCGGCCGAACCACGTCGTGCCGGACGAGTTCGTGCGCAGCGCCGGGACGAACACCCGGTACTCACCGGTGCCGTCGACGTACAGGAACGGCTTCTCCCGGACCACGGGCGTGGTCGCGATGACCGTGTGCGAGGGGTTCGGGAAGTGGTTGGGCGGCGCGCCGGCCACGCCCTGGAACACCATGTTCCACACCGATCCGGACCAGCTTCCGAACTCGCTGTTGCGGGAGTACCACTGCTGCTGCGAGCCGGACACGACCTGGCCGTCGACCTTGGTGTCGGCCATGAAGCCGCCGCTGGACCAGCCGTCACCGCCGTTCCAGAGCTGGATCTGGTTCTGGCCGCCGCGCAGGTGCATCCGCCGGTACGGCGCCGCCTGCGACACGGCGTAGCGCTCGACGGTGACGCCGGCCGGCAGGGTCACCGACAGGTTCTCGGCCCCGCGCCAGAAGTTCTGGGTCGCGTTGCCGCCCATCCAGAACGCCTCGACCCGGACGTGGCCGTTGAGGTTCACGTCGTCCGGCGACAGGCCGAGACCGAGGACGTGCTCGTAGAAGCCGAGGTTCACGTCCGCCGTGTAGGTGCCCGGCCGGAACATGATGGCGTACCGGTTGGTCCCGAACTGGTTGGTCTCCTGCTGGGTGAACAGTTGATTGAGCCGGCTCTGGATGGTCGAGGTCGGCGTCGACGGATCGAAGACGAACGTGTTGGGGCCGAAGTTCGGGTTGCGGGGATCGGTCGGCTCGACCGGCGGGCCGCTGGTTGACGTCGGCGGCGACGTCGTTGTCGGCCCGGTGGGCGGCGTGCCGGTCACGTTCACGCTGAGCTCCCACAGCGAGTACCCGTACCCGGTGGCCCGGAGGGTGCCGTTCATGCGCACGAACCGGCCGGTGCCCGTGACCTCCAGGGTCTGGGTTCCGCCGGTGCCGGTCGTGGTGGAGAAGATCGTGGTCCATCCCCCGGTACCGGTGGCCGAGACCTGAATCTGGAAGGCCCGCGCGTAGGCCGACTCCCAGACGAGGCCCACGCGGCAGACCGTCACCGACGCGCCGAGGTCGACCTGGATCCACTGCGGGTCGCTGAACGCGCTCGACCAGCGGGTGCCCGCGTTGCCGTCGACCGCGTTGGCCGCCGGGGTGCCCGCGTTCTCGGTCGACGAGGCGGTGGCCGGACGGCCGAGCGCCGTGTTGGCGCTGCCGCAGGTCGCGGCGCCGATCTCGCCGTACACCTGAAACTCCCACAGCGAGTAGCCGTACTGGGTGGCCCGGGCGGTGCCGTACATCCGCACGAACCGGCCGGTCCCCGCGACATCCAGGGTCTGGGTACCGCCGGTACCGGTGGTGGTGGAGAAGATGGTGGTCCAGCCCGCCCCGTCGGCCGAGACCTGGACCTGGAAAGCCCGGGCGTAGGCCGACTCCCACCGCAGCACGACCTGGGTGATCGCGGCGGAGGCGCCGAGGTCGACCTGCAGCCACTGCGGGTCGCTGAACGCGCTCGACCAGCGGGTGCCGGTGTTGCCGTCCACGGCGTTCGCCGCGGGCGTGCCCGCGTTCTCGGTCGAGGAGGTGGTCGCCGGCCGGCCCTGGGAGAGCAGGGTGACGGCGGCGTGGGCGCTGGGCAACGCGAACACGAGCGGCAGCGCGACGAGCACAGTGGACACCGCGATGAGGATCACGGAAAGGTGCCGGCCGGGGCGGGCCGGACCGGAGCTGAACGATGGTCTCATACCTCTGCCTGTCGGTGCGGGCCTCGCTGCGCCGGTGAGGGCGCGGCACGGCGGGACGGAAACGACGTCCGCTCGCGCCATGGCTGGTTCGGCGGCGTCGGGCGCCGCGCCACGACCCAGCCATGGCGCCGACGCCCAAGGGGTCGTGCCGGACCGCGTCGGCGGCTGAGAGCGCTCTCAGGAGCGCGCATCGAGTCTCGCGCCGACACGGGGGTCGCGTCAAGACACCGGTCGATATCCGTGGCCGGCCGGGTCAGCCCCGCACGCCGCCGTTGGACACCAGCCGGGCGATCGGTAGCGTGGCGGCGCCGAGGGCGACCGCGTCCACCCCGAGCTGGCACAGCTCGATGGAGGCCTGCCGGTACGGCAGCCGCAGCGCGTGGGCCTGTGCCGCCTCCCGGATCGCGGGCAGCAGGCGGGCTCCGAGCACGATGCCGGCCCAGCCGCCGATGACGATGCGCTCGGGGTTGAACAAGTTGATCAGGTTGGCCACACCGGCCCCGATGAAGCCGGCCGTCTCGTCGAGCACCCGGCGGGCGGCCCGTGACGTCGCGGCGTCGGCGATCAGCGCGTTGATCGCCGCCTCCTCGTCCAGTGGGGCCACCGCGTGGCCGCGCCGGGCGACGCGGTAGCGGTCGACGATCGCACCCGCCCCCACGTACGCCTCCAGGCAGCCGCGGGCGCCGCACCGGCACTGCCGCCCGCCGTACACCAGGGTGGTGTGGCCCCACTCCCCCGCGCTGCTCGACGCGCCCCGGTAGGTGAACCCGTTGGTGACCACCGCGGCGCCGACGCCCGACCCGATGAGCGCGAACACGGCGTTCTGCGCCCCCCGGCCGGCGCCGAACCACATCTCCGCCTGGCCGAGGGTCTTGGCTCCGTTGTCGACATGCAGCGCCACGTCCACGCCGGCCCGCTGCAGGAGGTGCTCGAACGGTACGGCGTCCCATCCGAGCGTCTGCGCGTGGACGACAGCCCGGCTACCCTGCTCGACGACGCCGGACACGCCTATCCCCGCCCCGAGAACGTCGGCGGCGGTGACGCCGGCCTGCTCGGTGACGTGCGCGAGGCCGGTCGCGACATGACCGACCACGGTCTCGGGCTCGGGCCGGCCGGGGTCGATCGGATAGTCCACAGTGGCCAGCGCGGTCATGGCCAGGTCGAACAGCTCGACGCGCACGCGGGTCTCGCCGACGTCCACGCCGATCACGTACGCGAACCGGGGCGCGATCCGCAGCACGATGCGCGGCCGGCCACCGTCGGACTCCATGGTGCCGGCCTCGGCGACGAGTCCCTCGTCGATGAGTTCGGCGATGACCACACTGACCGCGGCCTGGCTGAGCCCGGTCCGGCCGGCGAGGTCCTGGCGGGTCAGCGGGCCGGCCAGGAACAGCTTGGACAGCAGCACCGACCGGTTGCGCCGGCGCACGCTCCGGTTCGTCGCCCGCTCGATCTGCACCCCGCCCCACCCATCCGTCTCGCGAACTGTACTTGACGCGTTCGTGGATCAACACTTTAATGAAACCATGAATTAAGTGGTAATCGAAGTGGCGGATCCCCCGCCACGACGTAGCCAGCTCCATGCCCGTTCTGGCCGGCTGGCCCGCGCGTACGCCGCGCCGGACCCGCACGCGACGGTGCCCGCACCGGCCCTCATCCACAGAGAAGGGCTCCGCCTTGTTCTCCCCACCCCCCAGCCCTGCGGGCCCACCCCCCAGGCCGAAACGACTCCTCGCGGCGGCCGTCGCCGCCGCGCTGTTGACACCGTTCCTCTCGGCGTGCGGTGATTCGGGCAACCCGGCCCAGGCGCCGAAAACCTTGACCTACTGGGCGAGCAACCAGGGCGCCAGCCTCGAGGCGGACAAACAGATCCTGCAGCCCGAGCTGGACAAGTTCGAACGACAGACCGGCATCAAGGTCTCGGTCGAGGTCGTCCCCTGGTCCGACCTGCTCAACCGACTTCTCGCCGCCGCCACGTCGGGCCAGGGGCCGGACGTGGTGAACATCGGCAACACCTGGTCGGCCTCGTTGCAGGCGACCGGCGCGTTCGTCCAGTTCGACGACGCCACCCTCGGCGCGGTCGGCGGGCGCAACCGTTTCGTGCCGGCCGCCCTGGCCGCCGCCGGCGCCCCCAACCAGCCGCCCACGGCCGTCCCGCTGTACAGCCTGGCCTACGCCCTCTACTACAACAAGAAGATGTTCGCCGACGCGGGCATCCCGGCGGCACCGACCACATGGGAGCAACTCGTCGACGCGGGCCGGAAGCTGACCAAGGGCCAGCAGTGGGGCCTCGCGATCGAGGGCGCGAACATCTCCGAGAATGCCCATCACGCGTTCACGTTCAGCCAGCAGTACGGCGGCGAGTGGTTCGACGCGGCCGGCAAGCCCACCTTCGACACGCCGCAGAACGTCGCCGCCGTCAAGCGCTACATCGACCTCATGGCCGTCGACAAGATCGCCAACCCCAGCAACGCCGAGTACGCGCAGAACCAGTCCGTCTCCGACTTCGCCAACGGCAAGGTCGGGATGCTGCTCTGGCAGGCCGTCGGCTCGGCCCTGAAGGCACAGAACATGCCGGCCGACGCCTACGGCGTGGCGCCGGTGCCGTTCCTGGCCAGCCCGCCGGCCGGCGGCAAGCGGGTCAACAGCATGGTCGCCGGCATCAACCTCGCCGTCTACAAGCACACGAAGAACCGGGACGCCGCCCTGCAGTTCGTCAAGTTCATGACCAGCGACGAGGAGCAGGTGGCGCTGAACAAGACCTACGGTTCGCTGCCGTCGGTGACGACGGTCAGCGGCGACGCGGCCTTCCAGGCGCCCGAGCAGAAGGTGCTGGCCGGGGTGCTCGGCTCGTCGGCCGCGCCGCTGCCCCAGGTACCGCAGGAGAGCCAGTTCGAGACCCTCGTCGGCACGGCCATGAAGGACCTGTTCGCTCAGGTCGCCAGCGGTGGCCGGGTCACCGAGGCCGACATCAAGTCCAAGCTCAGCGACGCACAGTCCCAGATGCGCGGCTGAGGGAGCACGGGTGGCCACCACCGTCTCGGCCCCGGGCCGCGCGCCGGCCGGCGCCCGGCCCGGGGCACCGCGCGGGCAGGACCGGCTGGCCGGCCCTGCCCGGCGGTCGTGGCTGCCGTACGCGCTGCTCCTGCCGGCGATCGTCCTCGAGCTGGCCGTCCACGTGGTGCCCATGGTGGTCGGCGTCTGGATGAGCCTGCGCGAGGTCACCCAGTTCCACATCCGGGACTGGTCCGGCGCGCCGTTCATCGGGCTCGACAACTACCGGATCACGCTCGATCCCGGGTCGACGGCCGGACGGGAGCTGATGCACTCGTTCGCCGTCACCCTGACCTACACCGTGCTGTCGGTCCTCTTGTCGTGGGCGTTCGGCCTGGCCGCCGCCGTCGTGCTGCAACGGCCGTTCCGGGGGCGCGGTGTGCTGCGCACGCTGTTCCTCACGCCCTACGCGCTGCCGGTCTACGCCGCGGTCATCACGTGGACGTTCATGTTCCAGCGTGACACCGGGCTGATCAACCACGTCCTCGTGGACAACCTCGGCCTGACCGACGAGCGTCCCTTCTGGCTCATCGGCGACAACGCCTTCGTGGCCGTGCTCGTCGTGTCCGTGTGGCGCATGTGGCCGTTCGCCTTCCTGTGCCTGATGGCCGGCCTGCAGAACGTGCCCGACGACCTCTACGAGGCGGCCTACCTGGACGGCGCCGGGTTCTGGCGTCGCCTGACCTCGGTGACGCTGCCGATGCTGCGGCCGGTCAACCACGTGCTGGTGCTCGTGTTGTTCCTGTGGACGTTCAACGACTTCAACACGCCCTACGTCCTCTTCGGCGGCTCGGCGCCGCGCGCGGCCGACCTCATCTCCGTGCACATCTACCAGAGCTCGTTCATCACCTGGGACTTCGGCGCCGGCGCGGCGATGTCGGTGGCGCTGCTGCTGTTCCTGCTGCTCGTCACCGTGACCTATCTGCTCGTCATCAACCGCGGGAGGCGCCGTGCGTGAGACCGTCGCCGAGCGCTACGCGCGGATCGTGGTGCTGGCCCTGCTGACCCTGTTCACCGTCACACCCATCTACGCGATGGTCAGCTCGGCGGCCAAGCCCCTCGCCGACGTGCAGGACACGTTCACCTGGCTGCCCAGCCAGCCGACGTTGCAGGCCTTCGGCGACATGTGGCGCACGGTGCCCCTCGGGCGCTACCTGCTCAACAGCCTCGTCGTGTCCACGGTGGCCTCGGTCGTCTCGGTGACCGTGGCCATCTTCGCGGCCTTCGCGGTCAGCCGGTACCGCTTCCGCGGCCGGACCACGTTCTCCGTCACCGTGCTGTCGACCCAGATGTTCCCGGGCATCCTGTTCCTCCTGCCCCTGTTCCTCATCTACGTCAACATCGGCAGCAGCACCGGCCTCCAGCTCTACGCCAGCCGGACCGGACTGATCATCACGTACCTCACCTTCTCCCTGCCGTTCTCCATCTGGATGCTCGCCGGGTACTTCGACTCGATACCCCGGGGGCTCGACGAGGCGGCCCAGGTCGACGGCGCCGGTCCCCTCCGGACGCTGTTCAGCGTCATCCTGCCGGCGGCGGTGCCCGGCATCGTCGCCGTGGCCGTCTACGCGTTCATGACCGCGTGGGGTGAGGTGCTGTTCGCCTCGGTCATGACGGACGAGAGCTCGCGCACGCTGGCCATCGGCCTGCGCGGTTACGCCACCCAGTATCAGGTGTACTGGAACCAGGTCATGGCCGCGTCGCTGGTCGTCAGCGTGCCGGTCGTGGCCGGCTTCCTGTTCCTGCAGCGCTACTTCATCGCCGGGCTGACCGCCGGAGCAGTCAAATGAACCTCGACCTGTCCGCATTGCCGTCCGGGTTCATCTGGGGGGTCGCCACGTCGGCCTACCAGGTCGAGGGAGCCGTGCGGGCCGGCGGCCGGACACCGTCCATCTGGGACACGTTCGCGCGCCGGCCGGGAGCCGTCGACAACGGTGACACCGGCGACATCGCGTGCGACCACTACCACCGGTGGCCGGAGGACCTCGCCCTCATGCGCGACCTCGGCATCGACGCCTACCGGTTCTCGGTGGCCTGGCCGCGCGTCCTGCCCGAGGGCGTCGGCCGGCCCAACCCGGCCGGGATCGCGTTCTACGACCGCCTGGTCGACGCCCTACTCGAGGCCGGCATCCGCCCGTTCGTGACCCTCTACCACTGGGACCTGCCGCAGGTCCTGCAGGACCGGGGCGGCTGGCCGGAGCGAGCGACCGCGCAGGCCTTCGCCGACTACGCGGCCGTCGTCGCCCGGGCCCTCGGCGACCGGGTGGCCGACTGGTGCACCGTCAACGAACCGCTCTGCGTGGCCTGGATCGGCCATCTGGAGGGCCGCATGGCCCCGGGCGAGCGTGACCTCGCCCGAGCCGTCCGGGCATCACACCACGTGCTGCTCGGGCATGGCCTGGCCACCTCGGCCGTCCGGGCCACGGCCGCCGTACCGGCCTCGATCGGCCTGGTCTGCAACCTCAGCCCGTGCCTGCCCGCCACCGACCGGCCGGAGGACCGGGCGGCCGCCGCCCGGGCCGACGGGCACACCAACCGGTGGTGGCTCGACCCGGTGTTCGGGCGGGGATACCCGGCCGACATGGTGGCCACCTACGGGATGGAGCCGCCGGTCCGCGACGGCGACCTGGAGCGCATCGCCGCCCCGACCGACTTCCTGGGCGTCAACTACTACTTCCGCATGGTCGTGGCCGACGACCCCGACGGGCCGGCGCCGTTCGCCCGGCAGGTTCCGGTGCCCGGATCCCGGGAGACCGCGATGGGCTGGGAGGTGTACCCGGCCGGCCTGGAGCATCTGTTGGTCCGCGTGGCCGGGGACTACGCACCGGAGCGCATCTTCGTGACCGAGAGCGGATCGGCCTGGCCCGACCACGTGGGCCCGGCCGGCGAGGTCGAGGACAAGGACCGGACCGACCATCTCGAACAGTGCATCGAGGCGTGCGCGACCGCCGCCAACCGCGGCGTGCCGGTCGCCGGCTACTTCGTGTGGTCATTGCTGGACAACTTCGAGTGGGCCTACGGCTACGACAAGCGCTTCGGCCTCGTCCACGTCGACTACGCCACGGGGCGCCGCACCATGAAGGCGAGCGGCTACCGCTACGCCGAACTCATCCGGGCCACCCGTCTCCGGGCCGGGTCGGTCCGATGTGGATCTGCTCCCCTAATTGACGATTGACTTGAATACATCTATGGACTGATACTTGCGGAACCCCCGCGAGAGAGAGCGCTCTCAGACGAGGCGCTCAGTCGGATCGGAGACCGACCATGCTGGCACCCCTCCGTCGTCGTCGCGGCATCCTGGCCGCGGTCATCACAGTCCTCGCCGCCACGGTCGGCTACGCCCTGGCCGGCCCATCGGCGCCGCCGGCCATGGGGGGTGGGCCCGAAGGGCTGGGGGGCGGGGAAATCAACGCCGCGATCGGCGCGCTCACCTGGGCCGACGAGTTCAACGCGGCCGCCGGTACTGCGCCGAACTCCGGCCGGTGGCGCTACGACATCGGCGGCAGCGGCTGGGGCAACCAGGAGCTGGAGTACTACACGAACAGCACCAGCAACTCGGCCCACGACGGGGCCGGCAACCTCGTCATCACGGCCCGGCGGGAGAACCCGGCCGGCTTCGGCTGCTGGTACGGGTCCTGCCAGTACACCTCGGCCCGGCTGCTGACGTCGGCGACGTTCACGCAGGCCTACGGCCGGTTCGAGGCCCGCATGAGGATCCCGCGCGGTCAGGGCCTGTGGCCGGCGTTCTGGATGCTGGGCAACAATCTCGGCAGCGTCGGCTGGCCGACCAGTGGCGAGATCGACATCATGGAGAACATCGGCCGCGAGCCGTCCACCGTGCACGGCACGATCCACGGCCCGGGTTACTCCGGGGGTGGCGGCATCGGCGCCGGCTACACGCTGCCCGGCGGGCAGGCCTTCGCCGACGGCTTCCACACCTTCGCCGTGGACTGGGAGCCGAGCGCGATCACCTGGTCCGTCGACGGGGTCGCGTACTCCCGCAAGACGCCGGCCGACCTCGGCGGCAACCGGTGGGTCTTCGACCACCCGTTCTTCATCATCATGAACGTGGCCGTCGGAGGGCTGTGGCCCGGCTCGCCCGACGCCTCGACCGTGTTCCCGCAGACCCTCACCATCGACTACGTCCGGGTCTACGCCTACACCACCGGCACCGGTACCCCGACCACGCCGCCGACCACGCGGACCGGTCCTATCGTGGGCTACGGCGGCAAGTGCGTCGACGTCGCCGGCGCGAACCCGGCCAACGGCACCCGGGTCCAGCTGTGGGACTGCAACGGCACCACCGCCCAGCGGTGGACGATGGGGACCGACGGCACCATCCGCGCCCTCGGCAAGTGCCTCGACGTCAGCGGCGGCTCGACCGCCAACGGCGCCCGGGTCCAGATCTGGGACTGCAACGGCACCGGCGCCCAGCGCTGGACAACCACGGCCGCCCGCGATCTGGTCAACCCGCAGGCCAACAAGTGCCTCGACGCCACCGGCGTCAGCTCGGCCAACGGCACACCACTGCAGTTGTGGGAGTGCCACAACGGCGCCAACCAGAAGTGGACCGTGCCGTGACGCGGCGCCTGGCCGCCGCCGTGGCCCTGCTGGTCGTCGGCCAGCTCGCGGTGGCGGCCGCCCCGGCCCGAGCCGCCGGGCCGCTGCTGTCCCAGGGCCGGCCGGTGGTCGCGTCCTCCATAGAGTGGGCCGGCACGCCGGCGGCCGCCGCCGTGGACGGCAACCCGGGCACCCGCTGGTCCAGCCAGTTCAGCGATCCTCAGTGGATCCAGGTCGACCTGGGGCAGACCGCGACCATCGATCAGGTCGTGCTGGCCTGGGAGGCGGCCTACGCGCGGTCGTTCCAGATCCAGGTATCGGCCGACGCGTCGGCCTGGACCACCATCCACACCACCACCGCCGGCACCGGCGGCACCCAGACGCTGGCGGTCACGGGGACCGGCCGCTACGTGCGGATGTACGGCACGGTCCGGGCCACGGGCTACGGCTACTCGCTGTGGGAGTTCGGGGTCCACGGCACCATCGGCGGCGGGCCGTCCACCGGCAGCCCGATCTCGGAGTTCCGGCCGGTCTCGGCCTCGTCATGGGAGGGCGGCAACGCGCCCGGCGCCGCTCTGGACGGCCGGACCACGACCCGGTGGTCGAGCCAGTTCAGCGATCCACAATGGATACAGGTCGACCTCGGCGGCACCGCCACGATCAGCCAGGTGGTGCTCAACTGGGAGGCGGCGTTCGGCCGGGCCTACCGGATCGAGGTGTCGCCCAACGCCTCGACCTGGACCACCATCTACTCCACGACCACCGGCGCCGGCGGCATCGAGCGGCTGTGGGTCGGCGGCACCGGCCGATACGTCCGGCTGACCGGCACCGCCCGGGCCACCGGGTACGGCTACTCGCTGTGGGAATTCCAGATCTTCGGGACGGTGGACAACTCCGCGACCACCCCGCCCCTGCTGTCACCGCCGACCCGCCCGCCGGCGGTGACCGGACAGTTCGCGCTGACCGCCCCGGGTGACGGCGCGATGGTGACGACAACCCGGCGACCCGCGCTGTCCTGGGCGGCCGTCGCCGGCACGGCGCGGTACCAGGTGTGGATCAACATCAGCCGCACCGACTACGACTTCACGGCCCCCGGCAACCTCATCGACCTCGCCACCTTGGTGGCCGAGCCGACCGGCACGAGCTTCACGCCGGGCTGGGACCTGCCCGACCGGTGGACCTACAAGTGGTTCGTCGTCGCCGTCAACTCCTCCGGCGGCACCACCACGTCGGCCATCCGCCGGTTCAGCGTCTACCTGCCGGTTCTGGAGACCGTGGCCGACGGAATCGGCATCGTGGGCGGCAGTCGTGACCTCAACCGCAGCGGCACCATCGAGCCGTACGAGGACTGGCGGGCGCCGGTCGAGACCCGGGTCAACGACCTGCTCGGCCGGATGACCACCGAGGAGAAGGCGTTGCAGATGTTCTACAACGCCCAGTCCTTCCCCCGCGCCGGCTGGCACTTCGGGCCCGCGCAGGCCCAGGACCTCCACACCTACTTGTTGGCCGCGGCCGGGACGCGCCTGGGCATCCCGTTCATCTCGGCCGGCGACACCATCCACGGGTACCAGACGACCTACCCGACGCAGAGCGCGCTGGCCGCGGCGCGGGACCACCCGCTGGCCTACCGCCTGGGCGACATGCAGCGGCGCGAGCAGCTGGAGGTCGGCACCCGCGGGGTGCTCGGCCCGCTGGCCGAGGTCGGCACCAAGGTGCTCTACCCCCGCATCCAGGAGGGCAACGGCGAGAACGCCGACGTCGCCGCGGCCCAGGTGCGGGCGCTCGTGGCCGGCCTGCAGGGCGGACCCGAGCTGAACCCGGCGTCGGTGCTGGCGACCGTCAAGCACTGGCCCGGTGAGGGGGCCGGCGGTGAGGCGCTGATCGTCTACGACGCGGTCACCATCAAGTACCACATGATCCCGTTCCGGGCGGCGATCGAGGCCGGCGCGGTGAACATCATGCCCGGCTACGCCGGCAGCTCGCTGCTGGATCCGGGCGGCCCGGGCGCCGGCGACAGCGCGCCGATCCTGGCCTACCTGCGCCAGAACCTCGGCTACACCGGGCTCATCACCACCGACTGGCTGCCCTCGGGCTCCTGGGTCCGCGCGGCCAACGCCGGCTCCGACGTCATGGGGGGCGCCGACCCCGGCGCGGCCGGCTTCACCATCGCCGGCTTCACCGCGGGCGTCCCGCTGGCCCGCATCGACGACGCGGTCCGGCGGGTGCTGAGGCTGAAGTTCCAGCTCGGCGTCTTCGAGAACCCGTACGGCGACCCGGTCAACGGACCGTACCGGTTCCACACACCGGCCTACACGGCGCTGGCCAACCAGGCGGCCCGCAAGGCCATGACACTGCTGAAGAACACCGGGGTGCTGCCGGTGCGGCTCAACCCGGGCGACACCATCGTCGTCGCCGGCCCGCGGGCCACCGACCCGGCCGCGTGTTGCGTGTGGACGAGCTACTTCCACCAGGAGTACGGCTCCCGCAACATCCTCGACGCCATCCGCGACCGGGCCGCCCGGGCCGGGGTGAACGTGGCCCTGAACACCGCGCCCAATCCCCGGCTGGCCTTGGTCGCCGTCGGCGAGGCCTCCTACACCCACGGCACCAACTGGGTGAAGGAACAGCCGTACCTGCCGCCCGACCAGGTCGCGGCCATCCGGGGCTTCCAGCAACAGGGCATCCCGGTGGTCGTCGTGCTGGTGCTGCCCCGCCCGTACGTCATCACCGACTGGGTCGGCCTGGCCGGCGCCATCGTGGTGACCTACCGCGGCGGCGAGGAGATGGGGCCGGCCCTGGCCAGCCTGCTCTTCGGCGACTATCTGCCCAGCGGCCGGTTGCCGTGGCAGCTGCCACGCAGCCTGGCCGACGTCCTGCGTCCGGGCGGCACCGACATCCCGGCCGACGCGGTGGAGCACTGGGACCTGCCCTACGACCTCGGCGCCACCGATGCCCAGCGCGCCGACATCCGGGCCCGGATCAACGCCAACCAGACGGTGCCGTCGACGTACGGGAACCCGCTCTACCCGTACGGCGCGGGCCTGACCGCTTTCTAGCCGAACCCTGCAAGCCTGGAGGTCGCCATGCGAGGTCTTCGCCCGAAGCTGGGCACCGCGGTCGTCACGGCCGTCGCGGTCGTGGTCGGGCTGGCCGGCTACGTGGCCACCGCCCGGCCGGCCAGCGCCGCCGGCCCCTTGCTGTCCCAGGGCCGGCCGGTGCTCGCCTCGTCCCAGGAGAACGCGGGCACGCCGGCCACGGCCGCCGTCGACGGCAACGCCGGCACCCGCTGGTCAAGCCAGTTCAGCGATCCACAGTGGATCCGCGTGGACCTGGGGCAGGCCGCCGCCATCGATCAGGTGACCCTGGCCTGGGAGGCGGCCTACGCCCGGTCGTTCCAGATCCAGGTCTCGGCCGACGGGTCGGCCTGGACCACCATCTTCAGCACCACCACCGGCACCGGCGGCACCCAGACCCTGGCCGTGACCGGCACCGGCCGGTACGTGCGGATGAACGGCACGGCCCGGGCCACGGCATACGGGTACTCGCTGTGGGAGTTCCAGATCTTCGGCACGATCGGGACCGGCTGCGGCGGCGCCAACGCGGCCCAGGGCCGGCCCGCGCTCGCCTCGTCCCAGGAGAACGCCGCCACGCCGGCGACGGCCGCGGTCGACGGCAACGCCGGCACCCGCTGGTCGAGCCAGTTCAGCGATCCACAATGGATCCGCGTGGACCTCGGCGGGCCCGTCACCGTGTGCCAGGTCACCCTCACCTGGGAGGCGGCCTACGCCCGGTCGTTCCAGATCCAGGTCTCGGCCGACGGGTCGGCCTGGACCACCATCTTCAGCACCACCACCGGCACCGGCGGCACCCAGACCCTGGCCGTGACCGGCACCGGCCGGTACGTGCGGATGAACGGCACCGCCCGGGCCACGGCGTACGGATACTCGCTGTGGGAGTTCGCGGTCCGCCTCACCGGTGCCCCGCCCACCACAACCCCGCCCACGACAACCCCGCCCACGACCACGCCGCCGGACGCGTTCTGGGGCGACACCAGCACGATCCCGCCGGCCCGCAACGTGCTCACCGTGAAGGTCCTCAACCGCACCAACGGCCAGTACCCCGACAGCCAGGTGTTCTGGAGCTTCAACGGTCAGGTCCACTCGATCGCCGAGCAGCAGTATCTCGACATGCCGGCCAACTCGGCCGGCCGGATGTACTTCTTCCTCGGCACGCCGAACAGCCAGTACAGCGACTTCATCGAGTTCACGGTGAGCCCGACGGTGTTCAACGGCAACACCACCCGGGTCGACGCGTTCGCCCTGAAGCTGGCCATGCGCCTGCACGCCCACGACGGCTACGACGTGGCCGTGGGCGAGGACCAGGCCACGTTCGCCGAGCCCCGGGCCACCACGTTCCAGCGCTTCGTCGACGCCATGCCGGCCGAGTTCAAGCACCTCGGCCAGATCCAGGCGCCGTTCCGCATCCCGTCGCCGGGCAACTCCAGCGCCTTCCGGCCCGGCGGGGCCTCGGCCAGTTACTTCACCGCGTACGCGGCATCGGTCGGCGTCTCGGCCTCCACGGCCGACATCTTCGGCTGCGCCGGCCCGCTGGCCAGCCAGCCGGCCATGTGCGCGGCGCTCAACCGGCACGTCGCCCACCTGCCGCAGTCCCAGTGGGGCACGCCCGCCCTGTACTACCAGGCGGCCCCGGCCAACTACTACAGCCGGTTCTGGCACGACCGGGCGATCAACCGCCTGTCCTACGGCTTCCCGTATGACGACGTGGCCAACCAGTCGTCGTTCGTCTCGCACGGCAACCCGCAGTACCTGTTGGTGGCCGTCGGCTGGTGAGCGCCCGCACCCCGTCGTCAGCGGGCCGTCTGCGCGCCGATCGTGACCGTCACCGTCACGGGCTCGTCGCCGCGGACCAGCTCGACCCGCGCCTTGTCGCCGGGCTTGGTCGGCCGTAGGGCCGACAGCAGGTCCTCCGGCGTGCGGACGGGCTGCCCGTTGACGCCGACGACGATGTCACCCGGCCTGATCCCGGCCGCCTCGGCCGGTCCGCCCGGCGCGACCTCACGCACCAGGACACCGTCGGATCGTGGCAGGCCCAGCGATGTCGCGATTTCGGGCGTCAGGCGCGCTCCGGATATGCCCAGGTACGGGTGCACCGCCACACCGTCGGCCAGCAGCTGGTCGCACACGCGCACCGCCGTGGCCGACGGGATGGCGAAGCCGAGGGAAACGGCACCCTGCTGCGGCGGGATGTAGGACTCGTTGATCCCGACCACCTCGCCGGCCGCGTTCAGCAACGCGCCGCCCGAGTTGCCCGGCGAGATCGCCGCGTCGGTCTGGATCAGGTCGACCGCGGCCCGGGAGGACTCGGCCGAGCCGGGGATGGAGCGGCCCAGGCCCGACACCACTCCGGTCGTCACGGTGTTCGCGAACCCGAGAGGGCTGCCGATGGCGATGACGAACTCCCCCGGCCGGGGCTGGGCCGGCTGGAACGCCAGCGTCGGCAGGTCGCTCCGTTCGGCCTTGACCACGGCGAGGTCGGTGACCACATCGGAGGCCAGCACCGTGCCGGCCACCCGCGATCCGTCGGCCAGCCCCACCATGACCTGCCGCTCGTCCCCGACGACGTGAGCGTTCGTCGTGATGATGCCGCCCTGTTTGTACACGACGCCGCTGCCGAGGCCGTCGCGCGTGAAGATGGTGACCACCGACGGTTCGACCCGGGCCACGAGATCGGGCAGCGCGCCGTACGGGTTCGACACCGAGGCGGCCGACGGTGCCGCGGGGGACGGCTCCGCCGACGGCTGTCCACCTTCGCCCCGGGTACAGGCCGTCAACGCCAGGACGGTGGCCACCGCGAGCGCGACGCCTCGTACCGCCGAACGGGTCGGGTCCATGGCGGCAGCATGGCCCCAGCCCCGCCGGCGGCGAACCATCCGGCCGGGATGAGATCGAGTCCGCCGGCCTGACCTCACCCCGGCGGGAGGATGACCTCACGCCCGTACGGCTCATGGGGTAACGGATGAAGCTCCCGCGTCCGAAACGGAGGCCCGCCCCGCATGACCGACTGGATGATGATGGCCGAGCCGGCGCAGTTGCTGCCCGCCCGCTCGCAGATGGCCCTGACCCTGATGTTCCACATCATCCTCGTGCCGATCGGCGTCGCCCTCCCGGCCATCATGCTCATCGCCAACGCCAAGGGGCTGCGCCACGGCGACCCGGTCGCGTTGAGGCTCGCCCGGCGCTGGTCGCACGCCGCCGGCCTCACGTTCGCGGTCGGGGCGGTGTCCGGCACCGTGCTCTCCTTCGAGATGGGCCTGCTGTGGCCCGGGTTGACCGGCACGTACGGCGACGTGTTCGGCCTGCCGTTCGCCATCGAAGGGATCGCGTTCTTCCTCGAGGCGATCCTGATCGCCATCTACCTGTACGGGTGGCGCCGGTTGCGGCCGTGGACCCACTTCTGGCTCGGCCTTCCGATCCCCTTCGTGGCCCTCGCCGGCTCCTTCTCCATCATCTCGGCGAACTCGTGGATGAACACGCCGGCCGGGTTCACCATCGGTAGCGACGGCCGCCCGACCAATGTGGACCCGATGGCCGCCATCCTCAACGACGCGTTGCCGTATGAGCTGACCCACTTCGTGCTGGCCGCCTACATGGCGGCCGGCTTCATGGTGGCCTCGATCTACGTGGTCGGATGGTTGCGCGGCCGGCGTGACCGCTATCACCGCCTCGGGATCCTCATCCCGTTCACCGTCGCCGCGATCGCCACACCGCTGCAGATCATCGCGGGCGACACCATCGCACGCTGGCTCGCCAACAACCAGCCGGTCAAGTTCGCCGGCATGGAGGTCGTCACCACGTCCGGCCCGGACCAGCCCGAGATCATCCTGGGCCGGTACGACCCGGAGACGAACTCGGTCCGGGGCGGCATCCGCATCCCCGGCCTGAACTCCATCCTCACCGGCGGCAGTCGCGACACGTACGTGAGGGGGCTGGACGCCGTCGCCACGGCGGACCGACCGTCCAATGTGAACATCGTGCACTGGGCGTTCGACATCATGGTCGGCGTCGGCACCCTGCTGCTGCTGCTCGTCGCATGGTTCGCGTTCGCGTACTGGCGGCGGCGGGACGTCCCCGCGTTCAAGCCGTTCCTGTGGGTGGCGGCCGCCTCCGGCGTGCTCGCGTACATCGCCGTCGAAGCGGGATGGATCGTGACCGAGGTCGGGCGCCAACCCTGGATCGTGTACAACGTGGCCCGCACCTCGGACGCGGTCACCCACTCCGACGGGGTGTGGGCCAGCTTCGTCGGGGTGAGCCTGCTCTACGCGGCGCTCGGTGTCGCGACGGTCATGGTGCTGCGGGCGATGTCGCGGCGATGGCGGCGCCAGGACGGGCCCGACGAGCCCGAGGAGGCCGTGCCGTACGGACCGCGCCCGGAGCCCGCCGAGCCGATCGGGCCCGCCGAGCCGTCCGGGGCCGCCCGATGACGGCGGCCGAGGCCGTGGCCGGAGTGCTGGTGCTCGGCGTGACGCTCTACGCCTGGTCCGGGCTGGCCGACTACGGGGCGGGGCTGTGGGACCTCACGGCCGGTGGACGGCAGTCCGGGCGTCGCGCCCGGGCCCTCATCGACGCCGCGGTCACACCGATCTGGGAAGCCAACCACGTCTGGCTGGTCTTCCTTCTGATCACCTGCTGGACGGGGTTCGGCATCGCGTTCGCCTCCATCATGACGACCCTGTTCGTCCCGCTCACGCTGGCCGCTCTGGGAATCGTGCTGCGGGGGGCCAGCTTCGCGCTGCGCAAGGACGCCGCCCGCCGGGGCTGGCGGCATATCGCCGGCGCCCTGTTCGGGCTCGGATCGATCCTGGCACCATTCAGCCTCGGCGCCGCTCTCGGCGGCGTGGCCGCCGCTCGCGTTCCGGTCGGCAACGCGGCCGGCGATCAGGTCACCAGTTGGCTGAACCCGACGTCCATCGCGGTGGGCCTGCTGGCCGTGGCGATGGGTGCCTACCTGTCGGCCACCTACCTGGTGGCCGAGGCCCGCCGCCGGGATGCTCCCGATCTGGAACGGTACTTCCGGGCCCGCGCGGTGGGCGCGGGCGTCGCCGGCGTCGGCCTGGGTGTGGCGGCGTTGGGGTCACTGTGGGCCGACGAACGCGCCATGTTCGACCGGGTCGTCGCCCGCGGCTCGCCGCTCATCGTGGTGGGCATCCTCGCCCTGGCCGTGTCCTTCGGCCTCGCCCGACGGGGCGTGGTCCGCGGCCTGCGGGTCGCGGGCGTGGTCGGCGTGGCGGCGCTCGTCTGGTCGTGGGCGGTGGCTCAGGCGCCGTACCTGCTGCCCTTCTCCCTCACCATCTCCGACGGCGCCGGGTCACCGGCCACCCTGCGCTGGCTGCTGGTCTGGACCGGGGTCGCGGCGGCGACCGTCGTCCCGGCGCTGGTCCTGCTCTACGTCATCGACCAGCGGGGCCAACTCGCCGAGGACCCCACGGTGGCCCGCTCCGCCGGCCCGGACGGCTCACCGTGGCGGGGTGATGCCGCGCCGCCCTCCCCCGGACCAACGTAGGTCCCCGTGAGTCGAGGAACAGGCGAGCCGACACATGTCATCGTCGTGGGCGCCGGGTTCGCGGGCGTGGCGTGTGCCAAGGGCATCGCCAAGGACCCGCGGGTCAGGGTGACCGTGCTGGACAAGGCCGGATACCACCAGTTCCAGCCATTGCTCTACCAGGTGGCGACGGCCGAACTCACCGGCGACGACATCACCTTCCCGCTCGACCACGTCTTCGGCAAGCATCCGACCATCGAGCCGCGGGCGGCCGAGGTGATGTCGGTCGATCCGGCGGCCGGTCGCGTGACCCTGGCCGACGGCGACACGATCGCCGGCGACGTGCTGGTCCTCGCGGCCGGATCGTCGCCGAACTTCTTCGACACACCGGGAGCGGCCGAGCACGCGTACCCCCTCTACTCGATGGAGGACGCGCGACGGGTCCGCTCCCGGGTCCTGGAGGTGTACCGCGACGCGGCCGACAACCCGGAGCTCGTCGAGCGAGGGGCGCTCACCTTCGTCATCGTCGGTGGCGGTCCGACCGGGGTGGAGACGGCCGGAGCGCTGGCCGAGCTGGTCCACAACGTGATGCCGCACCGCCACGAACGGCTGGCCACCGCCCACCCGCGGGTGGTTCTCGTCGACCTCGGGCACGCTGTGCTGGCGCCGTTCTCCGACGCGGCCCACACGTACACGGCCGACCAGCTGCGGCGGCGCGGCGTCGAGCTGCGCCTCGGCACGTCGGCCACCGAGATTGACGCCGACCGCCTGACGCTGAGCGACGGGACCGTCATCCCGACCCGCCTGGTGGTCTGGGGTGGCGGTGTGACGGCGGCGCCGCTCGCGTCGCGGGCCGGACTGCCGCAGGGCCGGGGTGGGCGCATCGACGTTCGGCCCGACCTGACCGTCCCCGGGTTTCCGCGCGTCTACGCCCTCGGCGACCTCGCCAACACACCGGGCGGCGACGAGGCGGCGCTGCCGGGCCTGGGCAGCGTGGCTCAGCAGGCCGGGCGGTGGGCGGCCGACAACATCCTGGCCGACATCGCCGGCGGCGCGCCCCGACCGTTCCACTACCACGACAAGGGAATCATGGCGATGATCGGGCGAAAGGCCGCCGTGGCCGAGGTCGGCGAACGCCACCACGAGATGCACGGCCGGGTCGCGTTCGCCGCGTGGCTGGGTGTCCACGCCCAACTGCTCGCCGACACCAACGCGGAGCTGAAGGCGTTCGTGGCCTGGGCCGAGGAGTTCTACCTGCGTCCGCACCACCGTTCGGCGGCGCTGCTCGACCCGGCGAACGTCGACAGACCACGGATCGACTGGAGCGCGACATGACCGGCCATACACGCACCACCGAACCGGCCGACGTCCTCGTCATCTTCGGCATCACCGGTGACCTCGCCAAGATCATGACGTTGCGTTCGCTGTACCGGCTCGAGGCGCGCGGCCTGCTCGACCGGCCGGTCGTGGGCGTCGCGGTCGACGACTGGAACACCGACCGGCTCCGCGAGCACGCCCGGCAGTCCATCGAGGCGACCGGGCAGCCGCTGGACAAGGAGGTCTTCGACCGCTTCGCCAACCGCCTCACCTATGTCCCGGGCGACTTCACCGACGCGGGCACGTACCGCAGGGTCGCCGCCGCGGTCGGCGATGCGCGCCGGCCGATGACCTATCTGGAGATACCGCCGTTCCTGTTCGGACCCACGGTCGGGAGGCTGCGCGAGGCCGATCTGATCCGCGACGGGCGCGTCGTCGTCGAGAAACCGTTCGGCCATGATCTGGCCTCCGCGAGCGCGCTCGCCGAGGAGATGCATGCACACGTCGACGAGTCCCGGCTGTTCCGCATCGACCACTTCCTCGGCAAGATGGGCCTGGAGGAGCTGCTCTACCTGCGGTTCGCCAACACGGTTTTCGAGCCGGTCTGGAACCGCAACTACGTCGAGTCGGTCGAGATCACCATGGCCGAGGACTTCGGCGTCGAGGACCGCGGTCGGTTCTACGACCGCGTCGGCGCCCTGCGCGACGTGGTCGTCAACCATCTCCTGCAGCTCCTGTCCGCCGGCGCCATGGAGCCGCCCGCCGGTCGCGACCCGGTGGCCATCAAGAACGCCCAGCTGGCCCTGTGGCGCTCGGTGGTCGACGCCGATCCCGCCCGGTGCGTTCGCGGCCAGTACGACGGCTACCGCGACATCGACGGGGTCGCGCCGGACTCGACCACGGAGACGTTCGTCGCGCTGCGCCTGCACATCGACAACTGGCGCTGGTCCGGCGTTCCGTTCTCCATCCGCACCGGCAAGCGCCTGCCACACACCCAGACGGAGCTCCGCCTGGTGTTCAAGCGGCCGCCCCGGCTCGGCCTCCAGTTGCCGGGCATCCCCGCGCCCGAGCCCGACCAGCTGGTCATCAGGCTCGACCCCGGGCCCGGACTTCGCCTCAAGGTCAACACCCGGTGGGCGGATTCCACCGCCCCCGAGCTGACCGACTTCGACGCGCCGTTCTCCGAGCGCGAAGCCGCCGGCGCCGCGCCGTACGAGGTGCTGCTGCACGCGGCCATGGTGGGCAACCCCACCCGATTCGCCCGCCAGGACGGCGTCGAGGAGCAATGGCGCATCACACAACCGCTGCTCGACGCACCGCCGGCGGTCGAGCCGTACCGCCCCGGCTCCTGGGGGCCGGCCCGGGCGGCCGCCATCCCGGCCGGCGGCTGGCACGGACCGTGGATCGCGCGATGAGCACCGCCTACGACGTCATCATCATCGGCACCGGTGCCGGCGGCGGCACGCTGGCCCGACGGCTGGCGCCGTTCGGCAAGCGCGTGCTGCTGCTGGAGCGCGGTGACTGGCTGCCCCGGGAACCCAACAACTGGTCCACCGCCGACGTGTTCATCGACGGCCGGTACATCTCGCCGGACACCTGGCACGACGGCAAGGGCAGGGCCTTCCAACCTCAGGTGCACTACTACGTGGGCGGCGCGACGAAGCTCTACGGCGCGGCCCTGTACCGGATGCGCCGGGAGGACTTCGGCGAGCTGCGCCACCACGACGGGATCTCCCCCGCCTGGCCCATCTCCTATGAGGACCTGGAGCCGTACTACACGGTCGCCGAGGGGATGTACGAGGTGCACGGCGCCCGCGGCGAGGATCCGACCGAACCCCCGACCGTCGCGCCGTACCCGCGCCCGCCCGTATCCCACGAACCCCGGATCCAACAGCTGGCCGATGACCTGGCCGCGGCCGGCTATCACCCGTTCCATGCCCCGTGCGGGGTGCGCCTGACCGAGACCAACCCGCCCTACAGCGTGTGCGTGCGGTGCGGAGCCTGCGACGGCTTCCCGTGCCCCCTGCAGGCCAAGTCCGACGCCGAGGTGCAGGGCGTCCGGCCCGCCCTCCAGTACCCCGACGTGGCCCTGCTGACCCACGCCGAGGTGGTCAGGCTGGACACGAACCCGGCCGGCACGGCCGTGACCGAGGTGGTGGTCCGCCACGACGGCCACGAGGAGCGCTACGCGGCCGACATCGTGGTCGTGGCGTGTGGTGCCGCCAATACCGCCAAGCTGCTGCTGGCCTCGGCCAACGACCGCCACCCGCGGGGGCTCGCGAACGCCTCCGACCAGGTCGGGCGCAACTACATGTTCCACGCCAGCCAGGCCGTCCTGGCTCTGTCCACGGAGCCGAATCCGACGGTGTTCCAGAAGACGCTCGGTGTCAACGACTTCTACTTCGGCGGACCCGGCTTCGACTACCCGATGGGCAACATCCAGATGATCGGCAAGTCGCGGATCGAGATGTTCCGCGGCGAGAAACCGATCGAGACGAAGCTCGCGCCGTCCTGGGCCCTGCGGGACATCGCCGACCACGCGGTGGACTTCTGGCTGTCCACGGAGGACCTGCCGCGGTCCGACAACCGCGTGAGCCTCGACCGCGAGGGCGGCATCCGGATCGAGTACACACCGAGCAACCCCACCGCGGCCAACCGCCTGTACCACCAGCTCAAGTCCATGCTCGGCGCGCTCGGCATGCACCCCGACCACCTCGTGCACCGCTTCGCGTACATGAAGACCGACATTCCGGTCGCGGGGGTCGCCCACCAGGCGGGCACCTGCCGGTTCGGGACGGATCCCGCCACGTCCGTCCTCGACCAGAACTGCCGCGCCCACGAGATCGACAATCTCTACGTCGTCGACACCAGCGTCTTCCCGAGCATCAGCGCCGTCAATCCGGCGCTCACCGCGATGGCCAACGCGTTACGGGTCGGCGACCACATACTGCGCCGCCTCGGCCTCACCGTACCGAGCGCCGACTCCACCCCGTAGCCGGCCGGCCACGCCGTGAACGCACCCCACCGGGGTGTCCGGGAAAACGCCGGACGGTCACCGCCGGCCATAGAGTGGGCCACCCACGGTCGACGAGGAGCGTCCCTGCCATGCGTTCGAAAAGCCTGATACCGGCGGTGACGCCGTGGGCGCCCTGACCGGCCGGCCGGGCCGGGGCGGGCGTATCGCGGCGGTCGGGCTCGGGGTCGTGACGCTGCTGGCCATCGGCATTCCCGCGATCGTGTGGTACACCTCGCCGGGCGACGACGCGCGCCCCCACCCCAGGGGACCCGACACCGCCGAGATACTGGGTGGCACCGACGTGGTCGAGGATGTCGGACAGTCCGACATGTCCTCCCCCACGCCCACACCCGGCGGTGGGCCGACGACCCCGGCGACCGCCGGGTCGGGCGGCGGACGGACCACGCCACCCAGGTCGTACCCGACCACGGGCGAGGCGTATGCGCGGGCCATGCTCAACGCCTGGACGGCCCGCGACGACCCGCGCATCGGCGAACTCGCCTCGCCCAGCGCGATCACGCTGATGGGCCGCGCCCCCTCCGGCCTCAGTGGAGGGTGGGAGTTCTACGACTGCTGGCATGAGCCGTTCGCGCCATGCCTGCAGATGCGCAACGACCGGGGCGACGTGTTCAGCGTGAAGGTGGATCCGGCTCGGCTGGGACGGGCCAAGGCGGTCACGTCCGCGTACAGGGACTTCACCCGGTACGAGTCGACCGTGCTGAACTACCTCTACCGGGCGATCGATGCGTGGGGCGCCGGAAACACCGAACGCGTGGCCATGTTGGTCCAGGGCCACGAGGCGGTCTGGTTCTTCGACACCATCCCGAGGCAGGGTGACCACACCGCCTTCTACGACTTTGTGGAGTACGCCAGCACGACCGACCCGGTGAACCGCACCTGCGTCCAGGCCTGGGTAGACCACGTGAGCTGGATCTGGGCCATCGACCGCAGGCTCCTCGGCAAGGCGCACGCGTTGGTGTGGGCCGGCGGCGAGCAGGTGTGCTGAGCCGACACCTGACGCGATACGTGGGACGCAATCGTTTGCCAGACCGGCGACCGGCAGGACCGCTCCGGCGACTCGATCAAACATTGACATAGGCGATCATCGAATGGATGATGCGCACATGTCCCGGTCATCATTCCTGCTGGCGGCCGCCGTGGCCGCCATCGTCGCCGCCACCGCCGCACCCGCCAGCGCCGCCGACCTCGTCGGCCCGAACCAGTACTTCGAGGGTCTCGTCAACGGCCAGGCCCGGCAGGCGACCGTCCACATCGTCTGTCTCGGCCCGCCCCAGCCATACCAGCTCGGCCGACCGGCGCCCGGCCAGATTGTCGCGGTCCGCCGGGCCTCCCCGTCCGGCCCGACCGCGACCGGATTCACCGGCGGGGCGGCCCGCGAGATCGTCGCCTTCTTCAGCCCGAGCGCCTCGAACGCGCCGGAGGTGCGCCTGACCCAGTACGACGTCGCCGTGCCGGTGCCCACGTCGTTCCTGCTGCCGTGCACGGGAACCGGACGGGTGATTTTCTGGGCCACCCCACCCAGCAGCACCGCGCGGACCTACACGGTCGCCGTCACGTTCGTCTCCTGACCATCGGCAGTCCACAGTAGGGGGACCGGGGCCGTCCGCACATGGCACGCGAGCTGAGAACGGCGTCGGCCGACGGCACGGATGTCCGCGCGCACGACGAAGGGCACGGACCCGTGATCCTTGTGCTGCACGCGGCGAGGGACGACGGGTCCTCGTGGGCACGGGTCGCGGCGCGTCTGTCCCATCGCTTCCGGGTCGTTCGCCTGCACCGGCGGCAACACCGGGTCGACCTGGAAGCCCTTCTTCCGTGCTCCATCGCCACCGAGGTCGAGGATGTGCTCGCCGTCGCCCGGCTGACGGGAACGCCGGTGGTGCTCGTCGGTCACTCCGCCGGCGCCGTGGTCGCGCTCGAAGCGCTCGCCGAGCACGGCGCGATGTTCAGTGGAGCGCTGCTGTACGAACCGCCCCTGAGACTGGGACCTCCGGTCGGCGGCGAGGCACTGGAGCGGGCCCGGACGACGCTCGCCGCCGGCAAGCCGGGCCGGGCGCTCGCCATCTTCCTTCGCGACGTCGTGAGGGTCCGACCAGCGTTGGCCCGCCTGGTCGGCGCCATCACCGCGATCTCACCCGGCCGGCGCGCCCTGGTGTCGCACCAACTCGACGACTGTGCCGCGGTGGACCAGCTCGGCGTCCGTCTCGACGTCTACGCCGGGATCGACGGGCCGACCGTGCTGCTCGGCGGCGACCGAAGTCCGGCCCACTTCGGCGAGCGGATGGATGCGCTCGCGCGGGTCATGCCGAATGCCGAGCGGGTGGTCCTGCCCGGGCAGGGCCACCACGCCCACATCCTCGCTCCCGACAAGGTCGCCGGGGTGATCGTCTCCCTGGCCGACCGCGCCCGTCCGGGCTAGGCCCCACCGGCCGGTGGCGTGAAGGGCGCGCCGTGACCGGGGATGATCAGGGCCGGCCGGAGGGCGAGCAACCGTTGGCGGGATGTGACGAGCTGCGCGGCGTCGGTCGCGAACGGGTCCCGTTCGGGGCCGTCCGCGTGCCACCACAGATGGGTGGCCGCGACCAGGCCGCCGTCGGTCTCGGCCAGGGTCGTGATGTCCTCGGCGGTGTGGCCGGGGGTACGCATCAGACGAACCGAGTCGGACAGTGTGAACCCGTCGGCGTCCCGGTCCTCCCAGTGGTCATCGGTGTAGATCGCCCAATGGTCGTGGAAACGGGCGCGGGGGAACAGGGCCGCGTTGAGCGTGTGGTCGGGATGGTGGTGGGAGAACACCACGTCCGTCACGTCGTCCGGGCTCAGGCCCAGGGCGACGATCGGGTCGAGGATGAGCGCCCGGTCGCGGACCATGCCAGGGTCGACGACGGCGATGAGTTCCCCGTCGCGGATGAGGGTGACGGTGCTGGCCACCCGGTCGCCGACGTATCCGGTGGTCAGTATCTGCGCGGTCGCTGCCATCCCAGTGATGTTGCCACGACCGGCCGGCGTCGTCACCCAGATCCGTTGAGGATCTCGAGGCCGGATTGGGCACCTTCCGGCGCGCCGCCGAACACCGTTCAATATCGTGTACGAGGCGCGGCGCTGACCTTCGTGATCATGTGAGCGGTCGCGCGGCGTCCGGACGGGGGTGGACCGACCACATGGGACTGTGACTCGGAGGGGGATATCGGATGACTCGACGGGAAGTGGAGACCGAGAGCGCACCGGCCGCGATCGGACCGTACAGCCAGGCCATCGTCGCGGGCGGATTCGTGTTCTGCTCGGGGACCGCCGGCATCGACCCGGCCACCGGCATCGCCCCGGACGGCATCGAGGAGCAGACCGAGCAGGCGCTGCGCAACCTCGAGGCGATCCTGGCCGCCGCCGGTGCGTCGCTGGCCGACCTGGTCAAGACCACGATCTTCTACACCGACGTCGAACACTTCGCGACGATCAACAGCATCTACGCGCGGTACATGCCCGATCCGCCGCCCGCCCGCTCGGGGCCGGCCAACGTCAGGCTGCCGCGCAACCTGCTGATCTCCATCGAGGCGATCGCCGTCCTGCCGGGTTGATCAGGCACCACAGGTCGGCGACATCGATTCGACCCGATATCCTGGGGCGATCATTCCCTGGCACCGGTGCGGAGGCGCCACATGACGAGCCCGGACGGCAAGATCAGGCATGTCTTCGTCCTCGCGCTGGAGAACCGCTCGTTCGACCACATGCTCGGTGCGGCGACCGGCACGGTCGATCCGGACGGCCGGATCCACCCGGGCACCGGGCTGGATGCCAGGACCGGTGCGCCGAGAACGATCGACGGTCCGGTCGACCAGACCAACGGGTATGGCGGCATCACGTACCCGGTACGGGTGGGCGCCCCGTTCGCGATGCCGGTGGACCCGCCACACGAGTTCTGCGACGTCGCGCTGCAGCTCGCCTCGACCGCCATCCTCGGCGATCCGGGCGACGACCAATGTGACTACTCAGGACAGTACCCTCCGCTGACGCTGGCCGGATTCGTCGACAACTACGCGAACCAGGCCACGTTCGACAACAACACCGACGCCCTGGCCGACCTCGGCGCCGTGATGTCGTGCCTGACCGCCGAGCAGATTCCGGTACTGAGTACGCTCGCCCGCGAGTTCGCGGTGTGCGACCGGTGGTTCTCCTCGATGCCGGGCCCCACCTGGCCGAACCGGTTCTTCATGCACGCCGCGACGTCGGGCGGCCTGGACCGCAGCCCGAACGCGCGCGAGACGGCCCGATCGCAGTTCGGCGGCTACCGGTTCGAGAACGGGTCGATCTTCGAGGCGCTCGACCGCGGCGGCCTGGGCTGGCGCGTCTATCACGACGACCCGCTGCCGCAGGTGTCGGCGTTGTCGGTCATGGACCTCGACACGATGCGCGGCCACTACCGTCGCGTCGACGACCTCCGCTCGGACCTCGAGGACGAGGACTTCGCGCCCGCCTATGTCTTCATCGAACCCAACTACGGACTGCTGGTTCCCCCGCTGGGCGACTTCATGTGCGGCAACAGCCAGCACCCCTGCGACGACGTGACGCGCGGCGACGCGCTCATCAAGCTGGTCTACGAGGCCGTCCGGCGCTCGCCGCACTGGGAGTCGAGCCTGCTGGTCATCACCCACGACGAGCACGGCGGCTTCTACGACCACGTCCCGCCGCCACCGGGCGTCCCTCCGGGCGACGTGACCGAACCGGCCAACAACGGCCACGGCTTCCGGTTCGATCTGCTCGGCGTACGGGTACCCACGGTCATCGTCTCGCCGTGGGTTCCCGATGTCCGCTCGCCGGATCGGACGGTCAACCTGGTCGACAATACGCCGTACGACCACAGCTCCCTACTGGCCACGGTGGAGCGTCTGTACGGGCTGCCGTCGCTGACCGCGCGGGACGCCGCGGCCAACGACTTTCTCCATCTGCTGTCGGCGGATACCCCGCGGGAGGCGCCGCGGACGCTGCCGGCTCCCGCGCGCTCGGGGCTGGTCTGCGAGGAACTGCACCGCGCCGCGTCCGACGGCGGTGACCGGCTCACGTCGACGTTGGGAGCGTTCGTGGAGCTGGCGGCGATCGTCGACGGCCGCCTCCAGCCCGAGGCGCGTGCTCAGATCGCCGGCCGCGTACAGGCGATCCAGACGGTGTCGCAGGCGACCGCGTATCTGATGGATGTCGCGACGAGGCTGGCCGCCGCCGGCGTCCGGTGAGGCGTCGGCTCCGCCGCGTCAGGGTTCGACGACCGGACCACCCGTGCTGCCCACCACGTCGTGGGTGTGCGGTACGACGCCGCCCCCGCCCCCGCCGCCACCCGCGAGGAGGATGGATCTGATCTCGGCCAGCTGGGCCTCGATCGCGGCGAGACGCGGTTCCAGGGACGCGGCGCCGGGCCGGTCCGCGTCACCGGTGGGGAACCCGTCGGCCGAGCGCTGCACCGCGTACGTCCAGTTGGCGAAATTGCGGCCGGTGGGATCGGAACGATGGGCGGCCTTGTTCATCAGCTGCGACATGCCCGCGATGACCGCCCGTTCAAGTTCGTCCGCTGTTGCCACACCATCCTCCTGTAGTGACTCGATGAACCACGACCACGGGAAGTTCGGGCCCGGGTCGGTGTGAGTGGTGACGCCGAACGCGAGCCGCAGATCGTTGTGTGAGGTGACACCGGGTCGGTGCGCCCTCAGGTCGGCGACCGAGCAATGCCGCAGCGGTATCCCGAACCGCGCGGCGTCCGAGCGCATGTACGGCATGGCCCGGCGGAGCATGGCCGCGGAGTACGCGTCCGTCCACTGACGCTGGGTCTGGCTGGCGAAGCCCGCGAACTCCCAGTTGATGCCGCGATAGTTGCCCGGCCGGTTGCCGACCGTCCACGCGATGTCGGCCAATCGCACACACTGGACGATCGAGTTGTTGTCGGCGCAGTAGTGCGCGCTGACCTTCCGACCATCGGGCGGTTCCTGAAAGTACCGGGCCCCGCTCTCCGCGGTCGTCGAGGCCTCGCGAGCCTCCATCGTGTGGATCACGATCCACAATGGTCGGCCGTCCGGCCGGCCCCGGGTGTAGCCGCCGGCCTGGATGAAGGTGAGGTCAGCGTGATCGGGACTGGCTACCATCGGTCAACACCACTACGTACTCGCCAAGGATCGTTCGTTCCGGGTCGTCATGGTCGACCGTCAGGTCCGGTTCCACCGGCGGCAGGCCGCGCTCGGCCCGCACGCGTTCCCACTCCGCCAACGCCTCGGCGCGGGCCATCACGTCGGGCACCCGTTGATCGAAGCCTATCTGTAGCCGCATCGACGTTGATCCTACTGGCAACTCGCTTCCAGCGATGTCTTGGATTGGAGAAACGCCGCCCGTACCCGTCCGCGGGCATGTCCGGTCCGGCGTTCCGGCTCCGACGTACCGGGTGAATCCCAACACTGAACGGAGACAGGGCCATGAGCAAGGTGATCGCGGGCGCGACGGTGTCGCTGGACGGCTTCATCGCCGATGAGGCGGACCGGGTCGGCCCCCTCTTCGACTGGTACAACAACGGCGACGTCCCGTTCAACGGAGGCGACCCCGAGCGCGTCTTCCACGTGTCGGCGGCCAGCGCCGCGTACATGGAGGAGACCTGGTCGCAGATCGGGACGACGGTGATCGGCCGTCGCCTCTTCGACATCACCAACGGTTGGAACGGCCGCCCCGCCGTCGGGCACGCCGTCTTCGTGGTCACCCACGAACCGCCGACGGACTGGCCGTTCCCGGACGCGCCGTTCACGTTCGTCACGGGCGGCGTGGCCAGCGCGATAGCACAGGCCAAGGCGGCCGCCGGCGACAAGGACGTCTCGCTGACCGGCGGCAGCCTGCTGGGCCAGGCCCTGGCGGCCGGCCTTGTCGACGAGCTACAGGTCGACCTGGTCCCGGTCGCGTTCGGCAAGGGGATCCGCTTCTTCGGCGGCTTCGACGGCCCGACCACGATCCTGGGGAACCCGACGATCGTCCAGGGCGACCGGGTCACTCACCTGCGGTACCAGGTTCGCCAATAGCGGGCTCGCGACCGGCCGTACTCCGACCGGGGTATGACCGGCGCTCCCGTCCCGCCGAACGGGAGCGCCGGTGCCGGTCAGCAGGTCGAGTTCGTCTGGGTGAGCAGGCCCAGCCGCCAGGGCAGGTTGTTGTAGTCGCCGCCCGCGTTGGGGTCCATACCCTGGTACAGGTAGCGGATCTGGCACGGGCTGACGGTCAGCGTCTGATCGGTGCCGGCGCGGACCATCTCGCCGTGGCTGATGTCACGGGTCCAGGCGCCGCCCGGGAAGGTGACGTTGTTGGACCGGGCGAACGGGTTGGCCTCGGTGGCGGCGAGCTGGCTCCACGGTCCGGTGATGGCGCCGGAGGTCCAGGACCGGAACCAGCGCCGCCCGTCGGAGCCGATCGCCTCGACCAGCAGCAGGTACTGGTTCTGCCCCTGGACCCGGTACACGTTGGCCGCCTCGAACAGCAGGTTGCGGGAGTCCTGCATGGCGATGACCGTGTTCGTGAAGCCGTTGGGGAAGCTGGCCAGGGTGGTCTGGGACCGGTACAGGTGCCCGTTGTCGTCCGAGGAGAACAGGTAGCAGTTGACCGCGTCACAGATGACCCACATGTCGACCCAGAACCCGTTGCCGATGTTCTGCCGGATGATGTCGGGCATGGCGCTGTAGAAGTTGCGCGGCGCGCTCCACCC
>Ga0307415_100000057_pt1 | contig 47112 bp, 31 predicted proteins | sample DK1Cmetagenome_FD_204524 | JGI IMG/M metagenome (GOLD analysis project Ga0307415, IMG submission 204524) | Maize rhizosphere microbial communities from greenhouse at UC Davis, California, United States - DK15-C-2 | ecosystem: Host-associated > Plants > Roots > Rhizosphere > Soil | place: USA... | reverse complement strand
CGACTTGCGGCTGGGTCCCACGAGTACCGGAAAACCAAGCGCGACGATCTCGTCGAGGTGGGCGCCGATGCGCCAGTTGTGTTCGGCCCGCTTGGCGAATCCCAGGCCGGGATCCAGGATGAGCCGGTCCGCGTCGACGCCGCCGGCCATGGCCGTCTCGGCGCGCTGGCGCAGCTCGTCCCGGACTTCCTTGATCACGTCGGCATAGACGGCATGCTCCTGCATGCGGTCGGACGGGGCCCGCCAGTGCATGAGCACCCACGGGCATCCGGCGTCGGCGACCACGCGGGCCATGGCGGGGTCGGCCAGACCGCCGGACACGTCGTTGACCATGTCGGCGCCGGCATCGAGGGCGGCCGCGGCCACCGCGGCTCGCGTGGTGTCGATGCTCACGGGTACTCCGGCGGCGACCAGCTCGCGGACCACCGGCAGGACGCGGGTGCGCTCGGTGTCGGCGTCGACCCGCCCGGCTCCCGGTCGCGTCGACTCGCCACCCACATCCACGACGACGGCGCCGTCACGGTGGAGCCGGAGACCGTGGTCCACCGCGGCGTCGACATCGAGGAAGCGACCGCCGTCGGAGAAGCTGTCCGGTGTCACGTTTACGACGCCGAGCACGGCGGGCCGGACCGGTATCGACCAGCGGGCATCGGGCACAGTCTCGACCGTACTGTGCCTGTCACCGTTTCCGCCGGGGGCTTGTGACCTTCCTTCGGTGACGCACAGTATGTACGGCATGTCCACAGAGTGGTACCCCAAGGGTGACTTCCGGGCATGGACTGCAATATTCTTCGGTGTCGGCGGGGCAAGATGGTCATGACGGATGAGAAACCCCGGCGCACTTCCTAGTACCACTGGGGAGCATTTTCAGGGAGGCTAGGCCGCAAGGTGCACCGGGGAGGTACAAAATGATCATTCGAACCCTAGTACACGTGGCCGGCGAGCTTCAGTCGATCGGCGCGGTTCTGGCCGAGCCGGAACCCCCCAAAGAGATCAACACAACCGGCGTCGTCTCCTTTATCGCCACCAAGATCGCCCCGATCCTTCTCGCCGTGCTCGGAGTGATCTTTATCAGTCGTGCCGGCAAGGGCGAGATGTCCAAAGTGATCACGAGCTCGGCGATCGCCATCGTCGGGCTCGCGTTCATCGCGGGGGCCGCCACGCTCTTCTTCGTCGGCGAGAGCCTGATCAACCTGATCTTCGAGTAGGGCACCACCATGCGGTTGCGTACCGATGACGACATCTACCGGGCCCGGCTGGTCTACCTGGGGCCTCCGGGCTACACCCTTCCGATCCAGCTGCCCTACGCGCAGTACGGCGTTTTCATCCTGCTGGTGCCGTTCTTCATGTTCATCCACGCGCTGTTCACGGGGTTCAGGTTCGATCCGTTTCCGGCGTGGGAGATCGCGCTGGCGATGGTCACCACCTCGTTGATCTGGCGGTACGTCGATCCCGACCGGCCCGCCCGCACCGTCATCCGAACCGCGCTCACCGATTGGCGCCGGGGAGGAACCGAGTCGGGTACCGAGCAGCGGTTACCCCGCCTCGTCGCCCGCCGAGTGAGAGTCCGGGAGAAGCTGTGACCCGAACCAGCCGGGAGGACACGGGCGACGGCACACTGGCCGGACTCGATCCCGACTTCGCCGACTATTACGACGACGCCCCGATGACCGGCCCGGCCGTGCTCCAGCCGCCCGGGCCGGTGGGGCCGGCCGTGCCGGTCAGCGGACCGCCACTGGGCCATGGGGCCTCGCACGTACCGCCGCCCGGTCACGCGCCCGCGCCCGGTCACGCGCCCGCGCCCGGTCACGCGGGCGGGCCTGGTCATGCGGCCCCGCCCGGTCACGGGGGCGGGCCTGTGCCGCCGCCGGATCGGCGGGTGCCGACGGGCCCGCGCGACGTCGACTCGCCCTTCCTCGGTCTGTTCCCGGGCGGCCCGGCCCCGGGGGTGCCTCACCCGGCGGCGCCGCAGTCCGGCCCGCCGTACCCCACCCAGTTCCCGGCCACCCCGTACACCGGGCCGTCGCCCGCCGCGCCGCAGTCCGCTCCGCCGTACCCGGTCGCGCCGCAGTCCGCTCCCCCGTACCCGGTCGCGCCGCAGTCCGGTCCGCCGTACCCGGTCGCACCGCAGTCCGCTCCCCCGTACCCGGTCGCACCGCAGCAGGCGGGGTTGCCGGCGCCGCCCTCCTCGCGGTTGCCGGCCGTGCGCGAGCGGCCGGCGGTGCCGCAACGCCGGCCGGCTCCGGACCGGGGCGGCGACCGCGTCCGGAGTACGCCGCAACCGCCGGCCCGACGATCGGCGATCGCTCCCCCACGGACCAACCCTGTACCCAAGGGTCCCGCGGTCAAGGACAAGGATCCGGCGATCGAGTTGAGCCTCACCGAGATCGCCGGGCATCTCACGTTCACCCGGCAGACGGTGACGGCCTGGTACTGGTTGCCCGAGGTGCGCTGGGCGTTCCGGCCCGATCCGGACCGCGAGGCGCTCATGATCGCGATCTCGGAACAGTACGCCGGCCTGGCCGGGTACCGGTTGCACCTGCGGCGCACGTCCAAGCCGTTCCCGGTCGACGAGTGGGCCCGCAACCTTGACCACAACACGGCGCGTCCGCTGCCGGACGTGCCCGGCGCGGCGACGTGGGGCGACCATCTCGTGGCCGCCCAGCGGCACCTGTTGTCCATGAACCACGCTGAGGGCCAGACGTTCCTTGGCATCTCGTTCGCCCGCCGCACACTCGGGGACTCCTTCGCCGAGCGGCTCGGCGCGGTGTTCCGGCGCGGATCCGGCGAGACCGAACGCAAGCGCTGGGCCCGCACCGTCGAGCAGTTCGACGAGGTGCTCGGCGCCTTCGGCATGCGCGGGCGGCGGGTCACCGCGGCCGAACTGGAGTGGTTGCTCTACCGTTCCGTGGCCCTCGGGATGGCGCCGCCGAGCGTGATGTCCAGCGGGGTGCACGGCGAGTGGGGCCCGGGCGACGTGCTGGGTCTGACCGAGCACATTGAACGGTTCCGGTCCCCGTACGGGTCGACGACCAGGCTGGTGAACCGGCTGACGGGCGAGGAGCGGCATGTGGCCGTACTCACCGTCGGGCGCATGGAGCCGCTGGAGATTCCCGAGCGGCACGAGCCGTGGCTGCACTTCCACGAGCGGCTGCCGTGGCCGATGGAGCTCTCCTCGCGGGTCGACCTGCTGGGACCGGGTGACAGCTTCAAGAACCTGGAGCACCGGCTGCGGATGATCCGTTCCCAGCAGCTCGACTACGCCGAGCACGGCATGGACGCGCCGCCCGAACTGGAGCGCCTGGCCCAACGGGCGCTCGTGCTGGGCGACGAGATGACCACCGGGCTGCCGGTCGACTCGTCGCGCGTGCACGGGTGGCACCGCCTCGCCGTGTCCGGCGCCAATCGGGAGGAGTGCCTCGAGCGGGCCCGCCGGGTCATCCAGCTGTACCAACGCGAGCTGCGCGTCTCCCTGCAGCATCCGAAGGGACAGGAGGCGCTGGCCCGCGAGTTCATCCCGGGCGAGCCGCTGGCCCACACCGGATACCTGCGACGGATGCCGGTCAAGCTGTTCGCGGCCGCGTTGCCGCAGGCGGCGTCCACCATCGGCGACCGCCGCGGCGACCTGATAGGCCGTACCGCCGGCACCTCCCGACGGCCGGTCTTCCTCGACCTGCACTTCCCGATGGAGGTACGGGAAAGGTCCGGGCTGGCCGTCTTCGTGGCCGAGCCCGGTGGCGGCAAGTCAACCCTGCTCGGCGCGCTCGGCTACCTGGCCGCCCGGCGCGGAGTCCAGGTCACGCTGCTCGACCCGTCCGGACCGTTGGCGCGGCTGTGCCAGATGCCGGAGCTGCGGCCGTTCTCGCGGGTGCTGAACCTGACCGGATCCGAGCAGGGCACGCTGGCGCCGTACGCGCTGATTCCCACGCCGCAGCGCCAGCACTTCCCCAACTCGCCGGCCGGGGAGCAGGAGTACGGCATCGCGGTCTCCAACGCCCGGGCCGAGCGGCGGATGCTCGTGCAGGACATCTGCTCCATGCTCGTGCCGCCCCAGGTGGCCCGTGAGGCGTCCACCGCCACCGCGCTTCGGCACGCGGTCCGGACCGTGCCGGCCGAGGAGACGTCCACGTTGGACGACATCGTCTCCGCCCTGCAGTCCTCCGGCGATCCCCAGGCCCAGGAGCTGGGCAACCTGCTGCTGGACACGGCCGAGATGCCCTTGGCCATGCTGTTCTTCGGATCGCCCCCGCCCGGCACGCTGGCCGACCAGGCCGTCCTCACGGTCATCACGATGGCCGGCCTCCGCCTGCCCGACCTGAAGATCGAGCGCGAGTACTGGTCGGCCGAGGAGCAGCTCGCCCTGCCGATGCTCCACACCGCCCACCGGCTCGCCGTCCGCCGCTGCTACGGCGGCTCGATGGAGTCCCGCAAGCTCGTCGGCCTGGACGAGGCCCACTTCATGGAAGGCTGGCGGTCCGGCCGGTCGTTCCTGATCCGCCTCGCCCGCGACTCCCGCAAATGGAACCTGGCCGCCCTGGTCTCCTCCCAGAACCCCCGCGACATCCTCGGCCTTGACGTCCAGAACCTCGTCTCCACCGTCTTCGTCGGCCGCATCGCCGAGGACATCGAGATCGCCGCCGAGGCGCTGCGGCTGCTCCGGGTGCCCGTCGACGACGGATACGAGGCCGTGCTCGCGTCGCTCTCCCAGGTCGACGCCGCCTCGTCGGCCCGCCTGGGCTTCCGGGAGTTCGTCATGCGCGACGTCGACGGGCGGATCCAGAAGCTCCGAGTCGACGTTTCCTGGGTCCGTGGCCTGTTGGACTACCTGGACACGACGCCCGGCGGATCTGTCACCGGGGTGGCCGGGTCGGCCTTCGGCGCAAATACGGCCGGGCATTCGACCTCGATCGGCTCAACATTCACCTCCGCTGTCGGCCGGCCTCCGATGTCTGGCTCTCCACCAGGCGGCGACGGCCACGGCCCAGCGCCGCGCGCAGAGGTTGTTTCGACCCCCAGCGCGATCGCCGAGGAGTGACCCGTGTCTGCCCCGGAAGGCCGCCACAACGGCGGAATGAGCCCACCGTCGAGCCGGCCAACCACGCGTCGTGAGCGGACGGTCGCCGCCGCTATCGTCCTCGTTCTCGTGGCGCTTATCGGTCTCGCCTTCCCCGATCGGGCCAGCGCGTCATCCGCAGCCAACATCGGGGCCGCGGCACCTGGCGACCTCTGTCGGGTTGACCAATGGCGCGCCAATCCGGCGCGTTGTATTGACCAACTTAGGCAGACGGCCGACCGGGAGTTGAACTGCCTCGAGGAACCGCCCCCGGCCACTCCAGATTCCGGGCTGGCGGGCTGGTTCGCATCGCGGCCGGAGGCGTCTCGGCAGTCGGGAGTAGCGGGGCTTTACACGGACTACGGATACGCCGGATACTCATACACGACCTATGATCAATGTTTTGCGTTCGACAGCAAGTTCGAGAACACCATCGCGAACCTCGAATTCATGGTGGCGACGGCGGTCGTCGGAGCATCCAATGCGCTGCGCGAGAAAGCCTGGGATCCGAAACAACTTTGGGGATGGGCCGATCCGCTTGTAGAAAGAACCACCAAGGCCATCTACGAGCGCGTCTTCACGGTCTTTGGATCGCTTACTCTTCTCGCGATCGGGCTATATCTGATATGGCGATCAAGACACGCTGAGTTAAGTGTCGCAATGACCACGGCCGGCTGGGCATTGTTGGTCATGACCGTCGTCACAGCGCTTTCCCAATGGCCGGTCATGAGCGCGAACTTGGCCGACCGCGTGCTCATCAGCTCATTGTCAACAATTCATGATGCCGTCCATCCACCTGCCAAGGACATCCCCCCCGAGTTATGTAAGGTGCCAAACAAGGACGCATGCGTGGATCGAAGGCCGCCGGCTGTTCGCGCTAGCGATACGGCGGCTGACACCATCCTCTACAGGAACTGGTTGCGGGGCCTATTGGGGTCGGCAGATAGCGCTGCAGCAAAGACCTATGGTTCGATGCTGTACGACGCCCACTCTATGACCTGGGCTGAACTCGATGCCATCAGCCGCAATCCTGAGGTCCGGGACCGTCTGGTCGACCGCAAGAAGGACCAATGGAGAAACTTTGCGGGAAAGGTGAAAGAAGATGATCCCGCCGCGTACGAGCACCTTACGGGCGCCAAGGGCATGGAGCGCATCGGGGCGGGCTTCATCGCAATGCTGTCTGCGATAATGTTCGCCTTCTTCGACATTGCGGCATCACTCCTGATTCTGCTAGGCTTCCTTCTATTCCGATGGGCGGTCATAGCGGCGCCGGTTATCGGCACGATCGCGATGTTGCGTCCAGCAAGCGCGGGCTTTAGACGACTGGTCAACGCTGTTGTGGCCGCGGTACTGAACATCGTGATCTTTGGTACAGGTGCCGCAATATACCTGTTCGCCTTCGACCTGATCATGACCTCGGCGCTACCGGGCTGGCTTCAAGTGGTCCTCGTCTGGCTCACTGGCGTGGTCGGCTGGCTATTACTACGCCCGTACCGACGGATCACACAACTGGGAGGGCGCGACCCGTCGACCGTAGTGGCCTCGGCCGGCAGTTGGCACCGTCGGTTCTTCCGCGACGTGCGTGAGACGGCGCCTGCGGCAGTCGCCAAACCAGGTGGCGGCTCTGAGGTAGTTGTCTCGGATCGACCACCACAACGCATCGAGGTTCGGGCGGAAGCACCGCTCCAGGCCGACGGCCCGAAGGACGGCGGCTCCCCGCCGCCGGTCGTGCGGCGAATGCCGGCGCCGTCTGGTGGCGGCTGGTCGGAGCCCGCGCCTACGTCGGTTCATACGTATTCGCTCTACCGGCCGCGGAGAAGCTCCGAAACAGTCACGGCCGGGGGCGGTGAACTAGATCTTGAGGACGGTCGGACACGTCCGCGGTCCGAGGCACGGCGGGACGTTTAGATGCGGTGGCTGCTGCGTATACTGCGTACCCGCGTCGGGGCGGCATTAGGCCTGATCCTTCTGATCGCAGCCGCGATCACGGTCGGCAAGCTCGCGGGTAGTGGTCAAAACGTTCCAATCCAGCGCTCTGAACCCATTCCCATCGATACGGCGAGGCCAACCGGTCCCGACGATGGCGTGGCCGACCTAACTGCGAGCACGCGACCCGACGATCGGGTGCCGCTATCTCTAGCGAACCAATTCGCCAGAGCGTGGCTCCGTAAGGACCTGTCCGCGTCCGAGTGGCACGCCACAATCAGACCAATGGTCACGGAATCCCTGGCAGCGGACCTTGAAGGGGTCGACCCGAGGACGGTTCCGGCGTCGCGACGGGTGGGCGACACCAAGATCTTGCTACTCGACCAGTCCTACGTCCGTATCGCGGTGCCCATGGACACCGGAACGCTCTTGCTGAAGATCTTCAAGGCCGATGAGGGCTGGCTCGTCGGCGAGATCGACTGGGAGCAGGCATGACTGACACGGTGCGAGACATGCTGCCGAAGCCCAGACGCGCTCTGCGGCGCATGATTGTCACCTCGGCGACCGTGGTTGCACTGAGCCTGCTTTGCGTCTGTGGAACCACGTTGTGGTTCCTCGGTGGGCTCACGAAGGACGCCCCCCTGTACGCCCTTGGGTGTGGCAATGGGGAGACAGTTGATCCGGATGGCCCAATTCCTCGAGTCATCGGCGTTGTCGAGCAACAGGTTCGCAATGCGGCGATCATCATCCGCGTCGGGCAAGACATGAAGGTTCCCCCGAGAGGATGGGTCGTTGCCGTGGCGACGGCGCTGCAGGAGTCGCGCCTCACGAACCTTCCTCACCTTGGGGCGAACAATGATCACGACTCGATAGGGCTATTCCAGCAGCGGCCGAGTCAAGGGTGGGGAACCGTAGAACAGTTGGCCGATCCGGCGTACCAGTCTCGCAAGTTCTTCGAGAAACTGTTGCGCATACCCAACTGGGAGGCTCTCCCCCTCACCGTGGCCGCGCAAAGGGTACAGGTGAGTGCTTATCCGAACGCTTATGCCAAGCATGAGTCGTTCGCCTCACGGATTGTCGATGCATTGACGGGCGGCGCGAGCCGAGCCGCCGGAAACCTGCTTGCGTTGCAGTGCGCAGCTGCGGGCGAGATCGCCGCATCGGGTTGGACATTGCCGCTACGCGGACCAATCACGTCGGGCTTTCGCACGCCCGCGCGCCCTGGACACAACGGGGTGGACATAGCCGTGCCAAAGGGCACCGCGATCCGTGCCGCATCTGCTGGTTACGTTCTCGTGGCCACGTGCAACGCACATGTCGGTGGTTCGGCGTACTCCTGCAACCGCGATGGGGGAACGTGGGTGCAAGGCTGTGGCTGGTACGTCGATCTCCTGCACGCAGCCGACATCATCACGCGCTACTGCCACATGCGGTCGAAGCCGCTGATAGCCCCGGGCCAACGAGTCAGCGCTGGGTCTGTTATTGGATTCTCCGGCTCCTCGGGAAACTCCTCCGGCCCCCACCTGCACTTTGAGGTACACCTAAACGGCGACAGTAGCGGTGGCGGCGCCACCGACCCAATTCCGTTCATGGACAAGGTCGGCGCTTCGCTTGGTGGCTCCGTTTGATTACGCCGAGAGAGCCTCCTCCGCTCGTTCCAGTTCCTGCCTCGCAGTTCGGTGCCCTCCGAGGCCGACGAATAATCATCGGACTCCCTGGCACTGGATTCCGCAACGACTTGCGTGCCGACGATCCCATCGTTCAAGGCAGCCGTACGTACGTGCCGGTCCTCACCGAACAAGACTACTACCGGGCAGAAATGGACCGAATTGAAGCATTCGCGTTGCTGGTGCCGATCGAACGCGTTTGGGTGGAATGGGCGGGCGACCAACCCCAGTCGACGACCCCTCAATCAGGACTTTTGGACAGACCGCCGACAGCTAAGCCAATGCCGGTTCTAGGTACCAACTCCCCTATCGGCCGACGCGTCGTTCAAGAGGTGCCAGACGGCTTTATTAGGGATATTAGAGCCGTCACACCGGTCTATGTCAACGCCGATGGGATGCCCTCGGTACAGATCTGCGGCGAGGCCGAGTGGTATCGTTGGGCCGCTGCCGGGTCTATCCCGGGTGTTACACGGGTTGATGCTTCCCACCTATGGATTGAGTGAAGCTTGGCGATCGATTCCGCACACCCTCCAACCGTCATTTTCCTGCAAACGAAGGTTCCATGACTCGACGTCGCGTAGATTGACGCCGGCGCCGGAAGCGCGGAAGGTCACGCTCGCCGTAACAACTGCGGTTGATCCAGTCTGTTCTATGGAGAAGTCTCCCCATGACACCAAGAGCGCCGGATCAACATCCTTGGTTGCTTCAGCCAGCGCCTCGTCGGCGCTCCAACCCGCACAAATGAACGGCGCTACTTCGTTTGCATCTCGGTCGAACAGCGTAGCCCGCAGATATTGGTCACTGACGACGGCTGGCGTGCTGCGATCAATCGCTGTCGCTCGGTCGTAGAGAACAAGTGCAATTGATCCGACCAGCGCCATAGTCGCGATGAGCCCGGCGGCAACGATCAGCCCAATTCGCGGCCCTCGCCGGGCTTGGTGTTGGGGTTCACTGCCCTGTTGCACGGGAACGGTCCGTTCGCCGGGTGTGGCATCGGGTGGTTCGCTTGTCACTCACCGAGCCTAACCGGCTAGAGCTTGGACGACGAAGCCGCCGCTTACGCAGGCGGCCATCGATGGCGGTCAGACGCGGAACGGGCGGGCTTCACAGACGCGCCAGCCGTCCTCGTTCACGAGGCTAAAGTGCCACTGCTGGTACGCCGACGGCCGCACGTCGTCTCGGTAGCGAAGGCCGACGCGGGCCCGGAGGGTGGCCCGACGGGTGTCGGACGACACCACGCTGATCTCGTCCCATGACGCTCGCGCATCGGTGCCGATCTGGCCCGCCGTGCGGGTCAGCGCATCCTGGGCGTTCCAGCTCGCACAGACCAAACCAGAGAGCCGCTCTGGGTTGTTGGCGACGAACACGGCCGCGAGAAACCGGTCCACGGTCTCTTCGGGCGTTAGCCGCGGTGTGGCCGCGTCCCGAAATATATAGAGGACCGTTGCCACGACGGCGACGGCGATGCCTACGATCGCGAAGATCATCGGGGCTCGGGCCGCCGCGTTCCTACGGCCGTTGGGCCGAGCAGCCACCTGGTCAACGCTCTCCGCGGGATCGTCCACGTCCGAAGATTAGCCGCACAACGCTAACGCCAATCCTGGCGCGCGATCGGCATAAATCGGACTTCATGTATCAAGTGCGGCGCCGCGGGTGATCTCCTCGACGGCACGCGACAACATGTCCCGCATTGGTTCGGCCAAGTGACGGCGCCGAGCAGCCCAAGCGGACCACGCCCGCACCACGTCGGCGATGATTGCCCGAAGCGCTGGACCTCCGGTGATACGACGAGGAAGCCAGTCGCTGACGAAGATCTCCCATTTGGCCGGGCTCACCCGAGCCATGTCGACTGGATCATAGGCACTGGCGTACTCCGCTATGAGACGGGCAATCCGCTCGGCGCCGATCCGGTCGGGAATCGCTCTGCCCTCCGGGCTACCGAGAAACTCGTCAACCAGAGCCTGGCGTTCGTCGGGCCCAGGCTGGCGCGGCTCGGGCTGGAGAACCCCCGGCGCGTCCGGAAGAGCCCTGAGCCGTACGAGGGCAAGAGCCCGCAGTTCAGCGAAGCCATGACCGACCTGGACACCGTCGATCAGGTCGGTACGCGTGAAGGCTCGCTCCAGCAGCGCCCGCGCCCAGGGTGGATCGACCAGACGGATGGCGAAAGTCGGATCGGTCGTCTGAGTCGCGTTCTGAAGATCACGAACGGTGGCGTCGACGTCCTCGATGACCGAGATCTCGGACGCCGTACTGAACATCGCGTGGTCGACCTGAATCATGATCGCGTGCACGTCGCCATGCTGCCGTTCGTACTCGCAGATCACGCTGGTCATATCGCCGAAGGCGTCTTCGTACGCCCAGCAGCGCCCAGTGGGGAGCACTTCGAACTGCGAGATCCACTCCGGTTGAGGCAAGCCGCCCGTGATCATGGCATCGGCCGCCGCGGCGGCGGATTCCCGCACCTCACGGATGGTGGCCACGACCTGGAGTGTTCGCAGCAGAATGACCGATGTCGGAGTCCTTCGCTGCCGGGCGTGATCAACGAGGCCAAGGCCGAAGGTCTCTTCGACACCGCCGTCCCGCGGCGGGCCTTCCGAAGCCCACACCGTGCCGAGCAGCCTGGATGCCACACCTTCCGCAGCCGGTGCGTCGTCGGCGAAGCCCGATCGGGTGAGGGCGTCCAAGATCTGGCGGTAGTAGCGAACGCCGGGCTTCGCCTCGATCTCGAAGAGCGATTCCTGGACGGCGATCGGACCAGTACGCCTCCTCCAGCCCCGTCGACCCGCGCCCACTGGGCGAGCCTAGATGCCTCACCCGAACCGCTCACCAGTTGGGCTGCGGTATCCACAGGCGTACATGGATGGGTAGCCGACCGCTCCAGTTTCCGATACTGTCACGCACGATTCGACTACCGTCCGCGAGGGAGGCGGTGCGCCCATGGGCGACGGCGACATCATCACGGGCCACCTCATGGCCCCCGGCTACAGCAACTGGGCCGCCTATCGCCTCGACGACATCTGGGAGATGGTCCGCGACGAAGACGGACGAGTCAACTGGTCCCAGTACTACGCCTGGCGACGTATGGCCAGACTCTGCGAAGAGGAGGCAGACCAGCTCGACAAGGCCGTCAACCAGCTCATCGAACGCTGGCCCGATCGACCCGGAACCGCTGCCGAAGCGTTCAAGACGTTCGTCGGCGGCATGACCTCATCCATGCGTGAAACCGGGGCGGCCGCCACCGCCAACGCCGACGCGTTGCACGAACTGACCATCAAGCTCCTCACGGCCCGAGCCCAGATCGCGACCCTCATCGAACAACGAACCGCCTACCACCAAGCCGAGCAACAAATGATCGAGTACACCGCCGCAGTTGGCCGGCCCCGACCTGACCAACCGATCCAGGCGCCTCCACCCATGCCCCAACAGCCACCTGACTACTGGTGGGAACACCTCGACCGCAGAGCCCGAAACGTCATGGCCGAAGCCGACTCTGCTATCGCCGCCGAAGCCACTCGATTTCAAAGACCGCCTCCATATCGGCCGATCTGGACTGATGGCCCAGATCCGGGCCCGGACGAGACAGGTGAACTCAATACCGCGTTGCCGAGTGACTCGCCCGAGCCCATGACCGTGGGACGAATCCACGCACCTCAATCAGGCATACAAGATCCTTCACTGCACGAGCTTCCGCCCGTTCTCGACGGTGAGCCAATCTCTAACGGGCCACATGCCGTGGACCCCGTTGCGACCATCGATCCGCGCGGATTACATCCCGCCCCGACGCGCGACGTCTCCGCACCAAACTCGCCTTACCCACTTGGCGGTGTAATCGGCGGTCCGAAACAGACCACAAACCGATCCACAGTTCCGGCGCATGGTCCCACGACCAGGCCTGGCATTACGGCTCCTCGTCCAACTCCTGGCCCCTCCGGAGGCCTTGGACCGGTGATCCCACCCCCCATGGCGAGCCGGCCAGCCGGATCTGCGGGAGCGACCGTCGTCCCCGCCGGACGCGCTACATCCCATTACAGACGTCGCCGGGCCAAGGACCCTGACGACCCCTGGGCCGTCAGCGAAGGGGTGCCCGCGATTCTGGAACCGTCTCTCGAACCCACCACGCACGAGCCCGGTCCGGGCGTGATCGGAATCGACAGGTAATGATCCGTGCGGTGTTATGCGGGCTGGCTGGGGTCCTCGCCACGCTCGTCTCGATCGCTCCAGCTTGGGCAGACCCGATCCGAGATGCACAATGGCACCTCGACTATCTCAATGTGTCTCAAGCGCACCAGCTCAGTCAAGGCAACGGTGTTCTCGTCGCGGTAATCGACACAGGAGTTGACGCAAGACATCCCGACCTACGAGGTAACGTTCGGTCCGGCACGGACTTCACGACCGATGGACAAGGTGGCGACGGGCGGGCGGACATAGACGGACACGGCACCGCGATGTCGGGCCTGATCGCAGCTCACGGACGCACCCTTGGAATAGCACCTAAGTCCGAAATACTGCCGGTACGCATCATCCCCAGTCGTTTTGGCCTCACCGGTCATTTGTCTGAGGGCGTCGAATGGGCAATCCAGCATGGAGCGCAGGTCCTGTGCATCGCTGGAAGCAGCTACGACCATAGCGATTTGCGCAATGCGATCGAACGTGCGCTCTCGCACAACGTCGTCGTCGTGGCGGGCGTCGGCAATGTACCGACTGACATCGGGGTCGGAGCTCCGGCTAAGTATCGAGGCGTCGTCGCCGCGGCGGGCGTGGACAAAAAGGGCAATCACGCTGCGGTATCCGCGGAGGGACCTGAAGTAGTACTTGCCGCACCCGCCGTGGACATTATGAGCATCGACATTCGCGGGCCCGGCCATACGGGCTACGGCACAAGCTCAGGGACCAGCGATGCCACGGCCATACTCGCGGGAGCTGCGGCACTTGTCCGGGCTAGATTCCCCGATCTCTCGGCTGCCGAGGTGGTCCACCGGCTCACCGCCACGGCTGACGACAAAGGACTACCCGGACACGACCACCAATACGGATACGGCGTAGTAGACCTCGTCCGAGCCCTCACGGCCGACGTCCCATCACTGCTGACCTCGGAACCACCACCATCCGGCCCCACGCCACGAGCCGCGCCACCCAGCCAGCCCATCGACATTCCCTGGCTCCTCGTCATCAGCGCCCTCGCCCTTACCATCGCCCTGACCATTCTGGTCGTCGCCTACCTACGGACTCGCACATCGAGTGGTGTTGCCAAGTAGCTTCGGACCGGCGCGGCGGGTCGGCTGCGGGCCGTTCAGGGAGTTTCCTACCAACCATCTGGCTTTGCCGACCGGCACAAGGGGACCCACTTGATCATAAAGCTCCGCCCCATGCGGATCCTATGCTCGCTTGTGTCACGTATTCGTGGGCCGCTTCTTCATCAAAGATCACGACGATCGAATCTGGATGATATGTAGGCCCGCCACGTTCATCGACTTCACCGAGTGCTAGCACAACGTTTTGCTTGTCAGCGTTAGTCAACCTCATTGACCAAACGCTTGCTGGACACCTCTCTCCTGAAACCTGCCATCCGAAGGCAACCGTTGCAATCGGCGCCTGCACAAACGCGCGCCACCGTTCTGTCCGATTTACGCTCAGCCAGGGTCCAGTGGCAGACGCGTCATCCTGTGGCGACGTCATTGTAAAGGCCAGACCCTCCAGTAGGCTATCTCGGGCCCACGATATGGTCAGTGCACCGGCCTGCGTGCCGAGGCTGACGTCCAGGTCCACCTCGTGGATAGCCGGCGTCCATCGGTCCATGGGCGCAGACTCACCCACTAAGCGGTACAGAATTGAGCACAGGGAGTGGCCAACTAGAACCGCATTGGCTTCTAGCAACACATCCGCGCTGCGGTCTGTTATCGGCGAGAGTTGGTGCATCATGGATAACTAAACTGCCCGAAATACTGGAAGGTGCCATTTGAGTCAAATATAGCGCCAGTGCCATCTGGCCGAACAATTAGCGTACCCCCCTTGAAATTGCCGCCGGTAACTGGCTGGACGACGCCTCGTGGATGCGTCAGGATGTCGTCAAGGAGATCCTGACCCGCGGCGTTAACACTCGCTGGGTTGCCCGGCACAGTAGGAAGCTGACCTCGTTTCATGTGCTTGTCGTATTCCAGACCTGCTCGGGTTAGACCTGGAACTCTGCTTGCCGATGTTCCGCTTGCTGACAACGCATCAAGATCTGGTCCACAGCCACCTGGAGGCGCGTTGTGGACGAGTACCGGTGTGTTGCCGGCGATTACATAGTACGTGTGGATGTCGTCGACCGTCAGGTTGTAGGCGGGTGCCCTGTGGGCGGTAACCCATACCAGGCCGTCGATGGTCAGGGTGGCGCCGTTGGCGGTGAGCAGGTGGTCACCTGAGTCAAGGTTCTGGGCCTGCTGCCACTGCTGGTCGGTGGCGTTCCAGAACGGGTGGTCCTCGGTGGTGGTGACGACCGCGCCGTCGATCTTCAGGTCGAGGACCAGGTCGTCGTGGACCCACACGCCGGTGACGACTCGCGGGCCGTGCTCGCCGGTTTCGGGGTCGGTGGCGAGGACGACATCGCCGACCTTGACGTCCTTGATCGGTTTGGTGGTGCCGTCGGCCATCAAGATCTCTGTATCGCCGTCGAAGCTTCTGGCACACGAGCCGAGTCGGCGGCCACCGTTGGGTCGGCTGGCTACTTGCGCCCGGATCCCGCCGTTCCCAGCAAATCGAATCCGCAGGCGAGTAGGCATACCTCGATGGCATGCCAGTATAGGATCTCACCCCACCAGTCGGTGTCGCATCCGATCTCCGCGCACGCGGCCAGGATTAGGGTGAGGATGTCCAGGGGGCATTCGAATTCGCACCAGGTTCCCGTCTGGACGTATCCGACGCGGGCGGCGTTGACGGCCTGCTCCAGGGTGGCCAGGTCCGGTCCGCCGTCGGGGAGGACCCAGCCGTCGATCTGATACGGCGGGGGAGTCTGTTCGGGGGCGCGGTCGCCTTTAATGCTGCCGTCGGAATTCCGGGTCGTTTGTTCGCCGGGTTTGCGGCCGCCGCCGGGTTTGCCGCCGCTGGACTTCGGCTTGCCTCGGGTGGGTGTCTTGTCGTTGCCGTAGGCGTCGCAGTCGGCGTAGTCGCAGTCCCGCAGGCCGCCCGGGTCGCTGTACGTGGTGGGGTTGTTGTGGGCGTAGGCGTAGCCGTTGATCTGCTGCGGATCGGTGAAGTCGATGATGGGGTCGGCGGAGATGAACCGGCCGGTGGTGGGGTCGTATTCGCGGGCGCCGAGGTGGGTGAGTCCGGTGGGGTCCTGGGTGCCGTTGACGAAGCCCTTCTCGCCGGGCCAGAAGACGGGTGGAGCGCCGCGGGGTTCGCCGAAGGGCATCGACCGTCGCCGGGTCACCTCCAGGGTCGTGGCGTCGACGGCCAACTGGTTGGTGCCATGGTGGTCGGCGACCAGCCAGGTCAGGCCGCTGCTGGTGCGTACCGCGACGACGGCAGCGCCGTGGCCGTAGTAGCGGGTGCCGGATACCTGGCCGGTGCTGGTGGTCAGCCGCAACTCGGTGGTACCGAGGTAGAGGGTGGCTCCGGTGGCGTCGCGGCGGAGCAGCCGGTTGCCGTCGGCGTCGTACAGGTAGGAGGTGTTCTGCCCGGGTTGGCTGGTGGTGGCGAGGTGGCCCTCGGCGTCCCAGGTCAGGGTTTGCGCGACACCGTTGACGGTCCGGGTGGTGGTGTAGCCGCCGGGGTCGTAGCCGTAGCTGTCGGTGCGGCTGGTCTGGCCGGTGTACGCGATGGAGGTGACCGTGTGCGGCTGGCTGGCGCCGGCGGCGGGGTAGGTGTAGGTGGCGGTGGTGCTGCCGGTGGCGCTGTGCGAGGTCTGCGTCGTCCGGTTGCCGGCGGTGTCGTAGGTCCAGGACAGCCGGTACGGGTCGGCGCCGCTGCGTTGCGGAGCCGCGCATGAGGTGGACGTTTCGGTCCAGGCGTCGGTGAGTCGGCGCAGGTGGTCGTAGCGGAAGCATTCCACCTGGTCGGTGGTGCCGGCGGTCTTGCCGGCCAGGGTGGTCACGTTGCCGGCCTGGTCGTAGCCGTACTCGTCGGTGGACTGGTCGACGAACGTGCCTGGGGTGGTCGGGTTCTCGGTGTCGACCTGCGCCGTTGTCAGGCGGCGCGTGGCCGGGTCCGGGGTGAGGGTGTGCCGGACCTGTTTCCCGGCCGCGCCCAGCAGTCGCTGAGCTATCTGCCCATCGAAGTGGTAGGTGGTCGACGCCACGTAGGTGCTGGCTCCGGTCATCGTGGTCGGTAGACCGGCGTCGCTGTAGCCGTAGCTGAGGGTTTCGGCGGGCAGGCCGGCCAGCGCCGGCAGGACGGTGGTGGCTGGTGACCCGTCGACCTTGTACGTCGCGGACGAGGTGTAGGTGCCGGCGAGGTTGCCTTCGGCGGCGGGGATGGTGACCGTTGATCCGGCCGGGGCGTACAGGTCGGTGTAGCCGGTGACCGTGACGGTGTACACGGCGGTGCCGACGTGCCGGGTTGATGAGGTCGGTTGGCCCTTGGCCACGGTGTCGTATGTTCGCGAGGCCCGCAGCGCGCCGGTGGCGGAGTCGTCGCGGATCTCGATGGTCCGGCCGAGGGTGTCGTAGCGGCGCCATAGTGTCTCGCCCCGGGCGTCGGTGCTGGTGATCAGTTGGTCGGCATTGTCGTAGCCGAGTGTCGAGCTGCCGGTGTCCGGGTCGGTCGCTCTGGTGGTACGGCCGAGCAGGTCGTGGCCGTAACCCCAGTCGTTGCCGGCCGGGTCGGTGACCGAGGTGAGCCGACCGGCCCGGTCGTGGCCGTAGCTGGTCTGGTCGTAGCCGCCGGTGGGTGCGCCGCCGTGGTACTGGCGCAGCGCTGTGGTGCGGCCGCGGGCGTCGCTGATGGTGGTGGTGGCGGTGGCACCGGTGGGCGGGTCGACGTTGACCCGGTCCCCGTCGTAGCTCATCGCGGTCTGCATGGTGAGGACGTTGCGTGACCACAACGCCTCGATGGTGGGCCGTCCGAGCCCGTCGTAGGTGTGCCGGGTCTGCGTGTCGACGGCGGTGTCGGCAAAGGCCACGAGTACCCCGGTGGGCGCGGAGGCGTTGTTGTAGAACGACGACTGTTTGGCGGCCAGGCCGCGGGCGTCGTAGCCGGTGTCGGTGATGGTGCGTTTGCCATCCGGTGCGGTGGCCTGGGTTTGGCGGGTGCGCAGCAGCCCGTCGTAGATGGTGAAGGAGATGATCTGGTTGCCGTTGGGGCCCAACGCCTTGGCCTGCACGTGCGACGGTGTGGTCTTGGAGATTGTGTAGACGTATTCGGCGTTGCCGGTCAGGGTGGTGGCCCGGCCGGGCAACCACACCTTGGTCAGCCGGCCCAACGCGTCATAGGCGCCGGTGGTGACCTTCCCGTTGGCGTCGGTGGCCGTCAGGGGCAGTCCCCGGGCCGGGTGGACGCTGACCGTGGCGTCGTGCAGCGCCGGGTTGGTGGTCTTGACGCCGGTCAGCAGCCCTTGGGGGCCGTGCGTGTACACGGTGGTGGTCGTCCGGTCCAACGCGTCGCCGGCGGAGGTGACCCGCCCGTAGCTGTCGTAGCCGGCCGTCTCCCTCTTGATCCAATTCGGCGTGGAACCGGTGTAGGAGGCGGCCCGGTCCACCTTGGTGACGTTGCCGACGGTGGGTGCCGTGCCGTGAACGGTCGCGTTGTCGTAGAAGTAGCGCGCCGCGCCCAGCGCGTCGGCCGGCAGCGTGGGCGTGGTGGCGCAGGAAACGCCGACGGTCTCCTCGACGCTGGGGTAGTCGATGAGATACGACCCGGTGTTGGGGGCGTAGGTGTAGCGGGTGCACAGGTCATCGGCGGTGGTGGCGGTGTCGCCGGCGTCGTCGACCTGGGTGATGATCCCGTACCTGGGGTGCCACGTGCGTGTGGTTTCGGTCTGCCGCCACACCGACGAGGCGGCCAGCCACGTGTAGACCCGTTCCCGCCCGCTGCGGACTATGTCGGAGGTCTGCTTGGTGGGGATGCCCCACGCCTCGTCGATGGTGCGCTGGCCGGTCTGGTAGCGCACCGGGTCGACGATGGTGCGGCGCAGCGGTACCCCGGCCGGCCCGTCCAGCTCGATGGTCTCGTGCAGCCGGCCGGCGTAGGCGGAGTGGTCGGTGGTCACCGCCCCGGCCGAGTTGGTGACGGTGACGGTGCGCCGCTTGCCCTGGGCGGTGTAGTCACCGTCCAGGCCGCGGAAGTACAGGTATCTGGTCTGCGTCTGCGGGCCGCCGGACGGACCGGTGGTCACCGTCACGGTGGGGTAGCCGCGCCAGTCGGCCCACGAGCGGCGCGGCAGCGGCGTGGTCCACACGTCGCCGCCGTCGTCGTGGGCCCACACCACATTGGTGCTCGACCCGCTGCCGGCGTAGGCGTAGGAGTACACGACCTCGGGTGACCCGCCGACCAGGTCTCTCTCCTTGACCGTCGCGACGACATACTTGTGCCACCACGACCAGCCCGGGTTCGCGTCGTCCGGATCGATCCACTGCGCGAAGCAGCGCCGGGGGTTCTTCTCCGGATCCGGAACCGCGGCGCCCAGCAGACAGTTGGGATCCTGCGCCAGGTAGGTGATCGCGATCTCCCCGCCCGACTCACTCTGGACCAGACTCAGCCGGTACTTGCGGGGCTGGGCCACACCGACGGTGGGGTCGTAGAAGGCCCGGTTGTCGTTGCGCACCCCACCGAACGTGATCGCCGGCAGGGCCGCGGTGCCGCCGACCTTGCCGGTGTGGGTGATCGAGGACAACCACAGCACCGGTGTGGTGTTGTTGCCGGTAGTGGGGAACGAATGGCCCAACGTCCAGGAGTCCACGTCGGTGTAGACGGTGCCCGACCCCGACCAGATCTGGGTGGTCACCGACGTCAGCCGGCGGGTGGACCAGAACGACGGAGCCACGTTGGTCGGGCACGAGGTGGAGCTGAGCGGACAGTGCAGATCCCATGGCGTGTCCGGCCAGTTCGCCGCATTCGGCGGCGAGTTCCACGCCGCCCCCGACCAGCACGACGACAGGCACCGCTCCACCACGCCGAACACGACCTTCGCCGGCGGGGTCGTGGTGGCCAGCTCCGTGCCGGCCCGCATGCCGTACTCGATGTGGTCCAGCGTCCCGCCCCGCGTATAGGAGGTCAACGAGCTCGGGTTGCCGGCCAGCCCGGTCTTGGCCTGCTCCTTGCCGTAGAAGTAGGCCATCGAGTTGTCGGCCGGGTCGACCACATAGTCCAGGTTCCACTGATAGGCCTGATCACAGCGGGACGAGGTGAACCCGGCCGCGTTGAAGCACGGCTCGCCGTTGTGGTTGGCGAACACCGGCACCGTCCACGCCGAGTTGGTTTCCCGCTTGCCGGTCGTCCAGTTCGGCAACCGGTTGCGTCCAAAGTAGAACTCAACACCGTCCACCGTGGTCAGACGCCAGTACTCGCCGTCGTTGTCGCCGTTGACCGTGTCGGTCAGCAACTCCACCTTGGCCCCGTCATCGGCCTCGGCCCGCCACACCCCGTCGACACCGAGGACCAGGTCGGTCGACTTGCCGCCCCACACCAGCCGCGCGTTGGGCTGCCGCCAACACAGATCGGCGGTGGCATTGGCGTGCGTCGGGTTGGCCGCGGCCGGAGTCTTGGTCCCGATCAGGTCGGCGTCGCCGTCGCCGTCGAAGTCCGGCACCACCGCCAGCGACTGGAACTGCCCCCACCCGGTGCCGATCTGAACACCGGATGAATTGATCCACCCACCGGTCCCGTTGCCCTGGTAGAGATACAGATTGTTATCCGACCTGCGCACCACCACATCGGCATTCCCGTCACCGGAGAAGTCACCCCCGGTGAACAGGTTCGCCGCGCTCCACCCGGTTCCCAGCACCACCGACGAAGGAGACAGCCACCCGCCGGCACCGTTGCCCCACAGGGCCAACAACGCCGCGTCACTGGCCCGCCGCCACAACACATCCACATGCCCATCGCCGTTGAAGTCGCCCGGCGAGAAGATCATGTTGGCGGCGCCGAAGCTGCTGTGCACCTGTACCCAGGTGGGCTCCAACCCGCCCGACGCCGTCCCCCGCCTCATCAACAGCGCACCCGCGGCGTCGCGCGCCATCACATCCGCGACACCGTCGCCCGAGAAATCCCCCGGCGAGAACAGGAACTGCGCCCCCGACCAGTCACCCTCGGCCAGCACACCCGACTCGGTCACCCAACCCCCGGACCCATCACCGCGGGCCATCCACAGATTCTTGTCCGTGCCATCCCGGAAGATCACATCAGGTTCGCCGTCGCCGGACAGGTCGCCCGGGCTGAACACCGCCCCGTCGGTGTCCAACCGGGCCGCCACCACCGTGTGGCCCGCCAGGAACCCGCCCGCACCGTTGCCCCGATACAGCCGCAACTCCTCACCGGTGGCCACATCGTCCTTGCACGGCCGATACGACCGCTCGATGTAACCCGGATGGAAATTCCAACCCTCACCCAGCCAGGACGGCTGCACATTCCGCGACGCCACCTGCCCATCCACCGCCCCCGACGAATACGACAGCGACACCTCCGGCGCCAGATCACCGGGCACCGGCGGTACCGGTAGGCCGTACGACCAGGCAAAGTCGCCACCCGAATCGCCCGCCTGCCACGACGACGACAACGACAGCGGCGTCCTGGCGAACGTCCCCGTATCCGACGAGGCGGAGGCGGCCATCACCGCGAACACCTGATCCCCGGCCGCCGGCACCTCGTTGACGCCGTCCGCCCGCGCCGCCCGCGAATCCGCCGCCTCGGCCGAACCGACCGCGACCGCCGCCGACAACCGCATCAACCGCGAATCCATCCTCGCCGTGTCCACCAGCGTCGGCGTCGCGCAGCCGGCCACCTCCGGTCTGGTCAGCACACAGGCCGGGTACCGGAACAAACGCAGCCGGGACGCCCAGTCCCCACCGAACGCACCCGCGAACCCCGACACGTCCATCTCCAGCACCACCGAACCGGGCGCCGCCACACCATCGGCCCGAGCCAGACGCAGCAACACACCGTTCACTCCGGCCGTGGTCGCCGCGTCCCGGCCCAGCACCTCCACCCGCACCCGCGAAGGCGGCCCCGACACCACACCCGCCGTCTCGGTCAGAACACCGGCCACCGACACCGGCCCACCGGCAACCGTCACCCGCGCCCCGGCCCGACCGGTTGCGGCCGGGCCCGCCAAGGCTTCGCCTCCGCCTCGCTCGTTCCTCGCTCGGTCGTCGGCTCGCGGTGCCGGCAACGACACCACCGACGACGAAGCCGCCGGCCAGCGAACCGGCCGCGGCGACCACGGCTCCATGTCCGACCGGGCCGGCGTACGAGCACGCACCGGCGACACATCCACCGAACGCTCAACGGCAGGCGCAGCATCATGCGATGGATCCGCCCCGGCCGGCAGGCCCGTCACCGCTACAAACCCCAGGGCCAACGCCACCGCGAGAAAGTACGGAAGCGTACGCCGCGTCACCCGAAACACAGAACCAGCAAACACGCGAGAACCGGTCGAAGCGTCCACCCGTAACCTCCGCACACCTGGCCCAGTATCGAGTTGCGCTTCCAGCACGACATTGAGGGCGTGGCGATCAACCACAAGATCCCACCTATCGATGCATGCGCGTCCGCCACTATCAAGGGTTGGCGCCGGTCGAGTCAAGGTAGCGACCGCGAATCGGTTACGTCCAGTCGTCAAACCGCGCTGCGGCAGTGTTTGTCCCGCCGGCGGGACAACCGCGACACGGCTGTGTATTGTCCCGCCGGCGGGACAACCGCGACACGGCTGTGTATTGTCCCGCCGGCGGGACAACCGCGACACGGTCGTACTTTGTCCCGCCGGCGGGACAACTCATTGCGCCAGACATCGGCGCAAGCGACGAGTAGTTCTAGTCACGGCTTTCGGGGTCGGGTAGCCAGGAGGACGCGGCATCCAGTTGCTCAACAACCCACGACAACAGCGTGGTCTGTGACAGCTCGGCCGCGGCTCGCCAACGAGCGAGGCGCTCCGGGCTAACCTTGATCGGCGGGATCGCACTCAGGCCTTTGCCGGGCTCGGCGCCACTTGACTTGCCGGCGCGCACCTGCCTCCGCAGCTCGTTGCGCGACCAACCATTGCTCTCGGCCTGGTCCAGCCAGTACTCCTGCTGCTCCTCGGCCAATGCGGCGACCTCGGCATGGTGCTGGAAGCTCAGTCCCTCGCGGCGCCGGGACCGGTCGAACCTCCGCGCCACCCAGGCGTAGTTGCGGATGGTCTGGTAGTCCAATCCGAGGGCATCGACCGCCTGGCGATACCGATCGGAGTATCGGCTCTGCCCGTACACCACCCAATCGCCGAGGCACCAGGCCGACGACTCCACAACGGCGGCGAGCCGCCCACCGGCGGTCTCCCAGCCGTCGTAGGTCAGCGCGTCGGGGATCCGAAGTCCGACACGCGTGACCATGATCTGGTCTCCGGGCGGTCTCGGCTCCCTCGCGGCCGGCGGCCCTTTCGCGATATGCGTAGGTGCGTCGTCAGCGGGTGACGCGGTGCCTTCCGACGTCATCGCACGCGCCCAACCACATCAGACGACACGGCCACCGCGCCGGCGTACCTCGTGCTCCAATCGCTGCCCAAGCGCACGCGATTCACTGACCATGCCGCTGATTCGGACGTAATAGCCACCCCCCGTGACGCGATAACTCACCTTGCCGAGGAACCGACGACTGATCTTCTCGAGAATCTGAACCCGATCGAAGCGAATCGCGGTCACGCTCTCCCGGTCCACATGCACGAGACCGTCCCGGTATAGATACACGTCCCGATTGGACCAGGCCACACCGGCAACCAGATACACCGACGCGATGACCATGCCCAGGCCGAGGAGCAGCATCACCGATGTACCGACGTCGAACAGGAGCATTGCGGTGATGAGCGACGCGATGACGGCCAGGCCCAGCACGATCGTCCTGAGTGGACTTGCGGCCCGATGAACGGCCGACAATGGCCCCAACCGCTCGGAGGCGGCGGAGTGCGCGACGTACGGAGGTTCGCTTCGGGAAACCATTGTTCCGACTCCGAATCACAGGCGCTCGATGCGACGAGGCGTGACGGTACCGAAGCGAGAAGTGGGCGCGCTACCCCCGGCCGCAAGCCTGTGGATAACCCGGGCGAGTGGGCTCAGGCGGCATCGGTGCGCGGGCGCAGCGCCATCGCCCGCAACGCGGCGTACCCGCCGAGCTTCCCGGCGTCCGAGAGCCGTAGGCGGGTCGTGAACCCCGGCCCCTTCCCCTCCTCGACGAGCGACCACAGCTGACAGCGCCGTACGAGCCCCCACACGGCCCGGCTCACATCGTGCTCGTCGGGCGGCGCGCCGTTGCCGGTGTCGCGCCAACCGGAGGCCGCGAGGACCTCGGCCACCTCCTGGATCAGCTCCCGCATCTCGGCCATCCCGTGTGCCTGCAGGAGCAGCATCAACGCGACCTCCTGGGCCGCGCCCTCGAAGTCGGCGACGTCGATGAGCTGCGATGTCGCCACCCGCCACTGGACGAACGGCTCCCCGAGCATGGACCGACCCCGACTGCCCAGGGCGAGGCGGCGCGCGGCTCGGCGTACCGCCCCGGCCCGCTGCAGGGTCAGCCGCAGCTCGCTCAGGCGCCAGATGTCCGACTCGGACCGGGGCTGCCGCTCGGGCAGGTCCCACCAGCCGAAACGCTCGGCGGCCTCCTGCACGATCCGGCGCGACAGGTTGCCACCGACGGTCAGTGGAATGCCCGGCGGATCTCCGCCGCGGCCGGCGGCCAGCTCCAGCAACCACTGCATCGGCGCCATCCGCTCGGCCACGTCGCGAGGCGGCAGCGGATCGGCGAGGATGCCGGGCAGTACGGACGAGGTGAGGCTGCGCCGGGCGTGCCCGCCGCCCTCGGTCCACGAGTCGATCCGTTCCCGCCGGACCCGCTCGAGCAGCGGCGGGCCGTCGTGGCGCGGCATCGTCAGCTGCTGCCGGGTGAGGCGCTGCTGTGTCATCCGCCAGCCCCGCCCGCCCGGCTTCAATTCACCGGCCGCGAGGGCCAACTCGAGGGTGGCCGCGATCCGGTCGTAGGCGTTCGCCTCCGAGGTACCCATCGTCTCGCCCCACTCGAGCTCGGGCAGGTCCGGCGGCAGGATCCCGGAGGCGTCCATGGCCTTCGACGCGGCCTTGGCGCCGACCGACACCCCTCGCTCAAGATAGGTACGCAAGATCTCCTTGGTCTGCGTGGAGGAGGCGATGGCGGCGTACCGGTTCAGCTCGGCGAGCTCGAAAAACCGGCCGAGCGCGGCGGCGGTGTCGTGCGGCTCGTCACCGTCGGCCAGCGTGAACCACAGGTAGGTCTGCAGGTCGTGCTGGGTCAGGTCGGCCAGCCCTCCGTCGCTGAGCATCTCTTCGAGGGCGTGCTCGGCCCGACGCGCGGCGTCGGCGTCGGACCGCCGAAGGCGCAGCAGCGTCTTGGGCACCAGTGGATCGCTCGGCACCCGCTCACGGTATCGACACCCGCCACCCCGATGCCGACACCCGCACCAGTGGCGTGTCGGTCGCCGCCCGGCCTCGCGGCGGGGCCCACGCGAGCGGAGCGAGCGCCAACAGCACGGTAGCGTGTCCAGGCGTGGACCTGGCGCGGGCGGCGGCGTGGCACCGGCAGGTGGCCGCCCTGGCCGCCGCCGCCGACCGGGCCGGGCTGGCCGGCGCCGAGCTCCCGGCAATCCAGGCCCGGTTGCTGGCTCAGCAGGCGGGCATCGCCCAAGCGGCCGCTCGCACCCGGACACCGGTACCTCTGCTCGTGCCGACTCCGGCTGAGATCTCCACGGCCGGTGCCGGCTTCGGCGACCTGTCGGATGCGGCGATCGACCAGGCCATTCGGGCGGCCATCGAGACGCTGGACGCGGCCGACGCCGAGCTGAACCTGCGCACGGCGCTGGCCCCGGGCCACAGCCAGGCCCCGGGCCACGGCCAGGTCCCGAGCCCCGACCCGTCCTCAAGCCCGGGCCAGGCTCCAGGTCAGGGCCAGGCTCCAGGTCAGGGCGTGGCCCCGAGCCTGGTCAACCCCCAGGGCCAGATCCCGCCGCGGTACCAGGTGCCAGAGAGCCACGCCCACCCCGCGCGGCAGGGCCAGCCGACACACCAGGTACCCGAGCGAGCGGCCGGCGTAGCGGTCCGCAACGTCCTGGTCTACGGCGGGTTCGCGGCCACGGTCCTGGCCATCCAGGTTGTCCTGTTCTTCCTGGGGGACGAGGCGACCACCCTGCCCGTCCTGGCGCCCGTGTGCCTGCTCGTCCTTCCGGCGTTCGCCTGGCTGGGGGGCTGGCTCACGCTGGGTGCAGCGTTCCGGTCGGCGCCGGGCGTCAAGGTCAACCGGACGCCCAGACTCGGCGCCGTCATCTGCCTCATGCCGAATGCCCTGCTCTGCGCCGCCCTCGGCGTCCTGTTCCTGGCTAGCTAGAGACCGGGCCCAGTGCAAATCCATGCGCCGATCATGGACTAGAGTCCATGATCGGCGCGTTTTGGCGTGCCTAACTCCATGATCAACGCCGTCGGGGCGTCCACTGACAAGGCCCGGCCAGGGGCAGACAGGCGCAACCCATGATCGACGTCGACGAGGTGGGCGGGCCTAACGGGGCAGGGACGAGCCGAGGATGAGGCTCATCGCCTCGGCCCGGGTCTTCGCGTCGTTCTGCAGCAGACCACGGACGGCCGAGGTCACGGTGCGCGCGCGCGGCTTGCGGATGCCCCGCATCGCAATGCACATGTGCTCACACTCCAGCACCACGATCACGCCCCGCGGGTCGAGGAACTTCATGAGGGTGTCCGCGACCTGGGCGGTGAGCCGCTCCTGCACCTGCGGGCGGCGGGCGTAGACCTCTACGAGCCTGGCCAGCTTGGACAGCCCGGTGATGCGCCCATGCGCGCCCGGGATGTACCCCACATGGGCCACGCCATGGAACGGCAGAAGGTGGTGTTCGCAGACCGACATCACCTCGATGTCGCGCACCAGCACCATCTCGTCGTGGTTGGCCTCGAACATCGTGGCGAGCACGTCCTCCGGGTCGACCCGCAACCCGGCGAACAGCTCCGCGTACGCACGGGCCACCCGAGCGGGGGTACGCAGCAGGCCGTCCCGGTCCGGGTTCTCGCCGATCGCGATCAGGATCTCCCGGACCGCCCGCTCGATGCGGGGCAGGTCCACCGCGTCCTCGACCGGCATCCCGCCCAGCCGGCCGTTGACCAGCCGGGCGGCCAGATGGTCGAGGTCATCCGGTTCGGTGGCGGACCCGTCCGAGCCAGATGAGGAAGCGGAGGTAGCCGAGCCAGATGAGGGAGCGGGAGTGGCGGGCCGGCCACGGGAGGCCCGGGCCATGGGGACGGCCCGCGCGTGGGCCGCCCCAGAGTCGGGCTCCCCGGTCAGCGCGGACCGTCCAGTCGGGCCCCGTCGCCAGCCACCGCGTCCACTGTGGACCCACCGCTGCCGCCGACCCCGGCCTTCTCCACGTCCTCGGACGCCTCGTCACCGTCCGTAGTGGACTTCTCCGACGGCGTCTGGACCGGCGGCCGGTCCGACGGGCGCCGCTTGCCGAACCCGTTGTACGGGGCCATGGGCCGACGCTTCTGCACGCCGGCGCAGAGCCGGGCCAGGTCCGTCTGCGAGACCGTCTCTTTCTCGATCAGCTCCAGCACGATCGAGTCCAGCACGTCCCGGTACTCGACCAGGATCTCCCACGCCTCGTCGTGGGCCAGCTCGATGAGGGCCCGGACCTCGGAGTCGATCTCGGCGGCGATCGAATCCGAGTAGTCGCGCTGGTGGCCCATCGTGCGGCCCAGGAACGGCTCGTCCTGGGGGGTGCCGTACTTCACCGCGCCGAGCTTGGAGCTCATGCCGTACTGGGTGACCATCGCCCGCGCGACCGCGGTGGCCTTCTCGATGTCGTTTCCGGCACCGGTGGTCGGCTCGTGGAACACCAGCTCCTCGGCGGCCCGACCGCCCAGGGCGTAGGCCAGAGTGTCGATCATCTCGCCCCGGGTCTGGGTGTACTTGTCCTCTGTGGGCAGCACGAGCGTGTGTCCGAGCGACCGGCCGCGGGGCAGGATTGTCACCTTGTGTACGGGGGCGAGCTGGGGCATGGCCCACGCGACCAGGGCGTGCCCGGCCTCGTGGTACGCGGTGATCTTCTTTTCCTTGTCGCTCATGGCCCGGCTGCGGCGCTCCGGCCCGGCCACGACACGGTCGATCGACTCCTCGAGCACCTCATTGGTGATCGCCCGCTTGTCGTTGCGCGCGGTCAGCAGGGCCGCCTCGTTGATCACGTTGGCCAGGTCGGCTCCGGAGAAGCCCGGCGTGCGCCGCGCCACCGCGTCGAGATCCACATTGGGCGCGAACGGCTTGCCCTTGCCGTGCACGCGCAGGATCGACTTGCGGCCCTCCATGTCGGGCACGTCGACGGCGATCTGGCGGTCGAACCGGCCGGGGCGCAGCAGGGCGGGGTCGAGGATGTCGGGCCGGTTCGTGGCCGCGATCAGGATCACGCCGCCCTTGGTGTCGAAGCCGTCCATCTCGACCAGCAGCTGGTTGAGGGTCTGCTCCCGCTCGTCGTGGCCACCGCCCAGGCCGGCGCCGCGGTGGCGGCCGACGGCGTCGATCTCATCCACGAACACGATGGCCGGGGCGTTCGCCTTGGCCTGCTCGAACAGGTCGCGGACCCGGCTCGCGCCCACGCCGACGAACATCTCGACGAAATCCGACCCCGAGATGGAGTAGAAGGGCACCGCCGCCTCGCCGGCCACCGCCCGCGCCAGCAGCGTCTTTCCGGTACCGGGCTGCCCGTAGAGCAGTACGCCCTTCGGAATCTTGGCGCCCAACGCCTGGTACTTGCCCGGGTTCTGCAGGAAGTCCTTGATCTCGTGCAGCTCTTCCACGGCCTCGTCGGCCCCGGCCACGTCGGCGAACGTGGTCTTCGGGGTGTCCTTGGCCACGAGCTTGGCCTTGGACTTGCCGAAGTTGAGCACCCGGCTGCCGCCGCCCTGCATCTGGGACATGAACAGCAACAGCAGGATCACGATCACCGCGATCGGTAGCAGGTTGAGCAGGAAGCCGAGAAGGACGTTGTCCTTGGTGAAGGAGGCGTCGTATGAGTCGAGCTTGCCGGTCCGCTTCAGCTCGCCGAACTCGTTCCAGGTCTCATCGATCGACTCGGCCGGGAGCTGCGCGCTGATCCGATCGGTCTGCCGGCCCTCCACCTCACGCTTGGCCCGCAGGTCCAGCATCAGGTTCTGCTCCCGGTCCTGCAGCAGCGCCTTCTTCACATTGCCGTTGCGCAGCTCGTCCAGCGCGACCGAGGTCTCCACCTTGGTGTACTCCTGGCCGCCGGTGAAGAACGTGCTCAGGGCGATGGCGCCGACGATCACCAAGATGATCCACACCACCGGACGGCGGAAGATCCCGCGGGTACGTTCCATACTATTTTGAGCGCTTTTGCGCCCAGCCCTCCCGATCAGTCAGAGCACCGTGCGCCGCGCCGCGCGCGGCGTCCGCGCCGAGAGGCCGGTGCGGACGCGGGGCCGCCATGGCTCCCGGTCATTCGAAGGTACACCGTGCGATGTGCGGTCGCCGGGCCGGCCGCTGGACTCCCAGCGAGCACTCAGGAATCACGTCCGGGCGTACACCGACGGGCGCAGCACACCGATGTAGGGAACCTCACGGTACCGCTCGGCGTAGTCCAGCCCGTACCCGATCACGAACTCATTCGGAATGTCGAAGCCGACGTACCGGACGGGCACCTCAACCATGATCGCGTCCGGCTTGCGCAGCAGGGCGACCACCTCCACCGACGCCGCCGACCGGCTCTCCAGGTACTTGAGCAGCCAGGACAGGGTCAGCCCGGAGTCGACGATGTCCTCCAGAAGGATCACGTGCTTCCCGGCGATGTCCCGGTCCAGGTCCTTGAGGATGCGAACGACACCGGAGGAGTTCGTCCGCTGCCCGTACGAGGAGACGGCCATGAACTCGAGCTCGGCCCGACGGGACTGGCGTCCCAGGGCCCGGACGAAGTCGGCCATGAACATGAAGGCGCCCTTGAGCACGCCCACCAGGAGGACGCTCTCGACCGCGGCGTAGTCGGCCGCGACCTGCTTGGCCAGCTCCTCGATCTTGTCGCGGATCTGCTCTTCGGTGACGACGATCCGCTCGATATCGGCCTCGTACCAGTTGCCTTCGCCCTGACCCTCACCCATGCCGTCCAGCCTGCATCATGAATCACTCGGCGTGAACGCCGCCATCGGCGTGTCCCGGTGTCGTGACATGACCGATGCGCAGGCGGCCGTCCCGGCGCACCACCGGGATCGCGCCGGGTAGGTGGACCGGACCCTGTCCGTGCCAGTCGACCACGAGGGCCTCGAGGGCCTCGATGTGCCGATGGGACAGGGCGGACCCGACAACCCCGTGTGAGCGCGCCCATCCCTTCAGTACCCGGCCGCGCAGGGCCGGCGGCAGCGCGGCCAGCGTGTCGATGCGCAGGCCACCGTCGGTCTCGGTCGCCCGGGCGAGAGCCTCGACCGCGAGCGAGCCCAGCAGGTCCGCGTCGACGGCGGCCAGCCGGGCCGTCCGGGCCAGGTTCCGTACCACGGCCGGGCCCAGGGCATCCACATAGGACTCGAGCAGGGCTCGCGCGTGGGTGCGGGCATACGAGGGATCACGGTTGTGCGGGTCCTCCCACGCCGTGTTGCCCAACGCCGCGCAGGCCGCCCGCGTCTGGGCCCGCGAGACCCCCAACAGCGGGCGGACCAGGCGGACCCCGTCGACCGCCCGGACCACCGGCATCCCGGCCAGGCCGCTCAGCCCGGATCCCCGGAGCACGGCCAGCAGCACCGTCTCGGCCTGATCCTCCAGTGTGTGTCCAAGGAGGACGGACGCGGCGCCGCACCGCCGGGCCGCGCGGACCAGCGCCTCGTACCGCGCCTCGCGCGCGGCCGCCTCGGGACCGCCGGGCCGGCCGGCCACGGAGACCGTCTCCACCACGGCCGGGATCAGGCCCTCCCGGCCGGCCCAGTCGACCACCGCGGCGGCCCGCGGCGCCGATCCCGGCTGCAGACCGTGGTCCACGGTGACCAGCCCGGCCGGGACCCCCTGTCGCGGCGCCACAAAGGCGACGGCCGCCGCGAGGGCCAGCGAATCGGCTCCACCCGAACAGGCGACCAGCACCGGCTCGGAGCCGAGGTGGTCCCGAACCGCGACCCGCACGGCCGCCACGTTCGGGTCCAGGGCGGGCACGATGCCCCGTTGCCCTTGCTCCGCTCGCGCGGACGATGTCATGTCAGGCCACGCGGGCGATCCAGGCCGGGGCGTCGGTGAGCTCGGCCAGCTTCGGCAGCGTGATCGGCGACTGCCACACCTTGTTGAAGCCGTCCATGCCCACCCGCTCGACGACCTCGTGCACGAAGCGGCGGCCCTCGGCGTACTGGCGGAGCTTCGCGTCCACGCCCAGGAGGCGCCGGATGATGCGCTCCACAGGGTTGGCGGTCTCCCGGCGCCGGTTGAACTTCGCCCGGATCTCCTTCACGCTCGGCACGACCTCCGGGCCGACACCGTCCATCACGAACTCCGCGTGCCCCTCCAACAGCGTCATGAGCGCGGTGATGCGGTCCAGCACGGCCCGCTGCGTCGGGGTCTGCACCAGGTCGAGCACGGAGACGCGGCTCTCGGGATTGCGGACGACCTCGGCCACGGCGGCCAGCGCCTTGCGGGCCCGCTCGGCGAACTGGTCGGGCGCTCCGGTGGCGTCGACGAACGCGGCCACCTCACCGAGGAAGTGGGCCCGCAGCCACGGTACGGCGGTGAACTGCGTCCGGTGCGTCACCTCGTGCAGGCACACCCAGAGCCGGAAGTCGTGGGGCGGCGCGTCGAGCTTGCGCTCGACCTCGACGATGTTCGGCGCCACCAGCAGCAGCTGCCCCGGGTCGGAGGAGAAGACCTCGTACTGCCCGAGCACCTTGCCGGACAGGTAGGCCAGCACGGTCCCGGCCTGGACACCGGTGACCCGCGAACCCACCGCGTCGGCGAACGGGCCGGGCTCCCGGCTGCCGGTCATCCGGGCCAGCAGCGGCGCGACCACCTGCCGCAGTCCGTCGATGTTCACGCCGGCCCAGTCGCGCCGGTCGACCACCCGGATCGGGGCATGGCGCCCGGACGCCTTCAGTCCCGTGTACGACTCGACGTGGACCGCCGCATCGTCCGCCAGGCTCCGAAGGTCGGCCACGACATCGCTGGCCTCCTGGAGCGTCACGCGTGGACCCGACTTGCCCAGGGCTCCCGCCGTCGCGGCCGCGAGATCCCAATCGACGAACTGCGCCATACGCCTACCGTACATAGGTGCCGCACTTCACCCCGGATGAGCGCCCCGGGGCCGGCGTCGTCTGGACTGAGGAGCGCAGGGAGCGAAGCGACCGGAGCGACGAGGGAAGACGACGCGGAAAAGGCCCCGGGGCCCGCGCGAGCGGAGCGAGCGCAATTAGACTCAGCACCCGCAGGAGGCGATCGCGGCGGCCACGCGGTCGAGGGCGGCCTGGGCCTGGGCGGTGTTGCCGGCGGCGTCGGCCACCAGCGCGAACGCCAGCAGGCGGCCGTCGGCGTCGACCGCCAGTCCGGCCAGGGAACTGACGCCGCTCAGGGTTCCGGTCTTGGCCCGCACGACACCGGCCGCTGATCCACCGGAACTCGCGCCCCGATACCGATCGGCCAGCGTTCCCGTGTACGCGGCCACCGGCAGACCCGAGATCACCGACCGCAGCGCCGGATGATCCGCCGATGCCGCCGCGGCCAGCAGCGCGGTCAGCAGCCGTGGGCTGACCCGGTTCTGGTGGGAAAAGCCGCTGCCGTCGACCCCCTGGTATCCATCGGTCGGCAGCCCGATGTCCTCGAGGGCGCTGCGCATGGCCGCGGCGGCGCCGTCGAAGCTCGCTGGCTGACCACCGGCCAACGCCGTCTGGCGGGCGAGTGCCTCGGCCAGGACATTGTCGCTCTCGGTCAGCATCATCTCCACCAGGCGCGACATCGGCGGCGAGAGCGCCTTGGCGAGTTCCTGGGCGCCGGCCGGCGCGATGCCGAAGGCCGCCGCCGACTCGGGCAACCCCAACGCCTTGGCGAAGATCCGGCCGGCGGCGAGATCCGGTTGCGGGTACCGCGGCGCAAACCCCTCCCTCTGCTTGGGGTTGACCCGGGCGCCGTCGGTCATGAGCGCCGTGATGTTGGCGATGTAGCCGCCCCGGGCGTCGGCCGCCAGCCAGTTCGGCGAGAACTTCGGACCGACGTAGAGCGAGGAATCGACGATGACCCGGGTCGGCGCGGCGTCGCCCAGGGCGGCCTTGACCTGTGCGGCCAGTTTGTCCAGGCGGGCCGCGCCCGCGTAGGTCGGCGCCGCCCCGGCGGCGAGCGTGGCGTCACCGCCTCCGACCAGGACGACCTCGCCCGGCGCCGCACCGGCGACCACGCGGGTTTCGATGCGGTAGTCCGGCCCGCGGGCCTGGAGCACGGCGGCGGCCGTGAGCAGCTTGGCGGTGGAGGCCGGGACCGCGGGCGAGGCGGCGTTCCGGTCGAACAGCACGTCCCCGGTGGCCACGTCGACCACCGAGGCGCTCACCCGGCCGCCCAGCCGACCATCGCCCAGCAGTGACTGGATCCGCGCGGCCAATCCGGCCGAGGTGGGGCGCTCGGCCTCGCCGTTCAGGGTGGACAGGACCGGGCCGGCCGCGCCGAGCGGGGATGTGGCGAGCCAGCGGGGCGCCTCCGGCCGGCGGGCCGTCGTACCGGCGACCGCGCCGGCCGCACCGCCCGCGCCGAAGAGCACGAGGGCCATCACCGCCCAGAGCGTCTTGCGGACGGGCCGGCGTCGGCGACCGCGATCGGTCCACTCGTCGTAGGCGTCCCAGTCCCGGTCCGGCCGTCGCCGGTCGTCCGGGCGGCGCCGGTCGGGGGCCGGGCGCGCCGGGGCCCGAGCCGGCTGGACCGGGCGGGCGGGCGGTGCCTCCGGAGCCCGGGGGCCGGGCGGCGGCACGGCCCGAAGTGGCGCGCCCGGCGGCGGCCCGGCCGGCGCCGGGCGAGGCGGAGCGGCGGGCGGAGCACCCGACGACGGCGGGCGCGGCGGGGCCGGCGGCGGTGGCTTCGGGGACTGCTGGGGCGCGGGCGCCGGTTGGGGTTTCGGCGGGGCCTGGGCCGGCGCGGGCTTGGCCGGCGGTGCCTTGGTCGGCGCGGGCTTGGCCGGCGCGGCCGGGGCGGCGGGCTTGGCCGGCGGTGCCGGGGCCGGAGGCGGGGCGGCGGGTGGCGCCGGGGCCGGGGCGGGAGGCGGCGGGGCGACGGGGGCGGCCGCCGACGCCGCCTGCGGCGCGGGGGCCGGCGAAGAGGGAGCGGTCCTGGTCACCGTCTCCGGCGCGGCCGGTGCCTGCGGCGGCTCCTCGTCGCGCTTCTTCTCCTTCTTCTGCTTCTTGTCCTTGGGCGCGACCAGCCGGTCCAGGAAACCCTGCTTCACCGGCTTGACCGGGATCACCGGCAGCACGACCTGGATGGGCTCCCTCGGCCTTTCGGGGGCGTCCGGTACGGCCGCGCTCGCCTTGGCGCTGTCGACCGGCGACGCGACGCCGGCACCAGGTCGCACCACGCCGGTACCCGGTCGCACGACATCCGTCCCGGGCCGGACCACGTCCGTGTTGGGACGCACCACGTCCGTGTTGGGACGCACCACGCCGGTGCCAGGGCGCACGACGTCCGTATTGGGACGGACGACGCTGGTGGGTTCCTCTTCGCCGTCGACACCCGTGTCCGGTCGCGCCACTGATCACCTCCAGCCCCGATTCAAGCCCGCCCCGCCGCTTCGCTAGAGCGTAGGCGACACTAGCTCTAGTGGAGCCCGGAGGAGTGCCCGGATGCTGTCGTTCGATGTCACCGTCGAAATCCCCAAGGGGCAACGGAACAAGTACGAGGTCGATCACAAGACCGGACGAATCCGCCTGGACCGTACCTTGTTCACCGCCACCCAGTACCCGGCCGACTACGGCTTCGTCGAGGAGACGCTGGGCGACGACGGCGATCCCCTCGACGCGCTGGTCCTGGTGCAGGAGCCGACGTTCCCCGGCTGCCTGATCCACTGCCGCGCGCTGGGCATGTTCCGGATGCGCGACGAGAAGGGCGGCGACGACAAGGTCCTGTGCGTCCCCGCCGACGACCCGCGCCAGCAGCATCTACGGGAGATCCACAACCTGGCCCAGTTCGACCTGGCCGAGATCCAGCACTTCTTCCAGGTCTACAAGGATCTTGAGCCGGGCAAGAGCGTCGAGGGGGCGAAGTGGGTCGGCCGCAAGGAGGCCGAGGAGGAGATCCTCCTGTCGCGTCGCCGGTACCAGGAGGCCGGCGAGTCCGCGCCCCCACCCCTACGTCGATCATGAGGTTTACGCCAAGTTCGAGCGCCGATCATGGACCTAAGTCCATGATCGGGGCGATTTGATGTCCACACCCTCATGATCGCGGAAGATGCCTAACCGTCAGCCGGCGAGCGTGCGCACCCAGGCATAGAGACCCAGCACGGCGAAGGCGGTCGGCGCGAGCGCCACCACCGTCATGGTGTCCACCACTTCGACGAGCCGGACGACGTACGGCGATGGGCCGCCCCTTCGGCGGCCTGCCGAGGCCGCCGCGGCGAGCAGCGCGACCGCGGCGCCCAGGCCGACCACGGCCGCCAGGAGCCGAAGCCCCAGGCCCGCGCCGGACAGCCACGCCGAGACCACGATGATCAGCCCGACGAACCCGCCGGCCAGCAGCGGCAGGCGGGCCGCCACCGCCGGGAAGAGCCGGCCACGCAGCAGCAACGCGACCGACGCGAACACGCCGAGCGCCGTGGCGGCCGCGCCGCCGGCCACGGCCAGGACGGCCACGCAGCCGACGGCCGTCGCGGCCAGGCCGAGCAGGCAGCCGGCGAGGACATCATCGGCCCGGCGGACGGCGGACAGAACCTCGTCCCGGGCCGGCCGAGGCTCCGCGGCGATCAACTCGGGATTCGCGGACACGAGGGGTACGGGCACCCGGCCCAGCCGCACGGCCAGCGGCGCCGCGAGCCCGATGCCGAGCACCAGCACCACGGTCAGGATCGCCGCCGCGCCGGGCGGATCGAGCGGGAAGCTCGCCAGCGTGGCCGCGCCGGAACCGACGGCCGCGGTCACGCCGGCCACGAACACCGGTCGGGCATGCCCCACGGCCACCGCGCCGACCACCGAGGCGAGCAGGACGGCGCTCGCCGCCACCAGGAGCCGGTCGGCGGTGATGCCCGCCCCGCCGCCGGCGGCCGACAACCCGGCCACGCCGGCGTACGGGAGGGCGAGCCCGCCGGCCACGGCACCGGCCACGCCGTCGCCCACCGCCCGCGACAGCAGGCCGCCGGCCAGCAGGAGCCCGGCCGCCACGACCGCGGCCAGGGCCGCCGCCGTCGGGCGCGGCCCGGAGGTGGCCAGTAGCCCCGCCCCGGCGAGCAGGACCGCGGCCGCGGCGACCAGGGCGGCGATCCGGCCGGCGGCGGCGTCCCAGGCCCGCCCGTGGGTCCGGGCACCGGCGGCCACCTCCTCGACCACGTCGTCATAGACCGGTTCGGGCCAAGCGATGCCGCCGGGCACCAGGTACAACACGTCGCCGTCCCGCACGCCCTGATGGGCCAGCGCCACGTCACCGCGCAGCGGCGTGCCGTCGCCTCGGCGCAGGATCCAGCCGCCGAGGGGCGGTAGGGCCGACGGATCGTGGACGTCCGGGGCCTCCCCGGCGCGGTGGAGCAGGTCGGGCAGCAGCTCGGCGAGCGGCACCTGATGCGGGACCGCGAGGTCCACCCGCCGCCGTGGGCCACGCACCGTGATCCGCGCCAGACCAGAGGTGGGTGCGAGCACCCAAGACAAGTACCACGGACTGCGTCCAACCGGAAGCGCTGCGTGGCGACGCTAGCCAGCCAGGGCGGCCCGGGCGCGTTCCACGAGCACCGGCACCGACGAACCCATCCGGTCGAAGCCGGCGCCGACGGTCTTGCCCTGCAGGTACCGGGCGTGGATGCCCTCGCTGATGATCGCGAGTTTGAAGTACCCCAGGGCCACATACCAGCCGATCGTCTCCACCGGTGCCCACGGCGCGTGCGCGGCATAGCGGTCGACCAGCTCGGCCGCGCCGAGGAATCCCTGGTCGGGACCGAGCCGGGGCTGGGTCGGCGCCAGCCCCGCGGACGCGAGCTCGGTGTAGACCACGAGCAGACCGACGTCGGCCAGCGGATCTCCGAGCGTGGCCATCTCCCAGTCCAGCACGGCCAGGATGCGGCTCACCTCGCCGTCGACGATCACGTTGTCCAGCCGATAGTCGCCATGGACGATGCCGGCCCGCGGCTGATCGGGTACCGAAGCCCGCAGCGCCTCCGTCACCGCCTCCAGCGACTCCAGCTCCCGGGTCTTCGAACGCTCCCACTGCTGGTACCAGCGGCGCACCTGGCGCTCCAGATAGCCGGCGGGCCGGCCGAAATCGGCGAGACCGATCGCCTCCGGGTCCGTGGCGTGCAACCGGGCCAGGGTACGCACGAGCAGGTCGCCGGTCCGGCCGGCCGCCTCGCGGGACAGGGCGGCCACGTCCTCGACACCGCGCAGCACCAGGCCATCCACATAGGACATCAGGTAGAACGGCGCACCGAGGACGTCCTCCTCGCGGCACAGATGCAGCGGTACGGGCACCGGGAAGCCGGTCGGGTGAAGCGCCGCGATGACCCGGTACTCGCGGGCCATGTCGTGAGCGGTGGGCAGCACGTGGCCGAGCGGGGGGCGGCGGAGCACGACGTCGCCCGACGACCCGGTCAGCCGGTAGGTGAGGTTCGACTTCCCGCCCGCGATGAGCTCCGCGGCCACCGGCCCGGGGACCAGGCCCGGGCAGGCGCGGTCCAGGTACGCGGTGAGCCGGCCGAGGTCGAGCCCGGGCGGGCCGGTGGCGGCGTCGTCCATGCCGAGAGTCTGCCCCAAGCCGACGCGAGCTCGCGAGCGGCGCCACGCAGGACGGCGGGCGCGCGAACGCCCGCTCCACCCCCTAACATCGAGGCCCGTGAGCACGTCTATGGTCAGCCGGCCTCCGCGGCGGGCCGCGCCAGCGTTGCCGGGCGGCGAGGTGGCCCTGGAGCCGCCGCCGGCGATTCCGCCGCCGACCGGCGCCCGCTGGCAGCAGCTGTTGGCGGTGCTGCCCATGCTGGCCGGGACCATGGCCACGGCGATGATGTTCGGCGGCCGGGACGGTGCCAGCCCGTACACCTACGTCGTCGGCGGCATCTTCGGGCTCTCCACGCTCGGCATGCTCGCCGTGAACTGGGGCGGCGCGGCCGGGCCGCGCAAGGCCGAGCTGATGCGGGCCCGGCGCGACTACCTGCGGTACATCTCCGGCGCCCGCGGGCGCGTGCGGGCCACGATCGCGGCGCAGCGGGACGCCATGCACTACCGCCATCCCGACCCGACGACGCTGTGGTGCTACGCGAAAGGCGCCCGGCTGTGGGAGCGCCGCCCGACCGACGCCGACTTCGGCGTGGTCCGGGTCGGCGTGGGGCCGCAGTCGCTGGCCACCCCGCTGGTCGCGCCGACGATCGACCCGGCCGCGGACCTGGAGCCGGTGACGGCGGGCGCACTGCGTCGCTTCCTGGACGCCTACGCGGCCGTGCCGGACCTGCCGGTCGCCGTGGCCGTCCGGTCCTTCGCCCACATCGTCATCGAGGCCGACCCGGCCGTGGCCCGCCGGCTGGCCCGGGCCCTGGTCGGCCAGCTCGCGGCCTTCCACGCGCCGGAGGATCTCGTCATCGCCGCCGGCGTCGCCCCGCCGGTGCGCCGCGAGTGGGAGTGGCTGAAGTGGCTGCCGCACGCCCGGCATCCGAAGGCGGCCGACTCGGTGGGCCGGCGCCGGTTGGTGGCCGAGACCCTCACCGAGCTGGAGGAGCTGCTCGGCGACGCCGTCGGACACCGGGGGCGAAGCGTCGAGGCGCCGGTGCTCCCCCACGTGGTGGTGCTGCTCGACGGCGGCGACACCCCGGCCCCGGTCTCCCCGCCCGTCCTCACCGACGGCGGCCTGGCCGGCGTCACCGTTGTCCACATCGGACCGCCCACGCCCCGCCCGGCCGGCCGGGACACCCTGGTGCTGAGCGTCGACTCCGATGGGCGGCTGCACAGCTCGACTCTCGAGGACCGGACCGAGGTCGGCCGGGCCGACGCGCTCGGGCTGCACGAGGCCGAGGCGCTGGCGCGCACGCTGGCACCGCTCCGCCTGGCCGGCGCGACCGGCGAGCCGGTGACGCTGCCGAGCGACCACGCTCTGACCGAGCTGCTGGGCATCCCGGACGCGATCGCCGCCGACACGGCCGCGCTGTGGGCCCCCCGGGCGGCCCGCGACATGCTGCGGATCCCGATCGGGACCGGGCCGGACGGTCGGGCGGTCCAGCTCGACATCAAGGAGGCGGCCCAGGACGGCATGGGCCCGCACGGCCTCGTGGTCGGGGCCACCGGATCGGGAAAGTCGGAGCTGCTCCGCACGATCGTGCTCGGACTGGCCGCGACCCACCCGCCCGACGCGCTCAACCTCGTGCTCGTCGACTTCAAGGGCGGGGCCACGTTCGCCAGCCTGGACCGCCTGCCCCACACCTCGGCCCTCATCACGAACCTGGCCAACGAGCTGCCGCTGGTCGACCGCATGAACGACGCGCTGTCCGGCGAACTGACCCGTCGCCAGGAGCTGCTGCGTCGCAGCGGCAACATCGCCTCGATCCGCGACTACGACCGGGCCCGGGCGGCCGGGGCCGACCTCGCGCCGCTGCCGGCGCTGCTCGTGGTCTGCGACGAATTCACCGAGCTGCTGACGGCCAAGCCCGACTTCGTTGACCTGTTCCTCCAGATTGGACGCGTGGGTCGCTCGCTCGGCGTACACCTGCTGCTGGCCACCCAGCGGCTGGAGGAGGGCCGCCTGCGGGGGCTCGAGTCCAACCTCGCCTACAAGATCGCACTCCGGACGTTCTCGCCGGCCGAGTCGCGGATCGCGATCGGCGTGGCCGACGCGGCCGAGCTGCCGTCCTCGCCCGGTCACGCCTACCTACGGGTGGGCACCGAGCCGCTACGCCGGTTCAAGGCCGCGTACGTCTCCGGCCCGTACCGCCGCCCCGTCGCGCCCGTCGTCGCGGCGCCCCGGGTGCGCCCGTACTCCACCCACCCGGCTCCCACCACGGACATCGCTCCAACGTGGACGGACGAGGAGGACACGCTGCTCGCCGTGCTCGTCGACCGCCTGGCCGGCCGGGGCCGCGCCGCGCACCGGGTGTGGCTGCCGCCGCTGGACCGGTCGGCCCCGCTCGGCCAGCTTCTCGGCGGCGTCGTCTCCGACGCGGTCCGGGGCGTCACCGCGGCCGAGCCCTCGATGCGGAGTGGCCTGCGGATCCCGGTGGCCGAGGTGGACAAGCCGTTCGAGCAGCGGCGCGACGTCCTGTGGTACGACCTGGCCGGCGCGGCCGGGCACATCGTGGTGGTCGGTGGCCCGCTGGCCGGCAAGTCGACCGCGCTGCGCACCATCGTCACGGCCCTGGCACTCACGCACACGCCCCGGGAGGTCGAGGTCTACTGCCTCGACTTCGGCGGCGGCGCGCTCGGACAGCTGCGGGACCTGCCCCACGTCGGCGGTGTGGCCGGGCGGCTCGACGGCGCGGCGGTGCGCCGGACGGTCGGCGAGATCGCCACGCTGCTGGCCGATCGGGAGCGCCGCTTCACCGAGCGGGGGATCGACTCGATGGCGACGTTCCGCCGCCTGCGCCGTCCGTCCGATCTGGACGCGACCGTGGCTCTGCCGGAGGACGGCTTCGGCGATGTGTTCCTCGTCGTCGACGGCTGGGCGACGCTGCGGCACGAGTACGAGGAGCTGGAGCCGGTCGTGGTGGACATCGCCACCCGGGGCCTGAGCTACGGCATCCACGTGGCCGCCTCCGCCACCCGGTGGACCGACCTGAGGGCCGGCGTGAAGGATCTCTTCGGCTCGCGATTGGAGCTGCGGCTCGGCGATCCCAGCGACTCGTCAGTGGACCGGCGTACCGCGGCCAACGTGCCGCCGGCCGCCCCCGGGCGTGGGCTGTCGGCCGACGGGTTGCACGTGCTCGTCGCCGCGCCGGAGATCGCCGGGCACGACGCCGCCGCGCTGGTCAAGGCCATCGCGTCCGGGTGGGCCGGGCCGGTGGCGCCGCCCGTGCGCATGCTGCCGCCGGTCCTGCCGTACTCGGCCCTGCTGACGACCGCCGAGGACGGCGCGGCCGTACCCCTGGGCCGCGGACGTGAGCTACCGCTGGGCGTGGCCGAGGCCGACCTCCGACCGGTACTGGTGGACTTCGGCGCCGAATCACACCTGGTCGCGTTCGGCGACGGCGAGTGTGGCAAGTCGACCCTGCTGCGCTCGATCGCCGAGTCCATCACCCGCCGCTGGACCCCGGAACAGGCCCGCCTCGTGCTGGTCGACTACCGCCGCAGCCTGCTCGGCGCCGTCACCTCGGAGCACCTGATCGGGTACGGCACGACGGCCGAGAATACGGCGCCGCTGATCGAGTCGGTAGCGTCCTATATGGACAAGCGTCGACCCGGCCCGGATGTCACGCCGGAACAGCTGCGTACCCGCTCGTGGTGGACCGGCCCGGAGTGCTTCGTGCTTGTCGACGACTACGACCTCGTGGCCACGGCGGCCACCACGCCGCTGCTGCCGTTGCTGGAGTACCTCTCCCAGGCGCGCGATGTCGGGCTGCACCTGATCCTCACCCGCCGGGCCGGCGGAGCCGGACGGGCGCTGTACGAGCCGATCCTGCAGCGGCTCCGCGAACTGGGCGTGCCCGGCATCGTGATGTCCGGCGAGCGCGACGAGGGTCAGCTCGTCGGCGGGGTCCGGCCGGGGCCGCTGCCGCCCGGGCGCGGCTGGCTGGTCACGCGCCGGGAGGGCACGCGCCTGGTCCAGTTCGCCCACTTCCCAGCCACCCTGTAAGCAGGGGCACCCTACATATCAAAAAGTGACTGTAGGGTGCCCCTCCTTACACAACCCCGGCACTCAAGCGCAGCCGCCGGTGCCGACCGCGGCCGTGCTGGTGGCGTAGGCGTCGGCCACCGGTCGAGCCTCGTCGGCGGTGAGCGCGAAGCCGGTCTCCGGGTCGTCCACGGCCGCCGCGAAGATCACCCCGATCAGGCGGCCGCTGCGGCTGACCAGCGGGCCGCCGGAGTTGCCACTGCGCACCACGGCACGGATCGTGTAGACCTCGCGGACCACGGTCTGGTTGTCGTAGATGTTGGGCCCCTTGACCCGCCGCACGTCGCGCACGCGGGCGGCGGTGGCGGTGAACGGACCGTCGAGCGGATAGCCGATGACGATCGCGTCGTCGCCGGTCTCCGCCTTCTGGGCGGCCCAGGTCATGACCGGGGCGTCGAGCTGCGGCACGTACAGCACGGCCAGGTCCAGGTTGGGGTTGTAGTGGACGACCCGGCCGGTGCGCCGCTGGCCGTCCACCTCGACCACGAGAGAACCCTTGGTACCCGCCACGACGTGCGCGTTGGTCATCACGTGCTGCGGGGCGAACACGAAGCCGGAGCCCTCGATGCGGCGGCGGCAGCTCGGTGCGCTGCCCAGAATCTTCACCACGGACTCGCGGGCCGCCCGCACCGCCGGCATCTTCGCCAGGGCCGGATCCGGCGGCTCCACCTCACGGGCCTGCGTCGGCGTCAGGTCGCCGAACACGTTCGGGAAGTCGCCGTTGGCGATCGTGTCCCGCAGTCCGTTGTAGAGGATCCGCGCCTGGTTGGGCATGACGGCGTCGACCGCGCCCAGGATGGCGCTGTTGCGGACCGATGCGGCGACGGTCGGGATGGAGGACGAACCGAGGGGGCCGGCCACCATCCAGGCCACCAGCAACAGGGCGATGACGGAGACGACAATGCCGCCGACGTCGTCGGCCCGGCGACCACCGACGCTGCTGATCGCCAGGCGCAGCCGGGTGCCGGCCCAGGCGGCGATCGTCTGCCCGGCCAGCGCCAACCCGAACACGATGGCCAGGGACACGACCACGCGCGTGAGCGGACTGTTGATCGGCCCCACGATCACCGGGGCCAACTGCAGACCCAGCAGCGCACCACCGAAGAAGCCGAAGAACGACAGCGCCCCGACGAGGAAACCCTGACGGTACCCGTTCAGGGCGAACATGATGATCAGCGCGATCAGGATTAGGTCGACGACGAGGCCGGACACCCCGTCAGGGTACGGCTCAAGAGCCACCCCCGGCCAACGAAGGTAACTCGGCCACACGGCCGGCGTCCCAGGGCACGGCCCATCCGCCCAGCTCCAGCAGCGTATTGAGAATGCCGGCGGTGAATCCCCAGACGAGCATGCCCCGCACGTCGAAGGCCGGCCCGACGTACCCGCTGGGATGGCGGACACGCAGCCGGTTGGCCGGGTCGACGAGCTCGGCGATGGGCAGGCGCTGCACCTCGGCCACCTCGGCCGGATCCATGGGCGCGACCGCGTGGGGGGCATGCCACCAGGCCAGCACCGGGGTCACGATGTAGCCACTGACCGGGATCCACAGGCGGGGCAGGGTCGCGACCACCGTCGCCGAGCTGGCGTCCAGGCCGACCTCCTCCGTCGCCTCGCGCAGGGCGGTCGCGGCCGCGTCGACGTCGACCGGGTCGGTCGCGCCGCCCGGAAAGGCGGGCTGGCCGGCGTGGCTGCGCATGGTCTCCGACCGCCGGAGAACCAGCACGTCGGGGCCGGTCTCCACCTGCTCCCCGAGCAGGATCAACACGGCCGACCGCCGACCGCCGGTCGGCGGCGTCGGCCATCGGGTGAAGTCCGAGCGGCGCGCCGCCATGGCCCGCGTGGCGAGGGGCTCCCACCACTCCGGAAGGCCGGTCATGGCAGGCCCAGGTACCGCGTGGCCAGCGTCCGCAGCCGGTTGGCCGTCAGCGCGCCGCTGACGTCCTCGTGGCGTACCACGCCGGCCGCGTCGACGAACAGCGTCACCGGCAGGGCCATGCGGCCCAGGGCCCGCAGCAGCCTCCGGTCCGGGTCGTCCACCGACGGGAACGTGATGCCGAGATCGCCGGCCAGCGACGCCGCCGCCGACCGCCGGTCGCCCGTCACCACACCGAGGACCGCGAACCGCGGCGACGCGTCGGCGAAGGCCTGCAACTCGGGCAGCTCCTCGCGACACGGCTGGCAGGACGACGCCCAGAGGCTGATCACGGCCGGCCGGCCCAGACGGGCGAGGACGACCGGTTCGCCTCCGGTGAAGCACGGCAGCGTGAGGTCGAGAACTGTGCTTCTTGGCGCTCGCTCCGCTCGCGCGGGCCCCGGGGTCGATACGACGGCCGCCGAGCAGGGCGCCAGCGGCGACGCCACCTCGGGTGGTGGGGGCGCCTCGCCGTCGCCACAGGCCGCCAGCCCAACGGTCGAGGCGACGGCGAACGCCGCCGCAACGGCAGCGCTACGCCACATCAGCGCGCCCTCGCCATGGCGATGATCTCGGCCGCGCGGGGGCCTTTGACCAGCTTGGCCGCCGTGTCCGGTTCGGTGGGTCCGGTGCCGAACGCCGGGCACTCGCGGGCCAGCGGGCAGGCGCCGCACGCGGGCTTGCGGGCGTGGCATACCCGGCGGCCGTGGAAGATCACGCGATGGGACAGCATCGTCCAATCGCGACGCTCGATGAGGGCACCCACGGCGTGTTCGATCTTCACCGGGTCGGCCTCGGTGGTCCAGAGCCAGCGCCGGACGAGACGGTGGAAGTGCGTGTCGACCGTGATGCCGGGCACATCGAACGCGTTGCCGAGGATGACGTTGGCGGTCTTGCGGCCGATGCCCGGCAACCCGACCAGGTCCTTCATGCGGCCGGGCACCTCGCCGCCGTACGAGTCCACAAGTGCCTGACCCAGCTTGATGAGCGAGTCGGTCTTGTTGCGGAAGAAGCCCGTCGCCTTGATCATCTGTTCCACCTCGGCCCGGTCGGCCGAGGCGTAGTCCGCCGCCGTCGGATACCGGGCGAACAGCTGCGGGGTCACCTTGTTGACCTGCTCGTCGGTGCACTGGGCCGACAGGATCGTGGCCACCGCGAGTTGCAGCGGGCTGGAGTGGTTGAGCTCGCAATGGGCATCGGGGTGGGTCAATGCCAGCAGGCGAGCCATGCGCCTGGCCCGGCGCTTGCGGGCGAGGTCGGTTTCCGGCGCCGTCACGGCACCAAAGCTACCGCTCGTGAGCCGTCAGCCGTCGCCGGGCGGGGTGATGGCGCCGGTGCTCGTCGAGATGCCGGCCGCGTTGGCGCCGAAGTCCTCACGGGAGAGTCGCCGCACGAACGCCAACGCGCGCCTGTCATCGTCCAATGCGGGCAGGCCACCCCGAACCATCTCCGTGGCCACGAGCTCGCCGCCGGCCCAGGTTCCGTCCTCGCGCAGCGTCACCCTGAGCACGCCGCCCACCCCTAGGAAGCCGGTGGTGCTGAGCACGCCGTAACCGCAGAAGTTGCCCAGGCTGAACGCGATCAGCCGGCCACGGTAGAACTCCATCCCCCGCATGATGTGCGGGCCGTGCCCGAACACGACATCGGCTCCGGCGTCGACGACCGCGTGCGTGAACGCGATCAGGTCACCCCGGTTCTCCCCGAGAAACCTCTCCGTGCCCGGTTTGACGTGCGACTTGTCGGCACCCTCGGCGCCGCCCTGCATCTGGACCACGACGATGTCGGCCTTGTCATCGGCCCGGCGCACCAACGCCTTGGCGGCCGAGATGTTGTTGAGGTTCTGGCTCCAGCTGTACACGGAGAAGCCGATGACCGCGACCCGGACTTCCTTGACGTCCACATAGGTGATTTCGTTGGGCCCACCGGTGTACTGGATGCCGACCGACCGGAGCGCGGCCCGCGTGTTGCGCAGGCCCTCGGCGCCCATGTCGTTGGTGTGGTTGTTGGCCAGGTTCAGCAGGTGGAAGCCGCCGTCGCGCAGGTGCTGGGCGTACGACCGCGGAAGGAAGAGCTGGAAGCACCCGCTCGACCTGGTCGGCGTCGGGCCGGTGGTCGCGGTCGGTGCCGGGGTCGGATCCTTCGGGCACTTGTCGCGCCCGGTGTCGTCGGTCAGCGGCGTCTCCAGGTTGCCCATCACCAGGTCGGCCTTGAGCGTGTCCTTGACGGCGTCGAAGAAACCCTCGCCGCCCCGCGGAGGCAGGTCCTTCGGTTGCGTACCCATGATCACGTCGCCGACCCCGGCCAGCGTGATCGTGTCGTCCTGGACGGCCGGCGCCGACGCGGTGGTGGTCGGTGACGGCTCGGCGTCCGGCCCGTGCCACGCGGCCGGGACCTGCCCCCGGCGGGCGACGGCCGCGGTCACCACCCCGGACAACACGGCCAGCAGGACCAGTACGGCGCTGGCGGCGAGCACCACCATGAGAGGCTTGCGGTCCCACTCCGGGATGTGGGTCGGCTCCTCGATGTCGTCCAGGTAGACGATGGGTTCGCGGATGACCAGTGGCGGCACGGTGCCGTCCGAACCGGAGCCGGCCGGCTTGTCGCCCGCCACGACGCCCGGCAGGTCGGACATCGCGATCGGACCGGGCGGCAGGTCGGGCAGCGAGATCGGTCCACTCGGCGGATCGGGCACCGGCATCCGTCCGCCCAAGAAGTCCGGCACCCTGATCGGCCCGGCCGGCAGATCGGGTACCCCTGGTAGGTCCTGCATCCCCGGCAGGTCGGGGATGCCTGGGAGGTCCGGCAGCCCCGGCAGGTCGGGGGTTCCCGGTCGGTCCGGCCTGGCGATCGGCCCGACCGACAGGTCCGCCAGCCCGATGGCGTCGGCCACCGCCTCGGCGGCGGCGGCGAGTGGGTCGGCCGGCCGGTCGGGGGCGACCGGTGCCTCGGCCGGTTCCGCGAACCGTTCCGTCCACGGGTCGGGCACGGGATCAGTCGACACGCGCTGGATCGGCACGCGGCCAAGCGTCCGTTCCGCCTCCGGGGTGAACATGCCGCCGGCGTCGGGCGACTCGGGGGCAGGCGAGTCCGGACTCTCCGGCTCTGGTTGCCGGGGATAGCCGTACAGGGTCACAACACAGGCCCATCGCCGTAGGGGTGGCCGGCCGGGGGCCGGGTCTCGAGGCTGCCAGGGGTCGTGCCGAGGCTATCTGACTCCGGCCGGACCGGGCGACCGGTGCCGTGCCGCCGGCCCCATTCCCGGCAGCCCTGCAGGACCGCGGCGTACGTGGCCCGCGCGAGCCGCGCACCCCAGACCGAGCGAGGTCCGCCGTACTCCTCGGACCGACCATCCCCGACACAGGCGACACACAGCGCATCCGTTGCCGTACCGGTCGCTTCCCCTCCATAAGCCCATAATGCCT